>Ga0114951_10000646_pt1 | contig 46802 bp, 37 predicted proteins | sample AM7aDNAmetaG_FD_88677 | JGI IMG/M metagenome (GOLD analysis project Ga0114951, IMG submission 88677) | Freshwater microbial communities from Finland to study Microbial Dark Matter (Phase II) - AM7a DNA metaG | ecosystem: Environmental > Aquatic > Freshwater > Lake | place: Finland: Lake Alinen...
CACCCGCGAGGCCAAGCCGGCATAGGAACCACCGGAGAGCACATTGCCGCTCAGCACGGTGGACTGGGAGAAGTCGCCGCGATCGATGCCGTTGGTGGCGATGCCGTTGCCGATATTGGCGGTGACGTTGATGGTGGCGTCGTTGGCAGAGGTCGAATTGTTGATGATATTGAAGGTGGAGTTCACATTGCCGTAGCTGGAGCTATTGGCAGACGCGGTGAGGGTTGCGGTGCCGCTGGCGCCGATGGTGCCCGAGCCGCCCGAGACGATGATGACGGGGGAGGAGGCATCATTGTGGTAGTCACCGCTGGCGGTACCGGGGTTGCCGATCGTGGAGGTTCCGCTGCGTGAGCCGTTGAGCAGGACATCGCCCAGGGCGATCGGCGAGGTGGCGGTGAAAGGACCAACCACAGTGGCCTGATTGATTGACAGGATGCCGGTGGTGTAGTCAAAGGCCCATGTTTTGCCGCCGGTCAGGGTGGGCAGATAGGTGCCGTCGCCGGCAGTACCGAAGGTGATGTTATTGGCAAAGCTACCGGACTGGCTGGTGAAGTCGAAGAGGTTCCAGCTCTGTCCGGCGGTCAGCGTGCCGGCGATATTGGTGATTTTGAGGTTGCCGCCGTAGGTGAGGGTGGTGATTTGATCAATGAGGTCGTGAGCGGCAGTGGAGGCGTTGATTTCGAAGTCGTTGGTGCCGGTGATGTTGTAGGTGCCGGCGACGTGGAGGGTACCGATGGAGTTGCCGGGGGCGACTGCACCGGCACCGCTGACGTTGCCGGTGATAGTGCCGGTGCCTTGGAGGGTGCCCGTGACGGTGACCGCTCTGGCGATGGAACCATTGACGACGAAGGTAGCGCCGCCGGCGACGGTGACGGCTGAGCCAGCACCGGTGATAGCGCTGGTGGAAGCGATTGTCAGATTGCCGCCGTTGACGGCGATGCTGCCGGTGAGGTTGCTGTTGCCGCCGAGGACCCAAGTGCCGGCATCAGATTTGGCGATATTCACTATGCCTGAGGCATTGGTGAGGCTGCCATTGAAGGTGTTATTGCCCGTGTTAGTGCCTTTGAAGGTGAGGGTGCGGGTGGTGGCGGGGGTGGTGTAGGTCGGTGCGCCCGAGAAGGTGATGGCGCCGGAGCCAGAGGCATCGAGTTGGGCGCCGGCGGTGCCTACGGTGAAGTTGCGGTCAGTCGAGGCGGTAGCACCGGTGTAGCGGAGGGTAGCGTTGCCATTGATGACGAGATTGGCAGCGGCATTTGTTGAGGCACCGATGCTGCTGTTGGTTCCGCCATTGGCGAGAGTGCCGACTTCGAGGATTCCAGACGTGATGGTCGTGACACCGGTGTAGGAACTCGCGGCATTGCTGAGGGTCAGGGTGCTGGCCCCAAGTTGCTCAACGGTGCCATAGCCGCTGATTACGCCCGCATAGGTATACGCATTAGATCGCGCGAAATGCAGGGCACCATAGTTGGCTATATTGCCGTTGATGCTGCCGGTCGTGCCCGAACCTGCCGCGGCGACCGTATTTCCTGATGCGGTTCCGCCGACGACGACGTCGCCACTGCCGCCTCCGCCATTGCCGATCGTGAAGAGACCTTGAGGCGTCTGATCAGTCGCGATGGCGAGCACGCCCGGCCCGGGACCCTGCTGGTAATACTGGTAGGTCCAACTGCCGGTTGTGTCGGTACTGCCGCCGGCGATTTTCAGGTTCGACCCGAGGAGGACGCCGGCGTTGTTGCGACGCATTGCAATAAACAATTCGTTGCCGGTAGCGCCGAGTTGGCCATTGGAGATCGTGAAGCCGTTGCCGGCGCTGATGAGAAGAGAATTCGTGGTGATGGAGAGCGTTCCGCCGCCGATGTTCAAGTTATGCTGAATATCCAGCGAGTTTACCGCCCAATTTCCGCTATTGTGCGTGACGTCAGCGGTGGTTTCGAAATTGGTGGTAGAACTATTGCTGCCGGCGGCCAATGTGGTCGCGTTGGCGCGGGCGTAAAGCACAATATTTCCGCTGGCATCGATCGTCGCGTATCCGAACGTTGCGGCGCCGGTAGCAATGGTCACATAGGGGAGGATGATGCTGGTGGCGCTTTGGGCCGCGCCCCCAGTCATTGTGGTGTGCAGTGTTCCTCCAGCAGACGCATCTATATACAAGCTGCCGCCCGCATTGTGACTGATCGTTCCGACATTGAGCGTGGTACTGGTGCCGCCATTTTTGTTAACTTTGATGGTGCTCATGGGGCCGCCGTTGACGGTGACATTGCCAAGGTTCTGGATGGAGGTGCCGGAGCTCTTACCCGTGATATTCAGCGCGCCGCCGCCAAGGGTGAGGGTAGGCGAGCCTGTGATCAAGTCGGTAGGAGTCGTAAGGCTATTGAGGTTCAGGGCCAGGATTCCGCCATTGAGAGTGATACCCCCACTGCCGACTGCGAGTTGATTGGCGCCTGCCAAGGTGATGGTTGCAGTCGAACCTGATTGCATAGTCAGGCTCTTGGCCGCGAGGCCGGTGGTGTCGAGCGTAATGGTGGACGAATTATTGATACCGCCGGATTGGCTGAAGATCACATCATCGCCACTGCCCGGAGCGGCAACTGGATTGGGCGTGGTGGCGGAGGAGCTAGTCGACCATACGGTGGCATTCGACCAGTTATTAGTTCCGCCGACAGGGCCATCGTAGTAGATGATACTTGCCGAGGCTGGCAAGGCCGCAGCGGTTACTGCCGCAGCGACTGCAGATGCGAGGACGAGATTTCGGTTGGAAAGACGAAAATTTCCACGAGAGAGAAATGCACGCATTAGCGGACCCTCGAAAGAGATGACTCCCTCCGCCGTGCACACGCAACAGCGGTACAGACTTCTCTCTCGACCCTGCCGGTCTCTCTCTCAGTCCTAGGATATTTTTCCCATCCCGCCCGAAGGGGAAGGGCTTCGACTTGTTTAGGTGTTGAAGTATTGCCTTCGAATAGCAATCGTGCCATCCGATTTTGCATGAATCGTTTACACTTTTTAGTTATTTGGGGCTGTATGAGTCTGTTTCGAATGTAATTACCTCTTATCATGTTGAAATTACTGTTCCTTCAGGGGAATTGGAATGAGACAAATCGGAGTCATGGTCGATCTCATGGGGCGTTATGGCCGCGCGGTTCTTGAGGGCGTCACGGATTTTTCACTGCAGTGTCGTCAACTCAAGATCATCGCGCCGCAACCCTTTGGATATTCAAGTCTGAGCGGTTGGACGCAGTGGGATATCGACGGGATGATTATTCAAATGCCTGCGCTGGATTGGGGTGAGGAAATTAGGAGTCGGGGGATCAAGGCCGTAAATGTCTCGAGTATCATGCGCGAAACGGGGTTTCCGACAGTCACGCTGGATAGCGTCGGCATAGGCCGAATGGCTGCGGAATATTTTTTAAATCGTGGGTTTCGAAATTTTGCCTTTATTGGCGGCTTCAGCTATTTCGCCCAGCTTCGCGGGGACGCATTCGTTGCACGAACAATAGAGGCAGGATATTCCTGCATGCGCCCTCCGATCAACACTTTGGATATCTCCGTTCATGGGAGCGAGTGGACGGATTTATGCAATTTTCTAAAAGCGGCGCCCTATCCTCTGGCTATCTTTGCGCCCAACGATCATTCGGCGATGACGGTGCTGGACGTGTGCGCTGCCGCGAACATTGCGGTGCCCGAACAAGCGGCCGTATTGGGCTGCGACAATGATGAACTTTTCTATCGACGGGCGCAGCCGCCGTTGTCGAGCATTGATGTACCGGCAGTGAAGGTGGGTTTTGAGGCGGCACAGGCGCTGATGGACCTTATTGAGGGCCGGGCCGTGCCCGAAGTGAAGCTACTGCAGCCCTTGTCGATTGTGACTCGAAAGAGCACGGATATACTTGCGATCAACGATCCGGAAATTATGAAATCGCTGCAATTTATTCGCGAGAATGCACATCGGCAGATTCAAATCAAGGATGTAGTTGCACAAGTACCTTTGACGCGTCGCACGCTTGAACTGCGATTTCGGGAGATTGTGGGACGACCGATCCTGGCGGAAATTATTCGCGTGAAGATCGAGATGGCGAAGGAATTGCTGCTCGATACGGATTTGAAGATGCCTGAAATAGCCATACGATGCGGCTTTACAAGGGCGCCTTATTTCGGGGAAGTCTTCAGAAGAAAACTCGACATGACTCCGACGGAATTTCGTCGTCGTAACAAGAAGTAAAATAGATCGTTCGACGCGTGAGAATAATTCGCTGCAATCCGATCCCCCCCCTCCCACCCCCCAGCGCCGAGTCGATCAGGCGATGCAACTTCGTGAGGCGCTGGTCCGGCGAAAGCACACGCGAAATGATGGCCCGCGGCGGCCACGTTCGGGAAATCGATCGAGCCCAACGCCATTGGCTTGGGCTATAGTTCCGATGCCGGCTCGAGGTCGAGTTCGCAATTCATTTCATCGCAGACGGCTTCGAGTTCGGTGCGGAGTTTTCGCAGCATGACGGTTTTGGGGACGGTGAGGCGCATTTCCATGATGAACATGGGGGAGCCGTCGAAGGGGGCGGATTCCTGGCGGGCGGAGAGTTCCTCGATGTTGACGCCGTGGGCGCGAAGGACTTCGGTGATGCGGTGGACGATGCCGGGCTGATCCATGGAGTAGCTCTTGAGTTTGAATGGGATGCCGGCGGGAGGCGCGGTGGGAATCTGATGTTCAGTGATGAGGAGTTTGAGGCCCATGCGGTCGGCGATGGCGGGGAGGGCGGTCTTGAGGGAGGCAAGTTTTTCGCCGGCAGCATCGATCAGGACGATGACGGCGAATTGGCCGCGGAGATTGACCATGCGGGAGTCGAGGATGTTGGCGCCGCCGGCATGGAGATGGCCGGTGAATTCGCCGACGATGCCGGGACGGTCTGCGCCGATGGCGGTGACGATGAGCTGGGACATGGGGGCCTCCGCGTGAGATATGAAAGTAGTGTAGAACGGGTGCGGGGAAATGCAAAATGGAGGAGGGTGGGGGGGATTCAGAATTCAGAATTTGGAATTCGGAATTCGGAATTCAGAGTTCGGAGTTCGGAATGCCTTTTCTTGAACGAGTGTTACCGATGAGTTGCTCGCGGTGTTCTCGCGCGCCGAAGGATCAGGGGGATGCCGGCCAAGGCCAGTGTTCCGAGCGAAGCGGGTTCGGGAATGGTGGCGTCGACGGTAAAGGTCGTGCCGTCGCTGGATAGCGGTCCAGTCCTGGCTCCGAAGCCGGAGAGCGGAACCAGATCAAGGGGGAGGGAGTTGAAGGTATCGACGGAGTAAATCGTGCTGGGATCAACGGCGGCCTGGCTGGCGAGCTGCGCGTAGGCTTGCGAGAAGGTCACGGATTGAAAATCGGCCAAGGGTAGGACGCCGCTGTTGGAGCTGGGTGCTTCTTCAATCCATTCGGCGGAATGGCGCTGGACCGAAGACGGCGTGTTCAAAGTGCCTTGAACAGCAATGTTCGTGGAAAAATTGGCCATATAGAAGAAGAAACTATTGCCGCCCGTGTATTCAACTGAAGCCCCGACGGTATCGCCGGGGTGGATGGTCAGATTGCTGATGACCAGGGGATTGGCGGGGAAGAGTTCGATCCACGCATAGTACTGTGCGGCGGCGGAATCGCCGGGCGCGCCGTCGGCTTCGGTACCGATCTGCTCGACGGTGCTGGAGCCGAAGCCGTCGAGTCCTACCCATGTCGAACTGAATGAAAATGCTGGGGACGAGGCGCTGATCGTCGGTACGGTCCAGACGGCTTGCACGTAAGTGAAGTGGTCATTGGCCGGCGCGACGGCGGCATAGCCGGCCCAATTGGTCGAGGAGAGATTTTCCGCGATGCCGCCCGACTCTGTTTGCAGCGGCAGTGGCGCTCCGAAGGCTGGATGAACGAAATGCAGCATGCCGGCGACGGCGATACTGACGGCCCAACAACGTTGCGCAGTGTTCATGGATTTGTCTCCCTACCCTGTCTCCCTCTCCGCTCAAGGGACAAGTGGGCGACGACCGACCGAAGTTCTGCCGTCTCGATGACGGCGACACGATGATGCGGCGTGGACACCCACGCATTTTTGCTCTCATCAAATGCCTATGGCCGCGTACGTGCATGCGACCACACGGGTGGCATTCGTACGCGTTGGCCAGATTTTTACAGGAGAATGCCGCGCTGACGGCGCGGTTTGTGGAGAACGACTTCTCCCACTCGCATCCTGTCTCTCTTCCCGGACAGAAACGAACCGCTTCTTGATGAAGCGATACTGGAATTTACCCCGGAATTGCCAAACGTCAATGACGGGAGCGAATAATTGTTCATTATTTCGGGGATATGAATACCGCCTGAAGACGCGGGGTCCGCAGCGGTAATTCATTACCTTGCGACGTACTGGAGTCTGTCCTAAGAGCCCGTTTGAAGCGTTAGAAGGAAGCGCCAGGGTGAAAGAAGAGACGCATCACTGGCCTGGTTTGCCGATGGGATGCCTTTCGTGAATTGTCAGAGGGCGGCGCGGAGCATTTTTAGGCTGGCGGGGTCGAGTTTGCGGGTGTCGGGGATTTCGTAGCGGTTGCCGTCGACATCGATGAGGAGGATGTGGGTGGGGGTGAACCAGAGGGCGTTGTCCTGCAGGTGCTGCATGACGAAATCGCGCGGGCCGCGGGCGGTCTGGACGGAGAAATAGGTGGCGCCGTGTTCCGGGTCGATGGTGAGTACGCGTTCGATGGTCGCGGTGAGGTAGCGGCGGCCGAGTTCGAGATCCAGCGCGGCGCGGGAGTCGGCGTCGAGGGTGGCGGGGTCGGCAATCATGATGACTTCCTCGCCCTTTTCATCGAGCAAGGCGAGATACTTGTCGGGATGCGAAAGCGGTGCTGCCCAGACGGGCTTGACCAGGATGCGCTGGCGCGCGTCGGTGAGCGTGGCCCGGAACATTTCGGGCGGATCGTGAAAGAGTTTCAAGTCTGCGTTCATGGTCATCCTATGCGTTGCCGACGCCGACGATTTCATTGACGGCGGTCTGGGTCTTGACGAGGTTGTAGAAGACGCCCTGCTTGGCCATCAGTTCGGCGTGGGTGCCGCACTCCACGATTTCACCTTTTTCCAGGACGATGAGGCGGTTGGCGTTCCGCAGCGTGCTGAGGCGGTGGGCGATGGCGAAGGTGGTGCGTCCCTGGACGAGGCGGCCGATGGCTTCCTGAATTTGCTTTTCGGTTTCGACATCGACGGAGCTGGTGGCTTCATCGAGGATGAGGATGCGGGGGTTATGGAGGATGGCGCGGGCGATGGAGACGCGCTGGCGTTCGCCGCCGGAAAGTTTGGAGCCGCGTTCGCCGACCTGGGAGTCGTAGCCGTCGGGCTTGCCGAGGATGAAGTGGTGGGCATTGGCGGCTTTGGCGGCGGCGATGATGTCTTCGAAGGGTGCGCCTGGTTTGCCGTAGGAGATGTTCTCGGCGACGGTGCCGTTGAAGAGGAAGGGTTCCTGGAGGACGACGCCGATCTGGGAGCGCATGTCCTGGAGGGAGAGCTGGCGGGAATCGATGCCATCGATGCGGATGCAGCCGGAATCGGGTTCGTAGAAGCGGCAGATGAGGTTGATGGTGGTGGACTTGCCGGAGCCGGACTTGCCGACGAGTCCGATCATTTCGCCGGGGGCGGCGGTGAAGGACATGCCTTTGATGACGGGGTTGGACTTGTCGTAGCCGAAGCGGACGTTTTCGAACTGCACTTCGCCGACGATGGGGTGGGCGTTGTTGCCCTGCAGGTATTTTTCGGGCTCGGTGTCCATGACTTCGAAGATGCGTTCGGCGCCGGCCATGGCGCGGCTGAACCAGTTGTTGATGGCGGCGAACCACTGCATGGGTCCGTAGATGAGGCCGAGGTAGACCTGCATCATGACGAAGTCGCCGATGGTGAGGCGATCGTGGAAGACCATCCATCCGCCGACGGCAAAATGGACGAGCATACCGAGGGCGATGAAGAAGCTCATGGTGCCGAAGACGGTGGACCAGTACTGATCGGCGTCGGTGCCGGAGTGGCGGAGGCCGTCGTTGGCGGCGATGAAGCGTTGATTTTCCTGGTCTTCCTGGGCGAAGGCTTTCATGACCTTGATGCCGGAGAGGGCCTCAGTGAGGTGGCTCTGGAAGCGCGCCCACTTGTGGCTCCAGCGGTGCCAGCGGCTGATGAGGCGGCTCCAGAAGATCGAGCTGATGACCATGACGATGAGGACGGGTGAGAGGATGCAGAGGGTGAGTACCCAGTTGGTCCAGAGCATGATGGCGAGGATGCCGAGGACCTGGAGAGTGTTGGAGAGGAGGAAGGGGACGCCGTCGACGAGGAAGCCCCAGATGTTCTGGGTGTCGTTGGTGAGGCGCGACTGGATGGCCCCGGCTTTGCGTTTTTCGAAGTAGGACATCTTGAGGAATTCGATGGCGCGGTAGACGGCGGCGCGGATGTCGGCGATCACGTGGGCGGAGAGAAAGGCGATGAGGCGTCCCTGGGTGATCTGCACGGCGGCGCCGAAGGCGAGCAGGACGGTCCAGAGGCCGATGAGTGTCCACATCTGGGAGAAGTCTTCGTGCTGGATCAGGATCTTGTTGATGATCTGGCGCTGGATCAGCGGCGGGGCGAGGTGCAGCGCGGCGGAGGTGATGGCCAGCGCCGCCAGGGCGAGGGTGCGGAACTTGTAGACGGTGAGGAATCTTCCGATGCGGAAGATCATCTTCCACTTGCTGACGCAGGCGGGGCAATGGCCGTCGCGTTCGGGCAGGAGGCGTCCGCACTTGGGGCAGCGGATTTTCTGGAGCTTGATGCCGATGGAAAAGGGTTCGCCTTTGGCGAGCTGTTCGATGCCGCGGGCGGCTTCGGAGAACCGGTCGGAGAGGGAGGCGGTGTAGGCGATGACGGGGCGGATGTCGGTGTTTTTGAGGGTGATTTCGAGCCGGCCGCCGCCGACGAGGGACTCGTTGCGTGCCGAGGCGATGTCGGCGACGGGGATATCGACGAGGGGTGCGGCGGCATCTGGGGCGGTGACGCGGACGTGGGTGGATGTGATGTGGAGGGTCTGGCTGCCGAAGCGGCCGTCGAGGGTGAGGTCACTATCGAGTTCGAGTAGAGGCGTGCCCGGGGCGCGATCAGGGAGGATTAGCTCGGGTGAATCGACGGTAGCGGTCATACGGGCTCCGGAAAAACGGTGCGGGAGTGCATAGTAGCCGGAAGAGGGGGGTGGATAGAAGCGGGGAGGGATGCCAGAGGGCAAAGCCTTCGGCAGTCCTCACGGACTGCTTGGCACGTGCGTATTTTCGGGTATTCCGGGACAAGACATGATGGAGATGCTGCGTGAGTGTTGTATTTGTAGGACAATAACTCACGAATGCGAGAACTCATTAGGCGTTAGGAGTGATTGCAATGGCGTTAGCGGATTCGAATGATGCAGGTGAGGCACCGGTTATTATGGTCGCGGGGCGATTTTTGGAGCTGGTGAACGCGGGGGGGTGGGAATATGTGCGACGGATCAAGGGAGACTGGCCGGTCGGGATACTGGCGGTGACGGATGATCGGCGGATACTGCTGATCTCGCAGTATCGCGTGCCGGTCGGGAAAGAGGTGATTGAGATTCCCGCGGGGTTGGTGGGCGACCAGGAGGCCGGGGAATCGTGGGTGGCCGCGGCCAAACGGGAGTTGCTGGAAGAGACCGGGTACCAGGCCCAGTTTGTAGAGGAACTGGCGGCCGGGCCGACGAGCGCCGGGCTGACATCGGAGATGATCCGGCTGGTGCGTGCGACGGGGCTGAAGAAGGTGGGTGTGCCGGGCGGGGATGCGACGGAGCAGATCACCGTCTATGAGGTGCCGCTGGCGGAAGTGGGGGGGTGGTTGGCGGAAAGGGCGTCACGGGGGATGCCGGTGGATCCGAAGGTGTATGCAGCCCTGTATTTTGCGGTGGCAGGGCTCGCGAAGTGAAAAAAAGTGAATCCTTTCTACGTAAATGCCGTGGCGGTGTACAATTGTGGAAGGCGTGGTTGGGTACTTGGACATCGGGAGGACGGGTATGAACTTCTCGCGGAAACTGCAATGGGCGATGGTGGCGGCTTGTGTTGTGTCGGCAGCGCCGGCGTGGGGCGATCTGATTGAGTTAAAAGATGGGCGGAAGATTTCGGGGCGGATGCAGCGTGCCGGCGAGTTGATGGCGATCACCGCTGACGATGGATCGGTCATCAACGTCAAACCGGAAGACGTGGCGCGCGTGACGCTGGTGAGCACGGTGACGCCGGCGCAGGCGGCGGACGCGGATTGGACGCTGGCGGCGTCACAACTCAAGAAGGCCGACACGCTGGCGGAGATCATCGGCATTCATGAGAAGTTTCTGGAAAAGCATCCCGATCAGCCGATCACGACAAGCGTGCAGAAATCACTGGAGGAATACCGGAAGCTGCAGCAGCAGGACGGCGTGCGGTTTCGCGGCAAGTGGATGCCGCGGACGCAGGCGGAAGTGATCGTGCGGCAGGAGGAGGAGGCGGCGCGTCCCGCGGTGACGTATTACAAGCAGGGGCGGATGAAAGAGGCGATAGATTCGGCCCAGAGCGTGCTGAAGACCGACGACGTCAATCCCACGGCGCTGATCATCGGGGGGCTGGCGAGTTATCGGCAGAATAATTTGAATGGTGCGCGGCAATTTTTCGCGCGGCTGGCCGATGCGGATCCGTCCAATCTGTTGGCGCTGAATAATGCCGCAGTCATCTGTTTCCAGTTGAAGCGCGAGCCCGAATCGCTGCAGTATTACACGAAGGCACTGGCGGCGATGCCCGATCATCGGTTGCTGCTCGACAACGTGACCGAGGCGATGAACAGCTACGGTGGGAGCAAGACGACGGCGCCATACACTGATTTGGCGCGCCAGTTCGACCAGGCCGAGACGCGTATGGAGGCATTTCAGGCGAAGAAGAATTTGTATCGCTTCGGCAGCACGTGGGTCGCGCAGGATGTGTATGAGAAGCTTACGGCGCAGAAGCGTGCCGTGACGGATGCCATGGCCCAACTTGAGGCCGACAATAAAGCCGCGATTGCGGCGGGGCAGGCGGCGGAACAGGAATACAAGCAGGTGTCCGCGGATTACGACAATTGTGCCAATGACATCGCGACGCTGAATCTTGCGATTACTTCGGGATTGCAGCATGGGCAGGATGTGAGTTACCTGGTGGCGCAGCGCGATGCGCGGATCATTACGCTGGATCAACTGGCCAAGCGCAAAGCGGCGATACAGGACCAGATTGCAAAGATCTTGGCAATGATGAAGCAGTTCAAGGTGGAAGCCGAGCGATTGAAGGCGGCGCTGGCGGCGGTGCAGGGGCAGCAGTTCACGGGCGTGCAGCGGATGATGGAGATCGGGGATGTTGAGAACCCGCCGCCACCGGCAGCACTGGTTTCGCCGCCGAAGGGGGCGGGGAAGTGAGGAACGAGAAGCAAGAATAAAGAAGCAAGAAGCAGGAAGGAAAACTGAACGCGTCAGTCCTTCCTGCTTTTCTATTTTTGCTTCGTGCTGTTCTTCGTTAATGGCTGAACAGGTACGTGATGTCGTTGAAGGTCACGAAGAGGAACAGGCCTGCCAGCAGGACGACGCCGGCGGTTTGAAAGATGGTTTGGGTCTTGAGGCTGAGCGGGCGGCCACGGATTTTTTCCAGAATCAGCAGCAGGAAGTGTCCGCCGTCGACGACCGGAAGGGGGAGGAAATTGGCCACGGCCAGGTTTACCGACACCACCGCCATCAGATAGCAGAGCCAGACGAAGCCGCGTTCCTGCACGTCGTAACCGACCTTGGCGATGACGACCGGCCCGTGCAGGTTCGTCGCCGAGACCGTGCTGCGCATGATGCCGGCGAGCGTCATGTAGGTCTGAATGATGAATTTTTTGGTATGTTCCATGCCCATCATGACGGCGTCATAGGCGCTGTCCGCTTTTTGAATCTGGTAGATGTTTTCCAGCGGCAGGCCGATGCGGTAGGTAGTCTTCGCGACGAGCTCGTGGAGCTGATCGTCGCTGATCGGCAGGCTGGCGGATTCGTCGCCATTGGGTCCCTTGAATGTCACGTTCACAGCGCCGGGTTCAGAACGGGCGCGAAGGACGGCGACGATTTCATTCCAGCTCTTCACGGGTTGCCCGTCGATGGCGGTAATCTGTGCGGATTTGGCGCCGCCCTTGAACACATCGAGATTGGCCGCGAGGCCGTTGTGATCGCGGAGTACGACATTGTTGGAGTCCATATCGCTGTCCGGTCGCACGCCGATGAGGGGGCGGTATTCTCCGGTGGGGGTTTTGCCGCGAACGGGCGTAAGCGTAAACGACTGCCGTTTGCCATCGCGTTCGACGACCAATTCGAGCGGATCGCCGTTGCTGTGAGCGGTCATATCGCTGAGTTCTTTGGCGGTCGGGTCGGTGCGATTGCCGATGCTCAGGATGATGTCTCCGGGTTTGACGCCGGCCTTGTCGGCAGCGCCGCCGTCGACGGTCGAACCCACTTTGAGCCGCGGCCCGACACCGAGCGGGAGGGGCAGGCTCTCGGCACCGATCTGCAGATCCAATTTCGGATCGAGCGTGATTTCACGGTCCGGGATGGAGGCGTCCTTCGTGTTGTGGACGGTCAACACCACGGGCTTGAGGGCGTTGGTTTGAAGCTGTGCATAGACGTCGGCGAAGGTTTCCACCGGTTCGCCGTTGAACTTGATGATGCGATCCTTGGGCATGAGTTTCTTGAGTTGGGCTCTTTGCTGGGCGTCTTTTTCGTCGGCGGTATCTTCCTTGGGCAGCTCGAAATTGCCGGGAATGTTCAGGCTGGGCATCGGTTCGACGCCGATCGACAGGAATCCCTTGGGATCGAGTTGTTTGGGTTGAATTTCGAAGTGCAGGGGCTGATCGACGCCGGGGCGTTGGACTTCAAATTCGATGGTGTGCTGGCCGGTGGAGAGGGCCGAGGCGATAACCAAGTCGGTGAATTCGACGAAGCCGCGGGATTTCAGGCGGTCGATGGAGATAACTTTGTCTCCCATCTTGAGTCCGTTTCCGTCGGCGTAGGCCGGGGAGCCGTAGTAAACGTGGCCGATGATCGCCGGCGGAAAGGGCACGCCGATGGCGGGGTGGAACACGATGGAGAAGATGACGGCAGCACAGATGACGTTCATGATGACGCCGGCGGAGATGATGCACATGCGTTGCCAGATGGGGCGGCGGTTGTAGGCGTTGGGATCATCGGAGACTTTGGTGGGGTCCATGTCGTCCTGTCCGAGCATGCGGACGTATCCGCCGAGGGGAAGCATGGAGATGCGGTAATCGCAGCAGCCTAAGGTTGCGAGGTCGACGGAGGGCGGGGTTTTGCCGAGGATGTCGGCGGTGAGGTTCTTGGTGTTCGGCTCGATATCCACATTGCCGGCTTGGGTGCTTTCGGCAATCTTGTCTTTGCGTTCCTGAATTTCCTGATCTTTCAGTTTGTCGAAGGGGTCGGGGCCGAAGGTGAGGCCCAGTCCTTGGCGCCAGCCGAGCAGTCGCGGACCGATGCCAATGGCGAAAGCTTCGCATTTGACGGAGCAGAGGCGAGCGACGACGAAATGGCCCAGCTCATGGATGAAGACGATGGAGCTGAAGCCGATGAGGACCAGCAGCATGCGTTTGGTCGATTCGGCGGCGCTGCCGAAGGTCATCGCGAGTACCATCAGCGGCAATGTGAGCGAGTAAAGCATCACCTGCGACCGGCGATAGTTGCGGCGAAGGCGAGCGGGGATTCGATCCATCAGTGAACCCTCAAAATTTTAAGCGACGTTCGTGTAGTTACAGATTCTTGGTTTCCTTGCGTGCCCAGGTGTCGGCGGCGAGCAGTTGTTCGAGTGTGGGCGACTTTACGAACCCGGATTTCTTGTGCCGGCGGAGGACTTCCTCCACCTTCTCTACGATCTCGCCGAACAGAAGGTTCCCTTCGCGGAACATTTCGTTGGCGATTTCATTGGCGGCGTTGACGACGGCGCCGGATGTTCCGCCAAGGCGAATGACTTCAAAGCCTAATTGTAGCGCGGGAAAGCGGTCATCGGGTTGTTCGAAGGTCATCTCCCTGATTTTCGTCCAATCCAGGCGGGTACTGCACCCGTTTACGCGATTCGGATGGGTCAGGGCGTATTGGATGGGGGTACGCATGTCGGGCGTGCCGAGCTGGGCGATGACGGAGCCGTCGACGAATTCGATCATGGAATGAATGATGCTTTGCGGATGGATGAGGACTTCGATTTTTTCGGGCGGGAGGCCGAAGAGCCAGTGGGCTTCGATAATTTCGAGGGCTTTGTTCATCATGGTGGCGGAGTCGATGGTGATTTTCGGACCCATTTTCCAGTTGGGATGGGCCAGGGCCTGATCGACCGTGGCGTGGCGGATTTTCGCTTTGGGCCAGGTGCGGAAAGGGCCGCCGGAGGCGGTGAGGATGATTTTTTTGATTTCCTTTCCCTCGCCGCTGCGGAGGGCTTGGTAGATAGCGGAGTGTTCGGAATCGACGGGGACGATGGTGGCGCCGTGCTTGCGGGCGGTGGGCATGACGATGGAGCCGGCGACGACGAGGGCTTCCTTGTTGGCCAGCGCAATGGTCTTGCCGGCTCTGGCCGCGGCAATGCAGGGCGCCAGGCCTGCGGCGCCTACCACTGCGGCCACGACGATATCGACATCGTCGCGCACGACGATTTCTTCCATGGCATGCGGGCCGACGACCATCTCGATGCCGGTGCCCAAAAGCTGATCGCGTAGTGCGCGGAGGTTTTCCGAGGGCTTCGCGATGGACGATTTGTCATTGAGCGCCACCATTTTCGGGCGCACTTCCAGCGACTGCTCGGAAAGTTTCTTCCAGCTGGTGCAGGCGGTGAGCGAGTGGATTTCGAACTGATCCTTGAGGTGCGTGCAGACGTTGATGGCATTGGTGCCGATCGAACCGGTGGCACCGAGGATGCAGACGCTGCGGCGGGTGGCTTTGCGTGCGGTGGAACGGCGCGCGGTGCGGACAGCGGTGGAGGGTGCTGGCATCAGGATAAAACCTTCCGTGGTAAGCATTTGACAGACCTTGAATCGTACCTTGCCAGGGGGTGGCTTGTCGACCAACTGAGCCTCCCGGCGTAGGACCGGCGACGGCGGAACGGTCGGCAAAACGCGAGATTCGGGATTGCGGCCAAGCACGTCCATTCCCTTGACCTGCGCAAAAAAGCTATAATGATGGAACTTAGGGTTGGTCGAGTCTTTGCGTCCCGGATTGCAGAGCGTTCGGTCATCTCAAGTGGGGATCGTTCGAGGAAATTTTGCCGGCCCTGCCGCGGGCCCGCTGAATCGTGGAATGGTCTTTTGCGAGGAGCCTAACGCATGACCGCTGCAATCGAGGAAACTGCGCCGACTCAACTCTCCGACCGTTACCAGGTGACGGTGGAGCAGTGCATTCATTTCCGGCGCTGGGGATACCTGGTGGTGCCGCAACTGGTGGCCCAGGAGCACATTGCCGAGCTTCGCCAACACACCGAAGAGCTGATGCAGGGGCGGCTCCCGCAGCAGCGGCAAGTGATGGAGCGCGACCCGAGCAAGGACGACGGGGTGACGATTCAGAAGCTGGAAGCGCCGCCGGCGGACTTGTCGCCGGAGGAAAAGGCACAGTTCTTCCTGCGGATTCACATGCTGCATCGGCAACTGGAACTGCACGAGCGCTACATGCTGCATCCGCGCGTGCTGGATGTGCTGGAGGTGCTCATCGGTCCCGACGTGCTGGCCATGCAGACGATGCTGTTCCTCAAGCCGCCGGGCAAGCCGGGACAGGGATGGCACCAGGATTCGTATTACATCCCAACGCATCCCGACACGCTGTGCGGCGCGTGGATTGCGATCGATGACTGCGACGAAATGAACGGGGCGATGTGGATGGCCAAGGGGAGCGCCGCCGAGCCGGTCTACCCGCCCTGCCCGGGGATTCCTTACGGCTTCGGCGATCGGCTGATCAGCGGGATCAAGCATGTGAAGCACGTTTCGGACACGAACGATGCGCGGAACTTTCTCTCGCCCATCGCCAACAAGTACGACCAGGTGCTCATCTCCGCCAAGGCCGGCGATGTGGTGTTCTTCAACGGTCACATCCTGCACCGCAGCAAGGACAACTTCACGACGGACCGGTTCCGGCGTAGTTTTGTCAGCCATTACTGCAACGCCCGCAGCTTTACGCAGTGGGGCGCGGATGGCGGGTTTGACGCCGGACACGCGGCGCTCTGCCAGGATCCCATCACCAAGATGACCAACGGCAGTCACATCCTCGCCCGCGGCGATACGCATCTCCCTTTCGCCCGGCCGCGGTTCGGCACGGCCTGCGCGGCACTGCTGTCGGCGGAAGAACGCCGGCAGGAAAGCGAATTTGCCGCCCGCATGATTGCCAACACCAACGACGGCCTGATGGGCTGCGCGATCGCGGAGCCGCCGGAAGATGATCATGATGCGCCCAAGGCCGCCAATGCGGGCGGATATTAAGGGCCGAATCCTCCGCGTTTGACACTACCCCAGCGTATGCCTACATTGGTTGATCTCTGCCCCCATCGTCTAGCGGCCTAGGACGCCGCCCTCTCACGGCGGTGACACGGGTTCGAATCCCGTTGGGGGTACGTGAACGGGAAATGCCCCACGCCGCGTCCTGCGTGGGGCGTTTCATTTTTGCGGGCTGCCGAAGTGGTAACCACGAAGGCACGAAGACACGAAGCTCGCTTTGGAAATAAGCATTCAGGGAAATCTTCATGCCTGTGACGCTCGATCATGTGGCCTTTATGCGGGTGGCGTTGGAGTTAGCGCGGGAGGCGGGGGCGCGGGAAGAGATTCCCGTCGGGGCGATCGTAGTGCATCATCCGGTGGGGGGGCAGCAGCGCGTCATCGGCCGCGGGTTCAACTTGCGGGAGCGGGAGTGCGATCCGTCGGCGCATGCCGAGATCGTGGCGATGCGCGAGGCGGGGCGGGCGCTGGGCTACTGGCGGCTGGTCGATTGCACGCTGTATGTGACGCTGGAGCCGTGCCCGATGTGCGCCGGGGCGATGGTGCAGGGGCGGCTGGAGCGGGTGGTGTATGGGGCGCGGGATCCGAAGGCCGGGGCGGTGAGCACGCTGTACCAGTTGTGCAGTGATCCGCGGTGGAATCACCGGGTGGAGGTGGTGGCAGATGTATTGGCGGACGAAGCGGCGGCGTTACTTCGCGAATTTTTTGCAGCACGGCGGAAGTCAAACGTGAAGGGCGGAACGCTTTCGGAAGAATGATCGGCCCGGATTGAACGGCCTGCCCGCTTCGGCTATTATTCCCAGCGAGTCATCCATCCTGGGGGATGGTGTAACGGTAGCACTGCAGACTCTGACTCTGCCTGTCTAGGTTCGAATCCTAGTCCCCCAGCTTCCTGTCAGATGGTGCTGCGCGACGGCCGCAGGATTACTAAGACCTTGATATCGTTTGTCGCTCGACTTGCAGAGGTTCCGGGGAGGGGAAAATCCCGGAGTATTCGACGATGTCGTCACCAGCCACCGCCTCAGACCCGGTTGTCTCCGCAACTCCACAAATGGCCAGCAAGAAGCGCGATCCCGGGCTCGATGCCGTCCGCTTTCTGGCCGCAGCGCTGATCGTCTGGTTGCACGCGATGGAGATCAGCCCCCATCTGACGAAACTGGCGGTCATCGGACGCGGCTCGGTGCCGTTCTTCGCCATGGCCGCCGTGCTGCTGATGGGCCAAAGCCTGCGGCGGGATCCGGCTCGTCCCTATGGCGCGTACGCCTGGTCGCGGGTGGTGCGCATCTACGGCCCGTTTCTCGTTTGGACGATTCTGTACCTGTTGTTCCGTAACGCCAAGTACATCATCAGCGGCCATACCGGCGACTTGCAGATCAACCCCGGGCTGCTGCTGGGTTCGGCGGCGCATCACCTCTGGTTCCTGCCATTCCTCCTTATTGTTTGCCTGGTGATGTTTCCGATCGTGCGGATTATCGTTCGCGGCGGGCCTACGGCGCGCCTGGTGGCGGCGTTGTGTGCAGTGGCGGGTCTGGCGATTGCGTTCATCAACATTCCATGGTCGACGGCACCCGCCGTTGAGCAGCAGCGCGTCACAGCCTGGGAAGGTACGCTGGGTGCGGCCAGCTATCTGGGGGGGCTTGGTTGGTGGGCGCTTCCCGCGGTCTTCTGGGGCGCTGCCCTCGTGGCAGTGGATACCCAAGTGATCAAGTGGCTGGCGCGGTGGCGGCGTTTGGCCTTCGCGAGTGCCGTGCTGGCCATCCTCGGTTGCGTAACAGCCCTGCTTCTGCTGGGGCGGTTCAGCTTTCTGGAGAATATTTATGGGGTCGCCTTTCTGGCGGCCGCACTGTTGCCATGGAAAGGGCGAATCGTCGACTTCCTCGCATATCTGGGGCGCTATGCGTACGGCATCTACCTGATTCACGTGGCAGTGGGTCTGGGTATGGAGATGTTTGTCGTGCGCGACCGCAACAGCGCGTCATTTCCGGTCATCTTTGGGCTGATGCTGGCCACGCTGGTCATCAGCACCCTTCTAGCCGTATTGATCGGGCGGTTCCGTGCCACGCGGTGGCTGGCGCCCTGAACCAGACCGTTCTTTGCGAGCGCTGGCCGTGGTTGCTTAGTGTGCCAACCCGGCCGTTGCCCACAGCCATTCGACTTGCCGGCCGAACTCGTCCCAGGCGGCTTGATCCATGCCGGTGTTGTGGGTGGCGTTGGGCAAATCGATCAGGTGCGTTGGGCCGGCGTATTTTGCGAGAATCATTCGCTGAAATTGCACGGGCACCACTTCGTCTTTTTCAGATAGCACGAACACCGCCGGGGCTTTGGCGCGTGTTGCGTTGGCCAGTGAATCCAGGTCTGAGGGAATGGCCAGTGATGCCGGCCCGGCCAGCAACCAGAGGTTCCACCAGCCATGATGCTGCAGAATCAACCGCTTCAGAGGCGGTGGGTTCTGGATCGTGGCGCCGGCCACGTCGCGCCGGGCGAGCACGCACAGGGCGGCGGTCGTTCCGACGCTGTTGGCCTGCACAAAAATCGGCCGCGATCCCGCTTTCGCACGCACCGCATCGTAAGCCGCCAGCGCCGCTGGGCCGATCTTCTCCAGATACGCCGGCCCCGTGCTGCCGCCAAATCCCGGATAGTTCATTCCCACCAGTTCCACCGGTTTGTCGCCCCATTGAGCCGCGTTGAACGTCGCCCAGCGTTCCGCCCGATCGGCATTGCCGACGAAATACATGACAAACGCCACTGGTTCGACGGTCTTCGCCCCCGGCGAACGCGCGTGCCACAGTTCCAGCGCATCGCCATTGGCCAATGTCAGCACTTCCCGCTCCGCCCCCTTCGCATCCATCGCGTCTGTGGTTGGATGCAAAATCAAATGATCCGGCAAATGCCCCAAACACCCCGCCAGCACTAACAGCAAATAGACCACCGTCGCCCAACGCAGCCGGTTTAACCAGCGCCATTTCTGTTTTGCCGGCGCTGCGATTATTGGCGGAGTTGCCATCGTTGATCCCTACGCATGAGGAGAAGATTCAAGTGCTCATTTGTTGTTGCTGGTTGTTGGAGACCTTGGGGCCACAGGTTGCGTCTGCGTCGCAGGCGCGGTCGCCGGCTGAGTGGACGGCTGCGTAGCGGGTGCCGTGGTCGGACCGCTTTCATCCTCGTACATGTCCTGGTTCGCCGGCGCCTCGCTGCCTGAGATTTTCGCCCGTCGATATTCCAAGTAGGCGTGGCGCGTAAAAGCATACGGGTCGATCGCCGCCTGATCACGGAAGCGCACCTCGCGATCCAAGCGCGAGCGCGAATCGACCGCCTGCAGCGCAAAGAGCGGAATCGTGACGTACCAGGGCGGATCGATCCAGGTGACCGGGTTCGTCAGAATTCCCACGCCAATATCCGGCGCATCGCGCACGCACGACGGCCCGAACAGCGGCAGCACCAGGTACGGCCCGGCGTCGGCGCCCCATTTGCCCAGAGTCATCCCAAAATCGTTGTCATGCGATGGCAGATTCCAGCGCGTTGCGACATCAAAAATGCCTGCGATTCCCACCGTCGTGTTCACACCCATGCGTCCGGCATCCGACCACCCCTGCTGCCACTGGCCCTGGAGGAAATCGTTGAGGATGACGTCGCCGTATTGGAGGTTGTCGTAGCCGTTGCCGATGCAGGTTCGTACCGGCTTGGGGATGATTTTGACGTAGCCGTCGGCCAGAGGTTTGAGGGCGTAATGATCCAAGTTGTCGTTGAAGCTGTAGAAGAAGCGGTTGGTTTTCTCCCACGGATCAATGTTCTTGGGATCGTTGGCGCAGCCGCCCAGTGCACCGATCATCAGAATGCCACCGAAGATGCAGACCAGGCACTGAGTCAAGATTCGCACGAGGAATCCTTTATGAAGTGAATGGGTCGTAATAAGCTACTTGCCGCTGTCGGCGTTTTTGTCTTTGAGCATTTTGATCAACCGGTCGTAGCCGCCGTTTTCCATGATGTCCTTGAACTGGGCGCGGAAATTGGCCATGAGGCTGACGCCGTCGATGGTGACGTCGATGATTTTCCACTGCTGATCTTTCTGGCGCAGGCGATAATCGACCTTGGCGACTTCCTGTTTCTTTCCTTCTTTCATGCCCATGATGCGGGTCTGCACGGTCCAGTCGCCGCGGACTTCCTCGCGGTCGCCGACGACGTTGATATCCTCATCGGTATATTCGTCGACGGTGTGGCCGTAGGTGGCCGCCACGTGCTTGCGGAATTCCGCGACGAATTCCTTGTGTTGATCATCCGAGAGGTTGCGCCAGTACGCGCCCAGCGCGAGCCGCGCGAGCACTTCAAAATCCATCGTCTGAAAGGCGATCGAGCGGACTTTTTCGTTCTTTTCCGGCTTGGTGAGCTTGGTGTCGCGCAGCACAGCGAGAACATCCTGCATCACTTTTTCAATGATCGAGCGTGGCGTGGCTGCGGATTCGGCGGCGAGGCTCCAGGAGTTCAGCGCAAGTGCGCCGGAAAGAACCACGAGAACACTACATTTCCAACATTTCATAGGCCGTACTCCCACCCTATTGAATCGCAAAACGAGCGGATTGCCAAATCATCAGTCCGTGGATTTGGCCGGTTTCGTAGCGGTGGTCGCGGATTTGTTCGCATCGCCTTTGGTTAATCCATAGACGACCTGTCCGAGCACGCGCTCCAGAATCATCGCCGATTCGGTGTAGGTGATCTTATCGCCGGACTTGAGCAACTGCTCATCCCCGCCTGGCTGCAATTCGATATAGCGATCACCTAGCATCCCCGCGGTGACGATTGCTGCTGAAGTATCGATAGGCAGTTTGAGGTTGGAATCCAGGTCCAGTACGACCTGTGCGCGGTAATCTTTGTCGAGCGTGATGGCCTTGACCTCGCCGACGTGAACGCCCGCGATGACCACCGGCGAGCGCACGGTCAGGTCTCCGGTCTCGTTGAAGCCCGCGGTCACTTTCAGGCCTCCGTGGCCGTGCCAGGTGAAGCCGCCGATGCTGATCGACAGGTACGCCAGCGCCGCGAGGCCCGCGAGCACGAAAAGTCCCACGATGAAATCCCTGCCGGGCGACCGATCCATGATTCAAACTCCCCAAAGCGCTGTGATGATGTAGTCGAACAGTAAGACCGAGACCGATCCGATGACCACCGTCGAGGTGGTGGCGGAACTGACGCCTTCAGATGTGGGCTTGCTGGTATATCCGCGGTAGGTGGCGATGAGTCCCAGTAGCACGCCGAAGACGACGGATTTAATCAGCCCGCCGCCGACGTCGGTATGGAAGTCGACGGAGGAGCGCAGGCTGGACATGTAGCTGCCGGGATCGCCGCCCATGAAGCCGATGCCCACGATATAGCCGCCGAGCATGCCGCAGACGATGAATATGCAGGTCAGCAGAGGGACGACTGCGAACATCGCCAGGGCCTTGGGCATGATGACGAAATGTACGGGGTCGATCGACTGCATCCGCAGGCCGTCGAGTTGTTCCGTGGCGACCATCGTGCCGATTTCGGCCGTGGCTGCGGAGCCGGCGCGCCCGGTGAGCAGCAGCGCCGTGACCACGGGTCCAAGTTCGCGGATCAGGCTCAACCCCACCAGGGCTCCCAGCGAGCGGTCGGCGCCGAAGCGTGACAGCGTGTGATAGCCCTGCAATCCGACGACCATTCCCACCGCCACGCCGCACACGCCGATGATGATCAGCGACAGCACGCCCAGCTTGTGCAACTCGCGCCAGAAAGCGCCGACGCGCACCGGCGGCATGACGATGCAGCGGCCGACATCGGCGCTGAACACCGCCATCCTGCCCAAGTGCTGCACGAACGTCAGCGACTTGTATCCCACCAGCGCGATCGGATTAAACATCGGGTTATTCCCTCCCCGCCGGCTGTTCCATGCCGTCATTGAGAAACTCGGCGGCTTCCTTATCGGGGCCGCGGCGCAGTTCCTCCGGCCGTCCTTCCACCGCACGTTTGCCCAGCAGGAGCAGCACGCGATCCGCCATGCGCATGGTCGAGGGCACGTGATGCGAAACCACGATGAGTGTGATGGTGTGTTTTTGATTGATCGCCATCAGCAGCGCCTCGATCCGCTTGATCGACACGGGATCGAGGCCGGAGAAGGGTTCATCGCAGAGCAGAATCGTCGGTTTGCGTATGATGGCCCGGGCCAGGGCGACGCGGCGCAACATGCCGCCGGAAAGCTGACCCGGCAGCAGTTCCGCCACATCTTCCACGCCGACGGCCTTGAGCGTCGCATGGACCTCCTGGGCAATCTCCGACCGGCTCATGCGGGATTGTTCCTGCAGCGGCAGCGCCAGGTTTTCAAAGACATTGTAAGAGTCAAGTAGCGCGCCACCCTGGAAGAGCATGCCCAGTTTCTTGCGGACGTTGTAAAGGCCGCGTTCCGAGAGGCCCGTCACATCCTGGCCGTCGACGATGACCGATCCGGTCTGCGGAGAGATCAGGCCGCCGATGAGCCGCAGGACCGTGCTTTTCCCCGAGCCGCTGCCGCCAAGAATCACCGAGATGCGTCCGCGCGGGAATCCGCAGGAAAGGTTTTCGAAGACCTTTCGTTCGCCATACGACATACTCACGTGATCGAGGGCGACATGCATCGTCTTGTCGAGACGGGCATGCGGCCGACGAATTTCGTCGGCACTTCCAGTGAGCCGGGAGAATAATCCCTTCAGCATCACCGGCCCGTTATTGACGAGCGTCTGCATGATGAACCTTTCGCGAAGAAGTCATTTCAAAAAGCCAGAAGTCGATCCCCAGATGCATTATGACACAGATCGAGCACTCTTCAACTCAGCAAATTCACCAATGCGGTACTTGTCCCTCAAGACGCAGATTCTTTGTCGGAATTCCGGAGATTGCCGCGGAATTCCGCGCCGACCATTCAATTATCTCTCACACGTGCTGCCGAACCCATGAAGGCGGATCGCTGGCCGGGAACGATTCCTCAGATGCCTCTTCGACCGAATCCTCTTCGGGTTTCTTTTGCTGCTCGCCCTCGCTCGGCCGGGCCTCCGCGCTTTTCAGCACGAACCGCGGCATCCCCACCACCTCGAACTCCACATGGTCCCCCGCATGGAATCCTTGCGCCGGTTGCTCCAGCGGCAATACTGCGTGCACGGGATAGCCTACTTCGACCAGCAGTTCATTCTTCTGCGGATCTACCCCCAGCACCTCTCCCTGCATGTGACTCGGCTTGCCGATGATCGGGTCGGTGAAATTTCCCCCGACATCGATGGCTTCCACCTTTCGGGCATGGGCGTACGCCTCGCCTTCCATGCGATGGCCGGGTGCGGTGTGCGTTGCCCCGCCGATTTCATACCAATGCTCGTAGGTGGTCTGGGGAATTCCCAGCGTCGCGACACTTCCGTTGATGGCCTGCAAAATAGCCTTCATGATCGCCTCCCTCTCGTACATTTTCGATCATAGAACGCGCAGGCGGAAATTTCTTCGATGATTACAGAATGCGAATATTCATGGATCGCCACAGAGGCGTGCGCCGGAAATTCGGTTGAGCTTATTTCGCCTTGGCGGCGAAGTCCCCATCCAACTTCAAAGTCTTGTGCATCTGGTCGACCATCACCGACCCCGTCAGCGCGTCGACAAATTTTGCTTTGAACGTGATGTCCGCATGTGCCGGCGGTGTCACCCAGGGGCAGTTGAAGGCGAAGTAGTTCATGCCCAGCTCGGAATACCAGCTCTTCTTCATTTCGGCTGGCGTGAACGACCATGTGCCGATGCGCTGCGTTTCGTCATGGCCTTCCAGCGCCAGGTCAAAGGCTTCGATCGTTAGCGTGCCTGTCGCCGGAATGACTTGGTCTTTCGCGGTGAGCACGCGTAGGAATACGCGATATCCATCCAGTCCTGGGCCGCCCTGAAAATCCCATGCGTCGGTCTGGGGTCGAATCTGTATTCGTGCGGCGGTAAACAATTCCGCCAGTCGTTCAGGTTTCAGTGTCTGGATTCGGGGGGAATTTTGCTCGAGTCGCGATTCGAGCTCAGCCCGGGTGGCCGCATCATTGGCCAGTTGTTCTTTGAGCCGGGCGATCTCCTGCTCCTGCTTGAGATTGCGGTCGCGCAAGTCATTGGCGACATGCTCGTAATTCGGTCCGAGGCAGCCCCCCAGGACGGCCAATGAGCCCGCGACGACGGCTATCAATATCGCTGATTTCGTATTCATGCCGGCATTATCCGACCGGCCCGTGTCAAAATCCACCTTTGCCTTGCTGGACCATGGGGACAGGGGTGCCAGATTGCATGAGGCGAGGCATCCCTTGGCCATAGCTTCCGCCCCCGGCATCGTGGCTAGAATCAATGCAAGAGGAAACGCGCGCAAACGTTTATACAGAGCCTGCGACACTCACCCGGCGGAATAGCCCGAGTTGATGAATCGAATTTTTCAAAAGACGAGAAGCACATGATGGATCGCGGACGTAATTGCTCGGTATTCCTGGGGGTTTTTGTGGCCGCGGCTCTCGCGCTGAATAGCGGGCGCGCCGTTGCCGCCGACGCCGTCGGCCGTGCAGACGCGAAGGTCTTCGAGGGTCCAGCCGCCACGATGACGCCCGACATCTTTCTGCCGCACGAGAAACCCCCGATGCTTCGCGTTCTCACCGTGCAGGAGCGCCGCGGCGCCGCCCGCAAGAACGAACTGGTGCGCGTGCCGCTTTTCTTCCACGAAGGCGAGTGCGCCGATCCCAATGCGTTGACCATCGTCTCGGCCGGCCCGGACAAGACGCCGATTCCCTACCAGGCCGACGACATCCGCCGCGATGAATCCGGCAAAGTTGCCCGTATGCACATTTATTTCCTGGTCGATCTTGAACCGTGGCAGCGGAAACAGTTTCAGCTTCTGCCCGGCAAAAATCCCGGCGCATCGCTGCCGGCGCTGCCGGTCACTGAAACGTCCGGCAAGGTGACGCTGGCAGGACAGGACATGCAACTGACCTTCCTTGCCGGCGGGCCACGCGCCGGCGCCATTGCCGGCATCGGGACGCCTGCCGGGAAAGTCCTGCTTCCGCAGAATTACGTTGGGCCCGCGGTGCAGCTCTTTCGGCAGGGCAGCGATCTCAATCCGCAACGGCAGAGCGACATCTCCTACGACTCACCGGAGACGCTCGAAATCCGCGATCTCCGCTGGAGCAGCGGCCCGTTGTTCTCCAAACTCATCGTCCGCACCGGCCCCAGGGGTCTGACGGACAATGCCGAATTCATCTACCTAGTCCCCAAGTTCGGCAGCGAATTCACGCAGACTGAACTGCTTTTTCCCACGGAAAAAGATTCTTCCGACACCGTAGGCTCCAAGGAAAACGCCCTGCTTCGTGGGAAGATCGTCATCGGCGATGACGCGGCAGACCAGCAAATCCTCAAGATTCCCGCGGGGCTCCGCCAGCGCACCCGCCAGGTCTTCAACTATTACGATGACGTGCTGGTCAATCCCAAATCCGGCATCAGCCTGTTCATGGTTCCGTTTGTCGAAATGGGGGCGCGCGGCATTGCCAGGAGCGATGACGGCACCCTCGCTTTCTCCGGCTCTAAAGATTTTCAAACGCATCCCGGCTCCAACAGCGGCTCCCTCCGCGTCTTCTTCGGGCAGGTGCGTTTCATCTTCTCCAAGGCCGTCAGCGAGGAGGACCTCTGGCACCTGGGCGTGAAAAGTTTTCAGCCGCTTACGGCCGCAGTCGATGAGCCCTGGGCCACGCCCGCGAGATACGACGCTATGGCGCGGGCCGTCGGGGCCAAGTTCTGGAGCATCGACAACTGGGGCCGTCCGCCCGAAGCCGTGATGGCGATGACTTACCTGAGCCGCGACGACAGCGAATTCAAGGCCTTGCTCGCCAGGCTCCCCGAGCCGGGAAATCAGCACGTACAGAATCTGATTCCTACGCAGGAGGACATCGCCGGCGCGTGGAAGAAGACCCAGGGCGCCGGCGCCTTGGATCCGTGGGGCATCACCTATTCCCGCAGCGCCATTGCGCTTATGTCCGCGTTCATTCATCCCGACAAATCTCTTGATCGCGAGTCGGAACTCACCGCCGATGCCTGCCGCCTCGTCAACGGCCGCATCGACAAATACGGCTGGCCTCACGTGCGATCGTTCTCCGATGCGGTCAACATGCATGTCGGCACTTACCTGCTGGGCATCTGGGGCGGGCGCAAGGACGGCAACTCCGACATTCTCCGCTGGTGCCTCGATGCCACGCAGAATCAAGCCCTTCTCGGCAACTATGGCCACGCCCAACGACCTTATTCCATGGACGTCGGCTCCGGCTATAACAGCGATCAGCTCTATCTTTCCGTCACCGACTTCTGGCTTCGCGCCATCGAACTGACCTGCAACGAAGATCTCAATCTTCATCCCGGCATCTACGGCCGGTACTTTGATTGCGTCGATGTCAACGCCGATGTTTATCAGCGCAGGATTCTTTCGACCGGCGGCAGTCAGCCCTCCTGGTGGCGCGCCACCCAATTTCGCGGACAGGCGCACGACCACCGCTGGGAAGCCTACGGCTGCGATCCGTGTCTCGGCATGCTTGAGATCGGCCCCGATGGCTCCTCTGCCGGCGTCACGGAAGCTGCCTACTTTCTGCATCGAGAGATCGAGAAGCAGCCCGGCTATAACTTCCTGATGCAAGGCGTTTTCTTCCCGGATGTCCTCCTCACCAGAGGGGTGGGCCAGTACCGCCCCGCGCTGCGCCCGGCGCTGCCGGAGAATCTCAAGATCGCCCACAACGGCAGCGCCAACGTCCTTACCTGGAATGCCGTGCCCGGCAAAGACATCCTCGGCTACCGGGTCTACCGCACCGACCGCGTCGGCGGCCCGTGGACGTGGCTCAATTCTCCCTACAAGGATCTCCCTGCGTTCGTCCCGCCCACCAACGCCCAGCGTCCCGCGCCGCACAGAGCCAAGAAAGGCGAATCCACGCCGCCCGTTTCATCGGACTCCGCAACGCCCTGGGTCTTCAAGAATGTGACCATCCCGGAAACGCTCATCAAGGGGACCAGCTATACCGACAGCACCGGCACTGCGGATTCGGTCTACTTCGTCACGGCCGAGGATGCCAATCGCCGCGCGTCCCGCTGGTTCCCTGATGAACCGTTGCCGACAGCAGCGAAATAGCACGGGTTATTCGAAGTCATTCCGCGAACTTGGCACACCAGCGTTCCCGAAAACCGTGAAAGAAAAAACCCTCGCGTGTGCGAGGGTTTTTATTGCGCTGCGTTCATCGGCGGTTCTGCAGGAATATTACTGATCCGGCGCTTCGGTATCCCCGCCCGGCGGTGCAAGGTCGCTGGCGCCCTTGATGCCCGAATCCTCCGGCATCCGGTCGAGCATCTTGTCCACCACCCCGTAGGCCACCGCTTCGCCGGCCTCCAGCCAGAGGTTGCGATCGCAATCCTTGTGCACTTTATCGATCGGCTGGTTGGTGTGTTTGGCCATGATCTCGTACATGCGCTGCCGCAGCCGGAGCATTTCCTTGGCTTCGATCGACAGGTCGGTTGCCGTTCCCTGCATCACTCCGCCGATGAGCGGCTGGTGCAGCATGACGCGTGAGTTCGGTAGCACGAAGCGTTTTCCATTTTTACCCGCGGCCAGCAGCCATGCGCCCATTGAGGCGGCCAGGCCGATGCAGGTCGTCGCCACATCGCAGCGCAGGAACTGCATTGTGTCGTAGATGGCCAGGCCCGCGGTGACGCTTCCGCCGGGCGAATTGATATAGAAATTGACATCCGTCTTGGAATCTTCATTCGACAGGAACAACATCTGGGCGATGATCAGGTTCGCCGAGTCATCGTCCACGCCGCCGGCGAGGAAGATGATCCGGTCCCGCAGCAGGCGTGAGAAGATGTCGTACGACCGTTCGCCGCGGCCGCTCTTTTCGACCACGATCGGCACAAGGTATGCTCGGGGATCCTTCGCCAACTCTGCATAGGTACGAAGCGTCTTGACGGCCTGGTCCACATTCATCGGGCGTTCGAACTGGGGCATCGCGCTGACTCCATTTCACTTCTTTCATCCGTGTCGAGTGACCCACAAGCCTAGCCGCACCTTTCGCGCAAGGCAACCGCCGCAGGCGTGTATAACACATGGCCGGGCGTTACTCTGGACGACGGGATGTAGTTCCTGTCGTTGGGCATGCGGAGGGAATCTCCAGGCGATGGCCGGCGCCGGCCGACTTCTTCATTTTGAATCATCTTCTCACTTGCCCGATAAAATCGTCCAGCATGGCAGAAAAATCCATGAAGATTTCAAAAAAAACTTCCAGTTTTCATTCTTAATTGAAAATTTGTAACCATATGCAAAATATAGACTTGCAGACGATTTTGCATGAGTTTTATTTAGCCGACTAATTGGTCGGACAAATCGTCACATAATCTATTGCTTCTACGGCTTCCACGGGGCTATGCTGATTCTTGTTGAGAGGGTTTGGACCCAGGTTGGGAGGGCAGTATGAACAGTAATCACGCAAATCCCGAAAAAAGCCGCGAATCCGCGGCTGTGCGCGAGGAAGGTGGCACGATCACCCTGCGGCGGGCTTCTCCCGAATTCACCAGTTCGATCCTTCAGGGGTCCGTACATGAAGCGACCCGCGACACGACGGCGAATGAATATTCCCGCCGCGTCGAGAAACAGGAATGCCCGCCGGAAGTGTACATCGGTTGAACCCCGGCCCCTCCCCCACGCACAGAGTTTCGATAACTCGCGCCGCCCACCGAAGAGTGGTCTACGGCGCGAGTGCTGTTTTTGCCGGGGAGTTACTTTCCGCTTTCCATCTGCACTTCGGCCCCCGCCAGGCTCATCTTGAAACTCAACTGCTCCAATTGCACCGCCAGGTCCACCCCCTGCACGCTCACGTCGGCCGGCACGCTGACCGAGACCGGCGCGAAGTTCATGATGCCGCGAATTCCGGCTGCCACCAGTTTGTCCGCCACGGCTTGCGCCGCATCGGCCGGCACCGACATGATCGCCAGTTTGATCTTCTCTTCTCCCGCCACTGCCGCCAGCCGATCCATGCTTTCGATTTTCAACTCCCCGAACTCCTGTCCCACCTTGCTCGGGTCCGCATCAAACACGGCCGCCAGCCGATACCCTTTGCGCAGAAAGCCGTGATAGGCCATCAGCGCGCGTCCCAGGTTGCCCGCTCCGACAAGCAGTACGTTCCACACTTTGTCCGTGCCCAGGATCTTGCGCAATTGCGAGATCAGTTCTTCCACCCGGTAGCCGATGCCTGGATGGCCGAACTGTCCGAAGTAGGCCAGGTCCTTGCGCACCTGCGCATCGGTATACCCCAGTGCATCGCCCAACTGCTTCGAGCTGATGGTGTGCTTATCCCCCTTCTGAAAGGCCTCGAGCTGCCGCAGATAGAAGCTCAGCCGGTAAACCGCGGGCGTCGGGATATCCTCGAACTTCATGCATCACCTTGCTTATTTAAGAGATTCATCCACTTGCCCCACTGTCACTATTGCACTCTAAAACCCCACTCCCCCAGCGTCAAGCCGCAATCCATAAATCGTTTACAGGCAGTTTCATAATACCGCTTATGGATTGACGGACCGTTGTTTCCGGCGTTTTTGGGGCATTTTTGAAACGGCACTCGCGGCGAAGGATAGGCGATAAGAAGATCGACGAAGGACAATTGGCGATCGCTGCTCTACGGGCCGCTGGCTGCCTGATCATACCGCGCCAACTCGATGTCCCGCCCTTCCAGGGCCTCGCGCACCAGCGGGTCGCGCAGGGCCTGCATCTCCACTTTTCGCTGGGCGAGCAGCCGGGTATCGGCCCGCGTCACATCGCCGGCATCACCCGGATGGACCATCACTTCGCCCAACCGAAGGTCCGGTACCCCGGCCGCGATCTTCAGCCACGTTGCGCTGTCCGTCCGCCCCGTCGTCGCCAGGCCAAAGAACCAGTCGTTGGTCTTCAGGCCGCGCTCGCGAATTTTCCCCTTTAATTCTTCCGCCAGTTTCGCCAGACGCCCGTAGGCCCAACCCATTGCGGGCGTGCCAGCAATCCGCGTCTCGCAAGCCGTGCGGATCCACTTGACCCCGCACACGCCTGCCGCCGTGATCACCGCTTCATGCAGCGCCCGCAGATGATGCACATGCTTGTGCGAGTCCACATGCGTCGGCTTGAGCCCGCGCAGGCGCCCGTATTCAATCTGCGCGACCATTTCATCTTGCGCCTCGCGCTGCGCGTCATGGCTGCGCAGCCGCCAGAATAATCTCGGCAACCCGCGCGGAAACGTTCCGTCGCGATTCAATATCCGCCGGCATTTCGTCAGTGGTGTTCCCTGCGTCAAACACAGATGGACGCCCACCCCAAGCGTCGGCGTTTGCCTGGCCAGTTCCACGGCCCGGTCCCGGTCCGGCATCGTCGCCATCCAGGTGGTCGACGTGAGCACCCCCTCCCGATGGCACCACAGAATGCCGTCGGTGATCCCCCGCGAGAAACCGAAATCATCCGCATTGATTATCAACCGTATCGCCATGCCCGAAGTATATAGGATTTTCCCGCCGCTGACCCCGCCGCTGACTACTGACCACTGGCCACTGCCACGTTACACTACCGGCATGCCGACCTCTTCGACCATCCCCTCCCCCTGGCGCAGTGCTCGCCACTTTCTCGTTCGCGCGTTGCTTGCACTGCTTCTGGCCGCCGCGCTCTGGGCGATCTGGTACGCCTACGCCGCCCACGCCCTCGCCCGCCAAGTCGCCGCCTACCAGGCCGTCGGCGATCCCACCACGTATGCCGAACTCTATCGCGCGTCGGATCCACCACCATCAGTCAATGCTTACGCCGTGCTGGTCGACATCGATGCCCACATCAAGCTCGACTCCGATGAAATGGAGCTCGTCGAATCATCGACGAGCCCCACCCCGACCTATCTGCCGCTGACCGATGCCGAATTGCGCGTCGCCGAAAGAATGCTCGCGCGCTTCTCCGGACCGCTGGCGAACTTCGAAAAGATTCGCGTCCATCCGCAGGTCGTCTGGCCGATGCCCGCCAAACCCCTCGATATCCCCAGGCTGGGTTACTATCGGCATCTGGCCAATCTCCGCCGCGCGACGGCACTGTACCACCACCAGATCGGACGTGATGACCAAGTCCTTACGGATCTGGCCGACATGCACATGACGGCTGACGTGTGCGACCGCGGTGACCTCCTCATAAACCATCTGGTCGCGGTCGCTATTCATACCCTGACCAACTTCACGTTGCTCCACATCGCGCCCGATTTCCAAGTACGTTCATCCGCCTTCCCCAACGGCGCCGAACGCACTCAGGTCATGGCACTTATCGATCAACTTGGTCACTCAGATGTGATGCTCCAGGGCCTGGTCGACGCGCTCAAAGGCGAGCGCGTCTACGTCCTCACCTACGAGCGCTCTCGTAGCGCCCGTCAGCCGCTTCTCGTCCCGGCCCATTGGCTCGCAGCGCTTCACGACCTGCAGAATGCGGACCACCGGCTGCCCGCTATGCGCGCCAACGACTATCCCGCATTCCGCGCCCTCCTCCCACCGGAAACGCCCGCCACCACGGAAACTTTCCTCTCACAGGTGTTCGATCCTTTCGGCTCGTCTTTCGGCTGGGATCGCGTGGGCGCGATCTGCTTCCACGGCCTGACCGACCAGCGCGCCGCCGCCATCCGCCTGGCGCTGCGGCTCTACGAACTCGACCACGATCGCCTGCCGCCAACCTTGGAAGACCTGACGCCGCAATACCTGCCCAAACCTATTGCAGATCCCATGCGCGCCGACGGCGCCACCTTCCGCTACGATCCCGCGCGCCGCCTCCTCTACTCCGTCGGCGACAACAGAATCGATGACGGCGCGACCATACTTCCGCCCAATACTTCGTCCAGATTCCGCGATCCCGATTTGGTCTACCGCCTTGATCGTCCTTCCCCGGCGCCGCCCGCCCCCGCACCAACCTCCTCTACAGCGCCAGGCTCCGCAAGATAATGGCGCTGAAATTCACCACGTACTGTGTGCACAACCAGCCAACCCCCAGCAGCACCACCACCCCCGGCAAAATCAGCGTGGCCCCCAACGCCGCACGCGTCCATCCCGCATGCCCCGCCTTCCGCAGCATCCGCATCTGAGCGATCCACCACAACACCACGAGCGGCCACAGCATCAAATTGAACGCTACCGCCACCGTCGTTTGCGCTATTGCGGTGAGGGAATCCATCATCGCCTTTTCATACACCCACATGGCTAGCGCTGCCCAGACCGCCACGACCAGCGGTAAAAACCATACGCATCCATAGAGTCCAATCGCCGACGCTTTCTCACGCCGCTCGCGCCCGCAGATCATCCAGAACACCGCCCGTATCCACCACGACCCCAGCGCCAATCCCACAAAGGTGCCCAGCGTCAGTGCGATCAACTGCCACGGCCCATCCATGAGGACCATCCAAACCGGGACTTCCGTTTCGCCCGTAATCATCCTTGCATACGGCTCGAATCGAAGTTCCGGCCACTGAAATCCCGCACGCCCCGTCACCGCCGCCGCACACGCCAGCGACACCACCGCCGCCAACACCACCATTACCCATCGAAAACGATTCGCATCTCCCCAATCCACCGGATACGCCACCTGCCGCCCCAGATCCCCCGGGCGCCGCGCGGCCATCCCCACCGTCCGCCAAAATGCACGCCACTTCCCCAAATGCTTCCGATGCGCCCACGGCAACCGTGTGACCGACAGTTCCATCGCCACAAACGCCGTCCCGCACTCCGGGCATTTTCCCGCCGGCGCCAGCCCGCGCAGGCTGTACCCGCACTCCGGACACACAATGTCCAACGCTTCAGTCTGCGCTTCGGTGTCTCCACTCATCGCTGTGCCGCCGTCCTTACGTTTCAATCATTCCAGCCTGGATTCATTTGGATCTTGATTCGTCATTCTAAGAGTCCTGAGCCATGATGCCAGTCCCCGTCGGGCGTAGCGCCGTCGTGGTCATTCAAATTGTTTCAGAATTCAGAATTCCCACCCCAACCCCTTTCCCATCTACTCTCTGCCGTCCACCACTTCATAAATCTTTACATCGACCACCCGCGATCCCCATTCCTTGGCCTGTTCAAACGTCGGCAGCAACACATCCAGCCGATGGCCCTTGATCGCTCCGCCCCGATCCAGCACCGGTACCGCAGCGCCGCCATCATATCCCGGCACGCTGACCAGTGAGTGCATGGGGATCAGCCGCGTGTCAGCCGCGACGAGTCTGCCGCGATTGGTTTTCACGCTCAGGCCGGAAGCCGTCGTCGTGCCGTCGAAGGGCCAGCAGCAGCGTGCATCCGGTGCGTAGGCGGTCACGCGCAGCCGCAGTGTCCGAACATATTTGTATTTTTCACCTTTGAACGTTTTGAATTCGACCGCGGCCTTCTTCGGCTTGGGCGCAAGTTGTTTGACGATCGCGGGAATCGCCGGTGGCGCCGGCGTATTCAGGGTCAGAGATTTCCATTCAATTTTCGACGCATCGGAGGCTACAGGAGGCGTCAGAATCGACGACAGCGACAGGTGATCGAGATCATTGGATGCCGAGGGAGACGAATCGGAACGATCGGGTGCCGAAGGGGTATCCGCGCGGCCAAAAGCCAGCAATTGCGGCATATCGCCATAGCGTACAATGGCCGCGAAACAGAGGAATCCGCTGATCAGCATGGCCATGAACAGGCCGAGCTCCCAGCGTTCAGAAGAGTTTAACCGCCTGGATCGGCGCATACATGCAACTCCGGCCTCAACGCGATGCTACAACTCATCCGTGACCAGATTGCCGCGTCATCCATGACGGCTGGTATCCCCAACCCGTTATCTGCCCGTGCTGAACATCCCATCAGCACGATTCCTGGATTTTGGCGCATCCTGCCCAGCGGATGCGATTTAACGTCTTTCCCCGCGTCCCCTTTCTAGACAGCAAACGAACGCCTTCGGTAGGTCCGATTTGCAGCAAGGTTATTAAATATACCGGGAAAACTTTGTGAATACACGATCAATCTTCAACTATCGCCAAGATGAAATCCGCAAACGCAGTTCATTTGCGCGTGATTTGTTCGCGCAGGCGGGTCAGTGCGCCATGAATCTGTATTTGCAACGCCGGCGACATACGCAACATGCCGAAGCGAATGTCATAGAAAACATCCACGAGCCAGCGGGCGTCTGGGGCTGCGGCGTGCAGGCAGGGGGCGACTCCGTTGACGAACTCGCGCGGGGTCTGATCGGGCGGTTTGTGATGACCGCTGCGCCGCAGAAGGCGGAGCAGATCATCGAAGAACATGAGATCCTGAATAAGTTGTTTTTGCGTTTTGCGGTTCATGCCGCTGAGAATCGTGGCCAGATGACTGTGACGCCGCCGGTGGAAGTAGCGCCACATCCACCCAAAGCAGAATATGTTCATGCCGAGTGCGATGATGGCGATGAGCCGGGCGGCGAAGGGGGTATCGCCGTCAGCGAAGACGGCCTGCAGACCACCGGCGATATCATCGAGACGGGCCAGCATGAAATTCCGGCAACTGGCCAGCATGCCGCTGATACTGGTGTACAGGTAATGGCGGGAGGTATTGTCGAAGGCGACGATCATGCTGAGCCAGTTTTTCTGGATGATCTCGCCCAGCTCATTGACCCAGCGCAGCCAGGCGAAATTGAAAGCACCGGGCGTTCCGGCGTCGCCTGGGGTGGGATCAAAAAGGGTCCAGCCGCGGCCGGGGAGGAAGACTTCAACCCAGGCGTGGGCATCTTTTTTGCGGACGACGTAGTAGCCGCCGAGGGAGTTGAAATCGCCGCCGTGAAAACCGGTGGCCATGCGGGCATTGATGCCGACGGCGCGGCACATCATGACCATGGCCGAGGCGAAGTACTCGCAATGGCCGCCGAGGGTTTTGCGATTGAGCAGAAAATCGGCGGTGGGATCAAGACTGCGATTGACGGTGTGAATGATGAGGGAGTAACGGTAATTGCGGCGGAGCCAGCCTTCATAGCGCTTGGCAATCTGGTCGATGCGATCCAGGGGGATGTCTTCATTGGGAGGCGGGACGAGATCACCGGCGACATCGCGGGCGATCTTGACGACTTCAGCGGGGACATGCGAACTGTAGGACTCTTCGTTGTCAAAGGTGAAACCCGGATGACCCAGGTCGCCGGGGCGAACGAGGGGTTTTACATCGGGTACATTTTCCGGCGGCAGATACGCAGCCGATTCGATGGTGTAGCGCAGGGGATTCTGGAGGCTGTCGCGTGCGACGAGTGTGCCGTCGCGCGAGGAATAAAGGACGGAGGGGAACTGATCGGAACTGACGCTGACGGGATGGGTGAGGCAGAACAGGAGATTTCCCGAGAGCATGTGGATGGTGTATTGCTGGGAGACCAGTCCGACGGAATTGCGGGAGGCGAGCGAGCGGAGTTGGGCGCGGCCGTCGATGAGTCTGGTCTGGGCATCTCCGGCGTTGCCCAAAGGCGAGCGGAGCCAGATATTGGAGCGAGAGTCGTAGGCGTCGAGTGCGATGCCGCGGAAGTAGGGCTGGTAGAATTCGGAGCCGATGTTGATGTCATTCTGTTCGAGTTTGACTTCCATGACGACTTCTTCGGACTGCTGGATGCGGCCATAGTCGGTGAGGCGTACGCTTTCGGAGAATCCGGTTCGCATCGACGGGCCGAGGGCCCAACTGGCGAGGAGGTCCTGGGTTTTATGGCGCGGGAAGAGGGTGAAGGCGAGTGCGGAGATGAGAATCAGAGCGGTGCCGACATAGTAAGTGATGCGGCGGATATCGCGGCGGAGGGTGTCGTGGCGCTCGGGCAAAAGGGAGAGGTCGGCGGGGACGAGCGTTTGATCGATGGCATTCTGGGCTTCGAAACGGAGGTGGAAAACCAGGATGGCGTAGAGGCCCAGGAGCAGGTAGCCGGCGAGCAGCAGGGCGAAAAAGAGGGAACTGGTGAGGATGGAGCCGGCGACCATGACGAGCAGTGAGAGGGTGAGGATTTGGGCGTAATCGCGATGGTTTTTGGATTCGAAGAGTTTGCAGATGAGAATGGCGACCATGAAGTGGCCGAGGGCGACGAGAAGGTTGTCCTGCTGGTAGAGGACGATCTCATAGAAGAGCACGAGTGCGGAGACAAGGACGCCAAGGTTAATGAGCCAGCGGGGGAGGGAGCGATCCTGACGATTTTCGACGAGGAACCAGGAGAGCAAGACGCCGCCGAAGCCAAAGGCGAGGACGAAGGGATTGGATTCGGCATAGGCGAAGCCGGAGATGGCGAGGATGACCAGGAGGTAAGCGAGGGTGCGGAAGCGGCGGAGGAATTCGAGGTTGGGGGCGGGATTGCTCATGCGATTGATTATACGGTGGGGAGGGGTGGGAGTGCGGTGGAAAATGGCGGGTGTCGGGGTATCGGAGTGCAGGGGTGTCGGGCTGGCGTTAGGCGGTTGTGGGTTGGGAGGTGTGTTCGTTGAGGGGCAGACCGGCGGATTTCCAAGCGTGAATGCCGCCGCGGAGGGACCAGGCGGATTTGAAGCCTTTGCGGCGGAGGGTGCGGGCGAGCTTGGTGCTGGTTTCCTGGTTGGGGCAATAACAAAAGAGGACGATGGGCGTGTGACGCGGGAGGGGTTCGAGTTCGGCGAGAAGCTGGTCTTCGGAACGGCGGCGGGCGAAGGGGATGACGAAGGGGAATTGGGTGAGGTCGCCGGGAGAACGGAGATCGATGAATTGCAGGTCCGGGCGCTGGGCGACGAGGCGATGGGCGGCCAGCGGGGCGATTCCGGAAACGTGGGCCTGCACGACGAGCCAGTAGCGAGCGAGGAGTTTGTAGACGATGTAGATGGCCAGGAGCAGAACGAGGATGAGCGTAAGATTCTTTCCGGCGGCACCGACCTTGGAGATGAGGGTGTCGAGTTGTGCGGCGAAGAGGTAGCCCAGGACGAGCAGGGGGGTGGTGAAGAGGAATGTGCCGAGGAAGTTGTAAGTGAGCAGTGGGACGAGGGGTTGTCCGGTGGCGCCGGCGATGGGCGGTGCGACGATGCTGAAGCCGGGGACGTAGCGTCCGGCGATGAAGGCACGGAGTTTGAATCGCGAGAAAGTGAGCTGGGTTTTCTGAATGCAGGCGTCACGTTCGAGGGAAAGTTTGCAGAGCGTGGTGACGACGCGGTGGCCGAAGCGTCGTCCGAGGGCGTACCAGAGGAGGTCTCCAGGGAGCAGGGCCAAGGGCGCCAGGACGATGGCGAAGGGGAGCGAGGCTTTGCCCGATGCAGCGAGTGCCCCGACGATGAGGAGGGCTGGCGTGGCGGGCAGGGGCAGTCCAGTGCCAACGACCAAGAGGAATAGAGTGAGATAGAGAAGAGGGTGAGATTGCAATGTGGAGAGTAAATTCATGGAAATATTGTAGGCAGGGTGGGGAAGGGCGGTGTCGGGGTGTCTGCGTATGGGGGTGTCGGGGTGAGGGCGTAGGCGAATGACGCAATGACCAAGGCCCAATGACCAAGGTTCAAATTTTCAAGGCGCAAAGTGAGGGTTGCACGGGATGTCGACTATTGCGTGGCGGCGGAGACGGTCAGGGGAACGCGGTGGTGCTCTTCGAGCTTGCGGAGCGAGTAGGGGAGTTCGAAGTGCATGTCTTCTTCGGTGACATGGGCATCTTCGACGGTGGCATCATATTTTTCCTTGAGCACCGCGATGATCGCCTGCACGAGGTCTTCCGGGGCCGAGGCGCCAGCGGTGAGCAGGAGAGTCTTTACGCCCTTGAGCCAATCGTGATTGATTTCCGAAACGTCATCCACGAGGTAGGCCTTGATGCCGCGGTTTTCAGCGATTTCGACGAGTCGGAGGGAGTTAGAAGAATTCTTGGAGCCGACGACGAGGACCAGGTCGCTTTGCGGGGCCAGTTCGACGACGGCCTGCTGACGGTTGGTCGTGGCGTAGCAGATGTCTTCTTTCTTGGGCGTGTGAATATGCGGATATTTCTTGCGGAGGGCATCGATGATGCGCTGGGCATCATCGATGGAGAGGGTGGTCTGCGTGAGATAGGCGATGCGGTGATCGGCGGGGATTTCGAGACGCTGGACGTCTTCGGGGGATTCGACAATGCTGATGGCGTCGGGGGCTTCGCCGAGGGTGCCGATGACTTCGTCGTGATCTTCATGGCCGATGAGCACGATCGTGTATTTCTTTTTGGCGAATCGGATGGCTTCGGAGTGAACCTTGGTCACCAGCGGGCAGGTGGCGTCCACTTGTACGAGGTTACGATCCTTGGATTTGTTGCGGATGTCTGGAGAAACTCCATGGGCGGAATAGACGACTGTGCTGCCGTTGGGGACTTCATCGATGGAGTTGACGAAGACGACGCCCTGCTGGATGAAGCGGTCGACGACGTGGCGGTTGTGCACGATTTCGTGATAGACGTAGATCGGTGCGCCCTTGAGTTTGAGCACGCGTTCGACGCACTCGATGGCCATGTTGACGCCGGCACAGAAGCCGCGGGGATTGGCCAGAAGAATTTTCATTCCCATGAAGGGCTCCGTAAAAGCATCGGGGTGCCGCGAAGGGTTGGCACAACCGGTGCGACCTGTCAGAATACAACGCAGCCAAGCATTGTAGCTTGTTGGGAGAGGCAAAGGAAGATGGTACCGGTCAATGGTGTTATGGCCACTGACGCAATGAAGAATGCTTAATGAGCGACAGTTTGTCCATTCCTGCGACACCCCTGCCCGCGGCGGATGCTGAGCGGTTGGGGCTGGCGCGCGAGGCCCCGGGGACGATTCGGGCGGCGTTTGAGCCGGTGGCCAGTGCGGCAGCGGCGGAGGCGTACACGGGGAAGCTGACGCGGTCGCATTACGAGAATTTCTCGGTGGTGTCGGTGCTGCTGCCGAAGCATTTGCGGCAGGATTTCTGCAACGTGTATGCGTTCTGCCGGATTGCGGATGATCTGGGCGATGAAGTTCACGACAAGGAGAAGTCGCTGCGCTACCTGGGGGTGTTCCGGCGGCAATTGATTGAGTGCTATGCCGAACGGGCCAACACCGCGGTCTTCGTGGCGCTGCTGCAAACGGTCAAACGACACAACATTCCGATGCGGCCGTTTGAGGATTTGATCAAGGCGTTCGAGCAGGATCAGACGGTGACGCGGTATCAGACGCACGAGCAATTGGTGGATTACTGCACGCGCAGTGCCGACCCGGTGGGGCGGCTGGTGCTGTATATGTGCGGATACCGGGATGATGCGCGGCAGGTGTTGAGCGACAAGACGTGCACGGCGCTGCAGTTGGTGAATTTCTGGCAGGATGTGCGGCGGGATATGATCGAGCGCGATCGGATTTATCTGCCGCGGGAAGATATGGAACGATTCGGCGTGACGGAGAAGCAGTTGCTGGAGGGGCAGATCACGGCGGGGTATCGCGACCTGATGCGCTTTGAACTGGAGCGGACCGAGGCGATGTTTGCTGAGGGGACGAAACTGCTGCCGCTGCTGGCGCCGCTCTATCGAAAGCAGATCGAGCTGTTCGGCAAGGGGGGCATGGCAATTTGCGAGGCGATCCGGAGGCAGAATTTTGACACGCTGACGCGGCGGCCAAGTCTGAGCAAATGGCAGAAGATGCGGCTGGTGGGAACAACAATGGTCGGTTTTCTCGCGGGGAAATTCCGCGGGGGAGCGGCGAAGTGACAGCCACTACGATGCAGACATTGAAAATCGATGGGGATTCGCTGGCCAAGAGCCGGGTGTATTGCCGCGACCTGACCAAGCATGCGGCGAAAAATTTTTATTATGGCCTGAAATTGCTTCCCGAGCCGAAGCGCTCGGCGATGTATGCGTTGTATGCGTACATGCGGCTGGTGGATGACATTGCGGATGATGACACGCATCGCACGGCGGACCAGCGGCTGCGCGATTTGCAGCAGTGGCGCCAGTGTACGCAGGCGGCGATGCGCGGCGAGCCGCCGAAGGGGCACATTCTTTGGCCGGCGTTTGCGGAACTGGTGCATCGCTACCGCATCCCGGCGAAGCTTTTTGACGACATGATCGACGGCCAGCAGCAGGACATGACGCCGGCGCCGATGCAGACGTTCGCGGATCTGCATGCGTATTGTTACCGCGTGGCCAGCGTGGTGGGGTTGGCGAGCATTTACGTGTGGGGCGTGCCGGGTGGGAAGGTCGCGGATGTGGAGCAGTTGGGAATCGACCGGGGGATTGCGTTTCAGCTCACCAACGTGCTGCGGGATTTGAAGGAGGATGCGGCGCGGGGGCGGTGCTATCTGCCGGTGGAGGATCTGGAAAAATTTGGAGTGACCCAGAAAGAGATTGCGGACGGTGCGGTTACGCCGGCGTTTATCGAGATGATGCGATTTGAAATTGAACGTGCCGAGGGTTTTTATCGCAGCAGTTCGCCGCTGGAGGAACGGGTGAGCGCGGACAGCCGGCCGACGTTGATGGCCATGACGGAAATCTATCATGGGTTGCTGCAGAAAATTGCCCAGCGACCCGAGCGGGTGCTGCACGGCCGGGTGCGGCTGAGCACCACGGCCAAATTGATGATTGGATGGCGGGCCATGAGAAATAGAAAATGAAAAATAGAAAATAGAAAAACCAAGCGGGTGCAAAGCTCTTAAGGCATCCTTTTTCTATTTTTCATTTTCTATTTTCTATTTACAACTTTCAATTTGTCGTATCGCAGAAGAGTGGTTCGATGTCGGATTCGGTGAATAAACGCGTGGTGATCGTCGGGGGTGGCCTGGCGGGTATGGCTTGCGCGGTGGCGCTGGAGACGCTGCGCTGGCGCGGGGTGCAGGTGACGTTGCTCGAATCGCGCCATGCGTTGGGCGGAAGAGCCAGTTCGTTTGAGGATCAGGAGAATGAAGCGGAACTACTGGACAATTGCCAGCATGTGCTGCTGGGATGCTGCACCAATCTGATCGATCTCTACAAGCGGCTGGGGGTTTCGGAGCTGATCACGTTTTATCGATACGTGCATTACCTGGACACGGCTGGGCGGCGGCACGATCTATGGGGCGTCGACGGATTGCCGGCACCGCTGCATCTGGGACCGGCGATGGCCCTCTTTTCGGCGCTGACGTTCGGCGAACGCATTGCGGTCATGCGGGCGATGGTGGCGATGCTGGCCCTGGGCCGCGCCGGACGCGACAAACTGGAGACGATGAGCTTCGGCGACTGGCTGGATGCCAATGCCCAGCCTGCATCGGTCGTGACGAAATTCTACGACCCGGTGCTGATCAGCGCGCTCAACGAAGAGACGCGCCGGGCCTCGGCCAAGTATGCGATCCAGGTATTCCAGGAGGCCATGCTGGCCAACGCAAACGGCTATCTCATCGGCCTGCCCAACTGTGCGCTAGCAAAGCTCTACGAGAAGGGGCCGTGCGAGGATTTGCGGCTGAGTACGCGCGTTGATGAAATCCTCTTTGCGCCCCGGCCCACGGCCCACGGCCCACGGCCCACGGGTGTGAAGCTGCGGGGAGGCGAGGAAATTCAGGCCGATACCGTGGTGTTGGCGACGAACTATCACGCGGTGCAGAGATGGGTCTCTGAGGAGTTGCAGACATCGGATACGCGATTTGAAGGATTGGCGAAGTTGGAGAGCGTGCCGATTTTGGGGGTGCATTTGTGGTTCGATCGTCCGGTGATGAAGTTGCCTTTTGCGGCGCTGATCGAGGCGCCGGACGGGGGCGAATTCGGGGGAGGATTGCAGTGGCTATTTCGCAAGGATGCTGAGGGCAAGGTATTGCATGGCGTGATTTCCGCGAGCCGGGCGTGGGTGAATGTGCCCAAGGATGAAGCGCTCAAAAAGTTTGAGAAGCAGGTGCGGTCGCTATTCGTCGATGCGCGACATGCGAAATTGGAACGCGGGGTGATAGTCATTGAGAAGCGGGCGACCTATTCGCCGGGGCCGGGGTGTGATGCGCTGCGGCCGCTGCAGGGGCCACCGGTCGGGGGGATTGAGGGGTTGTTTCTGGCGGGTGATTACACGGCAACGGGGTGGCCGGCGACGATGGAAGGGGCGGTGCGCAGCGGCTATCTGGCGGCCGAGGCGGTGGCGAAATCATTGGGGATTGACGCGAAGTTCATGGTGGCCGATCTGCCGGTGGAATGGCCGGCGCGGATGATGGGGTTGCGGTAACGAGGGCCGGAGGCGTAACCGCGAGGGAAAACCTCGCGTGCAAATGGGGCAGCGTGTTGGTTCGCGATGAAGAAGATTGCGATATTACTTTGGACCTGCGACGGCCCAACTGCTTCCGCGATGGTTTCCGGCGTACCATGCGCTTGTGTCGACCAGATCGCCGGTGCCATTGGGTGTCTTATAAGTTGCGAAACGCACACTTCCGTCATTGAAGAGGGAATTGAACCCACTGTCATGAGTGGCGACAGGATTATCAAAGCGATCGGTGCCTTTCATCCAATGGTTTAGTTTGGGAGGATTCGGATCTTGATAATAGCCGGCAATATCGGCCATGATGATCGAGCCGGGGGGATCCGTAATGAATCCTGCGGCAAAGGTACCGCCGTTATTGGCGAATCTGCGGGGGGCGTTATTCACAGTTGCGTAGACGGGTTTGCCTTGATAGGCGTCGCTTGGTGCGGCTGAGGACCATAGCATCATTCCGGATGGCGGCGGATTGGTAGTTGAGTAACCTTCGGGATGGATGTAACCCGGCGAATTGCCATTGAAGTAGTTATATCCCATATTGGGGATGCGGACGCCAGAATCCCAGTTAGCCTGATTGGACCAAAATTTGGTGGCGGATTCAAAGCCCTGAGTCAATTGAAACGTGGGGCAATAATAAATTTGCCAACTGACGGTGAAGAGTGTGGGGCCGCGGATCAGACAGTTTCCAAAGCCGGTCGGCCCAAAGGTCACCGAACCAGTTCCGCCGGCTGGCGGTCCTGAGTAGCGAGTCCCGTCGGAAGTAATACCGGCCCACATCTCACCAAGTCCGAGACCAACCACATCACCGTTGTTCATTTCACCATAAAGCGGATACCAGCCGGAATAGGTAATGGCATAGGCAGCGACGCCCGAATGTATCTGTCGCAGATTGGAGGAACAGACGACGATACGGGCTCGTTCCTGCGCAGAAACGATGGCATACATGCAGAGTACGACAATGATTACGAGGATCGCAACCACGGACAGGAGCTCGATCAATGTGAACCCGCGAGATCGTTTCATACTTGGCCTCAAAACCTACGCCATCATTCCCGCGGCGTTGCGGGCTCTCGTCCGAATCGTGTGACCGATCAATAGGGCATAATCTGCAGTGTGCCCGTTTGCGCCTGGGACGTTTCAGTGGGCAAAAGGATACTGTCATTGGCGTTGGACGGCGGCTCGCCGCCGTAGGTGTCCTGGGATCCGGAGATTGGGTCGGTGTAATCGCTGGCGCCATCCGGCGAGGGCGTGGAGGACGTGCTGTCGGGAATGGGCTTGGCGCGGGTGTAGATATTATCCCCGGCGACGCCGACGAAAGGTGTCTTCGTCCAATCGACGTTGCCGGCCACATACAGAACATTTTGGCCGACGCGGGCGTGGTTGGAACTGTTGCCATTCAGCATGTCGAGAGAAGAGGAATTCCTGATGAGCGAGGAGAGGACGGGCGTCAGGCTCGGCGTATCGCCCGGGTTAAGGTCCGCGGCAAGCGCCATGCCCGGGGCCATCTTGGCGTTATAGACGTAATTCACGCCCATGCCATCCAGAACGAGATTTTGGTTTTGTGTGTAATGGCCTTTCCATGAAGAGGTGGAGTAGGGCAAGGCGACGCTGTAGGAAAGATTCTTCTTCTTGGTGAAATTGCTGCGCCAAGCCATGTTGGTGTCTTGTTTCCCATTATCCGAATAAGCGCCGTGAACGCGTTTCGGGGCAGATGCGCCGGCATCGGTGAAGCGCGTGGCTGGGAATTCGCCGACATCGGGGAAATAACCGGCGGCGCTGGGACAAACAAACTGCTTGGAATTCATGCGGCCTTGTCGAACCAGGAGGAACAGGGCCGCAGTGACGTCATTGTCATAGGGGCGGGAATATTCGCCGTGGGAACCTGCGCCGCCATATCCGTCACCGGAACAGTTTTGAGCTGCAGTAGTGGTGCTGGTGTTGAAGGGGTCGTATCCGCGGGCGGCACTGAAGGCTACGACAGCAATATAATTGGCCTTATTGTAGGTTCCGGTTGGCGTAGGGTTGTAATTGGTTCTCGGAAAGGATCTGGTATCAGCGAGATAGATGCGCATGGCCTTGCCCAAGGCGTTGAGATTTGTCGCACAAGTCGCTCGCCGGCTGCTTTCCACCGCCTTGGAAAGGACTGGAACCATGATTGCAATGAGCAGCGCGATAACGGCTACAACGACCAGCAGTTCTATCAGCGAGAATGCGCGTATGCTTCGCATGGGCATGTATTCAGACTCCACCGCCACGGACAGCTGACCGCCGCCGTTGTGTACAATTGGGGCGATCTGTGCCATCTGATCGCCCACCATTCAGTTTTCTGCTTGTCTGACGAGTTTGTATTGCCATCAGCAAGAGATTGTTCAGAAAATTAATTATACAGTTGTTACTGTGCGTTCTGGTCGCTGAAACTGATGAGTCTGCCTGCCCTTCATATCTTATACTGCGCATCTTTTCCGTTCAATTGATATTTCCCGATGAATTCGGAACGATTTTGATAGTGAGAATCAAACGAATAGGAAGGCAATTGCCCCACCAAAGGAACGCAATTGCGTTGGAGTGCCGCAAAATGATAAATATAATTCGAGCAATATAAAGCCAGAAGTCCCGTCTGGGTTTCCTAAATATTTTTCGTGAGGGACTCATCTTGGTTGGGGGCGCAGACTGGGCGTTACCTCGGCAAGGCTGAATCACGCAGGGCCGCATTACGCTGGCTTAGCGTGGGACCGGGCCGGATTGAGGATCGCGGGCGAGGTTGCCGGGGGGATTGAGGGCGTCGATGGCCTTGAGTTCGGCGGGGGTGAGTTGGAAGTTCATGGCTCCGAGGTTGTCTTTGAGTTGATCGACGGTGCGCGGACCGATGATGGGGCAGGTGACGCCGGGGACCTGGAGGCACCAGGCGATCGCGAACTGTGAAGAAGAGCAGCCACGGGCGTCGGCCATTTTGTCGACGGCTTCCATGATCGGCCACTGGACGGCGGGGAAGTCGGTTTTGTTTTGGGCGGCATACCAGGTGCCGACGGGAATTTTGCGTCCGCCGCGGGTGTAGGTGCCGGCGAGGCGTCCGCGGGCGACGGGGGCCCAGGTGATGGTCGCGACGTTGTACTTGATGCAGAAGGGGAGGACTTCTTCTTCGATGCGGCGGTCGATGATGTTGAGCTGGGGCTGTTCGACGTCGAAACGCGCGGTGCCGAGCTTCTCAGCGGTGAAGTGGGCTTCGGCAAGTTGCCAGGCGGCGAAGACGGAGGAGCCGAGGTAAAGGACTTTGCCGGCGCGGATGAGATCGTCGAGTGCGCGGAGGGTCTGGTCGATGGGGGTGTCGTTATCGGGGCGATGAATGTGGTAGAGGTCGATGCGATCGGTCTTGAGGCGGCGGAGGGAATTTTCGACTTCCCGAACGATGTGCCAGCGATGGTTTCCCGCGTCGTTGATGTGGGGGGAGCGGCGGCCGTGGACTTTGGTGGACAATACGATCTTGTCGCGAACGTTAGTGTCGCGGACCCATTCGCCGATGATGTCTTCGGAGCGGCCGTCGTTGTAGACGTTGGCGGTATCGATGAAGTTGCCGCCGGATTCGAGGTAGCCGGCGAGGACGCGGCGGGATTCATGGACGTCGGAGCGTCCGCCAAAATTCATGGTGCCCAGGCACAGGGGGGTGACTTTGACACCGGTACGGCCGAGAACGCGGTACGTGGGCATGGGGGCTCCTCAGCGAAACTGAAACCTAAAAGATAAAACATAAAGCGTTCATGCGGCGGTCGCAAGCGCTGCGTGGTTCCTTGTTGAGGCATGCGGCGACGCGAAAAGATGTGTGGATTGTTGAAGTGTGGAGTGGATTACATTAGGGTTAACGACTTGCGTCAAGTGGATACCCGGAGCCTATTTTGCGGAGAAAAGTGAAATGAGCAATGCGCCCGTTTTCAAGAATGTGATTGTCCCCGCCAGCGGCAAGGCCATCACAATGGGGAGCGGCAACAAGGTGAATGTGCCGGACAATCCGATCATTCCGTTCATCGAGGGCGACGGGACGGGGCGCGATATCTGGCGCGCGTCGGTGATCGTGTTCGATGCGGCGGTGAAAAAAGCTTATGGCGGCAAGCGCTCGGTCC
>Ga0114951_10000649_pt1 | contig 46721 bp, 39 predicted proteins | sample AM7aDNAmetaG_FD_88677 | JGI IMG/M metagenome (GOLD analysis project Ga0114951, IMG submission 88677) | Freshwater microbial communities from Finland to study Microbial Dark Matter (Phase II) - AM7a DNA metaG | ecosystem: Environmental > Aquatic > Freshwater > Lake | place: Finland: Lake Alinen...
CAATCACCATGATAAACAGTGTTCGTATGGCGGTCGCAAGATCGGAGTTTATCCCTTTAATGCCGACCTTTGCAAGGATTGCTGTAAAGGCAGCAAAGAGAGCTGACAGTAACGCGTAGAACCACCACATATTTCCTCCTGGATAATTTTTTCCAATATTTCCCCTCTGCTATAGTGCTGTGAGCAGCTCAACTATTCGTAGCGGAGTGCTTCGAGCGGCTTGAGCTCAGCGGCTTTGCGGGCTGGCCAAAGACCAAAAAATATGCCGATGAGGGCAGAGAATGCTGTTGCCACCACGACCGAGACAATGGATGTTTTTACCGCCCAATCGGCAAAATATGCGAGCAAGAACGAAACACCGACACCGGCAATGATCCCGATCACACCTCCACTGATGGTGAGTCCAACCGATTCGACCAGAAACTGCAGCATGATATCTCCTTTTCTTGCGCCGATAGCCTTGCGAAGCCCGATTTCCCGTGTCCGTTCGGTCACAGAGACAAGCATGATGTTCATAATGCCGATCCCCCCCACAACCAGCGATATGGCGGCTATGGAGCCAAGCAGCAGGCTCATGGTCTGCGTGGTGCTGCTCAGCATCTTCTGTATCTCGGTCATGTCCCTGATATTGAAGGAGTCATCATCCGATTTCAGCCGATGCCGTTTGCGGATCTGTTCGTCGATCGCACTCTTGGCGGGATCAATCAGCGCAGGCTGCGATACCTCCACGAAGATGCCGCTGAGGAAATTCTTTCCGAGCACCCTGTACATGGCCGTCGTTACCGGTATGAGCACAATATCATCCTCATCCTGCGGCCCTGAAAACCCTTTTGCCGGAGCAATTCCTATCACTGTAAAGTTGATCCGGTTGATCTTGATGGTTCTGCCAAGAGGGTTGCTGTTTCCAAAGAGCTCCTTGACGACTGTCACGCCGATAATGGCCACCTTGTCGCGTTTCCGGATCTCTTCCTCTGTAAACCACCGGCCGACGGTGGGGATTGTAGCCCGCATGTCGCCATACTCATAGCCGACACCGGAGAGGCTCGAACTCCAGTTTTTGTTGCCGTACACAATCCGCCCGGCACCGTTTACTACTCCGCTGGCGCTTTTTACCAGCGATTTGAGGGTAGCGATGTCGTCCACATCGGTAAAGGTGAATCGGGCAACCGCACCGGCACCCTGTGCAGCACCCCTGATTTTGGCCGATCCGCCCCTGATCGAGAGCATGTTGGAGCCCATCGATTTGAGTTGCTCCTGCATGGACGCTTTGGCGCCCTCACCGAGGGCCATCATGGCTATCACCGAGGCAACGCCGACAAAGATGCCGAGCACAGAGAGAAATGAGCGCAGCTTGTTGGCAAGTATGGCCTGAAAAGCCTGCGCCATAAAGCCGATAAAGCGCCCATCCTGCCATAACGAAACATGTTTTGCGCCATGCACGTCAAACCTCCGGTCCGCTGCTGCTGGTACAACGGGCTCCGTTCCAGCACGGCGTTCATCGGATATAATGACTCCATCCCTCATGGTAATGACCCTGTCTGCATAGGCCGCGATATCGTTTTCATGGGTAACCATGACGATGGTTTTTCCCGCTTCATGAAGCTCTTTGAAGATCTTCATGATCTCGGACGAGTTCTTCGTATCGAGGTTGCCGGTCGGTTCGTCGGCAAAGATGATCAGCGGATCGCGTAACAAAGCTCTCGCTATGGCCACACGCTGCTGCTCGCCACCGGAGAGCTGGTTCGGTGTGTGGTCCATTCGTTTGTCAAGGCCGACCTGCCGAAGCCGCTCAATCGCTTCCTGGCGGAATTCCCCTTTGAGGCCGCTGTAGATGTGCGGCAACCGGACGTTCTCCACGATGGTCATGCGCTTGAGCAGGTGAAACTGCTGAAACACAAATCCGGCAATATTGTTGCGCACGCCAGCCTGTTCATCTTCCGTCATGGTGTTGACATTCTGGCCGAGCAGCAGGTAGTCACCCTTGTCTGGCGTGTCGAGCAGACCGAGTATCTGCATAAGCGAGGATTTGCCTGATCCGGAAGCACCCATGATGGCCACAAAGTCGCCCCGCTCTATCTGCACCGAAACACCGCGCAGCGCCTGAACGGTACTCTCCCCGATCTGGTAGGTGCGGTGCACATCGACCAACTGAAGCAGTGGCGTTGTCATTCTCTCCTTCGGTTACGCTGGGGGGAAAAGGGGTTGCTACCTCCGCTGTTTTTCGGCAGCACAAAGGTTGAATCCGGAAGCAGCACCACGGAACTGTCCGTCAACCCCTCAACAATTTCGACATTGCCTTCATCCTGCAGACCGGTTTTCACCGGACGGAAATGAGGCCTGACTCCTCTCTCTTCGCTTCTCTGAAGCACGCCGGTGCGGCCTCGTCTGCTCAGTACTGCCCTCAGTGGCAGGAGCAGTGCATTGCGCTTTTCCTGTACAATGATGCGGATGTTGGCGCTCATGCCGGAGCGGAAGACATCAGGAATGCGATCAGGCATCACATCGACGTTGTAGATGTTCACGTTGTTCTGCAGATGGGACTCGTAGTATATATGGCCGACAACACCGTTCACCCGGATATCAGGATAAGCATCGAGGCCGATCACCGCCTTCTGGCCTGTTTTAACCCGTCCGATATCAGTTTCGTCAACGTAGGCTTTGACAATCAGATGGTCGGAGAGGACAAAAAGTGAGTCGTTCATCGTTACGGTCTGGCCGGGATCGACGCTGCGTACAATGACCTGACCGTCCATTGGTGCGAGGACGGTGGTTCTTTTGTAGACATTGTTCCAGTAACTCTGCTCACTTTTTCCCTGCAGTTTCGCGGCATCGAGCAGCGCAGCTCGCTCTGTCGAGCTGAGCAAGGCAAGTACCGTTCCTTTTTTTACAACTGCGCCCTCTTGAACAAGAATCTCCTCAACTCTGCCGCCGACCGATGACTGTATTTTTACCCGGTTCTGCGGCTCTACCGCTCCGGTGGTCGATACCGATAAGCTTATGGTACCCCTGCTCGGACGAACCTTGTCAAAGCGTTTTTCCGTGCTCCTGCCACTTTTGAAAACAAAAAAACCTGCCACGCCAAGAATAATTGAGGCGACAACAATAGTGATAACAATTTTATTCCTGCTGACTTACAAGTCCGCCTCCTTTTGCATGAATCCATTGAGCCTCGGCAATCAAAAGATTTGCCCCGGCATTGAGATACTCTTTTTTAGCACTGACAAGATTATTTTCGATAATAATCCACTCGTTGAAGCTCAAAAGTCCGTTTGAGTACTGCGCGTTGGCGATGGTCGAGCGTTCAACGGCTGCATCAAGAAACTTTTTACGCACCAGAACCAACTGTCGCGCATCGAGAAAGCCCTTCCAGCTCTCTTCGAGGCTGTCGTAGAGCTGCAGATAGCCGCTCTTTTCACGGGCGTCATCCTGGCTCAGCACCGCCATGGCCCGCGATACCCGTGCCCGACCGGTTCCCCCTCCATAGATCGGTACGGAGACCGTAACACCGCCGTTCCAGTCCAGCGGATTGGCCGAGAGCTGGTCAATGGCGCTGCGCCCGACCGATGCGGTGAGATAGAGCTGCGGTGCGAATGCGCTTCGGGAGGCATCGAGCTCGTAACGGGCGGCCCTACTTTGTGCATCAAGCTCTTGAAAGAGCGGGTTTTGTTTGGCAAGCAGCGCAATGTCAGGCGTTACCGCAGAGAGCTCTGTGGCCTTGAACGCTCCCTCAACACTCAGCGGAGTATGCTGGTCACGGCCTATTGCCGACGCGAGTTTTGCCTGGGCGAGCGAAAGGCCGCGCTCAGCCTGCGATACTTCAAACGTTGCTGAAGCAAGATCGGCTTCGGCCTGGCGAAGCGAACCGATATGTTCACGGCCGCCCTGATAACGAAGATTGATCAGCCGTTTGTTGTTACTGCGCCGGGCAGCAATCTCGCGGGAAAGAGCGACAAGATCCTGCGCTTTGAGCAGCTCGGTGAATGCCGAGCGGAGGGAAAATCGGACGTCGGCAGAGACTGCGCTGTAGTTCTGCTGGGCAGCTTTGATCGACTCTTCATTGCTCGACACCAGATTTGCAGTTTTGTGGCCGTCAAAAAGCAGTTGACTAGCCGAAATCGAGTAGCTGAAGCGCGATGAGACGCTGCCTCCCTTTGCTGTGCTGCCGCTCTCCTGTGAGCTTGCCCCGATACTTAGCTGCGGAAGCAGTGCGCCTTTGGTGATGCGTTTGTCCGATTCAGCCTGCTGCAGAACCGCCAGGGCGCTGTAGAGGTCGGGGTGAGCCCGACGAGCCTCACTGGCGCACTGCTCCCAAGTCAATCGCTCGGCTGCGTGAACCGGCTGAGCAGTGACAAGAAGCAGTAACACTATTGAATATTTTTTTGCTCTCATAGTAGTGCTTGTTCCCTCAAAAATTGAATTCCTGGCAGCTCTGCTTTATTTGTCACGTCAATAAACCTTTTCCGCAATTTTACGTTTTTTCTGGATTGGGCGAAACTCGAAATCCTTTATGAAGCCTGAATAACTGGTTATAACATAATATAATAATGGACAAGTTCAGTAACACAATAACGGTAATTTGCATACCGTTATTGTGTTACTGGACTACCCTACATGATCATATTTCAGTTTCCCGTTTCCAGTATGAGTTACCAGTCCTTTGAACTGGCTCAGGTAAAGGTTACTGTATATCCCCTTCTGCTGGAGCAGTTCATGGTGTGTTCCTTTTTCTGCAATGGTACCATTATCGATCACCAGTACCTGATCTGCATCGCGAATGGTGCTGAGCCGATGCGCAATTACAAAGCTTGTCCTTCCCTTCATGAGTCTCAAAAGCGCCTTCTGAATACGAAGTTCGGTCCGTGTATCGACGCTGCTGGTTGCTTCATCAAGTATAAGGATATCTGGATTTGCCAAAATAACTCTGGTAATGGCCAGCAACTGACGCTGCCCCTGACTCAGATTCCCTGCCCGTTCTGAGAGATTGGTCTTATAGCCCAGCGGCAACTGCCGGATAAACTCGTCAGCTTCGGCAAGTTCAGCGGCTTGACGACACTCTTCATCGGTAGCGTCAAGGCGACCAAAACGGATATTTTCCATCACGGTGCCAGAAAACAAAAAGGTATCCTGAAGCACCAATCCAAGCCTGCTGCGCAATGCCGCTTTACCAAACTCCCGGATATCACGGCCATCGATGGTGATAATGCCGCTGGTGGTCTCATAAAAACGGGTCAGCAGATTGATAATAGTCGTTTTGCCTGCCCCTGTGGGGCCAACAAGCGCAATTGTTTTTCCAGGCTCTGCAACAAAGGTCATATCGCTGACAATCGGAGCACCCTTCTCATAGGCAAACGTTACATGATCAAAACTGATCGTCCCGGCGATAGTTGAAGGCACTGTTTCCTGGGAGCTGTCAACCTCAGAGGGAATATCAAGAATTTCAAATATTCTTTCGCTTCCTGCAAGCGCAGATTGTATAGTGTTATACATGTTCGCAAGCTGACGAAGAGGCTGGATAAAATTCTGCCCGTAAATGATAAATGTCGCTATGACCCCAACGGTGACCAGCCCCTTCAGGGCAATCCATCCACCTGCAGAGGCAATGACAATCACAAACAGATTTCCAAGAACATTGCCAAGTGGCATGAGAAGCATGGAATAGCTGTTGGCATAGACGGCCGCTTTGAAAACCTGCTCATTTTGACGCTGAAACCGCTCAATGACCTCCTCACTCCTTCGGAATGCCTTTATCACCTTCAAACCGCTGATGGACTCTTCCATAACACCGTACATTTCACCCAACTGTTTCTGAAGCTTTCTGAAGCCTATACGCGTGTAACGGGCAATATACTGTGTTAACCAAAGCATCACTGGAATAACAAGCAATGTTGTCAATGCGAGCCACGCATCAAGCAGAAACATGGCTATAACAATACCTCCCAAAGAGAGCAGGCTCGCCACAAGGGAGGTTACATTCTGGGATACCGCCTGATTGATTGCATCAATATCATTCGTCAGCCTGCTCATCAGACCACCTGAAGAGTTATGATCGAAATAACTGACAGGCAGCGTCTGAATATGGGTAAAGAGATCCCCGCTCAACTGCTTTAGGGCTGTTTGCGAGACCTTAGCCATTATCCAGCCTGCGATGAGTTGAAAAAGATTATAAAAGAGGTAGACTAAAAACAGAAGAAGTGAGATTTTTTTAAGCCCCGCTACATTGTGCTGCACAATAAAACGATCTATGGCAACCCCGATAAGATAAGGACCGGCAAGGCCAAGCAGGGAGTAGAGAACGACCAGAAAAGCAACGATAATGAGCTTGATTTTGAAAGGAAAAAGGTATTCAACCAATCGGCTGGAGGCTGCTGCAGAATTCCGTGGTTTTTCAATTATGCCAGGTTTAGCAACGTTGCCGAGTCCGATCGGTTTATGACGATCCCGCAAGTGATCATATTGACGACTCACTGTAATTCCTCCTTCACTTCCACTACTGTATTATTAAGCGCTTCATGAGTGGTTTGTACGCCCAACTGTGAAGCATAGATCTCCTGGTAAACAGCACTGCTCTGCATAAGCGAAAAGTGATTGCCTTGCCCTGCGATGTGCCCCTTGTCGAGCACTATTATGTTATCGGCATTGAGTACCGAACTGACCCGCTGGGCAACAATAAGCAGAGTGCATTTGCTGCTTTTCTTCTCAAGAGCGTCCTGTATCCTCGATTCCGTATCGATATCAACAGCACTGGTGCTGTCATCAAAAATCAAAATTTCAGCAGAAGCAAGCATCGCCCTCGCTATTGCGATGCGCTGTTTCTGACCGCCTGACAGATTTACGCCCCGTTCTTCAACTCTGGTATCATACCCTTGTGGCAATCGGATAATGAAATCATGAGCCTGAGCTGCCCTGGCAGCTTCAATCACCTCTTCTTCGGTTGCATCCGGAACGCCATAGCGGATATTGTCACGAATTGTGCCCGAAAAAAGAACCGTTTCCTGGGGAACAATTGCAATCCTCGAAAGCAGAGAGTCCTCGGTAACCGACCTGATATCGATGCCGTCGATGAGTATTCTGCCGGACGAAACATCGTAAAATCTTGGGATGAGGTTCACAAGTGCCGATTTACCTGCACCTGTTGAACCAAGAATAGCAAGAGTCTTTCCCTTCTCTGCAACAAAACTTATCTCCTCAAGTACAAGGGCATCTGATTCTTTGTTGAATCGAAAAGAGACGTTCTCGAAAACAATCCGTCCTTTCTCCGATAGCGGAGGCATCGCAATTGCCTGAGACTGAAACTGAATATCAGGAATGATGTCCAGCACTTCGGCAACACGCTTTGATGAGGCTATGCCTCCTGCCCATACATTCGTTAAATTCGCCATAAAAATCAGTGGTGCCATGGTTGTCAAAAGGTAATTCGTAAATGCTACGACCTGTCCGATACTCAACTCCCCATGAACAGCATCAAGCCCTCCAACCCAAATCACCAAAACCATACCCGCATTGATACACATGGTTAACAGCGGCGGCATGCTCGCCATAAACTTCATGACACTGATTGAATCTTTCGCAAATGCCTGATTGGCTTTATTAAAACGAGTGAATTCAAAATCAGCCCTTACAAATGCCTTGATCAGACGTATCCCTGCGATATTTTCCTGCAGTACGCTACTCAGCCGGTCGAGCTGTCGCTGCACTGAGCTCCAGAGCGGCTCCATTTTTACGACAAAAAAGATAATTAGGGCACTTGTTATAAGTAGTAAGGGGAGAATAGTCAATGCAAGTGAGCTGCTGGTTTTGATCATCAGGGTAAGACTGCCGATCATCAGCAAGGTTGATCGCGTACCAATTCTGAGAGAAACCTGGGCAACACGCTGCACAGCCGATGTGTCGCTCGAAAGACGCACCATGAGCTGCCCGGTATTCAGCCTGTCAATGTTTCCAAATGAAAAGGATTGAATTTTGAGAAACAAGGCTTCACGAATATCGCGGGCAACGCTCTCACCTACCCTGACCGATAAAATGTGTGAACCTACTGCAAAAAAAACACTCAGGAGAGTGATCCCGAGCATCAGCAGACCTGTATCAATAACCACCTGTTGATTGTGCTGATGAATGCCCTGATCAATGATTTTCTGGATCAAACGGGGAATGCTGAGATCCATGCCCACCACTGCTGTAAGCAGCAACAGCGAGACTAATGCCTGTTTTCGATAGGGTTTTACAAAAGCAGTAAGTCGGAAAATATTACGCATAAGGTTCTCGTCCCATAAGATTGTATGAGGGTTACAAGGAGTTTGATAACTCTCTATTTTAAGCGGTTAATTTCCTTGTCCTCAACCGATGGGCGATTTTGTATGCATAAACCGGCAGACCTGTCAGCGAAATCAAAGAGAGTGCAAGAGCAGTGAGGAGCACCTGATGAACGTACTGTTATTTCCATTTCTTGAAACATCTCCCGGTAAATAAATCCTGATTTCAACCCTTAGAGAATAAAAGGACAATGATGTCTCTATGCCGTAACACAAGGGTCAGATAGCATAAGCGAATGGATATTCCGTCCCGAGATGAAACTCTTCGAGTATCTCGGCTTTTATCTGCATAAACTCGGAACTTGCCCTGTCACGAGGCCGCGAAGATGAGACATCAATAATTTGTTTAATAATACCTGGACGTGAAGACATAATAACAACCTTGTCACTCAGGTATATCGCTTCCTCAATATCATGAGTGACCATAATCATGGTGATTTTTTCAAGCTGCCATAATCTTTCAAGTTCTTTCTGCATATACATTCTCGTCAACGCATCAAGAGCTCCAAGCGGCTCATCGAGCAGAAGCATTTCCGGTTTGTTTGCCAATGCTCTTGCGATTGCTACCCTCTGCGCCATTCCGCCTGAAAGCTGCGAAGGATAGACGCTCTCAAACCCAATGAGACCAACAAGCTGAAGATGTTCATCAACAAGGAGTTTTTTCTCTTTCCGATTCAGCTTGTCCAATCCGAACGCAACATTCTCTCCCACGGTAAGCCAGGGAAGAAGACGATGATCCTGAAAAACAATACCACGGTTAGTGCCTGGTCCAACAATCTGTTTCCCATCCATCAATGCTTCACCATCATAATGATTCTCAAGCCCAAGTATGATCCGCAGTAGAGTTGTCTTCCCGCACCCGCTGGAACCAACAATAGAGACAAATGAACCAGATGTAACTGTCAGGTTGATGTTATTAAGAATCTGCAATGGACTATTGTCAACAATAAAACTTTTGCTGAGATTCCTGATTTCAAGAGTGCCTTTGTTATTTGACATTTTCTTTTCGATTAAATTTACTTATCAGCGCTGATGACTTGTCCCCGTTCTACTGCTTTCACTATTTTCTGAACCAGAAGGGTCATGGAATACCCCAATACCCCGACGGTAATAATTCCTGCAATAACCAGCGCTATATCAAAACGATCCCGTCCCCTCTGAATCTGCGTACCAATACCAAAAGCAGTTTGGATAAATATTTCTGCAACCATCAAAACAGACCATGACATGGCAAGCCCCAGACTAATACCGGTGGCAATTGAGGGTAATGCTGCCGGTATAATAATTTTTCTGATCAGCGTCAATCCCTTGTATCCATAAACAGAAGCAAGTTCCAGATACTCTCTTGGCACATTTCTTACTCCGGAGAATGTATTCAGGGTTATCGGATAAAACGCTGCAACAGAAATGATCAGAACTCGTGGCAGTTCATTCATTCCAAACAACATAATGATCAGCGGGATCCAGCCGATCATCGGAACCTGGCGTACTGCATGAAAAAATGGAGCAAAAATCTTTTCTGCAGTTTTTGATAATCCCATGAGCAATCCGAAAATAAAACCAGCCAGAGTACCAATAAAAAAACCGATCATGACCCGCTGTAAACTGACCGCGATATTATGAGAATAGGTCGGATCAGAAAAAAGAATCACAAATTTTTGTAATACTTTATAAGGGGATGGAAGAAATCGTGCGGATGGAAACCCTGCAAGAATAAATAACTGCCAAAAGGCAATAAAAACGATCGGAAAAGCAATAGCTCCCAGTATTCCTTTCGTTTTTTTGCTGATGAGGAGTTTTTTCATGCAGGCCTCCCGTCAACAGGCTCACGCCATAGTAAAAACTGCTTCTCGGCTCGTTCAAGAAGAAAATTCATTGCAAATCCAATCACTCCTACAAGAATCAAGCCCGCCATTACAAGATCAATCTGAAATACAGCACGTCCCCAGGTCATCAAATAGCCAACACCTGAATCCGATCCAAAAAGCTCTGCTCCAACAACAAACATCCATGACAAGCCAAGACTGAGACGAATACCGGTGATTATCGAAGGCAATGCGCTTGGAATAATAACTTTAAAGAGGTAACGAAAACTCTTGTAATCGAAAACCCTGGCAAGTTCGTGATATTTTTCAGGAACACCGCTGACACCCTGATAGGTATTCAAGACCATCGGGTAAAACGCTCCGATTGCCACGAAAAAATATTTTGCAAATTCATCAATACCCAGAAACATTATGATCAGCGGCATCCAGGCAAACTCCGGAACCTGTTGGAGCGCTTTTATTAACGGACCAAAAATTCTGTTCAAAAACGGGGAGAGCGCCATGAGAATTCCAATAACAAACCCGGATGTTCCGCCAAGCAAAAATCCGATCATAACTCTTTTAAGGCTTGCCAGAATATTCAGAGTTAGGTCTCCTGATTGAGCAAGTTCGAGAAGCGTGTTCAAAAGGGTTAATGGCGGTGTCAGAATAAGTTCTGAACATAATTTCTGAGATACCGCACCCTGCCATGCTGCAAGCACCAGAAGCGGGACAATTATTGCCAGAAGTTTATCTTTTAATCCCAATCGTTGTAAGAATCTCTTTGCCATACTTTTTAGATTTATTAAACAGGGATCCTATACCATCTCGATGAATGCCTCGACCCGGTTGGTCGACTGTTCGGTTGCTTATACGAGTTCAGCAATCTCTTTTTTACTCTTTATCATTTCAATGAAGGCTTCCACTCTTGTACGAATGGCTTCAAAATCAGATCCGGAGTATTCCGTGTGGATCTCCAGAAACGGCAGCTTACCCAGAACTTCTTTGGTTTCACCTGCTTTAAAGGTGAATGCATCGCAATAGCGAAGGGTGTGGTAGATTATTCCGTCAGCGCCGAACTCTTGTAGCTGATGTTTCAGATTAGCAAGCCGGCCATCGCTCTTCAAATCGAGATAGGGAAGAGAGCCATGCGGAACCCTGTCGAGATAGGCATCGGCTACACCATAGGGGGTTGGCTCTTTTATTTCAAGATTGAGGAAGAAATTGAGTCCGCTCCACAGGTCATCTCCCACTATCCGTCCGCCCAATTGCTCAATGATATCGACAAGCTTGGTATCGCCCGGAGGAATAAGGCTGCCGGAAAGGAATATTCTGGCCTCTACTTCCCGCCTTCTGGACGGCTCCGAAAGTTTAGCCTCTGCTTCCACAATCAGCTCTTTCAGCAGTTCAAGATAGTGCGCTCTGTCAAGATTATAACCCGCATTGATAACGCTTGAGACTTCCCGCCAGCTTAAAGGCGCATTATCAAGACTTTGATACTTGTAAAGTGTCTTGATCGCTTCCCTGATTCCATCGTATATGTCTATTGCTTCCTCAAGTTTCGACTGTTCCAGAGTGACTCCGGCAAACTCTTCAAGTTTCTTTGTAAAGAATTCAACCTCTTTTCTGAAATACTCATGCCCCTCTTTGGTAGCAAAATTGCGCGGGACTCCAAGGACTACCGTTTTATAGCCGAAATAGAAGTTGATAAGCTCTTCAAGCCGGTAGAGCTGAATGCAGGTAGCATCAATAGCAACCAGATCGAGCTGTTGTATGTACGGATCGGTTTTCTCTGCAAATTGGCCAAGAGCCTGACGCACAAAGACACAATTCTTGGTCGAAATATGACGCGCACCGACTTCAACAAGCCGTCCATCGCCACCCTGCCCCACTCGTATTGGAATCAGTCCAAGCGCATAGATGATCTCTTCCGGAATGTTATAGGCAAGCCATCCAACAACTTTTTTACCCTCTTTGCGCAGTTGTTCAAGTTCAAGGGGACGGCTTTGTAATGCCGCCGATATTTTATCAAGAGTCTTCAAGCCCATAGTCCCTCCTTTTTAGCAAAACTGCGGGCAATAACGGCAGCACCCAAAGCGCCGATAAGCTGGGGATCAATTTCGGGACGAACAATGGTGACTTTCAGCGCCTGTTCGATCGCACTCTTCATGCCGGTGTTCTTTGCAACACCACCTGAAAAAAAGACATCACTTGCTATGCCGACTCTTGAGAAAAGTCCGGCAATACGATTGGCAATCGAATGATGAATGCCGTTAAGAATGTTTTCAGGCTTTTCACCTCTTGCTACGAGAGAGATCGTTTCCGACTCAGCAAAAACCGTACAGGTGCTGCTCATCGGGACGGTATCGGTTGCCGAAAGAGCTATAGCCCCCAAGTCATCAAGTTTTACCTTGAACACCTCTGCCATCACCTCAAGAAAACGACCGGTACCTGCTGCACATTTATCGTTCATGGCAAAATCAACTACAGCTCCATCCTCATCTATTCGTATAGCCTTGCAATCCTGGCCGCCCATATCAATGATAGTGCGAACGGTCGGATGCAGATAGTTTGCGCCTTTGGCATGGCAGGTAATTTCAGTTACGGCCTTGTTGGCATAGGGTGCAGAAACGCGACCGTAGCCGGTTCCGACGATATAGGTGAGATCTTCCTTTTTTAGTCCGGCTGCATCCAGTGCGAGGTTCAAGGCACTTAAACCGCTTTCGACCGAATTCACACCACTCTTCAGAAGACCAGTGGCAAAGATATCGCCATCCTTCAAAATCACTGCTTTTGCAGCCAGGGAACCGACATCAACACCAGCAAAATAATTATAGCTAAAAGACATTTTATACTCCAGATTTCAGGTTATTTCAGAATTTCAACTAATCATGTCATTATTGTACAACAGGAGCAAAACAAACGCGTTGCCCCTGTAACTTCTCTTTTATCAAACAGTTGGGTACCTGTTAATGCACCCAGTATTTATCATAGCCGAGTTCTTTTAAAACAGGTGCCTGAAAACGGAGATCAAATAACTCACTGACATTATAGTGCCTCCTGATGATGCCGCGTTTAAAGGCAAAATCAATGATCTCCTGATAATCTTTCAGCACTTTGGGGGTGACGGTGGGGTCATACCTCTCTTTTGGAGGAAGAGCACCAATAAGATCTGCTTTGATATGCTTGTAGGTTCCCCCGAGTTTAACGGATGACTGAATAATGGCCTCCTGGTTCTCAGGTTTTGATGCCCAGTAATATCCTTTAAGAAGAGTCTTCAGAACTCTCTTGGTGATTTCAGGATACTTGTTGGCAAAGGCTTCGGTTACAAAAATTGAACCCGGACCACTTTTAAACTGAGGATACTTGCGAGTATCGAAGAGTAACGTTGCAACTCCCTGGTCAACAAGAGGGCGGTCAGAACTACTCACAATGGCATCAACACTGTTTGTAGCAAGTGCAGCCTGTGCGTCAGCATTAACCAAATTCACACCCCTGATGTCTTTCTCAGTCAAACCGACCGCTTCAAGAACTCTGTTGAAGGCGAGGTGAAGATAGGTGCCCTTTTGATAGCCGATCCTCTTTCCTTTGAGATCCTTCAATGATTTGATACCTGATGCCGGATTAACTTGGATATAGATATTACTGCCGCCAGCTCCGCTCGTACTGATAATTTTGTACGGCAACCCTCCAGCTCTGCCAACAACGGTAACGAGATCACCCGCGGATCCAAAATCGATCAACCCTGAAGCAATAGCCTCATTCTGACCGGGACCCATAGCAGTGTAATAGGTGCGCTCTATCTTGATACCATCTTTTGCAAACTCCTTTTCCAAAAGCCCCTGATCATTAACCCAGCCTGAAGCTCCGCTAGCGGCAGGGATTTTAAGAGAATTTCCTCCACCGCCAATCCGAATCACTTTTGGTTTTTCTTCTGCCTGTGCCACCACTGTCATAAACAACAGCGCTACAATTGGTAAAGCTTTTATCCACTTTTTCATGTCCATTCTCCTTATCATGTTTAGGTCAATTAAAATCCAAATTGGAATTGTGCTGCAAACGTGTTCTGTTTCAGGTTTACTGCCTTATCATCACTTATACTGTAATTCAACTGAAACTTGGTTGTCTCAGCAAAGAAAACATTGAAGCCCAGCGTTGTAATATTTGATTCATTACTTGCAACCGCTGTGTCCGGATCCCAATGATCATAACGAAGAAAAGGTTGAAATGTTGTGGGCCACCAGTCGTCATTTCTGGACTGATTTCTTGAATTCTTGTAGAACTGCTCACCCCATTCATAGAAGAGTGTTACCGTATAACCCTTGCTTTCCGTAGTTGCTCTTACTGCGTTGGCAAGCGTCAATCCGGAAAGTGCTTTTTCATCTTTGCCAATAACATACTCAGCAGTAAATCCGAATGGGGCACTGACATAAGAGAGATCCGTTCCATAGCGAATTTTTTTTGCTTCTCCCTCTCCTTTGGTAATGAGAGTGGTACCCTTGTAAAGATCCTGCTTGCCTCTATAAAAAGAGCCACCAAGAGCCAAACCACGATATGGTGAATAATAACCTGCCGGTGCATTGATGACAATCCTGCCCTCAATATCTTTATCCTGGTTGGTATCCGCTGTATTCGGGCCAGAACCATTATAAAGACCTAATGAATACTCAATAAGGGGAATGCGATAATTGTACCCAAGATCTACGACCGGAAATAAATCTCCGTAAAACCGAATACCAATATCTCGTGCAGAGAGACCAAGTTTTGAAGCAAACTGTGCCAAATTGATTGCTGGCTGTTTATCTTCTGTCGTTGTTGCTTCAAGGCCAAAATTCTTTTTCTGTTGACCGATATTCACATTTAAATATGGCTTATCGATATCAAGAGACTGGCCAATGGAGTATTGCAGATAGGCGTCAGTTGGCTGAAGATTATATGATGTATTACTCCCCAAGCCAAGCGTATAAGAGATACTTTTACCTTCCTCATAATCTCTTTTCAGGTATCCTTTCAGGGAAAGAATCGCCGAATTGAAAAGGAATCCATTTTTATTGGGAGAGGTAGAGACTGAATAGCGGGTCTGTGTGGAACCGCTGATACTGAGTGATCGCTTTGAATTGGCAATTGTCTTGTCAAGCCTCTGGGTTAACTGATCTCTGAGTGTCGCAATTTCGGCTCTCACTCCGTCCAGCTCGGCTTGTGACACATTGCCGCCAGCTTCTGAAGTATCCTTTTCAGAAAGATCTTCAGAACCGAACGGCACTGCTGTAGAATCGCTCACTGGTTGCTGTCGCGGTTCTGTCTCTGCAGTCTCGGCTGCCCGCAGATTGGCGTTACCAATCAAAAGAGCACCAAGAACAAGAATAGTCAACTTTCTTTTACTCATTATTTCCCTTTGATTATTTGACGCGTTGAGTTCAAATTCTTTAACTATGATTATTCAATAATGTTGTGTGTAATTAATAAAACTTGTCCAGGCACAACATCGAAAAGCGCTATTTAGATACATTTTCTGCATATTTTTTTTAAAATCTCGACAACAATCATGAAAAGAAAACGCCAATCCCCTGAAAGCATGAATTGGCTTTCTTATACGCTTTTTTGTTTAATAAATGCTATAAAAGGAGCAAAAACTATTGCATCAGAGAGCTATAAAGCGGCAACAACAAGGAGGATTTAAAATTACAATTACATTCATGATAATAGCTTTACTAAAAGTTTTTTTTATTGATTACATAATATTCTATATCATTATTTATGTAAATATCAATAATCTAAATGGATTAAAAAATCCCTTCTATGCGGTGTATTACGTACCATAAATAAGCTACCCTTGATAATTAAAAAATCAAATTGATATTATAAATAACTGACACTGCAGCAGAGTACAAGGACTTAAACAAACTATACCATTTCTATAAACGCCTCGACGCGATTTGTTGACTGTTCGGTTGCTTCTGAACGTCCCAATTCACCAACTTCAACAAATGTTGTCACGACTCCAGCCCTTTGTTTTACTATATCCGAGATCATCCGTGCCACACCGCTCTGATAATTGCAACCCCATTGGTACATAAAAATAACACCATCAGCGCGGGATCTCTTCACCATATCGGCTGTCCATTCAGCACGTTTTTCGGTGCGCTGTTCATAAGGATAAGCGAGCATTGATTTGGCAATATTGAGATAGGGATCACCTTCTTCTTCGACTGGCACAGAAATGCAACTCCAGCTATCGTCACGGCCTACAAAAACAGCGCCTGCGGTTTGCGCATGATGGGCATTCGGCCCGACGCAGGAACCGCAAATAAACAGTCGTTTTGCATGATCCGGAACACCAAATCCCTTGATATTATTCTGAATCCGTTCCTCAATCTCCTTTTTGCTCTGCTCAAGCAGATCGACTGATGCAACAGGATCCCCTACAAAATCATTGGCAAGAAAGGCAATGCCAAAAAAATCGGTACTGTTCGTAGGCGGATTTTCAGCTCCCCACCATAAATCAGCAATTTCGGTAGCAATCCTGCGGCCCCGATTCTCAAGTTTTATCTCATCAAAGAGCACTTCATCAGTGATTTTTCTGCCGGAAAGCGCGGCAATTTTGTCGATGAGTTCGCGCAACTCAGCAGCAATGTACTCTGCCGCCCACGGCTTGTTTTCATGGTCGACTGGATAATCAACAAGGTAACGGGGAATATCGTGAACCCGGTTGCGATGCGTTTCAACCAGAAATGACATATCAGAACAACGCAGGCAAAGAAATGGGGCAATCAAATCAATCGGCACAACCTTATTGTCAATTGCAGCATGCGCTGCAATCTGATTGCATGCATCGATACTGATTTTGCGTCGTCCGGATTCGAGGATATTGAGGCCCAGCGTTTCTGACTGGCGAAGAGAGAGCCCCTCCTCCATATTCCGAGCCCATTGCATGACCAAACCCGGTCGCACAGGTATTCCGCCTGCGGCGTAGTAAGCATCCATCGCCTGTCCACCCTGAACCAACACTGTTGGTGTTCCGGCTGCGTGTTGTTTCATCACCCGATCCTTCAGAGTAAGAGTCAGGTAACCTCTTTTAATACCCGAAAGAAAGTGAACATCGTCTGAAAACCGGCCCATGTTATTGGCTCCGGCATCAAACGCATAGGGGAAGCGTTTAGGGGCTTCTTTAGTCATGAAATCCCAAATTTCAGCAGAACTGACCGTGGAGCCGTCCTTAAATTTCAAACCCGGTGTTGCTACAAATTTATCCTTGATCTCTTCTGGATAGCTGAACGGTGAAATAATCGCCATGATCTCTTTCTATGTTTATGTGTTATATAAAATCAACAGATATCTTGCATCCTCATTTCAGGCATCCACCAGAACACTTTGCTCCTCGGCAATCTCTGATTTGATCTTGATCATTTCAACAAATGCCTCGACCCTGGTTTTCATCGCTTCATAATCAGATCCTGCGTATTCGGTATGAATCTCCAGCAGAGGAATGCCGGACTTCGCCAATACATTCTTGGTCTCCTTGGCTTTGAAGGTAAATGGATCACAATAGCGCAACGTGTGGTAGATAACTCCCTGTGCCTTGAACTGGCTCAAACACTCCTGCAACTTCTTCAGTCGTCTGTCGCTCTCCAGATCAAGGTACGGCAGTGCCGCATGAGGAGTCCGATTCAGATAACCAAGAGCAACTCCTGCCGGTGAAATCTCTTTGATATCAAGGTCAAGATGCGGAAGGATCCCGGACCAGAGATCGTCTCCCACAATCCGGCCCCCAACCGACTTGATGATGCTGATCAGTTTCCGGTCTCCTCGCGGAATAAGGCTTCCTGATAAAAAAATCCTGCTGTCACCATCATCGGAAGCAATCACGGGATAGTGCTGACGCTCCTTCAACTCATCCAGTGTCTGGGTGAGCAGGGAAAGATACTCCCTTTTGTCAAGCAGTTCACCGGCCTGAATAAGGTCGTAGACCTCCTCCCATGAGATCACGTTATTTTTGGACGCCTGGAAGGTGTAGATACTTTTCAGGGTCTTGCGGATGTCGTTGTACAATGCTACCGATTCAGCCAGTCTGGCTGAATCCAGAGGAGCTCCGGCCCGTTCTTCCAGAAGACGGGTAAACTCATTGGCCTCATGGGCAAAGTATTCCTTGGCCTCGTCCAAATGAAAGTTGCGCGGCACTGCCAGTACGACCACATCTTTTTTAAAGAAATACTCGATAACTTCAGCCGCCCGATAATTCTGCAGACAGGTAGCATCGAAAGCAAGTATGTCCGTTTGCTGAATATAGGGATCCTTGTTTTCGGCAAATGCCCCCACAATTTCACGAATAAAAACACAGGTTTTGCTCGATGCATATCTTGCACCGATTTCAACCAGTCGGTCATCTCCTCCAACGGCAATTCTCACCGGTATAAAACCCAGTGCATGGATAATCTCCTCGGGGACATTATAACCAACCCACCCTACAACCTTCAGGCCATTCTCACGAGCTCGCCTCAACTCATCAGGGCGCTCCTCAAGCCGTTTTCTAATGACGTCCAGTGTCTTGACAGACATAATTCCGCTCCTATTCATTTTAGATCAGTTGAGAAAATTTTAATTTCAGAGCATTTCAACAAAAGCGTTTACTCGATTCTGCTCCTGCTCGTCCCGCAATCCGTGAAGGTCACGCTCATGGATATAGGTGGGAATCCCTGTTTCACGCTTGATGATATCAACAATGGGCCGGGAGATGGCAGCCTGTGTATTGCAGCCCCAGTTATGAATAAAAATAACCCCGTCAGCCCTCGATTTTTTGATCTGTTCAATTGTCCATTGCGCTCTTTTTTCGATGCTTTGCTCGTAAGGATATTCAAGAGTGGCTTTGGCCAGATTATAATAGGGATCGCCCTCCTCTTCAACCAGTGAAGAGCAATGACTCCATTGATCATCCCTGCCAACAACAATCGCACCGGCATCTTCACTTCTGGATCCGTTTATTCCTACACAAGAGCCAAGAATAAAAAGCCTTTTCGGATTATCGGCTACCGCATGTCCTTTGACACCATTCTTTACCCGTTCGGCTATAAATTTTTTTGCCTCTTTAAGAACGCTCAAAGATGCCTGCACGTCTCCATGAACTTCCAGATTTCCAAGCGAGACCATGGATGCGCGGTCATCGCTGTTGGTTGGCGGAACATCGGCCGACCACCATAATTCAGCCAATTCCGTCCCAAGTCTTCTCCCTGTGTTATGCAGCTTTATCGCTTTCAACAAATCATCTTCACTGGTTTTTCTGCCAGTTACTTCATCCAGGGTATTTACCAGTCTCCGCAGATTCTGAGCGAAATATTCAATGGCCCATGGCTTGTCGGCCTGATATCGCAGAGGATAATCAACGTTCAGCAGTTTGACATTTTTTTTGGGGCCATGCCGGTGAGCCTCAACTCCGTAGGAAATATCTGAACAGCGAAGAACGGTATAGGGAGCGATGACATCAATACGTAAATCTCCAGCCTGTACATGCTCATACCCGCCTGTTTGACATGCCTCAAAGCTCATATCATGAAACGCTTTCTCTTTCGATTTTTTGCGTCTCAAGTTCTCTTTATTTATATCATTACCATATTCAAGACCGTTGTTCCACTGGTTAACAAGTCCGGGCCTCAGTGCAATGGTATCGGCAGCGGTATAAGGGTCTACTGCTTGTCCTCCCTGAATAAAGGCTATGCTTTTGCCATTGTCTTTTGCCTTCTCCATCCGCGCACTGAAGGTGAGTCCCAGATAGCGGGTCTTCAGCGATGTAGGCAAGGTCTCATCCCTGCTGCCACGATTTCCCTGATAGAGATTAACTTCAAAGGCGCTCGGGTATTTCACCGGTGCTTCTTCAGTCAAATAATGCCAAATTTCCTCTGGAGAGACCGTGCTCCCGTCATTAAACGTGATGTTGTCACTCTCCAGAAACTTTTCCTTGTTTGCCTCCGAATATCTGAATAACTGCTTACCCATGAATGCGTCCCTCCTTGAGGAGTTTATTTTTGATCATTTCTTTTAAATGCAATGAGCGTGCTCTAAAGGAGCATCATACTTTACCTGTGTGTTGTCAGGCCCATAGCCCCTCTTTTTTGGCAAAGTTGCGCGCTATAACTGCGGCGCCAAGGGCTCCGATAAGCTGAGGATCAATTTCCGGCTTGACGATGGTGACTTTCAGCGCTTGTTCGATGGCATTTTTCATGCCGCTGTTCTTGGCTACGCCACCGGAAAAAAAGACGTCGCTTTCAATTCCTACTCTTGAGAAGAGGCCGGCAATTCGATTGGCAATGGAGTGGTGGATACCATTCAGAATATTTTCAGGCTTTTCGCCTCTGGCTACCAGCGAGATCGTTTCAGACTCTGCAAAGACTGTGCAGGTACTGCTCATGGGTACCGTATCGGTGGCAGACAAGGCTATAGCTCCAAGATCTTTAAGCTCAACTTTAAAGACACCAGCCATTACTTCAAGAAAACGGCCGGTACCTGCGGCGCATTTATCGTTCATGGCAAAATCGACGACTGCTCCATCCTGATCTATCCGTATGGCTTTACAATCCTGACCACCCATATCAATGATCGTCCGAACAGTCGGATGCAGGTAGTTTGCGCCTTTGGCGTGGCAGGTTATTTCCGTCACAGCCTTATTGGCGTAAGGGGCAGAAACTCGTCCATACCCTGTTCCTACAATATAAGTCAGCTCTTCCTGCTTGAGTCCCGCCGACTCCAAAGCTATATTCAACGCATTCAACCCGCTTTCCACAGAATTGACTCCACTCGGAACAAGTCCTGTAGCGAAAATATCGCCATCTTTCAGAATCACAGATTTTGCTGCCAGTGAACCGACATCAACACCAGCAAAATAATTTCCACTTAACGACATCGCATACTCCAATTGTTGAGTTATATAAATTTTTTCTTGTCAGGATATTTTGCAATCACATTTTCTACGTTCTCTTGCTATTGTTCAATTGATTTGAATTTTTAACATAAAAAAAGCCAAATCTTTGACCATAAGAATCGGCTTCCATATAAACTTGCCTGCATTTTCAAGTACTATGTCGGAACGATAATAATGGCTTTTTGATTCTCTTGAAAGCAACAACAATAAAGAAAGCTGTCTGATATCTTGCTCTTTGTCATAATAAATCAACCGGATTAATTGTTTTCATTCCCATCATACGTTAATCAAAAAGATATAATCCAACCTTACTTCTTAATATGATGAATAAACAGATAGTTACAAATCCCTGTTAAAAGGTATATTTTATCCCGCAAATAGGTTATGACTGGATATCAAATTTTTCAATGGAATATCTATGAATTATCCTGCAAGCAGCATAGGATCTGCAGCGCTGCACAACAAATAATTGCAGATCATTTTGCACAAAGATTATCCATTAAGACTGGCAAGAAATGAATCGTTTTTCTCTCTTCGAAAATAAAGTATTACCCGAAATTCAGAGCATTTCTATGAAGGCGCTGACACGATTATGTTCCTGTTCATGCTGTAACCCGAATTCGCTTTCATGAATGTAGGTCGGTATTCCTGTCTCGCGCTTGATAACATCAACAACGGCTCTCGAAATTGAGGCCTGTGTATTGCAGCCCCATCTATGGATAAAAATAACACCCTCGGCTCTTGATCTCCTGATCTGTTCGATTGTCCACTGGGCTCTTTCCTCGATTCCCTGCTCATAGGGATAGTTAAGAGTGGCTTTGGCCAGATTGTAGAAGGGGTCGCCCTCTTCATCAACAAGGGAGTTGATGGTGCTCCAGCCATCGTCCTTCCCGACAACTATTGCGCCATCGACTTCGCTTCTGGCATTGTTCACCCCGACACAGGAACCGAGAATAAACAACCTCTTCGGATTATCCGGAACGCCGTGTCCCTTTACCCCGTTTTCAACTCGTTCAACAAGGTACTTTTTGGCCTCTTTAAGTACACTCAAAGATGCTTTCGTATCCCCATATTCGAGATGTCCAAGTGAGGAAAGAGTCTGTCGATCATCACTGTTCGTCGGCGGAATATCTGCCGACCACCAGATATCAGCCAGTTCGATAGACAACCGACGTCCGGTGTTATGCAATTTTATCGCTTTCAGTAAATCCTCATCCGTTGTGGTCCTTCCCGTCGATTCATCAAGAAGCCGGACTAATTTTCGCAGGTTTTTGGAAAAATATTCAATCGCCCACGGCTTGCTGGCCTGGTTCCGCAAGGGAAAATCAACATTGAACAACTTGACATTTTTATTGGGACCATGACGATGTGCCTCAACGCCGTAGGAAACATCCGAGCAACGCAGGGTTGTATAGGGAGCAACTATGTCTATGCGCAGATCTCCCTCCTGAATATGCTCATAGCCAGCCGTCTGGCAGGCTTCAAAAGTCATATCATGGTGTGATTTTTCTTTCTTTTCTTTCCTGATCTGTGCATTTTCATAGATATTCTTGCCATGGTGCCTGCCATTGTTCCAGTTGCCGACATTTGCTGGCCTGAGAGCAATCGTATCGGCTGCTGTATAGGGGTCGATAGTCTGTCCACCCTGGATAAAGGCTATGCTTTTGCCGTTATCTCTGGCTTTCTCCATCCGTTCACTCAAGGTGAGGCTCAAGTACTGGGTTTTGAGTACAGTTGGCAACGTCTCATCCTTGCTTCCCCGGCTACCCTGGTGCAGATTGATTTCGAATGCATGCGGATATTTTTTTGGCCCTTCTTCAGTCAGATAATGCCAGACGGTTTCTGGAGTCGCAACGCTGCCATCACTGAACGTTATGTCATCACTTGACAGGAACCTCTCCTTGTTTGCCTCTGAATATCTGAAAAGCTGTTTGCTCATATTTCCTCCTTGATCGTTATAATGAAATCATCACACATGAAACAGGGTGCTTCATTGTACATCGCGATGCTATGCTGAATTTCCTTTAAAAAAACCATAGAAATATCCACACCAAGTGTTCAGGAGGAAATATTCTGTACGCTTTTATGGTAACAGCTAAATATAGTCACACTGCGCAATATGCAAATCCCGTTAAAACGGTAAAATATATACCATAAATAAGTTAGCCGACAGCAGAGGTTTTGTGAGATGGCGTGGTATCCATCCTGCAGATTGCTAAACAATCTATATTTCTCGTAATTCGAGAAGCGTGATCAATGTGAGAATACGGAAAAAGGAGTATTGCACATGACGTCTTCCAGTCTGTGGCTGCCAGGTGGCAGATCATCTGACCCTGAACGATACTCCCAGCGACAGGGCCAGTGCCCGGCAAGCATCCAGGTCAACTCCAGGATAATCCACAACCGATGCAATCACGTTGGGTATCTGTTGTTTTGCCAATCGTATAAAATCGCAAACACCGCTGAATCCATCATCTCCAAAAGGAGTATCGCACAACTGCATATACGTTTCTGCATCAGAGGCATTGAGGCTTACAGAAATAGTGTCCACCAATCCGGCCAGTTCTGGAACAATGTTGCGGCCGTGGACCAGATTGGCCTGGCCATCAGTATTGATTCTTATGGGGTAGCTGTAGCGGCGTTTGAGTTCCCGTGCAATGCGCACAACCAGCTCCAGTCTGATCAGCGATTCACCAAACCCGCAAAAAACAATCTCATCAATTCCTGTTGGCTCTACAACTGCAACCGCAGCCATGACCTCTTCGAAAGAGGGTTCTTTCTCAAGCAGCAAATCATGGCTATAGAGTTTGTACTGGTTGAATTTCGGACAGAATATGCACGTATTTGAGCATCGGTTGGTGATATTGAGGTAGAGAGAGTCGCCGATTTTATAGGCTAAGGTTGCCGCTTTTTTCTGGCGACCTTTCAGGTTTTTATCATCATACATCGTAGTATCCTCACTGGATCAAGAAGCCTGTTATCACCATTGCTAAGCCAAAACAGCAGGAAACCCTGCTTTACTCATGGCATCTTTGAGTTGCGTCAAACCAATACGCTCATCATCAAAGCATACCGTCACGGTTTTCAACAGCAAGTTCACCCTGACTCCACGAACATCTGCTATTTCTTCAAGCGCCATACCCACTATCTCAGCACAATCCCTGGAGACAATAGACGGCACTGACCATTCGACCTCAAGAAATTCCTTAAACTTGCACGTACATGCCATCTTCCCTGCTCCATTATTAATTCTTTTAAAAATACACTTAAACAAGACAATCTTCCTCAACCATAGCCATTTCATCCTGTTGAGCGTCCTTCCATTGGCTTGAAGAAAGTTGCCAGTAAAAACCTTTTTGCGCCAGAAGCTCGCTGTGAGTACCACGCTCAGTGACTTCGCCATGATTGATCACAAGAATCTGGTCTGCACCGCGAATGGTGCTGAGCCGGTGTGCAATTACAAAGCTGGTACGTCCTTCCATCAAGCGATGCATAGCCTCCTGAATATGCTTCTCCGTTCGGGTGTCTACACTGCTGGTCGCTTCGTCCAGAATCAGGATTGCCGGATCAGCCAGAATCGCCCTCGCTATGGACAGCATCTGCCGCTGGCCATGGCTGAAATTGCTTCCCCGCTCTGTAAGAACGGTTTCATAACCAAGCGGCAGCAAATGAATGAAGGTGTCGGCATTGGATAAACGGGCAGCTTCGACAATTTCCTCATCCGTAGCATCCAGACGGCCATATCTGATATTCTCCCTGACTGTGCCGGAAAAGAGAAACGTATCCTGAAGGACGATGCCGAGCTGACGACGCAGTTCCACCTTCGCAATATCACGGATTTCACGGCCATCAATCTGAATACTTCCACTGTCGGTTTCGTAAAAACGGGTCAGCAGATTGACAATGGTGGTTTTTCCCGCACCGGTAGGACCGATCAATGCTATCGTCTGGCCGGGCCGGGCATGAAGGCTTACCTCCTTGAGAACTGGCACATCAGGACGGTAGGAAAATGATACATGGTCAAAAAGAACATCACCCCGGATTTTTTGAAGCGACTCAACATGATGAGCGTCAACTTCAGGACTTTCATCGACAATTTCAAAGACACGCTCAGCGCCCGCCATAGCAGACTGGAGAAGGTTATAGAGGATGGCAATTTCATTCATGGGCCGTCCAAACTGACGGGTGTAACTTATGAACATCGCAATGACACCAACCGTTGTCATACCGGAAATTGCCATGAAACCTCCAACTCCAGCCACAATCGCATAGGCGGTGTTATGAATGGTATTCATCATCGGGCCGGTCAAACCACTGAAGCTCTGCGCCCGAATACCGGAAAGGCGAAACTCTTCATTCACTGCGTCAAACTGTTCTGTGAACACTTTTTCCTGACCATAAGCCTTGATCACTTTCTGTACGCCGATAGTCTCTTCCATAAATCCGTAGAGGCGACCCAGGGCAGCCTGCTGGACACGAAACTTGACACGCGTTTTTGCTGCAAGCCAGCGATTTCCGAGGATCGTCAACAGTGATATGGTAACAACACTGACCGCAGCCAGCCGAGGATTGATAAAAAACATGGCAATTGCCACACCTATGGTACTCAATGAACCAGAGACAATCTGCGTTACGCAGTTGCTTAACACCTGGTTGATGTTTTCCACATCAGAGGTCAGGCGACTCATCAGTTCTCCATGAATACGGCGGTCAAAGAAATTGAGCGGCAGATGCAGCAGCTTGCTGAAAAGATCAGCACGCAGATCCCGCATGGTACGCTGTGCTGCGCCTGCCATTACATAACTTTGCAGCAGATTGAGCGTGCCGCTGGCAGCATAAACAAGAAGCATCAGCAAGAGAATTCGTGGAAGACCAACCAGGTTGCGCGTGACAACATGAGCATCAATAACCTGCCCGAGGAGAATAGGTCCAGCAAGATCAAGGCAAACCGTAACGACTACCATCAAGGCTGTCAGGATCAATGAGCGTTTCTGCCGACGAAGATAAAACCAGACTCGAAGGAGTGTTTCCGCCGTTTTTTTGGGGCGCTGCACTTCACTGTAGGATTGAGCGTTTCCGAACCGGCCCATAAGAGCTGGTGCCGCTGCTGCCCGGGATTTCTCTTGAACGTTAGTGGCCACTGTAAATTAATACTCCATTTTCGGTCTGTGATTCATAAATTTCCCGGTACACATCACACGCATCAAGAAGCTCATAATGGGTTCCCTGTGCAATAATTTCACCGTTATCAAGCACAAGAATCTTGTCCGCATTCAACACGGAACTGATGCGTTGAGCCACAATGAATCTGGTTTGCCGGTAACTGTTCCGTTCAAGTGCGTCCTGGATGAGGGCCTCTGTTCCTACGTCAACAGCGCTTGTGCTGTCATCAAGAATCAGCACTGATGGTTGCAAAAGCAATGCACGAGCAATGGCCAGCCGTTGTTTTTGACCTCCTGAAAGATTCACCCCGCGTTGTCCCACAAGCGCTTCGTATCCGTCAGGAATATTGCGAATGAATTCATCGGCCTGGGCATTTCTCGCGGCAGTTGATAGTTTTTCGAATGAGGCATCAGGTTCTCCAAGACGAATATTGTTTTTAATCGAAGCACTGAAAAGAATCGACTCCTGCAGGGCAATTCCTACATGACGACGCAGCTCTTCCTCTGGAATTTTGCGTACATCCACGCCATCCAGTGTCACACTTCCCTCAGAAACATCGTAAAAACGGGGAATCAGTTGCACCAGAGTTGACTTGCCGGAACCCGTTGCGCCAAGGATAGCAACCGTCTGACCGGGCTCAGCCTCAAAACTGATATTCTTCAATATCATGTCCTGACTGGCAGAGGAATAGTTGAAGCTCACGTTATTGAATACAACCTTTCCCGATGGCCGGGACGGGAACTGCTGCTTTTGAGTCGGATTCATCAATATCGGCTCACTATCAAGAAGTTCAAGAACCCGCCGTGCCGAAGCTTGGGCCGTCGAAATCTGTATGGTCAACGTGCTGAACATCATCAGGGTAATGACGGCCTGCCCGAGATAATTGATAAATGCTACAAGCTCACCAACACGCATTCCGCCTGTTTGAACCTGCCCTGCCCCTATCCATAGAGCAGCTACGACTCCAGTGTTCAACGTCAACATCATCACAGGAGTCGTCCGGGAACTCATTCGCACAGCATCTGTCATTCGTTGAATCAACGTATTGTTAGCCAGAGCGAAACGCGCAGATTCGTGCTCGGAACGGGCAAACGCCTTGACCACCCGAACTCCGGCAAGATTCTCCTGAAGCACGGTGTTTATACCATCCAAACCCTCCTGCACCTGTCGATAAAGAGGAAATGTCTTACGAATGATCATGGTCAGCGCCAGAGTCAACGCCGGTAATATCACGATAAAAATCAACCCGAGCCTTGGACTGATTACCGTCGCCATAACCAGACTGCCGACCATAAGAAGGGGCATTCGCACCATTCCGCGCATCATCATCATTACCATCTCCTGAACCTTGTTGACATCGCTGGTCAAACGGGTAATCAACGCACCGGTTTCAAGCTTGTCCAGATTTCCAAAAGAGAGGGTTTGCACCTTGCGAAACAGGGCAGCTCGCAAATCTCCACCAAGCCCATAAGCCGCCCGAACAGCAAAAAAACCGCAGCCTAAACCGCTAAGCCCGGAAAGCATCATAAAACAGAGCATCAAAAAGGCGGTAGCAAGAACCATATTGATATCGGAGCGGGCAACACCATAATCAATAATACGTTGTATCAAACGTGGCTGCATCAGGTCAAGAACGACTTCGCACAACATCAAAATGGGTGCCATGACGGTAAAACGCCAATGCGGCCTCAAGAATTTCAATAATTTCAGTAAGGCTTGCATGAAAACTTCTTTGATTCAAGGAAAAATCCAGCACAAATAGAGTCGGCATCAGACTTGTTCATTTTTTTTATTTTTTGTACTGCGGATTGAACTCATTGGTATAAATATCAGAAGGGTTAATCTGGCCTGGCTTCAAAAGCCCATCTTCGGTAAACTTTTCGATCCAGAACTGAATATCCCTGTCGGTAATAAATTGGTTTTCTGGCGACCAACGAACTCCCCGGTAATACTTGGCCAATTCAGGATTTCCCCCTTTTGCTTTGGAGATTTCAGCGTAGACTTTGCGCACACGCTCAGGATTTTTCTGATACTCTTCCCATACAATACGCCTTGCTTTATCGACAGCTCTCAAATACCGCCTGACATCATCAGGATGAGCCTTGATAAACTTTTCCAAAAATCCTTCACTGGTGGTCAGTAAACTCTGATTGCCACGAGTCTCAAAACTGCTTGTACCAGGAATTCTTCTGACTCCTCCATGGTCAACCGTGCGATCGAATTGGGTACCTCCACTGGTTGTCCATGCTATGGCGTCAACCTGATGGCTTCGCAGAACCTGCTCCTGATTTTCAGCAGGCACGACAACCAGTTCCACCTTGTTAACGGAGAGACCATTCTGCTTCAGGAAGGTTCTGATGATAAAATCCGCCTCTGCTCCAAGCACATTAACCGCAATTTTTTTACCATTAAGGTCTTTAATGGTGTGAATATGACTCTCCTCAAGAACCAGCAAACCGGAATGTTCAGGCTCCTCTGTCACGGAACCGGGGAGCAAAAGCTTTACTTTCGCTCCTTTGCTGACCGCATTTACCCAGATTGAAATCGAACCTCCGGCGACATCGATGTTATTTGCAAGCAGTGCCTGCATCGTTACCGTACCACCACCTCCACCCTGAATTGTGATTGGCGTAAGCATTACCTTCTCTTCTTCAAGAATATCCCTTCCAGTCAGTTTTTTCGCCAATTCATAGTTATTCGGCACTGAAGAGTCGCTTAGCCTGATTGAAAAAGCGCGCTCAGTATTATGTCGCGACGTCTGAAAATAAAGCCACCATGAACCTGCAACAACAAGGAAAAGGGCTGCTATGACGGCAAATTTTATGTTTTTCATGAGGCTATCATCGACTGTTTAAAGATTCATCAACACCATTTTTCTTATACAACGGATTGAATTCATTGGTATAAATATCAGTGGGCTTGATTTGGCCTGGTTTCAGCAATCCATTCTCGGTAAATCGATCAATCCACCACTGAAGATCCTTGTCAGCAATGAACGGGAATTTTGGCGTCCAGCTTGAGGCTTCATAATATCTGGCCATACGCGGATTACTTCCCTTCTTTGTCGCGATCTCCTCGTAAGCTTTCCTTACCCGATCAGGATTTTTATGAAACTCGGTATACAAAATCCGCCGGGAGGTATCGTAAGCTCTGATATATTTTCTGACCACATCAGGGTGTTTATCGATGAAATCATTGCGGAAACCGATGCCATAGAGTACCGTCTCACCCTTTGTATCGAAGTTTCTTGTTCCTGGAATTTCACGGACACCACCTTTTTCAACTGTCATATCAAAATAGGGGCCGCCACTGGTTGTCCATGCCACGGCATCCACCTGTTTGCTGCGAAGCATCTGCTCCTGGTTTTCGGAGGGCACCACAACCAGCTCAACCTGAGAAATAGAAACTCCATTATTTTTGAGATACTGGCGAATCACATAGTCAGCCTCAGCACCCAACACGTTGACCGCAATCCTTTTACCAACAAGATCCTTGATCGTTCGAATGCTGCTTTCCTCAAGAACCAACAAGCCACTTGTACCGCTCTTGTTCTCTTTTGTCGATACGATAGTACCGAGAAGCGCCTTGATTTTCCCGCCATGAGCAATGATATTTATCCACGCAGGCCATGCCGAACCGGCAGTATCAACGTTATTGGCCAGAAGAGCCTGAAGCGATACCGTGCCTCCCCCGCTCTGCACACTCTGAACAGGCTCCAGAGTCACATTCTCTTCGTCAAGAATGTCTCGACCGGTCAGTTTTTTTACAAGCTCCCATTGCGTTGGAGCAGTAGATTCAAGCACCCGAATAGGAATGCTTTCAGCTTTTGACTGAGACTTGTTGAGAGTAAACAATCCAACTGCTGCAATAGCCAGAGCAATGAGCACAACTGAGAGCCTCTTTCCGATGTTTTTCACTTTTTTGTCTCCAGGTTATCCAAGAATTGAGCTGCCTATTTCACCTTTCCAAGAGGTGGTTTTCTTTTCAAACCAGACAAGGAGATAGTTGACCACCAACCCCAATACCGCCAGAGTCAGAATGCCGGCATACATTTCGGGCACCATAAAATTGAACTGCGCATTCTGAATGAAAAATCCGAGTCCGGATTTAGCCCCGATCATTTCTGCGGCAATAACCACCATGAGAGCAATTTTTGCTCCCAATCTTGCTCCGATAACAATTGAAGGGATGCTGGCAGGGAAAATCACCTTTTTGAAGAGTTCCCAATCCGAAACACCCATCGACTTGGCGGCCTTTATGTAGATTGGATCAATACTCTTGACACCACTTATTGTGTTCATCAGAATCTGCCAACTGGCACCATAGAAAATGATGGCAATCTTCGAGGATTCACCAAGCCCCAATAAGAGAAGAAATATCGGCAGCAAGGCAAAGGTTGAAACATTCCTCAGGCTCTGCACAAAGAGATCAGTATATCGTTCAAATTTGTTATACCACCCCATCAAAAAACCCAACGGCACGGAAAGCAAAAGTGCAAGTCCAAAGCCTGCTGCAGCTCTCTGCAAGCTGACCAGCACATGCAGCAGCAATTTGCCGGACACTGCCAGCTCAAACAATGTCTGGATGGTGGTCGAAAATGCCGGAAGGAACAACGGATCAATAATCCCAAGACGTGGCAAAGCTTCCCAAACGGCAAAAAATAGAAGCACCAGAGGAATTCCGCTCGACCATTTCTTCAATCCCTCTACAAATGGTGTAAATTGCTTTACGTATACACTGAAATCAATAGCTTTGTTTTTCTGCCTTACCTCTGTCTGTACTGCCAGCTCTTCTGACATAATGAATCTCCTTTTATTAATCTTGAATGAGAATGAACAGTGTTATTCTGAAAACACCGGCGCAAGTTTCCAATCCTGTTGAGCTTTATTTACTTCGGCCTTGAGCGCACCCCAAACCTTATGGCGATTGGCAGCAAATTCACTGCTTGAACGAATATCTCCGTTACGTGGCCGTGGCAGATCAATCTCAATGATATCTTTGATCCTTCCCGGACGTGCGGTAACAACCGCAACCCGGTCGGCGAGAAATACCGCCTCATCAATACTGTGCGTAACGAAGATCACCGTTGTGTCGGTACCCTCCCAGATTCTGATAAGTTCGTTTTGAAGAATTTCCCTTGTCTGCGCATCAAGCGCCGCAAACGGCTCATCCATGAGTAAAACTTCTGGTTTGGTTGCAAGTGCCCGTGCTATGGCTACTCTCTGCTGCATTCCGCCAGAAAGCTGGTATGGAAATCGGTCTTCAAAATCAGAAAGACCAAACAGTGATAATAACTCCCGGCCAATCTTCACGCGCTCCTCCTTGGGAACTCCACGTGTTTCAAGCCCAAATTCGATATTCGAAAGAGCGCTTCGCCATGGAAAAAGCGCATACTGTTGAAAAACATAGCCTGTTTTTGCGCTCGGCGCCTCCACTGGTTTATCATCCAGGTAAACGACACCACTGGTTGGAGAACTTAAGCCACCAACCAAATCAAGAAAAACTGATTTTCCGCTGCCACTCGGCCCCACCAATACCAGAAACTCTCCTTTTTTGATCTTCAAATCAAAACCATGCAGAACTTCGATCTCATTAGAGATGACACCATTGTTGTTCACCTGCTGACCATGCTTGAGCTGGAATTTTTTATGCACCTTCTCTGCTACTATAATGTCCATAACCATCCTTTTATCGTGATTGTTTTATATAGTGTTACGTGGAGGCAATGAATTGCCCTTGTATCATGAGGGCATCAACAGAGATGACAATCTCTGTTGAAAGCAAGAATAGCTGTTCCAATATCCTCAAGCAGCGTGGTTGCTCCACGATAACCTGCATAGCTTCGTTCCAGCACAATCCGATCCGCAAGCGGAAATGAGAGGGCAAAAAAAGGAACTCCAGACTCTTCCGATACCTCGCGCTCAAGGCTACTTCCCAGAACAAGTTGAGCTGCAGATGCTCGAATGAACTCTGTTATGTCAGTTCGATCTTCGCTGAAGATGACCTCTGTATCATATCCTGGAACAATCGACGCAAGACGCGTTATCAGCGACTGATGCACACTATCAGGGGGATTGTCAGTGATAATGAGTGTCCGCGGCAATAAACCGAGACTCTTACCTAGAAACTCTCCGATAGCGACAACCTGAGCGCTCTCACCAACCAGCACAAACTCTCTCTGAAAACCTGCATGGAAATAAATGTCTGCCAATCGCGCAAACTGAAAATTCAGTCGTGACTCCTCTCGAGAGATAAACGCTTCAGTACGGATTGTATCAAGTTTCAGTAGCTCGGTCAGACGACGAAGCAATGTCGAAATTGCTGTACCAATCGGCAGGCTATCCAAGGTGATCGACGGTGTGGCATACCGATCTGCAAGAAGTCTTGCCGGAAGTTCTCCCCAATGAGAGAGAACCAGATTAAGTACCGCTCCAGGAATCTGTTGCCAAGATGCAACACTCTGTTCACTCCCGAGCAATAAATTCGGCACCAGACCAATCCCTTCCAGCAGCCGCCCCAACTCCTGAAGATTACCTCGCCAAAACGGATCCTGATTCGGAATAATACCCCATATATTGACCAATCCTGAGGGAACCTTATCCCGCTCTTTCCATATATCGGGTAGTTGCTCAATAAGCGCTTTAACAGCAAGATGGTAACCATGATGCACGTCACCACTGAATCCTGGAGTATTAGTGTAAATGACCGGCCAATTTTGATCACGTCCCTCCCTGGCCATAGCAGCGATGTCATCGCCAACCATCTCCGTTGAGCAACCTGTAACGATGGCATAGAGATCTGCCTGAACAACTTTAACCGTATTTTTAAGCTGTTCACGCAAACGGGAACCACCGCCGAAGACCACATGTTTTTGACCAATATTGCTGGATGAAACCGGTGGACTACCAAAGGGATCGTTTCCTCCAGACATGCGTGTTACTCCAAGGTAATGCTGTACACCACAGCCTGACGTGCTGTGAATAACCGGAACGACTCCATCTATCGCCTCAAAAAGCTGTAACGCTCCATGCAGGGCACATGAATTGCGAGATCCTTCCAAATGATGTGCCATATTATTTAACCTCCTGCTTGATGTGCCAGTTGTGGCTGCGGCGAAACCAGGCATCCTGATAGGGTGAATTGACCTTAGCCAAAGAATCGCCATAAGAACCGTTTGCCAGCGCTGTTTTGATACGTCGAGCCACACGGACAACTCCACTGTAACCAACAAGAGCAAGCGACTCTAACGAAACCACAGGAATACCGAGGCGGGCAACTTGACCAACATGAGTTGAATCTCCAATGTACAGGTCTGGAGAGTGTGTGCGAAGAATAGAAATCTCTTCGAAAGCCTGACCATCCGAGACATGAATCTGAAGTGACGGATTCCGTGCGACCAGCTCTTCAAGATGCCGGATATGCAATCGGTCAAGGTGCGTAATGGTAAGCCCTGCAACTTCTCCACCCAGCTCTTCAACAAGACCTAACACACTGAAGGCGTTAGCCGACGATAACGAGATATAGACCTTGACTCCTTTTAGCGAAAAACTACCCAGTTGGCGAGCTGTCTCAACAGCTTTGCGCCTATGGAGTTCTTCGGCAGCATCCTCCTTCCCAAGGAAGGTCGCGATCGACCTCAGCCAGCGGCCAGTTCCCCCAAAACCAACAGGTCTCGTCACATCGATAAGCGGTACTCCATATTTTTGCTGTAGTATTGCACCGAGATACTCCGACGCATCAGGGCAAAGGGGAATGGAGGCGCGAGCAGCAACTGCTAATCTGAAGAGATCAATCGTTGAGTCATCAGGTATGACGTTCAAGGTGATACCAAGCTCTTCTAAAAGATGTTGCGCCTCTTTTCTGTCCTGCGGGTGCTCGGCAACAGAAAGAAGATTCAGAAACTCTTTTTTTTCTGCCGCAGAGGTCTCTCCTGCCAGATACTTCATCAATGAATGTAACGCCGTATCATACCCGGAAACTGCATTTTGTGAGGAAAATCCGGTCACATAGACGGGCACTATCGGAAGTTCAAGCTCCTCATTCAGCTCTTCAACAACTGACTGTATGTCATCGTTATTTATTGCAATCACCGGATTACCGACAATGAATACAACAGAAGGATGATAGCGACGATACATAGCAACAACACTCTTGCGCAACTTGCCATCTGCACCCATAATGGTATCGCGCTCATCAAGATTGGTGACAACCCAGCGGGTATTATTGCCTCCCGCCGCAAGGTGGTGCAGGCTGGATGCAACACAACCTCGCGGGCCATGAATAATAGTGACACTGTCGCGTATCCCCGCCAGAATACGCAACGCATAAAGCAGATCATCATTCCTGCTCTGCGCGAAAGTCCTGATGCGTTGGGGAATTTCATCTCCGGCAAACTCTTTTGAAGCAACGGAAACCGTCCCAAGCCAAGCGCCGAGAGTGTCGAGACGCTTTTCCCTGCTACGCGGTGCTTTTGGGCGTAATGGACTCATAACATTTTTACAGGCTTTGCTCTGTTTAATGATCGACTATATAGAGGCCATTTCATGCACCACTCCTGTTTCTACTTCAAATATCCTGTCACCCCACTCTCTGGCCCACTTTTTCAGTTCAGGCGAATTAAGTGGTTTTGGAATAACCGAATCTTCATTTTCGTCGATGTATTTAGCCAGGTTTCTGTATACTTGGGCCTGCTCGGATTGAGGCGCTGCTTCAATAACTGTTTTGCCATATAATTCACTCTGTGCAACAACCAGTGAACGTGGCACATAACCAATAACATTTGTACCGGTCTTTTCAGCAAAATCATCGATAAGCTCTGGTGCATAAGCTGCAAGAATACTATTGGCAATAACTCCACCAAGACGTGCGCCACCGGATGGAGCATATTTGTTGACCGCTTTGAAAAGGTTATTTGCAGCAAAAATAGCCATAAAATCAGAAGAGGTTACCACAAAGGCGCGGTCAGCAAGACCGTCGCGAATCGGTACCGCAAATCCACCACAGACAACATCACCAAGGACATCATACAAGACAAAATCAGGCTTAAATTCATCAAAAACATTTAACTCCTGAAGCAATTCCACTGCCGCATTAATTCCTCTTCCAGCACATCCAACACCCGGCACCGGCCCGCCTGCCTCAATGCAGAGCACGCCGCCAAAACCAATGGCTGAAATATCCTCAATCCTGAGCTTGCTCTGTTCGCGCAGCGTATCGAGCACCGTCGGGAGATCATTCCCTCCTCGAAGAATGGTCGTTGAATCGCTTTTTGGGTCGCAGCCAATCTGGATTACCCGATAACCAGAATCAGTAAGAGCCGCACTAATGTTTGAGGCCGTTGTTGATTTACCGATGCCGCCCTTGCCATAGATGGCAATATGTTTGCCTATTTTTTCACTCATATTCTGCCCGCATGAATTTGATAGAGTAACTGCTTTTTCGATTATCTCCTGAAAAACAAAAAGCCGATTTCATGACAAAAAAACGGCTTCTTTATTCGCTTGCTTTTAATCATCAAACTCTACATCATAAAGAAAATTTAAATGTCAAATACTTTGAAAAGTATAAACAACAACTCTTACATAAGACTTTTCTTTATATCGGTGTTTAATAACAAACTTTTTAATCGAAATACTGTCTTTCATTTCTTTATATGATAAAGAATAAAATAGATTATATAAATCCCCACTAAACGGCATTTCATATACCCGAAAAAAGGTAGCTCATAAAAACTGTTACATGGCAGAGCAAAAATGCTACCAACAAGAGATGCACATTTTATTGCAGTTCTTAAATACTATCCCGATGTATCACAAGTCTGTCCAAATGGAAATAAAATGGATGAAAAGTCTCTTCCTGAGCTTTGCGTACCTGATAAGTTTCATCATGAATCTTCAATGGCTCTATCAACCATACTGCAGCCAGATCAGCATCACCCAATTGAGAGCGCACCTTACGATAAAACCTGCTGAACCGTAACCCGGAAACAAGCGCTTTGTACACTCTCCCGGAAATGACAAGCACCTCGTCATTTCGACCGCTGAGAGTCACGGAAACGGGACGATCAAACCAGATACTTCCAAGAAGATTGCGATGAGTAGAAGATGTTTCAAGCAACTCGAGGTGCACAAGCCGTCCAGCCTCATCAAGCTGTAAAAATGGAGTCGGCACGCTCTGTGGAGCGCCATGTTCATCAATCGTTGCAATGGTGGCGATGGTTCCAGCCTCCGCCAAAAGGCCGCCAACTCGTTGTAGTAATTCGCCTGTCATAGCTCACTTTCCCATAACGGCAAGATCCTGGATAGATCGGTATCAGGATGATTTCCACAATTCCGATAACTGTCATGATCGATGGGAAGGCGATACTTGATTCGCAGTTGATGAAGTCCGCGAGCCAGACGAATGTAATAGTCGAGGGACGCATTCTTATATTTACCCAAGGGGGTGTCGGGACGAGGAGACCAGACAATAAAAACCGTGCTGACACCCTGCCGTGCCAAATCCTCTGCTTCAGAGAGGGTTCGCTCCAGCGCAAGATCTTCACTCTGAAATCCATGCGGCCCAGCCAGTTCTATTCCGGCGACAAGTCCAGTATTCACACGCCCATACCCAAACACATCAACGGCATCAACCAAACGCCGTTTCCACTCTTTGTAACCGATCCACTCCCTCTTGCCCGGGCAATAACGGTTGAAGAGTCCCTCATCCAAAACCTCAAGATCAGAGGTATAGCTGGTCAAGCCCGTTTTATCGTAAAGCCTTTTCAACTGCTCTTTTTCAAATGCAGTACCAATCATCTGACTGGGATATTTGTGGGTACGGAAATTTTTTCCAACCTCTTTCAGAAGAGCGATAAAGTAATCGACCTCATCATCAAAAGGACGCTCTCCGCTGGTTATAGAGCCTGAGGTCAAAAAAATGGTGGAAAAACGACCCTGCTCTTTCAGTGCCTCCCCAATCACTTCACCAACCTCAACAGGATCAAGTTTTGCTGGAATATTCAGCAAATCGCGCCCCTTTTTGAGCTGAACAACGATATCGCAGAACGCACACCCTTTTGCATTATTCCAGAATGTGCAGTAACGGTAAGGAAAAATATTAAGCCGCTGTGGACGGGCGCTGACGATATGTTTCATCGGCACACCGGAACGACTTTTCTTTGCATAATATGCTGGAGCTGGCCAATAATCAACAGGTTCAACTGGAGTGCCATTATCAAAAAGCCACGCGTCACCATCGAGTACATCCACAACATAGGGATCTTCTTCCAGTGGGGTTGGTGTCGTAATGATTGATGTCCCATCACGCAAGAGCAACGACTCTGGACGAACTGCAGTTTTGCCGTCACGAGCTCCAAAGATATGGGTACCGGTTGTCTGATGCAGTGTTTCATCCAAAAGCTCGAGGGCGGCATCGGCATAAAAAACTCCACGACGCTGGACATCCGTTTTGAGAATAATCAGACGAGGCACATCTGGATAGCGTGCAGCAACGGTATCCAGATCTGTTATCAGAGATCTTTTGAGTAACGCGTAAGACATTTTGCACTAACCTCCATTTGTTATTGTTGACAAACGCTCTAAGCCACTTCATCCAGCAATATCCCTGCCTGATGCAAGCGCCAATAGTGCCCCTGCCGACCAAGCAACTCACCATGGGTTCCGCTTTCGACAATCTTTCCAAGCTCCAGCACGCAAATAGTATCCATTTGCTGTACTGTCGATAAACGATGAGCAATAACCAGAAGAGTACGACCAGCCGATACCCGGTGAATCGCTTTTTGAAGAACCTCCTCAGTTCGTGAATCGAGGCAGGCTGTTGCTTCGTCAAGAATCAGGATTCTCGGATCAAATATCAGCACACGAGCAAAAGAGAGCAGTTGCCGCTCACCGGCCGAAAGTGTACTGGCTCGCTCCGAAAGAATGGTTTCATACCCCTGAGGTTGACGCAGAATAAACGGTTCGGCTCCCACAAGCCTGCAAGCCTCCTTGACCCGATCCTCTGAGATGCCGGTCTGGAAAAAGCGGATGTTATCAATAATGGTACCGGAAAAGAGTGTCACATCCTGCTGAACAATACCAACTGAACGCCGGAGTTTATCCAGCGGCCACTCACGAATATCCTTGCCATCAATAATCAACGAACCTGCCGTGACATCATAAAACCTGGTAACAAGATTCATGATAGAGGTTTTGCCTGCGCCAGTAGCGCCAACAAAACCAATACGCTCTCCAGGACGAATCGTCAAGTGAAGATCGTGCAGTACAGGGTGGCCTGGACGATAGGCCAGAGAGACGCCGTCTAACGTTATCAAGCCCGAAACCTTCGGCGCTGTCGCATCGGCAACTTCCTGAATATCAGGAACCTCCTGAAGCGTTCGACTGATGCGATCCGAAGCAACAATCGAAGACTGAAGCGTGTTCATCTGCTGAGAAATGGTGTTAATCGGCTGGAAAAAGCGCCGGATATAGCCCACAAAGGCATACAAAACACCAAAGGAAATTGTCCCGCCAATCACCCCTTTACCTCCAAACCAGATAAGGGCAGCAATCGAAAGATCTCCCAGAAGTTCGGTGATATTAAAAAAGAGAAGAAACCAGCGGTTTTCGAGAATAGTCCATTCAAGCAGGGCTTTATTGCGCTCGTCAAGACGTCTCCGTTGCTTCTCCTCCTGATGAAAAATCTGAACAATCGCCATGCCGCTCAGATTCTCAGCAAGAAATCCTATGAGCACACCAAGCCGATGACGAACTTCGGTGTTGATTGTTCGAATTTTACTTTGAAAAAAGAAGGCTAAAACAACAACTGGCGGCACAAGAAGAAAGCAGTACAACGCTATAACCACGTTCAAATGCAACATAAAAAACATGATCAGCACAAGTGAAAAAGTACCTCTCAGTGTGTTGGCCAAAAACTGGGTAAAAAAGTTATTGAGCGCTTCGGTGTCGCTGACCACATTGGTAATGATACGACCCGGGCTGTTTTGGTCGAAGTATCGCAGGGCTAACCGCTGAATGTGCTTGAACAGATCGATTCGAATTGACCGGACAATTGAGAGGCCTATCTGTTGTAAGACGATGTCCTGGTAATAGGTTAGACCAAAGGCGAGCAACACCAGCCCAAGGTAGCTCAACGCCATGAGCACAATTGCTCCAGAATCCGGTTTCGAAACCGTCACAAAACGATCAATAGCCTCTTTGACCAGCCACGGCTGCACCAGATCAATAACCACCACTGCCACCACCAGAGTACAGACAATCGCCAACCTTTTCTGATGTGATTTGATATAAGGAAACAAGGTTGCAAAAGCGCCTCTCGTTTGTGATTGCGCGCTCATAAAACCTCCTCCATTCTACCTGATTCAAGGACATTCATCTCAACATCAAGATCAGGCTGTGAATTATCCCGCTCTCCATCTGCCTCACTCGCCTCCGAAAGACCAGCCTGCATGAACCACAATCCAGCATAGTGTCCACCAAGGGCAAGCAGTTGTGCGTGATTACCTCGCTCAATAATTCGGCCTTCGTCAAACACCACAATTTCATCAGCATGTTGCACGGCACTCAACCTGTGGGAAATGATAATAGTAGCCTTTGGCACGTTCTCTGTCGAATCTGGAAATACTTTTGGTAACTCAAGAAGATTTGACAAAATACGGCGCTCGGTACTGGTATCAACTGCGCTCAGAGAGTCGTCCATAATCTGAAAGGGCGCATCCTTGTAAATCATACGGGCAATCGCTATACGCTGTTTTTGACCGCCAGAGAGCCGAACGCCACGTTCACCAATCTCCGTATCATATTGTTCAGGAAAACTGATGATGTTGTCATGAACCGCCGTAATTTCCGCACAGCGTTCAGCCCTTTCTCGATCAGGAGATTCATCAGAAAAAGCAATATTTTCGATCACGGTCGTGGAAAAGAGAAAACCATCCTGAGGCACATAAGCGATGCCATCCCGGAGACGCGCAAGCGGATAGTGCAGAATATCCTCACCATCAATAAAAACAGTTCCCTCCGGCGGATCGTAGAGACGCAAAAGAAGGTCTGCCAAGGTTGATTTTCCACTTCCCATCGCCCCAATGATACCAAGGGTTTTGCCAGGTTTTACTTTGAAGGATATGTCGGTCAGCACATCACTATTGCTGCCAGAATAACGAAACGTCAGCCCCTTCACCTGAAGATCTCCCCGCAACGGACGATCGAGCAGCGGGACTGCCCTGTCGAGCACTTCGGGTACCACACGCAGAAGTTCATCGATCCTGTTCAGCGAAGCAATAGAGCGCTGAACAATATTGAGCACATTACCCAACTGCTCCAATGGCTGGCGCAACAACGCAACGTAAAGGGTAAATGCCACAAAATCTCCGAGCGAAATAACCTTTTCTATCAGCAAAAAACCGCCATATCCAAGCACAAAAATAAAACCGAGATTGACCATCAACGGAACCAATGCTCCAAACAGTGAGGAGAGACGGACAAAACGCATTTTCTCTTCGACGATAGTATCAACCGTTTTTTCAAACCGGCTTATAACGACATGCTCAGTGCCAAACGCTTTAACGGCACGAATACCGCCAATAACCTCCTCCGTCGTCTGTGCCATAGCGCCAAGCGCCTCCTGAGTACGTTGGGATTGATGGCGAATTTGAGGACCAAGCCACTTGACAAGAAGCGGAATAAGCAACAGTGGGCCAAGCCCAGCCAGTGTCAGCCGCCAATCGACATGAGTGACCATAATCCAGGCGGCAACAAGCAACATCGCCAACCCGCTCACTGCCTGGTTGATTCCTTGAGAAACCAGCTCACGCACCACCTCAACATCGCTTAACGCATGAGAAATCATGTCGCCCACGCTGTGACGATGATAGTAGGATGGCGAAAGCGTACCCCATTTTTCAAATAACTGTTTGCGCAGGCTATAAGTCAACTGACGCCCCTTGTGGTGAACAAGAACACGCCCACCCCAACCGGTGACAACACGCACAACACCGATCACAATAATCAGGCCGACATACTTCGCCATTTGTGTTGTCCCCAGAGTACCATCGCGCAAGCTGTCAGTAATAATGCCAAGCAATCGCGGAATCTGTGCCGCCAAAAAACTGGCCGCAGCAACCATACCTATACCCACAAAGTAGATGAACCAGTGTCTTCTGATATGTAAGCCAACAATCCGTAATCCTCTCATAATGTTTGGTTTACCAGCTTACTTTGGAAGAAACTGCTCATCGACTATCTGTTGAGCAGTAACCTTCGAGTTCGGGTCAATGTCGCCCAGATCTTTCAAAATTTTAATCGCATGTTCGGTACCGGCAAAATCAATTCTTCCGCTGGTCTCCCAAGTGGGAATCTCTTTTTCATTGACCTTTCTATAAGTGACTTCATCCTGCTGCAACTCTGTTACCGCAAACTTGATTGCCTCATCAGGATGGGCTTTGAGATACTCTACCGTCTTGCGATATGCAGCGAGAAATCCTCTTACTGCCTCAGGTTTTTCCTTGATAAACGAGTTGGTTGCAAAAATGAACGAGTGCTGGTAGTGACCAAAATAATCGGCGGCACGCTCCAGAATCTTGCCAAATCCCTCCAATTCTGCTTTAACTCCTATCATTTCAGAAGTAATGATCGCCTCAACCTTCCCTGCCTGCAAGGCCGCCAACGCATTAGCGCTGGTGCCAGCATTCACGTACTGAAAATCAGATGGCTTGAACCCTTTCGCTTTTGCAATAACATTGAACGCCTGAATTGTGCCTTGACCTGGAGCTCCAGGGCTGACCGGTTTGCCCTTCAAATCAGCAAAGTCCTTGTACTGGGGTTTTGAAACCAGAACAAAATGCTGACCTGATGCTGGCGGCGCCCCGATAATGGTAATCGGCACTCCTGCAGCAGCTCCGACCAGGATCGGCGAACCCATTCCGCCGAGATCCGCTTCACCTGCAGCGGCGGCGGTCACAGCCTCAACACCACCGGTAATAGTTACTATTTTCACATCAAGTCCCTGTTCAGCGAAATAACCCTTTTTTATACCAAAGGTTATTGGAAGATTTCCTGCACTGGTAGCATACCTGACAAGGGTTTTTTGCGTTTCGCCCTTCTGCGCGGATTGTTCATTTTTGTTGGTGCAGCCTGTTATTGCAAGCACGGCAAACATCAACAGCGGAATAAATTTTATGATACTGAGTCTCTGCATGGTACTCATCGTCCTTATTTATAGTGTTTTGATAATTTCAATGCACGGCAACTTCGCCACGCCACCTGTCAAAATAACGACCGAACCTATCAAGCGTAAAATCAAGCGTTATACCAGTGAATGCGACAACCAGAACACCGGCGAAAACCTTGTCGGTCTGAAACGTTGAACCGGCATACTGAATCATATAGCCAATACCCGCTGCACCACCGAAAACCTCAGCCATAATGACCCCAAGAAGTCCACGACTGGCGGCCAATCGTAATCCGGTTATCAGAAACGGCAGGGAGGTTGGCAACGCTATACTGCGGAATACCTGCCAGCGTGACGCACCGTAGGCGCGAGCGACATGGATCAAATCATTGTCAATGGTGCTCATGGCAACCTGAAGATTCACAATCAGGGGAAAAATGGCGCTCAAAAGCACAATTACAATCTTGGAGGTGATACCAAGTCCAAACCAGATAATGAACAGCGGCATCAGCGCAATGCGTGGCGTGGCCTGCATGGCTGCAATAAACGGGCCAAAAGCAGCTCGAATCAGTTTAAACCACCCGAGCATGATCCCTATGGGAAAACCAATAAGAATTGCCACACCATATCCAAAAACAAACTCCTGGCCGCTTATTATCAGATTTTGAAGTAACGAGCCGTCCGTGATGATTGTAATCAAAGCAAGCACCACTCGGGAAGGAGAGCTGATAAAGAGCGGATTGACAAGCCTGAATTGAAACAAAAGCTCCCAACTGATCAGAAACAGCAGAATAACGCTTGAACCCAAGAGCGTACTTGCAATTTTCTCCCTTTTCACTTCGTTTGATTTTGGAAATACCGTCACTTTTCTCATATACCGCCCCCAATATTTGCATTGCCTTCAATTACTCGCCAGATTTCGTTCATGAACCCCCTGAACTCTTCAGAATCTTTAATGAGGCTTTTACGTGGTCGCTCGATAGGTATACGTATATCTGCAAGCACATAAGCTGGCCGCGACGAAAAAATGATAACGCGGTCGGAAAGGAGTACCGCTTCGTCAATTTGATGCGTAACCATCAAGACCGTCTTGCCAACTTTTTCGCACAGTTCGAGCAGCTCGTTCTGCATCAGTTCACGAGTAATGGCATCAAGGGCGGCAAACGGCTCATCCAGCAGCAACACCTCAGGATCGCAAGCCAGGGCACGCGCCAGATTCACTCGCTGCTGCATTCCTCCCGACAATTGATGCGGATAATGGTCTTCAAAGCCGTTGAGCCGTACCAGGTTCACATAGTAACCGGCTTTTTCTCTGGCAGCAGCCTGCTTCATGCCGCTCAATTCGAGCCCATAGGTGATATTGCGCCCAACCTTCCGCCATGGGAGCAGTGATGCTTTTTGAAACACCACGGCCCTGTCCATTCCTGGACCGGTGACAATTCGATCATTGACTCTGATTTCACCATGCTGGTGTTTTACCAAGCCTGCAATAGCATTGAGAAAAGTCGATTTACCACAACCGGACAAACCCACGATGGTCACAAACTCCCCTTCGCGTATGTCAAGTGTCACCTTGTCTACCGCCACCATAGTGTGCCCGCTCTGCTTGTCAAGGTATCCGATCACCAGATCCTTGATGGAGAGCTTTACAGGGTGCTTGGCGAGAGATTCAAGTGGTTCCCGACCTCTGCCATTGAGCTTGACGGCAGGAGCCGCATGTCCATTTGCCGCAGTGACGACTGTTGAGTGCACCACTGCAGCAACACTGCTTTTTTCAATGATTGCTTCCTTCATGATGTTTCTTGTACCGGTTACACCGCAATCTTACGGGCAGGGCCACTTGCCTTGCTGCGGTCAAGATATTCGAATTGAGTGGTCTTGATTTTATAGATCACCGCACTACCGAGATCATTTGTGGCGATACGCTCCCTGAACCGGGGACTCTTGGCGGCGAGGCGTTCAAGAGCTTTTCCATAATCGGGTGAGCCGGGGCTGAGAGGCGCCGCATCACCGATGAGGAGGAGACTCGTCCACCGTTCCGGCACCTGGTTGTCATGCTGGAAATAGAACGATACCCGCCTGTTTTGCTTAATCTCCTGCACCTTGGCACTCTCCTTGCTTGTGGAAAAAAAGAGATCCTCCCCATCCGGCGCGAAACTCCCTATTGCACGTGATACCGGGGTCAGGTCGCTGCGCACATAGGTGAGCAGGGCATGTTTGGTATCGAGAATGTATTGCAGGATTTCACTCTGGTTCTCTGTGTTGCTCATTGTTTTTTCTCCTTCTGGTTTATGTTTCTTCATAAATTATTTGCGGTTCATCTGCCAAAGCTGATTGCAGCACCTGCTGAGGCTCAGGGTATTGCCATGGTGTCAATATTCCGTTATCATCAAAATCTTCCTGCTCAATCTGATATATGGTTGTGGCAAGACCTGCCGAAGGACTCACATTATGCAGGTCTGAAAATGAAAAGCCATATCGCTTGTAAATGCTCGCTATCTTCTGCTGCAAGTCAAAGTGCCATGCGGTTTCCGGAGAACGATGTCCTTCAAGAACCGACCCGACGACCGCTCTCCATGTTGACGCCGAGCCAATAATTCCTTTTGATGCCTTGTACTCAATTCCCTCCAGAATCGAGTTTTTAGGTTCAATTCCGCCAACGATGTTCGATGCCACCCTTCCTTTTCCAAAAACATCTGCAGCATATTCCAACGCCTTTACCCAGTTATCCCAACCACCACAGTGATTTCGTTTACCGGGGCAAATGGTGTTCCAGATATTTTTATCCCAGATTTCGATATTCATCCGAATACTGAAATAGCCTGCCTCTTTGTATTTGTCGATCACACTGAAATCAAGCGGAGCTCCAACCACCACTGTAGCTCTGAACTCCTTAAAACCGGTACGGTTCTGAATTTCATCGGCAACATCGAGGTAATAGTCAAGCTCTTTGCGTTCAAACAAAAAACCGCTGGTCAAATTGAGATGTTTGCCGACACCAGCTTCATACAGTGTTGAAAAAACTTCACCTACCTGCTGTGGTGTTTTCAGGGTTGCGTTCCTGACGCTGTAATTGCAGAAGAAACAATCCTCGCCCTTCTCTTTCAGCACACACTCCTGACTGTAATTAACATGCACCTGACCATCCTCGCGCACACTGGCGATGGTATGAAACGGTACTCCGTCTCGGGTTTTCAGGTCAAGCAATGGATGGCGGGTTCTGTTACGAAACTCAATCTCTCCAATCCTCGATTTATTTTTTCCATACTTATAAATAACAGGATTCCCCTCTTCAGCCTCCAATCCATAGATCGAATTATTTTGCTGACGAAAACCGGTATCAAAGCCTGGGCCTTTTATTTTTCCACCTACAAAATTGAATGCCAAAGGAGAAGCCGGTGTAGCATTCAACAGTTCAGTGGCATGAGAAGCATTCAGTTTTCCGATCTCCCCAGCATCAACGCTGATACCTTGAATCGCAAGATCAAGTTGAAGTTCCAATTCATTATACAGCGACTCTTTCAGCGCTTTACGGTCTCCTGAATAAGCCATACGACATATACTCCTTTAATGAATAAGCTGATGTAATTTGAAAATGCTAAAAAAGAAAAAGTCGATTCTTTGACAGCAAGAATCGACTTTCTTATGAACTTGTCGGTATAATCAAGTACTTTATTTAAAGGCGAAATATTGATGTCATCATATATCAGTCAGTAGCGACAGCAATAGAAAGCACATAACAGTTTACTATAACTCATAGCAAAAGCACTTGATTTTAACCAACAAAAAAAATAATCAAACTCTCTTTATTATTTCCTGACCTGATAATATCAGTAATAAAAATTTCACTCGAAATCCCCTCCATAGGGGATATTGCATACCGCAAATAGACTATTGGGCACCTCTCTTATTATGCAACTCAATCAAGGGATGGATATTTATATTGAGCAAGTCTGCTGCCTACAAATTCTCCTTTTTTAATCTGGAACACCTGACCACTATGTGGGCCAGAAGCAGGACCGCTATACATTTGAAGTGTCGTAAATCCATAACGGATAAAAATATCGGTTGCCTTGTCGAGCAATGCCCAATGCCATGAAGCTTCAGGACTCCGATACCCTTCCAATGGTGTCCCTTTTTCCGGATGAAAGACACTGAAATGGCAGACTATGCCTTTTGATGCGAGATACTCAATACCTTCAAGAGTTGAGTCCAAAGGCGCCAATCCACCGACAATATTTGAGTGCACATTTCCTTTTCCGAAAATATCAACAGCATACTCAAGAGAGTCAACCCAATGCTGCCAGCCAGAATTACGCTTCTCCTTGCCTGGGCAGATAGCTGCAAAAATATTTTTGTCCCATACCTCCA
>Ga0114951_10000650_pt1 | contig 46714 bp, 25 predicted proteins | sample AM7aDNAmetaG_FD_88677 | JGI IMG/M metagenome (GOLD analysis project Ga0114951, IMG submission 88677) | Freshwater microbial communities from Finland to study Microbial Dark Matter (Phase II) - AM7a DNA metaG | ecosystem: Environmental > Aquatic > Freshwater > Lake | place: Finland: Lake Alinen...
GCGGCTGCCTGACGGTGCGCAGGTGCGGCGGCGGGTTGCGGTTCAAAACGAGAGTGATAAGCACCTGCTCGATTTTTCGCGCAGTCAGCCGGAATGCCGGCAAACCGGGGGCCAGTTCGCGCACCACCTTGACGCGATTGTTTGCCAGCGCAACGCGCAGCAGCGCCAGGGAACCCTCCAGCAAGTTGTGCAAGTCCACTGTTCCCATGGCCAGTTCCTGCGCTTTGCCCAATGAGAGCAGTTCGCCCACAACGCTCGAAGCCCGCTCGACGGCGTGCCTCATGTCGTCCATTATCTGCACAGCGTCAGGATCTTTGTTGCCGCGCTGGCGCGAGAGGTATTCAAGGCCGAGGCGCAGAATACCGAGCGGGTTCTTGACCTCGTGGACAACACCGGCCGCCAAGTCGCCGATGGTTTTCATTTTCTCGGCCTCGACGAGTTGCATTTGAGTTGCCTCAAGCTCTTCCATGGCGGCAAGCAGCTCCTGCTGTTTGCGCAGCAGGTCCTCGTTGAGTTGTCGCATTTGCTCTTCGGCTTGCTTGCGTTCCGTGATGTCTTCCTGCACCGACACATAATGCGTGATGACACCCTCCGCATTCTTGATGGAGCTTATGATGGCCGTGGCCCAGTAGAACTCGCCGTTTTTCTTTCTGTTATAAAACTGCCCTCTCCATTCCCGACCAGCGGAGATGTCATCCCACAGCCGGGCGTATTCCTCGCGCGAGGTATGATCGGATTTCAGAACGCGCACGTTCTTGCCGATGAGTTCCTCCAATGTATAACCGGTGACTTGAGTGAACTTCGGGTTGACGTATTCAATGTCTCCCCGGCTGCTGGAAATAACCACCATGGTCGTGGCTTGCTCCACGGCCCGGGACAACGTGAGAAGCCGGTCCTCCGCCTGCTGGCGTTCGGTAATGTTGCGGTTTATGAAAAAAGATAGGCGACGCGGCTGGGAGCGTCAACGGCGTGGGTATTGAAGCTCATTCCATATTCACACGGAACCGTTTGTACCGGAAGCACTTGTGCTAGCGGCGAAGGCATGGGGTTTCTTTACAATGGACGCGCCATGCGGGCAAAGCGCGGGCGCGCGGCAAGCATCACGAGCCGGTGAGCCGCCGACAAAAACTTTATTTCAGCGCAGTTTGCCATCGAGGGCAACGGAGACGGTTGTTTTCTTGCCGCCGGTGAAAAGGTCGGCCTCGAAGCCGGAGCCGTCGGTGAGTTTCTGTACGTGCAGGATGCGGCCGGCGCCGGCTTTGTCGCGGAGGGCTTTTTGCACGATCTCGGGCGCCTCGGCAAGGGGGATGACGGTGGCAAGCAACGCGCCGTCGAGGCCAACGACGAATTCCTTTCGGACGGCGTTGTCGGTCGTGACAACGCTGAAGGTGACGTCGCCGTCCTCGTCGGCGCGGCCGACGTAGACGACCTTGGCGGGGCCGGCGGTGGTGGCGATAGTTTTCTGGACCGGCTGCGGCGTCTCGGTCAGAGCCACTTGCACGGCCTGCACGGAGCCGTCGGCGCCGACGCTCACGACACGGCGTTTGCCGTCGTTGGCCAGAAGCACGTCAAAGACCTGTCCGGCGTCCACCTCGCTACGGCTGATATAAAGCATGCGCGCTTTGGCTTTGGCGGCTTGGTCGCCGATGGTCTTCTGCACCGGTTCCGGCAGTTCGGTCATGCGCATCTGTGTGGCTTGAAACACGCCGTCGAGGCCGATGGTGTAGAAGCGCTTATCCTCACCGTTGAGGACCTCGACCTCGTAAACGCGGTCGCCGTCCTCGTCGCACAAGTAGATGCCCTTCACCTGACCGTTGTTTTGCAAGGCGTTGACGGCGCGCTGGACGGGGAGCGCCAGTTCACCAATAAACACCTGCCGGCTTCGCAGCGTGCCGTCGAGCGCGACGGTGAACGACCGCTCGATGCCGTTGCGGGTAATGTCCACCTCGAAGACATCTTCGCCGTCTTCCGTGACGCGCCGGCAGTCGTCAATCGTGGCGATGCCGGCCTCGGTGAGGATAGCCTGGCGCGCTTCCGGTGACATTTGCGGCAGGTGCGGCTCCTTTGGCGCCGGCGCCACGCGCTGCCGGCCCAATCCCTGCGCGAGGGTGGCGGGCGCGAACGCAACACCAACCATCAGGACGAAGATCAACGAAATCACGGCCTTGTGCATGTCCAGTTCTCCATTTTTTGGCGATGTCTCGGTTTGCTACAGCAGCGATCCAGGACCGCCAAAATCTTCTGCGAAACAGACCGGCGATCATTACAATTTTCAATATGGCGGAGGCGATTCTCGGACGCCACTTTATTCCAACTTGCCGTCGGCGGAAACGGAAACGGTGCGCTTCTTGCCGTCCCGCTCGACTTCGACTTCGTAGCTGGGTTCGTCGGCCAGCTTGTCCACGCGCGTGATGCGGCCGCCGGTGGTTTTCTCACGGATGGCGGTCTTCACGGATTCGGGCACTTCGGACAGCGGCACGACGGTGCTCAGCAGCTTGCCATCCTTGCCAACAGTGAACTCCCGCTTCGTGCCGTTGTGAATCGTGGTGACATCAAACTGGAGCTGGCCTTCCTCAATGGAACGCTCGATGTAAATGATCTTCGCGCCCGCAGCTTGTTTGGTGATGCCCATCTGGCACTGGGCTGGAATCTCCGGCAGATAAACCTGCGTGCCGACCACCGCGCCGTCCGTGTCAATGCTCACGGTGCGGCGTTTGCCGCCCTGGATCATCAGCACGTTGAAAATTTTTCCACCATCCACTTCGCTGCGGTCAATGTTGAAAACATTCCCGCCAGCCGCCTGCGCAAGGATGGCCTTCTGCACGGCCGCCGGAATTTCGTTCATGTGCATCTGCGTGGCTTCGTGCGTGCCGTCGAGGGCGACGGTGAAAAACCGTTTGCCAGCCACCTGCTGGATTTCCACCGCGTAGCTGGCGTCCCCGTCCTCGAAAGTCAGGTAAATATCGCCAATCTGGCCGTGGCGCTCCAACGACGTGACCGTCCGCTTCACCGCCGCCGGCAGCTTCCACGTGAACACCTGCCGGCTGAGCAGCGTGCCGTCGGGCGCGATGGTGACGGTGTGCTCGAAGATCAGGCCCCGGATTGTCACGTCGTAAACGGCCTCGCCATCCTCCATCGTGCGCTCGGTCTCCACAATCTTGCCGCGGCCCGCCTCCTCCTCCGCCGTCTTGCGCACGGCCGGAGGAAGCGGCGTCATGCCTTCGTCCCCGGAGGTCGATGGCTGGTCTGGCTTCTGATTGGGATTTTTGCCCCGTCCACCCAAGCCGCCACCGCCGCGTCCCGCGGCCAGGCTCACAGGCGCAAGCAACGCGCAAACTGCGCAGGCGATGCAAATCAAGGAAAAGGTCCGCTTCATGAAGAAGCCACCGGTCTCGCGGGACTGCCGTGCCAACTCGTGCCGGCCGGCAGCGTCTCGCCTTTCATCAACAGCGACAGTTCGCCGAGCGCGCTGTCATCCTCCATCGTCGCGTCGTAGAGCACGATCGAGCCGCCGCCGACCGTGCAGCGCGCGCCGATCACGATGTTGGAAACTTTCATCACGCGGTCCTCGAAGAGGTGCGTCTGCGGGCCGCAATCGCTGTTGAGCGCCGCGTCGTCGCCGATGGAGACGACATCAAACTCCGTCACGTCGGTCGTATCCATGTAAACGCGCCGGCCGATCTTGCAGCCGAGCAGCCGCAGATACGCCGGCAGGAACGGCGTGCCGCTTAGCAGCGCGGCGAAAAACGGCACGGCGAGGTTCTCGTAAGTCGAAGTCACCAGTTCGCTGCGCCAGACGAAGCGGTTCCAGAGCGGTTTTTCCACCGGCTTGTAGCGGCCGATGATGAGCCACTTCAGCGCGACGACAAACGCCGCCGCCAGCGCGCCGTAACCCAAGTAAAGCAGCGGGAAGACCGCGGCAATCTGCCCAAGACTCCAGTCATATTGTTCCTCGTCGTTCAGGTCCACGACCACCGACATCATCATCGAGGTCAGCGCGATCATGCACATCAGGGGCAGGATCACGCGCACGAACTCGATCAGCGCCCGCTGCACCCGCAGATGCCGGTGCGGACGGAACGTGCTGCCCTCGTCGAACTGCGTCGCCATCTGGCGCTGCGGCAAAAACACCGCCGGCGTGCCAAACCACGACGACTCCGCTTTCAGCGCGTCCTCGCGCTGGCGCGGCGGCACCGACAGCACGCCGATGAGCACGCCGTCGCCCACCTCCGCGCCTGCCGGCAGCACCGCGCTGTTGCCAATAAAAGTTCGCCGGCCCACGACGGTCTCCTCGATCTCCAGCTTCCCGTGATGCACGCGCGGCACGCCGAGTCCGACGCCGTCGGCGATGAAACTCTCTTCGCCAATGCGCAGCGTGTCGAAGCCGATGGACGCCGCTGTGGACACCTCCGCGCGCCGGCCGAGTTTCACGCCGAGGAGCCGATACCACGGGTTCAGGTAAATCGTGGCGTAGAGTGGCGAGAGCAGGTCGAGGCTCAGTTCCATCAATTTGTCCACCAGCCAATGCCGCACGTAGGCGAAACTGAACACGTCGTGACGGCCCGGTTTCACACGGCCGACGAGCAGCCACTTCAGCACCGCAATCTGGAAACACATCGAGAGGACAAACACCACCGCCAGCGCCGGCGACAGCAGCAGGAAATGATAGGCGTCCGTCGCCTGGTCGAGTTCCGCCATCAGCATCATGCCGGGGAAAATCGGGATGATGGCGAACAGCGGAAAAACAAACAGCAGCGCGCCGAACAACAATCCGTAGCACGCGCGCTTCGCGCGCGGCGGTCGCACCACCGCCGGGGCCGTCGCGCGGCCTACGAACCGCCCGGGCGAGCCGCCCCACACTTCGCCGGCCGGCACGCTCACGCCCGGCGGCACCATCGTGAGGTCTTCGATCTCAGCGCCATCGCCGATCACGCAGCCGGCGTTGGCGGAACTGTTGGCGCCGACGTAGCAACCACGCCCGACGCGCACGCAGCCGATTTTCAAGCGGCCGTTTTCCACCTTCGAACAGGAAAGCGTCGCGCCGGGGCTGAAACTGCAATCATCGCCGATCTCGGTGCAGTCCGGCTCGTCCACCGTGTCATCGCGCAGGTGGACGTTGTGTCCGATGCGCGCACCGAGCAGCCGCTCGTAGAACACCATCAGCGGCGTGCCGCCGAGAAAATGCGTCGGCACCGTGTCGAGCACGCGGTTCACGAACCACCAGCGGAAGTAATACGCGCCCCACAGTGGATATTCGCCGGGCCGCAGCCGGCCCAGCACGACCCATTTCGTGACGATGCCAATGACGAGCATAATCGGAATCGCCAGGATGTAGAACGCCATCGAAACGCCGACCGCCACCGCCTTGTTCTCTTCCCAGTTCGACAGCACGGCGTAAGTCAGGTAGGGAATGAGCCACTGGAGCGAAAACACGGCGAAGATGAAGATAAGGCTCACTGCCTGCGCGACAGCGCACAACCAGTAACGCCACCGTGGCACCGGCAGGAATTCCTCCTTGCGCGCGGCAGCGGCGGTGGTCGCAGCTTCCGCCGGCCGCATCGCGTTCAGATGCGCGGCGAGCCGGCGGATGGTCGGGTGGTTGTAAACATCCACCATCGAGATGTGGCGCAGGCCCGGCAGTTTGCGGATGCGCGAGACCATCTGCGCCGCGCGCAGCGAATGGCCGCCGAGATCGAGAAAGAAATCATCCTCCACCGAGACGTGCGTCGGCGCAAAAATCCCGGCCCATGCGGCGTGCAACGCCGTTTCGTCCGGCGTCGCGGGCGGCACCACAGGCCGCTCCTCGGTCACCGGCGTGTGCGTCGGCTTCGGGAGGTTTTTCCGGTCCACCTTGCCGCTCGGCAACGTCGGCAGCGTCGGGACGATCTCAAAAATGGACGGCACCATGTAGGCGGGCAGCCGTTCTTTCAACCGCGCACGCAGCGCCTTTTTGTCCATCGCGCCGTCGCTCGGCACGAGATAGGCCACCAGCGTGTCCACGCCTGCGCCGTCCTTGTGCAGCGACACGACGGCGTTGCGAACGCTGCCAACAGCCATGATAACCGACTCGATCTCGGCAAGCTCGACGCGGAAGCCGCGAATTTTCACCTGTGTGTCCATGCGGCCGAGGTATTCGATCTCGCCGGCGGCGTTGAGCCGCGCAAGGTCGCCCGTACGATAAAGCATCGGGTCGCGCCCGCCGTGTTCGAAGAATGGATTCGGAATGAATTTCTCCGCCGTCAAATCGGTGCGGCCAACGTAGCCGAGCGCGAGGCCGGGGCCGCCCACGCACAACTCGCCCGCCTCGCCGGGCGCAACGGGCGCGAGGTTCTCGCCCACAATGTGGCAGGTGTAGTTGGGCAACGGCCGTCCGATGGTGACCGGCTGGTCCGGCCTCACCTCGGCGACGGTGGCGGTGATGGTCGCCTCGGTCGGGCCGTAGGTGTTGAGGATGCGCAGGCCGGACCGCGCAAAGCGGCGCACCAACTCCGGTGGGCACGCTTCGCCGCCGAGATTCAGCAAGCGCAGCGTCGGCACCGACGTTTCCTGCATCGCCAGCAGTGTCGGCACGCATGTCCACGCCGTCAGTCCCTCGCGCGCCAGAATCGCCGCGAGATCGCCGCCTGCGCGGATCAGTTCTGCCGTGCCCACCAACAACGTCGCGCCGGCGGCCCACGCCGGCCAGATTTCCTCCAACGACATGTCGAATGAAAGCGAGAAGCCTTGGAATACCACGTCGTCATCGCGCAGGCCGAGCACCGACCCTTCGGAGCGCACGAAATGGCAGATCGAGCGGTGCGAAATCATCACGCCCTTTGGCCGGCCAGTGGAACCCGACGTGTAGATGACGTACGCGCAGTCATCCGGCGTCAGGCCGGTCTCCTCGCGCGTCAGCGGCTCGTGCGCGCACGCGGCCATTTCGGCCTCGTCGTCCTCAAAAACAATTTCGTGGCACGGCAACGCGCCCGGCGGCGGCGCGAGTTGCCGGGCGGTGATGACAGCGCGCGCGCCGCTGTCGCGCACCACATAGGCGACGCGGTCCAGCGGGCAATCGGGATCGAGCGGCACGTAAGCCGCGCCGGCCTGGAGCACACCGAGCACGGCCACATACATGTCCATGCCGCGAGGCATCCAGATGGCGACGCGCTCGCCGCGACCGACGCCGAGGCGGCGCAAGTAGCGGGCGGCCTGTGTCGAGCGCCGGAGCAGTTCAGCGTAGCCCAACGAAACGCCGCCGCAACGCAGCGCCGTATGCTCCGGCCGGCGGCGGGCTGAGGCGACGAAAAGCTCATGCAGCAGTTCGTCCTGAAGAAACTCCTGGCGGAACTCACCGGCCAGAAATGACCGCGTCGGTTGACTCATCTGGATTCCTGCTCAATCGCACTCGGACTTCTCTTGTAGGGAGCAAGAACCCCAATAGCCAGAAAAAGTTGCCTTCTAAATGATCTGCGCCGCGCGTTCCGGCCACCCGGTCGCTACGGGGAAGGTGCAGACGACGACTTGGGACTGAAGAAGTTGAACAATCCCTTGCCGGTTTTTTGCACCGTGTCCACCGCACCGGAGCCAACCTTGCCGAGCGTGTCCGTGAGACCCTTGACGACTTCGCCCGCGGCATTGGTGATGTTGCCTAGCGAATCGGCCAGTTGGACCACGTCAATGCCGATGTTCGGCAGGCCCGACTTCTTGAGGATGGTGAGCAGCACGAGGCGGTTGATGTCGGTGGCGTCGGTGAGATTGTGGTAGGTGTCGTCCAGGTTGAGCGGGATGCTTCTCTGCATCGTGTTGCCCCCCTTGTAATCCTTGAGTTCCACCGTGCCGATCTTCAGGCGGAGCGTATCCACCTTGTAATGGTTCTTGCCGCCGCCACCACCACCACCACCGCTGCCGAGCGCGCCTTTGAGTTTCATCGCGTTCGAATCGCCGTTCTTGGTCCGGACGATGACGACGCGTTTCAGGTTCACGACAAGGTTCGTCAGATGCGGTGTGCCGCCGAGCATCGAGCCGGCGTCGTAGTCCACCGTCAATTCCGGCATCTCAACGAAGACCGGCTCCTTGAATTCCGGCGGATTGAGCAATTGGATGTCGCGCACCGCGATCCGGCTCTGACCAAACTCCAAATCCAACGAGCCGATCTTCAGCGGGAAGCCGGTTATCTTCTCGGCACCCGCCTGGACCGCGTAACGGGCGATAACATTGCGACCGAGATATAACCCCGCGGCGAGAACGAGAAAAACGGCTACGATCACGAGAAGTATCTTTTTCATGTTTGCTATCCTCTGCTACTAAGGTATCACTTTTCGGGTCAACGTAAAGTGCAGCCGTTTGGGAGCCGAGAAACCGCAAAAAACAAGGTCCTCAATGAAAACCGTCGCGCATCAACACAAATCCACCCAGGTCCGAACCTTCCTCGCCGCGCTGGCGCTGCTGGCGTTCGCCGTTATCGCAAACGCTGTCACACTCCATGTCGCGCCCGACGGAAACGACGGCTGGTCCGGCAGGCTCGCGCGGCCCAATCGCGACCGCAGCGACGGCCCGCTGGCGTCGTTGCAAGGCGCGCGCGACGCGGTGCGCAAGCTGAAGACGGCCGCCCCGCTGGCCGAGCCGGTGCGCGTCATCGTCGCCGGCGGCAACTACGCGCTCACCGCGCCAATGGTGTTTGCGCCGGAGGACAGCGGCTCGGAGTCGTGCCAGATCAGCTACGAAGCCGCGCGCGGCGCGAAGCCGGTCTTCAGCGGCGGCAAGCGCATCACCGGTTGGCAGCGCGGCGCTGACGGCGTCTGGACCGCGCAGGTGCCGGAGGTGAAGACGGGCCGGTGGTATTTCGAGCAGCTTTTCGTCAACGGCCAGCGCGCGACGCGGGCGCGGTCGCCGAACAAGTTTTATTTTTACATGGCGAAAAAAACCGGTTATGGCCTCGACCCGCTGACCGGCAAAACCGCCGACCTTGCGTCGCGCGCGTTCGTGGCGCGGCCCGACGACATCAAGTCGCTGGCCGGCAAAACCGCCGCGGAACTGCGCGACGTGACGGTGGTGGCCTATCACGCCTGGGAAATCTCGCGCCATCGCGTGGCGGCGGCGGACGCGAAGACCGGCGCGGTCGTTTGCACCGGCAACGCGGCGTGGCCGTTCTTCCAATGGGAACCGCAACGGTATCACATCGAGAACTTCCGCGAGGCGCTCGATGCGCCGGGTGAGTGGTTCCTCGATCGCAACGGTACGCTCTCCTACATCCCGCTGCCCGGCGAGAACATGGCCCGCGCGGAGGTCGTCGCGCCGGTCGTTGAGAGGTTCGTCGAGTTTGCAGGCGACCCGTCGGCCGGAAAACTGGTCGAACACATCGCGTTGCACGGGCTGGCGTTTCGCCACGGCCAGTTCGTCCTGCCCGACAAAGGCCAGAGCGACGGCCAGGCGGCGGCGAGCATGTCCGGCATGATCCTTGCCGACGGCGCTCGACACATCACACTCAGCGACTGCGAGGTGGCGCATCTCGGCACTTACGCCGTCTGGTTCCGGCGCGGCTGCCGCGATTGCCGCTTGGAGCATTGTTACCTGCACGACCTCGGCGCGGGTGGCGTGCGCATCGGCCAGGGTTGGGAGAACGACAATCCCAACGACGCCGATCTCACCAGCCATATCACCGTGGATAACAACGTCATCCACGGCTGCGGACGGATTGACGCGGGCACGGTCGGCGTCTGGATCGGCCACAGTCCCGACAACGCCGTCACGCACAATGACATCGCCGACGTTCCCTACACAGCCGTTTCGGTCGGCTGGCGTTGGGGCTACGCCGCGAGCCGCGCCAAGCGCAATCGCATCGAGTTCAATCATCTCCATCATCTCGGCAATTGGGTCATGAGCGATATGGGCGCAGTTTATACGCTCGGGCCGTCCGAAGGCACGGTCGTCAGCAACAATCTCTGCCACGACATCTATGCCTACAGCTACGGCGGCTGGGGTCTTTACACCGACGAAGGCAGCACCGGCATCACAATGGAGAACAATCTCGTCTTCAACACGAAGACCGGCGGCTTCCACCAGCACTACGGCAAGGAAAACATCATCCGTAACAACATTTTCGCGTTCAGTCTGGAAGGCCAGCTCCAGCGCACCCGCGTCGAACCGCACCTGTCGTTCACGTTCGAGAACAATATCATCCTCTGGAAGGAAGGCACGCTCTTCTCCGGCCAGTGGAAAGACACTAATTTCATCCTGCGGAACAACCTCTATTGGAACGGCGGCAAGGAGCCGGTAAAGTTCCAGGGCAAATCGTTCGAGGAATGGCAGCGCGCCGGCAAGGACGCTGGTTCGCTCATCGCCGACCCGAAGTTCGTGGATGCCGCGCGCTCCGACTTCCGCCTGAAGTCCGACTCGCCCGCGCTAAAGCTCGGCTTCAAACCGTTCGATCAATGCTTCACTCCCATACTCCAACACTCCATTGCTCCATCACTCCATTGCCCCGCTCCGCCTGTTGCCGGCGTCTATGGCGATCGCGCGTGGGTGAAGCTCGCCCGCAACGCGAAATTTCCGGCCGCCGAGCGTCCGCCCGAGCCGCCGCCAAGGCCGCCGCTGACGCTCAACCAGGACTTCGAGTCCTTGCCCGTTGGCGCGCCGCCGGCCGACGCACGCATCGAGGTCGAGAAGAAAAGCGACTCCATCGCTGTCTCCGACGAAACTGCCGCGAGCGGCAAGCACAGCCTCAAGATCACCGATGCACCCGGATTGAAATATGCTTACGACCCGCACTTCTACTACGACCCGCGCCACACCAACGGCGTCACACGATTCACCTTCGATATCCGCGTCGAGCCGGGCGCCATGCTGTTTCACGAATGGCGCAGCGAAGGCAATCCCTACCGTGTCGGCCCAAGTATCTGGATCGGCGGCGGCAAGCTGCGCGTCCAAGGCAAAGAGATGCTGACGATTCCCGCCAGCCAGTGGGTCCACTTCGAAATCTCCGCCGGCCTCGGCGCGCAATCCACCGGCACGTGGGACCTCATCGTGACGCTGCCCGGCGAATCGCCGCACCGCTTCGCCGGCTTGAAGAACGGCAGTCCCGACTGGAAGAGGCTTCATTGGTTCGGCTTCTGCAGCACGGCCGATGCAAAGACCGTCTTCTATCTCGACAATCTGATGCTGACGAATAGCATGGCGCCATGAACCGTTTTGCTTTTCTCGCCGCCGTTTCGTGTATCTCCGTTCACGCGCTTGCCGCGCCGGTTCCCGTGCCCTACCGCGTGGAAGCGAAATTGCCCGACGCCGCCGAATTGCTCCCGCCCTCCGACGTTCGCATCGGCGGCTGGCTCGGCGAACGCGTCGCCGCGAACGAAAAGAACCGCCTGCTCGTCGTGGACACCGAGCCGCTGCTGGCAGGCTACCACCAAAAACCCGGCAGTCATCCCTGGATCGGCGAACACGTCGGCAAGTGGATGCACGCCGCCACGCTCGCGTGGGCCAACACTGGCGACACCGCGCTACGCGAAAAGCTCGACCGCGTCGCCGCCGAACTGATCTCGACGCAGGAGCCGGACGGTTATCTCGGCACCTACGCGCCGGAGCAGCGATTCGGCCTTTTCAAAGGCGCCGATTGGGACGTGTGGTCGCACAAATACAACCTCATCGGCCTGCTCACCTATTATCAATACACCGGCAACGAAGCCGCGCTCAACGCCTGCCGCAAGATGGGCGACCTGCTGATCGCGACGTTCCCGGCGAAGAAAAGCATCCTCGCCGCCGGCACGCACGTCGGCATGGCCGCCACCAGCGTGCTGGAGCCGGTCGTGTTGCTCTACCGGCTGACGGGCGACGAGCGTTATCTCAACTTCGCGCGCTACATTGTGAAATCGTGGGATGAGCCAAAAGGACCGGCGATTCTCAAAACGCTGCTCACTGAGAAACAGGTAAACAAAACCGCCAACGGGAAAGCTTACGAGATGCTCTCGAACCTTGTCGGCCTTTGCGAACTGGCGCGCGTCACCGGTGACCGCGACATGTTGCAGGCCGTGCTCAACGCGTGGCAAGACATCGTGGACAAGCGCCTCTACATCACCGGCAGCGCCAGCCAGTGGGAGCATTTCCAAACTGATCACGAACTGCGCAATGACACGGCCGCCCACATCGGCGAGACATGCGTGACGGTCACGTGGATTCAACTCAACCTCCAACTGCTGCGCCTCACCGGTGAAGCAAAGTTCGGCGACGAACTGGAGCGCGCGTTCTACAACCATCTCGCCGCCGCGCAGCATCCGCAGGGTCATGATTGGTGCTATTACACCGCGCTCGAAGGCCACAAGCCCTACGACAAGGGCATCACCTGCTGCCACTCCAGCGGCCCGCGCGGCATGGCGCTCGTGCCGCAGTCGTCGTATCTCGCCAGCCGCGACGCCCTGCTCGTCAGCACCTTCGAAACGTCATCCGCCACCTTGGAACTCGGCGGCCAACGGGTGACCGTCGAACAAAAAAGCCGGTTCCCGCGCCAAGGCGAGTCGGTACTGACGTTGCGCCTCGCGAAGCCGGCGACATTCGCCGTGAAAATCCGCGCTCCCGCATGGGCCGCGCCGGTGACGGTGGAATCGGCCGGCGTCCAATCCGGCTGGGCCGTGCTGCCCGCGCGCGAGTGGAAGGACGGCGACCGCATCGCCGTGAAATTCACCCTCGCCCCGCGCCTCGTCATCGGCGAATACACCAACGCCGGCCGCGCCTCGCTGACATGGGGGCCGTTCGTGCTCGCCTGTGACCAGAAACAGAATCCCGACCTGCCCGCGCCGAGCGCGCTCGGCTTGATCGAGTCGCAGCCGCCGTTCACGCTGGAACCTGGCGACAATCTGAAGTTCGCCACAAAAACGGTCGGGCGGACCGGGAGCGAGCCAAAGCCGGCGACGTTCCTGACATTCGCCGACGCCGGCAGCGACGGCGGGGTCTATCGCATCTGGTTGCGCGCGCCGGGCGTCACGGCGGCGCAAAATAATTCACTACTCGCCGACGGCGAGGAGAGTCGCTCGCGCCAGGGCAACCAGCACGGTTCGATCAACGATGGCGATTTTGAAAGTTTCGCCGTCACCTACGACGGCAAGCCGGCAAAGGAAGACTGGTTCGCGGTCGCGCTCGCCGCGCCGGTCAGCGTGCAGCGCGTGGTGTTTGCGCACGGCAAGAATTTCCACGACGGCGGCTGGTTCGACGCCAGCAAAGGCAAACCAAAAGTGCAGATTCGTCGCGAGAACAATGGCAAGTGGGAAACCGTCGGCGATCTGAGCGACTATCCCGCCACAACCGCCACCGACGACAAGAATCTCAAACCGGGCCAGACGTTCACGCTGCGCCTGCCGGAGCCGGTCAAGGCTGTCGCCGTCCGCGTCATCGGCACGCCGGCCTGCGGCAACAAACCAACTCAGGCGTTCTCGTCGTGCGCGGAGTTGCAGGCGTTCGGCCCATAGCAATCTCCCACCACGGAAGCTTGCGGGCAAAGCCTGTCCACGCAGCGCCCGGCCAACCTGACGCTGTCGAACAACCAACGTGCCCCAGCAGTAGATGTTGCAGAGTTGAAAAGGAGACGACTGTGAGAACTGCGATAATCATAAAAATCCAAACGTTCGCGTTATTTGCCGTCGCATGGATGTGCGCGATCTCTGCTGGCGCGCAAGAGCGACCGACACCAGCACGATTCACGGCTCCGTTCGTCGTGCGTGACGGAATCATCCGTGATGCCGCCGGGCGCGAGGTGCGGTTGTGGGGAGTGAACTATTACGCACCGTTCGCCCACAACTTTCTCAACATCGCCGAAGTGGGCGCCGACTACCGGCAAGCCATCGCCGAGGACGTGGCCCAGTTCCGGCTCATGGGAGTGGACTTCGTGCGCATCCACGTTTACGACCGCGAGATCACCGACGCCGAAGGCCATCTCACGCCCAACCGCCATCTCGAAGTTTTCGACATGCTCCTGGAGGAACTCGACCGCGCCGGCATCTTCGTGATGCTCACGCCGATGACCTGGTGGAACACACCGGAGAACCAAGCGCTGATGGATCGTCACTACGCCTTCTGGCACGTCGGGGTCGGTGGCAGCTTCGGTTTCTCCAATTTCTTCAGCAAAGACGAGATGACATGGAACGAAGATGCCATCCGCTGCCAGGAGCGCTACATCGCGGAACTGCTGGCGCACCGCAGCAGTATTTCCGGGCGGCGCTATGGGGACTTTGCCAATCTCGTGGCGGTCGAGCCGCTCAACGAACCGAACTACGTGGATCGCGGCTTGCTCACCCAGGCCGCGGGTCCGAACGAGCTGGCGGCGGGAAACAGCCGGGCCGAGCGGTCCGGCCCAGCCGCCTGCGAGCGGTTGCGCAAGCTCTGGGAAGATTATCGCGGGGCGCATCCGGGCGAGGAGGCGCAGGTCTTCGGACAATTCCGCGGCGAGTTGGCGCAACGTTACATCAAACGGATGTTCGCGGCGATTGACGGCGCCATGGGCCACCGCTATCTGCACGCGCAGAGCGACCGGTCCTTGAATGACACCTATATTCGTGACGCTGTCACCGCCCTTGGAATTGAAGTCCTGACGACCGGTTGCTATCCGCTCGGCGCGAACCAGTTCGATTCGAGTTGGAACGATCATCTTAATTTCTTTGACTTGATCGGTAAATGGAACAAAAACGTGGCGGGCCAAAAGCCCGCGGATTGCCCGCGGATCATTTACGAGTTCGACGCGCCGAGCACGTTGGAAGGTTACCCCTACGGGGCGATGGCGCTGGCCTTTGCTGCGCGCCGGGCGCAAATGGCGGCGATGTTCACTTACACGCCCTCGGCCGTCGCTGCCTACAATCCCGGCTGGCGCATTCATTATCTGAACTTGCTGCATACGCCGGCGCGCGCTGTCGCGTTCGCGGCGGCTGGTGAGATGTTTCGTCGCGCGCCGGTTGGGGCTGATCTGCCAACCGATGCGCAACGCTGGGAAGGACCAGGCTGGACCATTCAGCGCGAGCCTGACGCCGTAACATTTGTTGGCGATGGCCTGCTGGTTCATTCCGGCAAACTTCCTGATTCAAAGACACCCGCGACGGCACCCGCCACGATTCTGGCCAGCGGTTCGTCGCGATTCGTCAGCGCCGAGGGCAACGGCGTATATCGTTTGAAGCGCGCCGACAATGGCGGCTGGGAGCTGACTGTGTTCCCCAATGAACGCTTGGTGAACGATCCGTTTCGCGGCCGTTCATTTCGCTCGATGGCCAATCGTTACATCAACGTCAACGAGTGGCCGGTTGTGTCGCGATTGATAGAGGGGCCGCGGCGCTTCGCTTTTCACCTGGGCGGCAAAGGCAATTTGGTTTGCACATGGCGTGGTCAAGGAGATCCGGTGCCCACGGCGGCCGATGGTTCGTTCCTGCTCACCCCGGGAACGTATGAGATCGCGGACCGCTCGAGCAAACCGTGAACGATACGCCCTGTGACATGCTGGGTTGCAAGCGTTCGGCAAATGATGTTCAAATTGCGCAAAGGAGAAAATCATGGTCATCGTTGAATCGTATCCTGTCGCCATCGTGATGTGCGTTGTGACGATGTTGTGCTGGGGGTCGTGGGCCAACACGCAAAAGCTCGCCAGCAAGGAATGGCGCTTCCAACTATTCTACTGGGACTACGCCATCGGCGTTTTCCTGCTCTCGCTGATCCTCGCGTTCACGATGGGCAGCAGCGGCAGCGGCGGGCGCGGTTTCCTCGCAGACCTCGCGCAGGCCGACGGCAAATGGCTCGCCTCGGCATTCCTCGGCGGCGTCATTTTCAACCTCTCGAACATCTTGCTCGTGGCGGCGATTGACATCGCGGGCCTCGCGGTGGCGTTTCCCGTCGGCGTCGGCCTCGCGCTCGTGCTCGGTGTTATCACCACCTACATCGCCAAGCCTGAAGGCAACGTCCCGATACTCGCGGCCGGCGTGGTGGGCGTGATGGTTGCCATCGTGCTCGATGCCCTCGCTTACAAACGGCTCGCCTCGACGGGCCGGAAGACGCCAATGAAAGGCATCGTGCTCTCGGTCGCCGCCGGCGTGCTGATGGGCTGGTTCTACAGTTTCGTCGCGCAGGCGATGGGCGCGATTAATCCGGCTACGAAGGCGCTCGATGCCGGAAAGCTCAGCCCTTACACGGCCATCGTGCTCTTCAGCGCCGGGCTGCTCGCGTCGAACTTCATCTGGAACAGCATCGTCATGGCCAAGCCGTTCAGCGGACCGCCGGTGACCTATCGCGACTACTTCACCAAGGGCAACGCGCGACTCCACCTCATCGGTATCCTCGGCGGCATCATCTGGAACGTCGGCATGGCGTTCAGCATCATCGCCAGCACCACCGCCGGCCCGGCTCTCTCCTACGGCCTCGGCCAGGGCGCGACGATGGTCGGCGCGTTCTGGGGCGTATTCATCTGGAAGGAATTCAAAGGTGCGCCCGCCGGCACCGGCAAGTTGCTCGGCGCGATGTTCCTTTTCTACCTCATCGGCCTCGGCGTGCTCATCGCTTCCAAACTCTGACAACTCTTCACTCTTAATTCTTAACTCTTAACTTCCCATGCGCTCTTCCATCGTCGTCGTCGGCAGTTTCAACACCGACATGATCATCCAACTCGACCGCATCCCGCGGCCGGGCGAAACCATCCTCGGCGGCGAGTTCTCCACCGCCGCCGGCGGCAAAGGCGCCAACCAAGCTGTCGGCGCGGCACGCGCGGGCGGTCACGTCACTTTTGTCGCGCGCGTCGGCCGCGACATGTTCGGCGACCAGGCCGTCGCCGGTTTTCAACGCGATGGCATCGGCGTGGATCACGTCTTCCGAGACAAAGCCGCGCCGTCGGGCGTCGCGCTCATCTTTGTCGCCAAGGACGGCGAGAACAGCATCGCCGTCGCCGGCGGAGCAAACGCGAAACTCGCGCCCGCCGATGTGAAAAAAGCATCAAAGTCCATCCGTTCCGCCACCGTGCTGGTGACGCAGCTTGAGACGCCGCTGGAAACGGTCGAGGCCGCCGCGGCCATCGCCGCCAAGGCCGGCGTGTGCGTCATCCTCAATCCCGCTCCCGCCCGTCCCCTGCCCGACTCGCTGCTGAAGCTCGTCTCCATCCTCACGCCGAACGAAACGGAGGCAGAACTGCTCACCGGCATCAAAGTCACTGATGAACCCGCCGCCGCGAAAGCCGCCGACAAGCTGCGGTCACGCGGCGCGCAGACGGTCATCCTCACGCTTGGTCCGCGCGGCGCGTTCATCGCCGACAAGACGGGAAAGCAACTCGTGCCCGGCTTCAAAGTGAAGGCCGTGGACACCACCGCCGCGGGCGATATTTTCAACGGCGCGCTCGCTGTCGCGCTGGCCGAAGGCAAGCCGCTGCCCTGCGCCGTTCGCTTCGCCAACGCCGCCGCCGCGCTTTCCGTCACCAAGCTCGGCGCGCAGCCGTCCGCACCGATACGCAAAGAGATCGAAAAATTTCTCAAGACCAATCCCTAAACGACTGATCGTCTCCGTCCCGACATTTTCCGCTTTCCGTCCGGACACGAATCGTGCGAATAAAGCTACGCCGACATAAGAAAGACATCGCCATGAACACAACCCATCTCCACCTGACCCGCCGTGAATGGATCACCCGCACCGCCGCGCTGGCGCTCGCCTCGCCGCTCGCGCCGTTGCTGGCCGCGCCGGAAAAACGGCGGTTCAAGATCGGCGCGTGCGACTGGTCCATCGGCAAGTCGAGCACGCCCGATGCGTTCGAGGTGGCGAAGGAAATCGGTCTCGACGGTGTGCAGGTGAGCCTCGGCAGCCTCGCGAACAACATGCATCTGCGCCAGCCGGAGGTGCAGCAGCAATACAAGGACGCCGCGCGCCAGACCGGCCTCGAAGTTTCCTCGCTCGCCATCGGCGAGATGAACAGCATTCCCTACAAGAGCGACCCGCGCACCATCGAGTGGGTCAGCGATTGCGTGGACGTGATGAAGGCGCTCGGCGTCAAGGTCGTGTTGCTGGCGTTCTTCGGCAAAGGCGACCTGCGTGACGACAAGCCCGGCACCGACGAGGTCGTCAAGCGCCTCAAAGCCGTCGCGCCCAAGGCCGAGAAGGCTGGCGTCGTCCTCGGCATCGAGAGTTGGCTCAGCGCCGAGGCGCACATGGACATCATCCAGCGCGTCGGCTCGCCGGCGGTGCAGGTTTATTACGACGTTTGCAACTCCAACGACCGCGGCTACGACATCTACAAGGAAATCCGCTGGCTTGGCACGAAACACATTTGCGAGTTTCACATGAAGGAGAACGGCTCGCTGCTCGGCCAGGGCAAGGTGGATTTCCAGAAGGTCCGCCAGGCGATGGATGAGATCGGCTACGCCGGCTGGATGCAAATCGAGGGCGCCGTGCCGAAGGGCGCCAAGATGCTCGACAGCTACAAGGCCAACTGCCAGTTCCTCCGCGGCATCTTCCCCAAAAACGCGTAAGTCGGTGCGCGGTGCCGGCGCGTAAACGCAAAGAGTCGCAATCCAACAAGGTGGGGCGAGACTCCGTCGAGCCTCCTTTGAGCCTGCACCATGCCTGGAGCGGAGGCTCGACAGAGTCTCGCACCACCTCATCCAGCCATGTGTCACTTCCCGCCGAGCTGCACGATGGCGGCGTTTACCGCCTTGCGGATCGCCGGAATGCGATCGGGGTCCGGCAGAATTTCCGCCGAGCGCAAACCGCCGGCGTTCGGAATCGTCACCAGATCCCGCGCCATCGCCAGCGCGCGATCGGCGGCGGCGGTCGGTTTCCCCTGCTCTTTCGCCTTCGCCGCCAACTCCGCCAGCATTGCCAGCGCTTCGTAGTCCTCCAAGCCTTCGCGGATTTGTTCCAGCCGGATCGTGCTCACCGGCCCGTCCACGCCGACCGGCCCGCCGGGATACGTCAGGAAGCCGTCGCCGTTCGGATACCGGACCCAATAGTGCCGCTTGCCGTCGTCGCTCTGGTTGATGAACGTGTGCCAGCCGAACTGCCACGGATCGTAAGTCCACCACGACAGACCCCAGAACTCATAGCCGCTGACGCCGTATTTCCAACAGTAGTAGGGCAGCATCCGCTCCGTCGCCAGCAACGGGGTATCGGTCGCCATCTGCCCGTCGCATGTGAACAGAAAACGTTTGCCCGCCTTCAACAACCGCTCGATCTGCGGCACCGGGAAACAGCCGTATTGGCCGATGCCCCAGAGGTCGAGCGATTCGTCCCACGCGGGCACGTGCCGCCAGGTGCTGGAATAAATCGGAATCTCCGGATCCACTTCGTGGACCAGCGCGCAAAGCTTCTTCATCTGCTCGACGACGAACGGATGATCAAAGTGCGGTTCGTCGGAGATGTAATAGACAAACCTGTCGTGCCAGCCTTTCTGCCGGACGTGCTCGGTGAAAAGCCGATACGCCTGCTTCAACGCGTCGTTGTAGGCCAGTGTGAACGGCTCCAGCCCGAAAATTTTCTTCGGCGTGTAGGCCCAGCCGAACGCGTAGAAAAACTCCGGCGTGTAGCACACTTGCATCTTCAATTCGTCGAGGCAGTAGTGCGCTACTTCGTCGAACGCCGTTGCGTCCATCGTCACTTTGCCGTCGCGGAAACTGAACTTCGGCGACGGCGCGATGTGGTCCGTGCCCATCCGGTGTTCTGCCATGAGGCGATACCATGTGCGTTGACCTTCCGCGGTGTGGATGCCCGCGCCGAAATCGCCGCCGGGTCCGCTGCGAAAATCGAACATCACTTTCAACCGCGTCCGCTCCGGCAACGCAAAGGGCAACACCCTCACGCGCAGCGGCAGCGCCAGCCGGTCGCCCGCCGCACGGATCGTCACCTCGCCGCGATACTCGCCCGGCGCAGCGTCGCGCGGCACGCGCACCGTGAACCACATCGGTTGCGCGCGGCCCGCCTTCAGGTCGAACGCGCTGTTCGGAATCAGCGGGTCCGGCCACCAATCTGCCCAACCGTCCGTGGAGCCGTGCCCGCGCGGCACGCGCCGATGCCACGCCGGCACGTCCGTCTGAAAGTAGCCGCTCGGCCAGTCAATTGGCACGAAGCCGACGCGATCCACCTTCACCGCCGGCAACGTCGCGCCTTTCGGCCCGCGCAACGCCGATACCACCACCTCCACACCGCGCCGCGTCTCCGCGCTGCGCAGCGCCAGCTCGAACGGCTCGTATTCGTTGCGCGCGCACTCCACCGCCACAGATTTCGCCGCCCGGCCCGGCACCGAATCCTGAAACACCTTCACCAGCGGATTCACTTCCCAGACCTGGAGCGACGGTCTCGTGCTGCCGGCCGTCTCTTCACCCGCCCAACCGACGATTTCTCCCGGCAACACGCGGCACAACACCACGCCGTCATGCTGAAGCGCGCCGTGTCCATTTGCGCCCATGCGCGATTGAAGCGTGGCGGCATCCGACAGCACCACACCACCCTCTGGAAGCGTGCCGCGCTCGTTCATCGTCAGGTGCAGTTGGATCGCCGTGGCATCCGGCGGCGTCTGGATCAATGTCGAACTGAATGTCCAGTCGCCGTCGCCACTGACCGCCGGTTGCGTGCTAGCGTAGCCGCCGCTCGAAACAATTCGCCCGTCGCGATTCAGTTGATGCGCATGCAACGCGGCGCTGCCGGCCAGCCCCCGGCTCTTCAGAAATCCGCCGTAAAAATAGCTCGCGTTGGGCCGCACAGGAATCGGTTGCGACCGCCAGCCAACCCAGGCGTTCTTCGCGTCGGGGAGCACGGCGAATACCGCGCTGCGTTTGCCGAACAGTGCGTCCGCGCTGAAACCGCCGCTCTTGTCGGTCGCCTGCCATCCGTCCGGCAAATCCGCGCCCGACTCGAAGCTTGCGTTCGGCACGAGGTTCAACGCGCTGCCGAGCAGTTTTTCGTAGGCCAACACAAACGCATTCGTCGCCTCATGCTGCGCCGCGCTGAAACAGACCTGAAACTCGCGCTCCGACCTGGCCGACAGCGACGCGTCAAACAACAGCTCGCTGCCGCGCCGCACGCAATTCGCCGACTCCGCACCGGTCGCGGCGTCCACGACGCGCAGCACGGCGTTCGTTGGCGCCGCACGCAGTTTCGCCAGCGCCGGGAGCAAGTTCGCGTGGACCAGCGCGCCCATAACCGGCTCGTCGGCAAGATTGAACACTCGCACCACGGCGCAACACGGCCACTGGCGCGAGCACTCCATTTTCCTTCGCTCCGACTTCGCCAGTTCCAGCCGCTCAACGCCGCCGACGTTCACTTGCAAGCCGTTTCCGCCACCCGCCGCTTCAAATTGCGCGTCGTCGAACCATGCCCGGCCCGTGCCGTGCAGCACCGTGCCGATGGTCGCCGTCGCCGACCCCGGCGGCGCAGTGAAAGTGACGCTCACTTCCCTCCAACCGAAGGTCCCGTCTCCCGCTTCAAGGACTTTGCTGACGAGTTGCGGCTTTTCGCCATTCACGTGGACGAACCAACCCGCTCGGCCAACGACGTTCTCGGCGCGCACCCATCCGCTGACCTTGTAGGCGCGGCCCGGCGTCACCGGGAGGTTATGCTGGTTCCACTGCACCCACTTCGGCTCCGCGCCCGCGTCCACCTCCACCTTCACACACCGCCCGCTACGTCCACCCGCCAAATCCCACGTCGCGCGATGATGCTCGTCGGTGTTGATGTCGCTCCACCCGTCCGGCGCGCCGCTGCCCGACTCGAAACCGCCGTTCACGAAGCCGGCCGCCAAAAACTCCGGCACCGGCCACGCCGCATCGTTGCCCGCGTAAAGAAAAACCGTCGCCGCGCCTTTCGCCGGGCACTCCGCCGGAATCGTAATGCGGTCGTCCGCCGCCATGATGCCGCTCCGTTTCGGCCTGCCGCCGGCATCGCTTACGTCGAACAGCAACTCCTGCCCCGCCGCGTTGCAAACGCGCAACGATTCCACACGCTGCCCCGCCAGCGCCGCCGCGTTCACCGTCACCGGCTCGCCCGCCACCGCCGCATCGCCGGAATTCTCGATAGTGACCGGCACGCGCAACGGCCACCAGCCGCCGCCCGCGAGATAACGGGTTTCCAGCCACGGCGCGGCGGCGGTTGCGGGACCAGCCAAAGCCAGCGCGAGCAGCAACAAGGCAAGGAGGAGCGAATGGCGAATTCTCATGACACGTTTTGTTTAACGCGCCGCGGACGGTCGAGGCAAACAAAAGTGGTGCAGGAACCACCACAGCAACAACCTCATCGCCGGCAGCACAGGGCAAGGTCCACAACGTGGGGATATTCTGCTCGCGTTGCTTGCATAAGTGAAAGTGGTGACGTAGGATTTTATAAATCCAAAACCCAACGAGGAGTATGAAAATGAACAGCAAATGGATCGTAGGATTAGTGGTCTGCGGAGCGTTCGCCCTCGCCGTCTCGTGCGGCAAGAAGGAAGAGACCGCGCCGGCCGCCCAAACCGAAGCGCCCAAGACCGTCACCGAAGCGCCAAAGGCCGCTGAGGCCAAGCCAGCGCCTGCGCCGGCAGCCCCGAGCATGACTGACCAAGCCACCGACATGGCCAAGGGCGTGATCGACAAAGCCCAGGCGCTCATGGCCGACAAGAAGTATGCTGACGCGCTCACCACCTTGCAGTCGCTCGCCGGCCAGGCCCTGTCGCCGGAAAACAAGGCCACGGTGGACAACCTGATCAAGCAAGCGCAGCAGGCCGCGGCTAAACAGGCCGTCAGCAGTGCGACCGATTCAGCCACGTCGCAGGCCTCCAAGACAATCGGCAATCTGTTAGGCGGCAGCAAGTAATCGTCGCGCTTCCGCGCCGGTTGCCTGGTGTGCGCGCTCCGCAGCGAGGTGGCCTTGACGTGAAAGAGGCCGCACCCGCGTGAGAGGCCGGCTTTGTTTTGACGAACCGCGTGCGGCAGTTCGAGGCTACTTGAACAACTTGAACAGCCGCTGCTGGATTTGATCCTTCGCGGCGTTCTTCAACAGTCCTTGCGCAAGGTCTGTCTTCGGCGAGTCGTAAGGGCCGGAGACGTGGAAATCCACCGCCAGAAAACCATCGCCGCGGTCCTTGAACGCCGACTGCACCTCCTTGGGAACCTTGGCGAGCAGCGTCTTCGACAACGCCAGCGTCAGGTCGTGGTTGAGAGTGTTGTCCGCCAGCGAAACGGAACCTTTGCCCGTGATCTGAATGCCCGACGACGAGAGCTTGATGACCGGCGTCTGCATGACACTGTTCGCCAGCGTGTATTCCAGGACGCACTCGTCAAACTTGATCTCGTTCAACTCCGGCACTTGCAACAGCGTCGCCAACACTCCCAGCAACGGCAACTGCATGAGCTGGCCGTTCGTGATTTCAAATTTGCCATTGCCCGTAATGGTGGGCAGGCCGCCCGTGCCTTCAACCGCAGTCGTGCCCTGGAGCTTCCCGGTAATGACCTGTTTCACACCCGCCTCCTGCAACAGCTTGGCCACGTCGCTGTTTTTGGTCTGCAGGTTCAAGATGTATTTGAAACCTTCCGCCAGCTTCAACGTCAGGTCGCACGTTACGTCGCCGTCCGCCAGCTTGCCGGTTGCCGGCGACAATTTGACCTCCGACGCCGACATGCTTATCGGCGTATCGAGCTGCCGCACAAACAGCGATTCGGCTATCGCAAGCGTGCCGATCTTGGCGCGGCCGGTGCCGTTGAATTTGCCACCGATGTAACTCACCGCGCTGCTGAAATCCAACCCCTGGACTTTTGTCAGCGGCTTGCCTTTCTCGTTGAGCAACGCCACTTCACCATCGTTCACCGCCAATTTCGACAGCGCGATGTCCAACGCCGGCGCTCCCGAACCGCCCGCCGCGGGTTTCGCCTCGGGCTTCGCCGCCGGTTGCGCCGCCGCGCCGCCCGTCGAGGCCGCGATCTTGTCGTAATTCCATTCGCCCTTCTCGTTGCGCGACAATGTCACCACCGGCTTGGTTACCGAGAGTTGTTCCACCTCGACGCGCCGGCTCAGCAACGGCGCAAGATTGTAACTCAGCACAAACGCATCGGCCGTCAGCAGATTGCCCGCAAATCCCTGCGGATTGCCGATGGCGATGCCTTTCAAATGCACGCCGCTGAACAACGACACGTTCAGGTCCGTGATCTTGACGTCCGTGCCGAGCGCGTCATGCGCCTTTGTCAGCACCATTTGCTTGAACTCGGGCGTTTGCAGGTAGCTGTTCAGATACCAGACGCCGCCCGCGGCGAGCACGACGATGAGGAAAACTATTCCCACCACAACCTTCAACAGGATTTTCAATGCTTTCATGACTTTAACCTCCAAAACACAAATATTGTCTTGAGAATACCAATGCATTCTAGCATTTCCGGGTCTAAATGCAAAACGACTTTCGTGACACGGCCGCCGGACTGCGCTAGGCTGCGCGGCAAAGGAACACTCACCATGAACCCAATCCAAGTGCCTCCCGATTCCGACTCCACGCACCCATCCCGCCGCGAATTTCTGGGCAGCGCCGCCGCCATCGCAGGCGCGGCGCTCGCGCCGCGGCTTGCCTTCGCCGAGCCGTCGTCGCGCAAAATCCACGTCGGCATCGTCGGCGGGCGGTTCGGCCTCGGTTTCCAGTTTCACGAGCACCCGAACTGCATCGTCGAGGCCGTCAGCGACCTGCGACCCGAACGCCGCGCCGCCCTTCAAAAAACGTATCGTTGCGACAAAGCCTATGACTCACTGGAGACGCTGATCCTCGACAAGAACATCGAGGCGGTGGCTGTCTTCACACCCGCGCCCGACCACGTCCGGCACGTCGTGGCGACACTGCGCGCCGGCAAGCATGCGCTCTGCGCCGTGCCGGCGGCGATGACGCTGGAGGATTGCCGGCTGCTCGTGGACACGGTGAAGCAGACCGGCCTTACCTACATGATGGCCGAGACGAGTCACTACCAGCAGCCCACCATTTCGGCGCGGAAGTTTTTCAAAGAGGGAAAGTTTGGCGAAATCTTCTTCACGGAGTCGGAGTATCACCACGCCGGGCTGGAAACACTGTGGTGGGAGAATGGCAAACCCACCTGGCGGCACGGCCTTGCGCCGATGAATTATCCGACGCATTGCACGGCGCATCTGGTAAGCGTTACCGGCGAACGGCTCACCGAAGTGTCGTGTCTCGGCTGGGGCGACGATGACCCGCGACTCAAGGGCAATCCTTACAACAACCCGTTCTGGAACGAGACGGCGTTTTTCAAGACCAACAAGGGCCACCCGTTCCGCGTGGCCGTCTTCTGGAAGGGCGCGCATCGCGGCGGCGAACGCGCCCAGTGGTATGGCGACAAAATGAGCTTCTTCTTCCCGCACCCGAACGGCCTCGGCCCGATCATCGTCCGCGCCAGCGGCCAGAAGGAAAAGGAGGCCGGCGGCTTCGAGCGCCAGCTCGCGGCGTTCGAGAAATACGAGCAGCCGGAGTGGTGGAAGACCGATCTGCTGCCGGAGCCGTTGCGCCACGCCAGCGGCCATGACGGCTCGCACACGTTCCTGACGCACGAGTTCATTGACGCGCTCGTCCACAACCGCCGGCCCACTGTGAACGTGTATGAAGCCGTCGCCTACACCGTCCCCGGCATCGTCGCGCATCAATCCGCGCTCAAAGGCGGCGAGCAGATGAGGATTCCAAGTTTCGACCCGACGTAAAATGACGATACGCACCTTCATCAAAACTACTGGCAGCGTCGCGTTGGGCTTGTTCGTGGCAACCCTCGTCGTACGCGGAGAGGAATCCGCCGGAAAGGCCATCGCTGTCAGGCACAGTTCCACCGATGACACCGCGACCATTCAGGTTGCCGGCCTTGAAAAACCTTTGGTTGTTCTCCACATCACGGATTCCCACGTCACGGTCGCCGACGAACTCGAGGCACAATACCAGCAATACAGTTCCCGGATGGACAAGTCCTACGGCGGTGAAAAGGAGCACTGGCGCACAAAAAAGAAAGCCCTGCCTGCGGCGCATTTCCTCAACCTGTTGACGCTGGCCAAAGACCGGAACGTGGACCTGATTGCGTTGACGGGCGACATCGTCAACAATCCCTCGCAATCCAGCGTGCGGTTCATCGGCAAGGCCCTCAACGACACCGGCATCCGCCGGCTGTACATCTCCGGCAATCACGACTGGCACTACGAAGGAATGCCGGGCAGCGACGACGCGTTGCGCAAGACCTGGACCCAGGAGAGGTTGCTTTCGCTCTATCCGGGACGAAATCCTCTTTGCTATGCGGTCCAGATCGGCGGCATCAACTTCGTCGCGATCGACAACTCAACCTATCAAGTAACCGGCGAGCAACTCGTTTTCTATGAAAAAGAAACAGCCCGCGGCCTGCCGACAGTCCTGCTGCTGCACATCCCCATCTACACGCCGGCGAATACCAGTGCGAGCGCTTCAAGCTGCTGCGGCAATCCAGTGTGGGGATGGGAGACAGACCACGGTTTCGCCATCGAACGCCGGGAACGATGGCCCAAGAGCGGAAACTTGAAATCCACCACGGACTTCGTTGACCGCGTCGGCAAGACGGGAAACCTGATTGCCGTCCTCGCAGGGCACACGCACAAGGCCCGCACGGAAAAGCTCTCCGATTCGGCTGTTCAATATATCGCCCAAGCGGCATGCAATGGCGGAAGCCGGCTCGTTACGTTCGCGCCTCTCATGCGCGACAAGAATTAACGGAAGCGTCTCGCTCCCTTTCCGCCCCTTTTTACCGCGCCACACCGTCAGGACTCGCCGCGTCCTCGGCGAGAACCACGTCGTCAAACCATGCCGCGCCGGTCACGCCGCGAAACATGAGATAAACACTGGCGGTCCGCGCCGGCTTGGTCGTCGGAATGCGCATCTCCCGGAACTGCCAGTCGTGGGTGCCGTGGTCGAACAGGATTTTCTGCCCGTAAAGTTTCGTCCCGTCGGCATAGTAAATGTCCACATAGAGACAGCAGCCCGAATGATCGCCGCCGACCTTCTCCGCCTTGCACCAGCCGCGCACGATCAGCGGCGCGACAGACTTCTGATTCAACGCCACGCCCTGAACCGCTCCGACAGGTGCGGTTACAGCGTCGGTTTGCAACCGCAAGCTTTGGCGACCGGAGTGGGCGACGTTCGCGTCGGTCGCGTAGCCGCCTTCCCATCGTCCCCAGTTCTCCAAGCCCGCGCCGGCGCTCGATTCAAAACCGGCATTCTTCAGCCGGTTTACCGACGCCGGCACGTGGTTCAACTCCAACCGGAATGATTTAGGCTCGCCCTCGCTTTGCACGGTCACGCCAAGCTCTTGTCTGCCGGGCTTCGTCGCAGCGCCCGGCGCGAGCGCGAACCGCACCTGCGCGTTCGACTTTGGCGGCACGGTTTCTTCCGGTGGCGCGCCGTTCGTTGTCCAACCGGCCGGCGCGTTCACGGCGATTTTGAAGTGCTGAGGGCGCGAAAGGTTGTTCACCAACCGCAGCGCGACGGTCTGGCTGGCATCGGCGCTCACGCCTTCCAGCATTGCTTCCGCTTCGAACGGCGCCACGACAGCGATGGTTTTCTTCGCGCGCAGCGGCAAACTGCCACCGCTCGCCAATTCCGCCGTCGCCTCGCCGTGCAACACCATCGTGTCGCCGGGTTTTGCGGACGCAGGGATGGCAACCTCGTAGAGTGAATCGGCACGCTTGGCGGTAATCTTCAGATTACTCTCCGACCGCAACGAGAGTTTCACGCGGCGCACAGTTTTCTTTGACGAGAGGACTTTCGCCGCGACCTCGATCTTTTCTCCCGGCGCGGCCTTGTCCGGCGCGGTCAACTCCAAGCCCTCGATTCCAAACACGACCGAACTGCACGCCATCAAATGCTCCCGTGCCGCGTCGAGATCGCGGCGCTCCCGGCGCGCGGGGTTCTCAAGGTGCTGTTCAGTGATCGCCGCGGAGGCGGCTTGGATTGTGGACAACGCCCCGATCAGCTTTCCGGCTGGCTTGCTCCCATCGGACAACGCGGAGCGCACTGCCGCCATCTTCGGCGTGAGCAGGGCCGCCTGTTCCGGCGTCAACTGCTCATACCACGCGTCAAATCCGCCATCCACCACGCACTCCTTGCCGGGCGCGTCGCTGGAGCGAACGGTAACATCATCAATCCACACACTGCCGCGCCGGCCGTTGAGCCGCAGGGTAAGTTGAATACTGCGCACCGGCCGCGTCGGCTCGATGGTCCATTCGACATTCTGCCAGTCGCCCGATCCCGGCTCCAACGGCAGCACGCGCGGATCGCGAGTGGTGAACTGCTTGTCCACGTAGCAAACCACCGCGTGCAGCGCGAACCTGTCGCCTTTTGTGCCCGCGACGTCCTTCGTCCGGACCCGCGCGCGGATGGTGATGGGGCGCGCCTTCTCCTGGAACAACATCACCCACTGCGAGGCCGTCGTGAATTGTTTGTCGCTGTCGTTGCGCAACAGCAGCGCCCCGTTGTCGCGGAAGCACCGCTCCTCCGTCACGCGCCAGTAACGCGGCCGGGGCGGACGGCCCTCATCCGCTTTCCGCTGCACGTCGGCAACGTCGAATATCTTCGCGGCTTCCTTCAGATGATACACGACGAAATCCGCCGGCTTGGCCATATGAACCAGCGCCACGGATTGCGGCGGCAACTCCAGCGGTATCTTGAGCCCGCCTTCGGCTTCGTAGTTGAGCCGTCGCTGCGCCACTTCGTCGAATACAACCAGGTCCTTCGCCGGCAGACCGAGTTTGTCAGCCTCAACTTTTAGCGCGCTCCGCACTGGCTCTGCCGAATCGTTCAGTACGGTGAAGAAAACATGTGCTCCGTCTTCGCGCCTTCCCGACTTCCCTGTTATTCCCTCCGCCCCGTTCATCAGGCCGAACCGCTCCACCTGCAACGCCGGGTTATCCACGCTCGCCATCGTCATCGGTTCCCATCCCGCCGCGGCGATGGTCTTCACGAGCGGCTGGTATTTGCGGAACAGCAGCCGGTCGCGCTCGTAATACTCCGGATGGTCCCAATAGGTGCCGCCGGGGCCGAGGCCGCTCGGCGGCCAGTCGAAGAAGCCGGGGAACACGCCGTAAGCCAGACAGCGTTTCATGAACAACTCGATCTCTGCGCCGGTCATCTTCGCGTAGTTGCCCTTGAGCAGCGTGGCGAATATCTTGTGATGGCAGATCGTCCTCACGAAGTTGTAGTCGCTGCGCAAAATGTTCAGGCCGGTCTCCGCGCCCATCACGTCGAGATACGGCGCGCAAAACGGACTCGCGCCCATCGCCCCGTTCATCATCGTGAACTTCCCCATCCCGTGGAGCTTTTCCGCCACGGCCCGCGCCCACGCCACCGATGAAAAATAGTTGTAGAGATACGGCTTCTTCGCCACCGGGTCCCACGACGGCGGGTAGGCCGCGTGGCGGAAATGTTCGCGGCGGTAGTTGATGCCGGTGGTGAGACCGTCGTAGTAAAAACCGTCCAGCTCGCCGCGCTTGCGGTAGTCTTCGAAAAACTTGTCAATCCGATCCAGCAGCCAGTGCCCGTAAACCATGTCCGGCTCCAGGCAGAACTGCGCGAGCACGTCGCCATAAACCGACCCCGGCTCGGCGGAAAGCTGGCCCTTCGCGTCGTACAGGCCGCATTCGGCATAGACGCCGTCGCGCCCCGTGTTCCGTTTGAACGTCGCCTCCACGGCCGCGATGCGCCGCTCCAGCGACGGCGTCGGGTCCACGCCGCGTTTGTGATCCGGCACGTCGGCATACATCCCGGCGTGTGTGTAGTAACTGAAACTCTTCACGCCGATCTTGTCGTCATACCCGACTGACCCCGCGCCTTCCTGGATGGCGACGCCGAACTCCGTCGTGTTGTCTATCGTGTCGAGGCCGGTGAAGGCGATCCACATGCCCTCGTCCGTCAGGTGCTTCTTGAAAAATTCCGGGTGCCGCCGGTAGTAGGTGTTAAGCGCGCCGCGCATGCCTTCCTCCGAATAGCACTTGAATAACTCGAACTCGAACGCTGCCTGCGACGGCGGCGCGGTCTCCTTGCACAACGCCACGTCGTAAGTGATGCCGAACAACTTTTGCCGCGCGTCATAGGCGGTGCGGAAAATGCGCGGCTGGTCCAGCGGCACCGCGAGGCACAGCCCACCTGCGCCAGTGATCACCGAGCAGAAGTTCTCGGTGTTGTAGCCCATCCGCAAATCCGGCTTGTCCTTCCACTCCGGCAGCGCCGCAAACGCCCGGAGCGGCTTCGCGTTCTCATACAGCTTGCCCGGCTCGATCGTACGCCCCTGGTTCATGTCGTCCCACCATGTCCAGCGCGTCGCGTCTACCGGCATGCCCACCCGCACCAAAAGGCCGCGGTCTTTGCCCGTCGTGTCCTCGATCCGAAGCTTGCACTTGAACACACCGCCGTCGTCCTCGATCCGCAGCACGGCCTTCAACGCCAGCGGCTCCGAGCCGAGCGACATGGTAACGCCGCCGTTCTCCACGCGAACTGAACCCAACATCGGCAGATATTCCCCGCCCCGCTCGACATCGCAGACGCTCAACACCGGCGCTCCGGCCGCGAGCGGCAATCGCTGCTCTTTCACCGTCGCCGATTTCCACGTCCCGTCGGCTGTGAACACCAGCACGTCGCCGGACTTGGTCCGCACTTCCTGACCGGTGACGATGGCAGCCGCGCACAAAGCCGCGCACCCTGAAACGATTCGCGAGAGATTCCTGTAGCTCATGATTGGAAAGCAAGTTGACCGCTGCGGGAGCGAACCGTATCACCCAGCCCGACGAAATCAACAGATTCTGCTGATCCACTTGGAGGATTCTTTTTAGCTACGGGATTCACCAAATGCACGAAATCGGAACAGGCCGCCTTCCTTCAGTTTTTAACGTCCGGTGTGGATGTCGTTCAGGAAACGGCGGGCGGCGGCGGTGGCGGGACCGCGCAGGATGAAGGCAAGTTCGGAGGGACACTGCTCCGAAGTCTCCTCAACGCGCAGGCCGGAGGCGGAGTAGTCCAGGTAGAGGCGCTGGCCGGCGGCGACGACGAATCCTTTGATCCGGTAAACGTCGTCCTTCACGGCTTCCAGTGCGGCGCGGAAACGGTCGAGGTCAAGGTCGTGATCCAACGGCACGTTGAAGGTCGCGTAGTTCGGGTCGCTGCACGCCGCCAGCTCGCCGCCCTGCGCGCCAGCGAACCGCGCGCCGAACAGTTCCACGTCGGCCGCGCCGAAAGTGGTGCGCACGGGCGTGACGGCGGAATTGATCTCGCGGACGAAAGCTTCGGTTTGCCCGATGAGCGCGGCGGGATAGGCGTCGGTCTTGTTGATGAGGATGTGGCTGGCGCCTTCGATCTGGGCGCGGATGTTCGGCAGCGTGCGGAGGAGTTTGCCGAAGCTGCCGGGGTCCACGATGGCGACGACGGCAGTCAAGTCATACTGGCGGTCGAGCTGCGCCTCGCGGAGCATCTGGCCGGCCACCGCCGGGTTGGCGATGCCGCTGGCCTCGACGACGACCGCCTCGACCAGCGCGGCAGACGTGCCGAAGCGCGCGGGCAGTTCCCGCAGGCGCGCGATGAACTCCGTGACGAGGCACCGGCAGAAGATGCTGCCGCCGGCGACGGAAACAACATCGGGCGTCTCGCGCGCCAGCAGCGCGCCGTCCACGTCCTTCGCGGAGAACTCGTTAACGAGAAAGACAATCTTCCGCCCGCGGTATCGCCGCGCGAGCTGCTTGAGGAAAGTCGTCTTGCCGCTGCCGAGGAATCCGGTGACAAGCGCGAGGGGGATCATGGGGAAGTTCGGGATTCGGAATTCGTAACTGGTAACTCGTGATTCGTAATTTGTAGTTTACCTCCGAAACAAGCAACGAACCACGAATCACGGATTACGAATTACTCATTGCCCCTTATTCACCCTTCTTACCCATAATCTTCGCCTCGATGGCGCTCACCAATGTGTTCTGGTCCGGGATGATGGAGATGAACTTCACCTCGCCGTCGAGACAGATGGTGGGGATGTTCTTCACGCCGAGCCGGGTCATCATGCTGATGCCTTCGCGCGTGGTGATGCGATGCTCCTTGATGGCGACGGGCTTCGAGAGCCGCTTGGAGGCGCGGTGCACGGCGTCCATCATGTATTGGCACGGCGCGCACGAGGAGGAGTCGAGCGTGACGACGTCAATAGTGACGAGCGGCTCCTTTCGATAATCCGGCGCCGCCTCGGCGACAGCGGCCTCGGCGGTCTTGGCGATGATGGTGCGCTTGGCAATCTCGCGGCGATAGCTTTCGAGGACCATCTCCGCGGCGGCGGCGATGTTTTTTGCCGGCGTGTCGTAGGGCAGGTCACAGCCGGGCGCGAGCACGAAGCCGCAGCCGCCGCCGACATCCACGCAACGGATGGCGTCGAGCCGCGCGTCGTCCTCGTCGCCGAGCAGCAGCACGGTGGTGAGGCGGAGGTTGCCGCCGAACGATTTGTTGTGGCCGCGCGTGAAGTCGCGGATGCGCTCCAGCGGGATGTTCTCGTCAATGGAGATGTTGTCGCAGGCGGTGCGGCACATCGCCTCAATGTTGCGCGTGGCGTCGCCACAGACGAACAACGACGAGAGAGCGCCGCGGCCCTTGATGAACGCGAATATCTGGTTCACCGCCGGCGTGACGAAGTCCGCGAAGTGTTCCGCCGAAATCTGGCTGGTCATCGGATCCACGACGGCGATGACATCCACGCCGTTATCGAGATAAGCCTGCGCCACCTTCTGGCCGACCGACGCGCAAAAGCCGATCACGGCCTTCACGTAGTCGGGATGATCGAACATCTGGAGGAAGATGTCGTTGCCCATCAGGTGCAGCGCGAGCGTGAACGGGCCACAGATGAGGCCGTAGAGTGCGATCTCGCCGCCGAGGTCCTTCTTCATCGCGCGCACCGCCTCCATGACGACGGGGAAACGCCCGTTGGCCGCGTCGAACACCGGCAGCGTGGCGAGCGACTTCCCCTGCTCCAACGGATGCGTGCAAACCGCGGGCGGCGTCTGCTCGGCCCAGCGCAACTCGCAGCCGAGCACCTCGGCCTCCAATTGCAGGTCGAACACGACCGGCAGCCCGTCGGGCTTGTAAAGTTCGCACGCTTTCTTGAGACCCTGCACGATCAGGTCGCTCGACTGGAGGTATTCGCGCGCGCTCTTGCCGATCAACTTGCCGCCGTGGACGCCGACGAACGGCACCCACGCCGGCCGCGGCGTGGGTTCGTTGCGCAGCGCTTTCAAAAGAAGTTCGCGTTTGTTCATGACTGGCTTTCCACTCTGACAATTTCGGTGCGCCTGCAAAAAACTCCGACAGACGCGGTTTGTCTTCCTGTTCTTACGCCGATTGCCCTCCTTTGCGCCAGTCGTTTCTGGCGCGGCCACCGCGCCTCGTCGCCGCCCGGTGACGTGGAGACTCGCGCTCAAACCAAGGCCGGTTTCACGGGCGCAGCAAGATCGCCGCTTCAGCGCTCCGCAGGGAGATTGCCGCCGTGGCCGCGCCCAACGAGCCGTCGGCGTTTAACGGGCGCAGAGGGCGCGGTAATTTGATCGCGGAGGCTGTTTCGTCGCCGTAGCTGCCGCCGGCATAAGGCTTGACGAGCACAAGCCCTTTCGTGAACTCGCGCGCGAATACCGTGTCCGTGTAGATTGCGCCCTCGACCAGTTCGATGTCGTCAAACCACGCCGTGCCCATCGCCCCAAACATCCGAAAATTGATGCGGCCGGCAACGGCGTCGCCGGTTTTGAAAACATGCCGGTAGCGCGTCCAGCCGGTCGAGCCGGTGACGGTGATTTGCAGGCCCGCGCCGGTCGCGTCGTGAAACTCGTAAGGATAAACCTGCGCGCCGGGCGAGCCGGCGACGCCGTCGGTCTTGATCCAGGCCGTGAGTGTGTAGGATGTGCGCGGCTTCAGCGTCACGCGCTGGAAATTGATGTTGTTGATCCGCGTGGAGTCGCTGGTGATCCGCGCGCTGGAGCGGCCGCTGTGCTTCACCTGGCTATCGCGCTCGACCGGCTTTGTGAATTGCCATGCGCCGTCGGTCTCGAACCCGCCGTTGTTCAGCAGGTTCGCGGCATTCGCCACTGTTGAACGTTCGGTCTCACTGAACACACGATACTCGCCGGCGGGTTGGCCGATGTCGGCGGCGATGGCGCTGAACCACAGGTCCGCGACGTGCGCGTAGGGATGCGATCCGAAGCCAGAGAATGTGTAGTCGCCGTGGGCCATCAGATACGTTGCCAAACCGTACAACTGGTCGCGCTCGCGGCTGACGCCCTCGGCCTTGGGGCCGAACTCAGCCAGCCGTTTGTCGTAGATCGGATTGTATTGGAGCATCTGCCATTTGCCGCGGCGGTCACAGGCGCGCGCCGCTTCAATCGCGCGCTGCCAACGCACGCCCTGGCAGGTGATGTTCATCCAGCCTTCCGACTGGAATCCTTCGATCACCATAGGATCGGCCTGCCAGCCGTTGGCGGTGATGATGGATCGGGGCATGGCAATCTTGATTTTTGCAAGCAGCGTCTGCACGTCGCGCAACCAGCGGCCGTCGTCGTCGCGCGGATACTCGACCACGGGGTTGCTGCCGGCGGTGGGAATCCGGGGCGGCACGGTGTCGAAGTAAATGCCGTCGAAGCCGTCCGCCATCTGCGGCGCATGGACGCCCGCCATGAACGCCTGGTAGCCCGCGTTGCCGACGTTCATCACGTAATCGTCGCGCGGCGGCCCCCAGAAATAGATCGGAATGCGCGCGGCGCGGCGCTCGCGCGCGGTCGCCCTCGGGTTGGCCGGAGAACGCGCCTCGGCGTCGTCCACGCGGCCATCGCCGTTGCGATCGTTGCGCGGGTCCCAGCCCGGACAGAGGCGCGTTTCGCGGGGGTTCGCCGCCAGTTCCGCACCAACGTGCAACGTCACCTCCGCGTCCTGCGCGAAGTGACCAAAACAATCCTCGAAGTCGAGGCCGTGTTGATTGCAAAACTTCTGCAGGTCGTCGGCCTTCTCCGAGGGCACGACCATCGTGGAGATCAACGCGTATTGTGTGGCGAGGATGTTGGCGCGACCGCGCTTGGCTTCCTTGCGAAAGCACATGTCTATTTTGTCTTTCGCCCATTTCGGATCGCCTGCGAAGTTCACGAACGTCCGCGCCGTCGGCAACACGTGCGGCAACGGCTGGGCCTCGAAGGTGAAATGCTGGACCGGCGGCTCGCCGAGCGGCCGCCCGTCATTGTCGGAGACCCAAACTTTCCAGTAATAAGTGAAACCGCTTTTCAGCGGCGGCCCGGCATATTCGACCATCGGCAGCTTGCCCCGGCAGGTGGCTTCCCACAGCGGCCGGGCAAACCCGTCCGGCGTGGCCGCAACAGCGATCCGAAACGCGCTCTGCGAAGCGCACTCCCAGTAGAACTCCGGGCAGGGATCGTGGACGGCCTTGGGGTTGATATCCCACTCGCAGCGCAGATTGCGGGGCGCCTGCGCAAAAGCAACGGAGCCGAACGCGAGCAACGCGATTGTCGCGATGACTTTCATGGGTGCGAACAATACCAGTGCCGTCTTCCTTGTCAAACAAGCACGCCGGCAGGAAGCAGTTGCGGTTGCGGTCGTACCAGCACTTCTGGTAAGAGCTGCGTATGAATCTCCGGCTTCGACAAATCGCCGCCCTTGCGAGAGCCTTGTTCGCGTGCGGCATATGGGCTTCGGTTGCATTTGCTGCGCAGGGGGGCGATGCCGTCACACTGACGAGCGGCTCCTGCACGATCAGCTTCAGTGCCGCCGACGGCTCCATCGTCGCCGTCAACGAGCATGGCAAGTCCGGCTCCATTTGCGCCAGCGGCGAGTCCGGCTTGTGGCACGCGCGATTTCGCGACGGCGGCGAACTCTGCGCCACGAACGGTGCCTTTTCCTGCGAGTCTGACTCCAAGGCGAACGCGGTCCATCTCCACTACCGCCATGCCGAACTCACCGTCAACGTGACGGCCACGGGCCGCGACGGCGGCGTTGATTTTGTAGCAGAAGTTCAGCCGGCGAAAAACACGCTGCTTGATTTTGCGCTGCCGGCGCGGCTGCGATTCGACCCCGGTGCGCTCGAACGCTTCGTCTGCCCCGCCAACGGCAATAACGGCGTCGGCATGGCGTTCCGGCCGGCGTTTTTCAAGATGCAGTCCGAAGACGAACCGGGCGGCTGGCGGCCCATCACCGCAGGCTCGCGCGGCTACGCGAGCCTCTACGGCGGCCCGCTCCAGATGCGCGACGTTCACGATGCGCCCGTCGCGTTGCGCGTCACGCCCGACGGCCAGAAGTGGTTCGGAGCCGGCCTCGCCCGCCGCATCGAGAACGCGCAAGCCACCGTCAACCGCGCGCCGGCGAAGGGCCAAGCCGATCTAGTGCTCGCCGACTCCGACCACGGCGCTTATTTCTCCGCAAGCCATCTTGGCGGCGCGGGCTGGCTCTGGCGCGTCGGCGGTTTCATTGGCGACAAGGAACAGCGCCTTGTGATTGCAATGGTGAAGACGACAATCGAGAAGCTCGCCGCGAAACCTGTCGAGGGCCGCGCCAAGCTCGGCATCGTCTCGCTCGCTGCCGGCCCTCAGCGCGGAGGCGGCACCTCAATGGCCGTTCAAGAGATGCTCACGGCATTGCGCGCGTCGAAGGCAGTGGCCGACGGCAAACTTGCGCTCGTCGAGTTGCGGTCGCCGCGCGAGATGTTGTCGGCGCTCGATTCGCACGAGTTCCTTGCCATTGTCAATCCCTACGGCGAATGTCTGCCTGCGGCGAGTGATGATGGGTTGCCCGCGGCGGTTGCGGCCGTTGGCAAATTTGTCCGCGCAGGCGGCAATTGGTTCGAGGTCGGCGGCCATCCCTTCCACGCCGCGCTGCGGCCGGTTCGCTGGATGAACTTCACTTCGTCCTATCCGCCCGCGTTCGCCGATTTCATGCATCTCGACGCGCGCGCCGGTGCCGCGTCGCTCTACGGCGTGCAGCCGCAGCAGTGGCCGCCGTGGGCCGGCGCAAAAGACCATGATGCGATCTTCGTGCCCGGCGCACTCGGCTGCGGTGGCGACGAGCGCGGCGGCTGGTGCGAGCGCGCGTTCGGCACGTTTGTCGCCGCGGGACAAACATGGCGCACACCCACCGTGCGGCTGGCCGTCGGCAAGCCGGCCGAGCAGTCGCTGCGCGATTATTGCGCAGCGAACCAGATCAACCGCCGGCTCGATGAGAAGATGTCAGCCGATGTGCTGGCGAAGTTCAAACAATCGGTGCTCGTTTACTACAGCGGGAACTGCGCCGAGAAATTGGCGCACCTCGACAAGCTGCCGTCGCCAGCGTTGGTTCATTTTGCCGATTATCTCCAAGGCGGCTTCGATAAACAGTATCCCGACCACCTGCCGCCCCGTGCGGACTTCGGCACGCCGCAACAGTTCCGCGAGTTCTTCGACCGCTGCCACGCGCTCGGCCATCTCGTGATGCCATACACCAACCCGACGTGGTGGTGCGATCACCCCAAGGGGCCGACGTTCGAGCGCGAAGGCGACGCGCCGTTACTGCGCGATCTCAACGGCAAGCCAAGCTACGAGCGCTACTCCGCCAATGATGGCTGGACGGTCTGCCACTGGCACCCCGCCGTGCAGCGCGCCAACCGCGAGACGGTGCGCCAGTTCAGCGACGAATATCCAGTGGACGTGCTGTTCCAGGACCAGTGCGGCGCGCGCGGCTGGCGCTACGACACCAATGCCGCCTCGCCGACGCCGTGCGCCTACGCGGACGGGATGATTTCGATGGTCGCCGAGGATTGCCGGAGGAAACCGCTCTCGACCGAGTCGGGTTGCGACCGGGTGGTGAACTACGAGTCCCAACTCTGCGGCATGACGTGGGGCATCGTGCCGACCGAGGGCGGGCCGTCGTGGCGGCGATTGATGAAATACGATTACTCGCCGGCGACGTGGGATATTTTTCCGGTGGCGCAGATCATCGCCCACGACAAATGCTCACTCATCCACCATGACCTCGGCCAATTCGTCACGAACCGCGAAACGCTCGCATGGACGCTCGCGCTCGGCTACGGCTTGAGCTGCCGCATCAACGCCTCCACGCTGGAGAAGGACGCGCCGCGCGAGTGGCTGCGCTGGCTCGACCGGCTGCAAAAGTCCGTCGTCGCCCGCTACGTTGGCGAACCGATGAAGTGTTTCGTCCATGAACGCGGCAACCAACCAACGCGCGATAACGACGGTGTCATTCGCGCCACCTACGGCCCTGTTGAGATCGTTGCCAATCTCGGCCCGCAACCTCGCGCCGTCGCCGGCCGCGCGCTGCCGACATGGGGTTTCCGCGCCACCGCGCCCGGCGTTGTTGCGGGCAGCCTGCAAGACGATGGCGCCTCGTTCGCGGCCGAAGGCGACGCGCGACGCGCCGACGTGTGGGTTTACGCCACGCCGGAGAGCGACACATCCGTCGAATTGCCAAAGCGCATGGCCGGCGAGTTGACGCTGGCGCTCGACGGCGCACCCGTAGCGACCGTACAAACGAGCGGCAGTGTCGTCCGTTTCCATCTGCCGGCACGCGGCAGCGCGCGCGACGTGAAGTTTCTCTGGCACGCAAGCATCACGGCGCGTTGATCGCGCTGATTCCGGCCGGCGGTGTTTTAGAAGAGTCGCGCGTGTAACCTCGGGCCCGGCGCGCCGGTATAACGGGTGATGGCTATTCTTAATTTCAAGCTGAACCCGGACTGACAACCATGAAAACGCTCCGCCGATTCCTCATCGTTCTGACGTGCGTGTGCAGCGCCGCCTTCGCCGCCGACCCGGCCGGCGAGATTGACTTCACCCGCGCCCGCGAGATTTTCCAGCGGAAGCAAAGCGGCGAGACCATTTCCGCCGACGACCAGGCGTATCTCCAAAAAGCGATGGAAGCCCACCGTCGCCAGATGCAGACGCAAACGCAGTCGCAACCGCAGGCGGGCGGAGGCGACATTGACTGGCAACGAGCCGGCGAGCTTCACCGGCGCGTGCAGAACGGCGAGAAGCTTTCGCCGGAAGACCAAGCCTACTATGACAAGGCCAAGGCGATTCATGATCGCGGAGGCGGTCCCGGAGGCGGCAACAAGCAAGGCGGACAAACCGGGCCGGCGCCCGGCGGCAAGGACTCGGTCGGTCTCACGCCGCTCACCGAACTCGGCGCCGGAAAATACAAGGACGAGGACGGCGGCCTCTACGGCGGGGGCAAAAACGAGCCGCCGCCCGCGCACGCCGCCGCCGCGCAACAAGAGCTGGCAAAAATCCGTCCACTCGACGCCGACGGCAAGCCGGCCACCGACGGCAAGATCGTGTTGCTGTCGGTGGGCATGTCGAACACGACGATGGAGTTCTCCCGTTTCAAGCAACTGGCCGACGCCGACCCGGACAAATCACCGAAGCTGGTGCTCGTGGACGGCGCGCAAGGCGGCCAGACAGCGGCGCGATGGGCCGCCGGCACGGACACCGCAGTTTGGCAAACAGTGCTCCAGCGGTTGAAAGCCGCGGACGTCACGCCGTCTCAAGTGCAACTGGTTTGGCTCAAGCAGGCAAATGCCCGGCCGACCGGGACATTCCCCGATTATGCGAAACAATTGCAGGCGGACATCGCCACGGATTTGAACCTCTTGAAGGCGACGTTCCCGAACCTGCGCGTCGCCTATCTCAGCAACCGCATCTACGCCGGCTACGCCACCACGCCGCTCAATCCGGAGCCTTATTCTTACGAGAGCGCGTTCGCGGTGCGCTGGCTGATCCAGGACCAGATCAAAGGCGATGCGAAACTCAACTACGACCCGGCGCGCGGCGAGGTGAAGGCGCCACTGCTGTTGTGGGGGCCGTATCTCTGGGCCGACGGCACCACGCCGCGCAAGAGCGACGGGTTCACGTGGACGCGCAACGATCTGGGCGCGGGCGATGGAACACATCCCAGCATGGCCGGCCGGCAGAAGGTGGCGGAGTTGCTGCTGAAGTTTGTCAAGACCGACGCCGGCGCGCGAACGTGGTTTCTGGCCAAACCCTGACGACGTTTGGCGTGACGAGGCCGGCCACCAAGCCGGCGGTTAGAAAACGACAGCGCTGTTGGGATACTTCCGGGTCACCGTCGGCGTCGATGCCGATGTGGAGGTGCCGCCGGTTGATGTGGATGCCGCCGGCGTCGAGGACGCGGGACTTGCGGCCATCTGTTGCAACGCGATCAGTTGTTGCTGCCGGTAAGCCAGCCGCTCCGGATCCTGCTCGCGGCTGATCAACTCCTGCACGTGCTGGATGGCCTCCGGCACGCCACCGTGACGGTCCACGTAGGCTTGCATGTCGAGCGATTTCCCGTTCGGGAACGCCACCACCCATTTGCCGGACTCGTCCTGCATCGCGGTCGCCTTGTCCACCGTCGGCTTCTTGACCACGGGCGGAGGCGGCGCTTTCGCAGCCGACGACGCCGTCACGGGCGGCGGTGTCATGGTCGTCTCTTGCTGGAGAATGGCTGTTTCCTTGCCCTTGGCCAAAACAACGCTGCGGCTGTCGTATTTCACGTCCAACACAACGATATCGCCCGGCAGATGGTCGCCCTCTTTGACAAACCGCGCCATCATCCCCGGGCGCTCCAGGCTGGCTTCTTCGATCTTGCCTTGCCGAATGAATCCGGTCACGCGCCACTCGCCCGCAAATCCCGGCTGGTTCACTTCGGGCTGCGGCGGCTGCGGCGCCTGGGCGAACGCCGCCGAAACCATCGCGCACATCATCCACGCTCGCGTTTTCACAGCGTCTCTGTCTCCTGAAAGTGTCGTCTCATCTCGTGCATCGCTCGTTTCACCAGTCCCGATTATGCGCCAAGTAGGCGCTTGTTTCCAGTGATTAAATCAAGTCCAGTGCCTGCCCCCCGCTGCAGCGGCTACGGGCGTTGGTGCTGGAGAAACCAGTCATAGAGTTTCGGATTGGCATAGGTTTCCGTCCAGGCATCGTGTTTGGCTTCGGGATAGACGGTCAGTTCCACATCCGTGCAGCCGACCTTGCGCAACGCCTTCACCATCCGTTCCGACTCATCCACCTCCACCACCGGGTCTTTCGCGCCGTGAAATGCCCAGACGCCCAGCGACTTGAGCGCCTCCTTCTTTTTCGGATCGGGCAGCAGCACCGCGATGCGCTCGCCGCCGCCGCAAATCGGCGCGATGGCCGCGAACCGTTCCGGGCAGGCGAGGCCGAGGCTCCACGTTCCGTAACCGCCCATGCTCAGGCCGGTGAGGTACATGCGCTTGGTGTCCACGCGGTATTTATGGATTACGTCGTCGAGCAGCGCGATGAGCGCATCGTTGTCCCACCGCTGGCCCGGCGCGCATTGCGGCGACAGGACGATGAACGGAAAATCCGGCCGTTCCCGCACGAGCTTCGGCGGGCCGTGGATGCCCGTTTTCCAGACATTGGTGCCGCGCTCGCCGGAGCCGTGCAGAAAATAAATCAACGGCCATTTTGTTTTGCCGGAGGCTTTGTATTCCTTCGGCAAAAACAGCAAATAGTCCGCGCTGACGGTGCGCGTGACCCGCGTCTTGAACGACTTGGCCGACTGCACGCCGTCGGGGCCGGGTTCGGGGGTGTCGGCGGCACGAACGCTCGCTGCCGCAAACAAAAACATGAGGAGCAGGATGGTCTTGTGCATAAGGCGCGCGCTTCGAACGCGCGCAGCGATTATGCAGATTCCTCCTGCCCCGGCAACAGGGGATTTCCGCTTAGCATCCTGCAAAATTCTCGCGGTCTGCGAAGATTCACCGCAGCCGCCGATGCAAGGAGTCGGAGTCATGGAATGGCCATTTGTCATCGCCGCGTTCCGCCGCCGGCCGCATCCATGCGAACCCAGATCACTCCAGCCACGGTGTCATTGATCTTCGTCAGCGTCTTGATCTCGCGCAGGATGGCGGCGTCGCGTTCGGGCACAAAATCGCACCGCAACTCCTTCAGCGGCGTCCCCCGCAGCGGCGAGAGGTCGGTCACTTTCGTGCGATTGCACCAGAGCACCGTCAACGGCATCCCCTCCAGCGGCGACAGACTGCTCACAGCCGTGTCGTTGCAACTCAGCAGCGTCAGCTTCATGCCGGCCAGCGGCTTCAAGTCCTCCACCTGCGTGCCGCCGCACGTGAGCGCGGACAGCGGCATCCCTTTCAGCGACGAGAGATCGCGAATCGGGTTGTTGTGGCAATACAATGCCGTCAACGCCATTCCTTGCAGCGGCGACAGATCCGACAACGTCCCCTTCTCGTTCGCCGCCGGTGAGACCGTGAGCCACTTCAGCGACTTGAGCGCGCGCACCGGCCAGAGGTTTCGCACGCCCGCCGTCGAGAACGACAGTTCCACCACCGCGTTGCGCTGCACCCGGTGCGTCTCCTTGCCGTCGAAGCCCGGATTGACTTCCTTCAACTTCGCCATCACCGCGGACACCTGCTGCTCGGGCGGCATCGTCCCGACGTTCACGAGAAACGCTGCCGCCGCGCGATCGGCTTCCTTGGACGCCTCGGCGGCGCGCCTGGTCACGGCCACGTTGGCGACCTGAATGAACTCCGCCACCGGCTTTCCGTTGATCCGCTGCAGCATCTGCTTCTCAATCAACAGCCGCGCCGCCTCCTTGTTCGCCACCACCCACACATCGCAACGCAGCTCCTTCAGAGGCATCTCCTTCAGCGGCGACAGATCGCTCACGCCCGTGTCCCGGATATCCAGCTCCGACAGCATCATGCCGCGCAACGGCGAGAGATCGCTTAACGTGCGTTTCTCCGGCGTGCCCCGGCAGGAAAGCTTGCGCAGGCTCGTCAGCGCCCGCACCGGTGAAAGATCCGTCACCCCCGCCGACGAAAACGAAAGTTCCGTCAGCGCGCCATCCTGAAACCGGTGCGTCTCCCTGCCATCGAATCCTAGATTGAGTTCTTTCAACTTCGCCATCACCTGGTGGAATTGTTCCAACGGCGACACCGCCGCCGCAGCTGCCGGCAGCACCGCCGTTTCGGCCGCACCAACCACCAGCGCGCCCGCGGCGAGCGACAAGGATAGAACCACCGGCATCGAGCATTTCATCATGGATAACCTGGCCGTCATCTTACATGCCCTTCATCCAATCGCAAGATGCCGCATCCCCAACCAACGTGACATTTTGGAAACTGTAGCGGCGGTCTCTGACCGCCGTCTGCGATCCCATCGACGACTCCGGCGGTCAGAAACCGCCGCTACAGCGAACGGATACAGCACTTGTGCAGCGCACACGACCGATGTGGAGTCTTGAAAACCATGGTGGCGATTTATGACCACCGCCATCGTGCAATTGCAATGTGTAACGGCTCTCATCTGGTCGGCTCAGGTTGGATCGAGTCGGATTCAGTCGGATCGAGTCGGAACGACCCCACCGGGAGCGCGGACATCCTGCCCGCCGCCGTTTGCACACCAAGCGGCGTTGGATTGGAATCACACAGTCGTATCATGCTCAGATTCAGTCGGTTATTCCCTGCATTCGGATTCTCACTTTGGATCATTTGGGTTCGTTTTATTTTTTGTCCGTCGGGCGTTTTTCACAACATACTGCAATCACGCCTCTTGATTTTCTCTATTTGGGTTCGTTTCGTAAAAAACTGTTTTCTCACCGGGACTTCTCCTACTCGAAACGTTCATTTTCCTATGAAAAAACGATGTTTTCCAGTTTTGACCGCGTCCATCATTTGGCTTCGTTTTGCACATTTGCCGTAGCGCCAGCGCAACTCGTTTTCCCTTCTGTCTTCTTTCCATCGTCTTTCTCCTCATGGCTGCCTCTCTGTTTTCCGACTGCTTTCTGACCTCTGTCCTCTCCTTTCTGTCTTCTGACTACTGACTACTGGTTTCTGACTTCTCCTTTCATCATCACGCGCAGAATATAGCGATTTTCTCTATTATGTAAAGTGAAATTTGCTGCTCTTCCGCCCTCCGCCGCGCCCCCGCCAACGCCGTCTCCTCATGCCAACGCGAGGGTCTGCCGTGGCGATCGGAGAACGGCCAAGCGCCGATAGCCGACAGCCAATGAGCCAATGGCCAAGTGCGCGCATCATGGCTTCGCCCTGCGATGAGAAGACGCGGCTGGCAGATGGGAGATGGGAGACGAAAGATGGCAGCCGAAATTGTTTCCCGTTGAGAAACACCATGACGCTGGCGGTTCTTTTCACTTAACTTGCCTCGATGCTGGAGACCAGCCCATAACCGATAGCCGGCAGCCAATGAGCTAACAGTCAATAGGCCCATTGCGCGCCGTGGTGGTGGCGGCAAGATAATAAGGGAACACAGCCAATAACCAGTGAATCAATGGCCAGGTGGGTGTATCATGGCCTCGCAATGGATGACCGGCTATCGGCTATTGCCTCTCGGCTATCAACAAGCAATCCTCACGGAGGAAAAGACACACACCACGCCCGCCCACAGCCTGCGGCGCCGGGAAAGAAACTCCACTGACAACAACCACGAAAGAAATTTCTGCAAAAGCCCTGTAGCGGCGTTCCTGCGAGCGCCGAATGATCGCCAAACTCAAACAATTCGGCGGTCATCCTCAAGAGCTTTTGGAGTGCAGGCCGCCAGTGTGGCCAACGGCTTTTGCAAAGATTTCAGAAAGGAGACAAACACCATGCCCAAGTATGAAAGTTTGAGGATTTGCCGGTCTGGCAGGAGGCGGCACGCCTTTACAACCGGGTGCTCGATCTGCTCGAAGAACGGGACGTGCCGCTGTCGCCGGGTTTCAGAAACCAACTCGACCGTGCGGCGCTGTCGGTGTCGAACAACATCGCGGAAGGTTTTGAGCGGGTGACGACCCATGAATTGACGGCGTTCCTCGCCATCGCCCGCGGGTCCGCCGGCGAGGTGCGTTCGATGATGGCGGTGGTGAAAGACCGGCCGAGGCTCAAGCCCCTGGCGCGGCGCCTGCAAGAGATTCGCGCCATGGCGGAATCGTGCGCCCGGCAGATCACGGCGTGGACCGGTTCCATCGAGAGGTCGCCGGTGCAAGGCAAACGGCACTTGACCGGGCCGGTGAAGGCGCAGCGCGAAGCGGTGCAGGTGGCGCGCCAGTTCCGGCTCGATTTTCTGCGCGGCCTCAAGCCGGATCACCCGCTCTATCATTCGCCCGAAGCGCGTGCCGCGCGCGGTGAGGAAGCCGGAGAACAGCAACCGGAGAATAGCCAATAGCCAAGAGTCGATAGCCAATGCAACCAACGGCGCAATGTGCCAATAGCCCATTGCGCACTACGGTGATGGCGGCAAGAAGTTTACGGGTGAATAGTCAGAAGCCAATGAGCCAATACCAAGTGTGCGTCGCGGCGGTGGCGGCAAGACGAATAAGGGAAAATAGCTGATAGCCGTTACCCAATAACCAACAACTAATGAGCTAATGAGCCAATGGCCAGGTGCGCATATCATGCGCTTCGCAACGCGATGATCGGCTATCGGCTATTGCCCATTGGCCATTCCGAAGCGTCGAGCCGGGGTCGTCACCTGGTTTCCCGCAACATGATTCCTCTGAAGCAACGGCGGCGTGGCATCCGGGCCGGTCGTTGAAGCCGCCGTAGAATTGTTTCTCGGCGACGGGATCATAAGGATAGATGCTCATGTAGCTGTGGACGCCTTTGACCAACAGATAGTCGGCCAATACCCACTGGATCTGCGCGGGCGTGATGGCGTCGTGACCGCCAGGAGGGACAAGGGGGAAGATGCGGTTGGCAGATGGGAGATGGAAGAGGGCAACGCAGATGACGGATGAGCAAGGACCAAGGACGGAAGACAGAGATCGGAGGTCGGCAGTCAGCGGTCAGCAGTCCGTGTTCAGTGGGCCATGGACAGCGGCGGGCTTTTCATGACTTCGTTTCCGGTCTGGCGAGCAACGCGCGAAACTCTTTCAACTTCGCTGCGTCTTCGGGCGGCAAGGAGTCCATCAGTTTCAGCACTTTGGCGGGATGGGCGGTCGCTTCTTCCGCCACGCGCATCGGCTCGTCCACCACCTCGAAAAGATCGCGGTCCACCGCGCCCGCAATGAACGGCAGGAATAGAACCGCGCAAAACCGCTGCATCGCGCCATCCACCTTCACGAAACCGTGAAGGTCGCACTTGAGAACGCCGGGTTGCAGTTCCCGGTAGTGGAACAACAGGATGGCGCGGCCCGACTGCTGCGCGGCTTCCTTGTCCGCGCCCTCGCAGAAGAAAAGTCGCTCGCCCGGCGCGACGCGAAGCGGCCGGAGATAACCGGCGGCGCCCTTGTGGTCGTCGGCGAAATAAGAACCGTCCGGCTGCCGCTCCATGCGATAGTCCGCGATCTTCAACGACTGCGCCACGATGGAGCTTTGGCCAAGGTGGCTCATGAGATACTCGAAGATGTCGTATCGCGCGTGGACTGTCAGCCCGGGTCTCCGGATGTTTCGGTAGAGTGTGTAGCCCGGCACGACCTGCCGCACGCGCGCACGCGCCGCCGCGTCGAGCTTGTCAAAAGGAATCAGCGACTCCGGCTGCTGCGTCGCAAGCGCAATATTGGCCCCTGTGGTCAGGACCACAGCCAGCAGGAAGCCAATGGAACTCGGTCTCATAAGTATTTCGAGGAATGAAACACAGAGAACCGCACACCGCAAAAAGTTTTTGCGCAGCCAGAGGACGTTGGGCGCATCTTGGCACCCGCGCCAAGGCCCGGAGGGCTGGCCGAAAATAGCCCAGTGCTTTAGGGCCTGTTGCCCAAACGCATGATTAGAGGCAGTGGCGGGAATGGCGGCGGCCAGCGGCTGGGAAGCGGTTGGCCGCC
>Ga0114951_10000652_pt1 | contig 46669 bp, 32 predicted proteins | sample AM7aDNAmetaG_FD_88677 | JGI IMG/M metagenome (GOLD analysis project Ga0114951, IMG submission 88677) | Freshwater microbial communities from Finland to study Microbial Dark Matter (Phase II) - AM7a DNA metaG | ecosystem: Environmental > Aquatic > Freshwater > Lake | place: Finland: Lake Alinen...
CACGGCTACAACCCGCCGCATCCGAAGACACAAAAGGCAACCTGCAAGTAACCCAATCCATGACCATGATGGACTGGCGTATTCTGCCGTTGTTGATGTTGTGCGCTTGTGCATTGCCCGTCGGAAGCGCAGAAGCTTCCGAATGCGTTACTCCGGAAATTATTGGCGTCGACCAGGGCGCGATCCAGAACGCCGGTGCTGGCGCGGGAATCTGGAACGGCGGTCCCGGCAATGGCGTCACAAACCTCGTCCGATACGCGCTCCGCGTCAGCGACCACGCGGTCAATTCCATGATTCGGGTGAGTTGGGCGGATTACGAAATGAAAGAAGGCGAATACGGCTTCCAGAAAATGGACAAGCATTTCGCGTATTGCCTTCAATACGGCCAGAAACTCGAATCGGCTGTTTTGTGATCAGCGCCGGTGGTGGAAGCCTGGTCAACGGCGCGCAGTGTTCGTATCCGCTCTACGTCCACGAGCCGATGCAAAACAACGAGTCCGCAGGTGTGATGTAACCGATGACACTGTGCAGTCTGACCTGATTGTAGTGGTCCACGAACTTCGCGATGATCCACTGGACATCCTCCACACTCAGCGGTGTGCCCGGTCAAATACAGTCAGCTTTGAGGGTCTGATGCCATCGCTCGATCTTGCCGTTGCTCTGCGGGTGATAAGGGCTTGAAACCCAAAGAAGCCGGTCGCAGCAACGGTGCGGCTTGGTTGGAGATCCCCACTCAGACGTTCCATGGTTCGCGCGCGGGACGGGAGAGCATGCGATTGGCGGCATCGTTGTTCTCGAAGCGCTCCTGCTGCGGGTCCCACTTCAACTTGCAACCCGTCTTCATCGCGATGTGGCCGAGGATGCACACGCTGCACGAGCGGTGCGCCACCTCGACGGGCGAGATCGGGTCTTTGCGCGAGCGGACGCTGTCCAGGAAGTTCTGCTTGTGATGTTTGCTCTCGTAAAGATGGATTTCGCCCGCGCCGATCACGGAGGTCAGCAACGACTTCGGCTGGGCATCCATGTGACCCGGGTCCACGAAAACCCACCCTTCGCTGCCCTCGAAGCGAATCCCGTACTGGTCCGGCTTGACACCGGCGCAAATCATCTTCACCCCGTTCGCGTAGGTGTATTCGATATGGAAATCGCCATGCACGTCCCACACACCTTCGGTCGGATACGTCGCATGGCCTTCGATCTCGACGGGACCCGTGAGTTCCGTCCCCATGCCCCACTGCGCAACGTCGTTGTAGTGCGCGCCCCAGCCGGTGATCATGCCCAGGCAGTAGTCGGTGACGCGCAGCCAGCCGGGACGGTCGAGGCCCTGCTGCGGGTGCACCCGGTCCTCGATGTAATCCGCCCACGGCGCGGGTCCGAGCCAGACGTTATAGTTCAACTCCGGCGGCGGCGGCGTTGCGGCCCGGACCGGGCCGGCAGGATCGGTCGGCAGGCCAACCTTCACCGTCTGGAGCTTCCCGATCCGACCGTTGCGCACCAGCTCGCAGGCAAACCGGACGCGGTTGTTCGAGCGATGCTGCGAGCCGACTTGGAGTATGCGCCCGTAACGGCGGACGGTGTCGCTGAGCACGCGACCTTCCTGTAGCGAATACGTGAGCGGCTTCTGCACGAACAAATCCTTGCCGGCCCGCGCCGCCTCAATCGCGGGAATCGCGTGCCAGTGGTCCGGCGTGACGATCTGCACGGCGTCAATGTCCGGCCGCGCGATCAACTCGCGAAAATCCCCGTAGGCCGCGCAGCCCTTGTAGCCGCCCGCGGCTTTTTCAGCCGCGTATTGTTTCTCGACCAGGTTCTGCGCGTTGGCGAGCCGCTTGGAATCCACGTCGCACACGGCCACCACCTGCACGCCTTGCCGCCCCATGATGTCGCGCAAATCGCCCGTCCCCATGCGCCCGACGCCAATGCAGCCCATCGCGATGCGGTTGCTGGGAGCGTTCACGCCGAACAGCGGCGTGCGCAGAAACAGTGGCGCGCCGACGACGCCAGCGGATGCCTTCAGAAACTGTCTTCGGGAAACGCGGATGGATGGATGGGTCATAACAGGTGCCTTTCTCCGATATGAAATCTCGTTGCCCGCGCAGCGTAGGCGCGCGACCCGGCCAAGGCAAGCGGTGAATCATCCCACTTCAGCATCAATGGCATCGGGTCAGTCTTCTGCAGCGGCGGTCCCTGACCGCCGCCACAGTTTACAAAATGATTCTCTTCCTCCCTCAACGTAGGAATTGCCGGCGCGCAAGCTAGCTGGCATAGTGCGCGCGCCAAACAAGACAACATCATGAACATGAACCATTGCCGCACTCACTGCCTGCTCTTCCTGCTGACACTGGTCGCTTCCGTCGCCATGGCTGCGGACTCCTCGCTCATTCTCACGCCCCCTGCCCCGCCGACGCCGCGTATCAACGGGCCGAGCGTGTTTGGCGTGCGGCCCGGTTCGCCGCTGCTCTACACGATTCCCGCCACCGGCGAGCGGCCGATGCAGTTCTGCGCGGACGGTCTGCCCAAGGGTCTCTGTCTCGACGCCGCCACCGGTCGCATCACCGGCGCGCTGAAGTCGAAGGGCGAGTTCAAGCTGGTGCTGCGCGCCAAGAACGCCCTCGGCACGGCGGAGAAAAAGTTCCGCATCGTCTGCGGTGACAAGATTTCGCTGACGCCGCCGATGGGCTGGAACAGTTGGAACTGCTGGGCCGAGGCGGTGGACCAGGACAAGGTGTTGCGCTCGGCGCGCTCGATGGTGGCCTCGGGCCTCATCCAACACGGCTGGACGTACATCAATATTGACGACACTTGGCAGGGCAAACGCGGTGGGCCGTTCGGCGGGCTTCAGGGCAACGAGAAGTTTCCCGACATGAAGAAGCTCTGCGACGACATCCACGCGATGGGCCTCAAGGCCGGCATCTACTCGACGCCATGGATCACCAGCTACGCGAAGTTCGCCGGCGGCTCCAGCGACATCCGCGACGGCCAGTGGGACAAGACGATGGCCGGCGCGAAGTTCTGGCGGCACGGAAAGTATCCCTTCGCCGTCGCCGACGCGAAGCAATGGGCGGCGTGGGGCTTCGATTATCTCAAATACGATTGGAACCCCAACGACGTGCCGCACGTGGCCGAGATGAGCAAGGCGTTGCGCGCGTGCAAGCGCGACCTCATCTACAGCCTCTCCAACTCCGCGCCTTTCGAGCACGCCGCCGATTGGGCCAAGTGGGCGAACTGCTGGCGCACCACCGGCGACATCTGGGACCATTGGAGCGAAAACTCCGACGAATGGCAGTATGGCATCTCCGAGATCGGCTTTTCGCTGGAGCGTTGGGCGCCGTTCGCCGCGCCGGGCCACTGGAACGATCCCGACATGCTCGTGCTCGGCTACGTCGGCTGGGGGCCGAAGCTCCACGCCACCCGCCTCACGCCCGATGAGCAATACACCCACATCAGCATGTGGTGCATGCTCTCCGCACCGCTCTTGATCGGCTGCGACATGGACCGCCTCGACCCGCTCACCCTGAACCTGCTCAGCAACGATGAAGTCCTCGCCCTCGACCAGGACGCCCTCGGCCGCCAGGCCGTCCGCGTCGCCGCCAACGGCGCAGTGGACATCTATCTCAAGGACCTTGAGGACGGCTCCAAGGCGCTCGGCTTCTTCAACCGCAGCCGCGTCGAAGAAACCGTCACTTTCAACAAACTCGGCCGCATCGGCCTGCCCGGCAAACAGCACGTCCGCGACCTCTGGCGGCAAAAAGACCTCGCCGACTCGAAGGGTGCCGTCAAGGTCACCGTCCCGCCTCACGGCGTCGTCCTGCTGAAGTTCACAGCGGCAAAGTAGTGAAACCTGGTTGGTTGTTCGAGCCGGTGTTTTCGGATTAATTGAGACGGCAACGAATGAAATCCGTCCAAAAACATTCCGTCGCTCTTGTCGCTATCGTGGCCGCCTGTTCTTCATTCTTCTTTGATGATTGGGAACGACCCTGTCTGGCACTCGCCTCGTTTATTATCTCCATCGTCGCTGTCATTATCAGGAGGAAAGACGAGAAACGACGGGTTGAAGAAGCGGCGGTAACCGTCGCTACCATTGCTCTAATTACCACTTTTGTATTTATAAACGTGGTGAAACACACGACGGCGAAGTAGCGGAAGAGTGATCAGCGATCTGCGTAAATGACCGCCGCGCCGCCGGGTGGATCGCGACCTCCGAGCGCGATGCGCCGCCAAGACGGAAATCGCGCCCGGGGGTCACGATCCACCTCCCCGCCATAACCGTTTGAAATGTTCTGGACACGCCAAAAGGCACGCGCGAAAGTCCGCTTTGTCGCAAATGGAGGCGACTCACAAAGAGCCAGATAACAGTCAGAGCAAAGCACCCATGAACACACCACCATCACCTCCTCCGGTTCTAACACCGCCGCCGGTCGTCCCGCCGTCATCGCAAGCCTATTTGAATGCAAAAAAAGCTGCGCTATTCAGTCTGCTTGCGCCACTGATCTCAGTGGGAACTGCTGTCATCATGGGGCCAATAACCCAAGGCAGTCGCATCGGCGTGTTAATCCAGGGATCAATCTCAACACTCTGGATTATTGGAGGGTTGGTTCTCGGCATTATCGCCCTTGTGGCTACCAAGAAGCATGGTCGAGCAGGCATCTTCGGAAAGGCGCTCGCGGGAACATGTATCAACGGTTTGTTCATCCTGCTCATGCTCCTCAGCATTCCATTAATAGTTTTTTCGGCCAAGCGGGCAGCAGAGGCGGCGCAGCAACAACAAATGGAGCAAAAGAAATAACAAGCCGGCCTCCCGCTACATCGCATTTCTTGCGTTGAGAATCCGACATTTCAACGCCGAGGGCGCGGAGTTTTCCGCCAACTGACCACTGATTACCACCGCCGTTCCTGTGATTTGCGTCGTCCCACAATTTCCCCTTGCACTGCGGCGCGTTCTGGATAACATGTGCGCGGTTTTCGGAAGCGAGCGTAGCTCAGTCTGGTAGAGCGTCACCTTGCCAAGGTGAATGTCGTGGGTTCGAATCCCATCGCTCGCTCCAATTTTTTTATACCGGCACGTGAAACGTGTTAAAAATCCCATCGCTCACGCCATTCTCTCTCCATGATTCGCACCGCTGATCTTCTCGACCTGGCGTCGTTTGAGCACGCCGCGCTGTTTGACGGCTGCGAATTCCCGTGGCAGGCGCTGCCGCGCATCAAGGAATACGTCCGCGCCCATCTCCAGCCGGCCAACCACGCGCGCATCCTCGGCACGCCGTTCGTCGGGCCCGACGTGTTCATCGGCGAAGGCACGGTCATCGAACACGGCGCGGTGCTGAAAGGCCCCGCCATCATCGGCCGCAACTGCGAAATCCGCGCTGGCGCCTACATCCGCGACAACGTCCTCGTCGGCGACGGCTGCGTGCTCGGCAACTCGTGCGAGTTCAAGAACGCCGTCCTCCTCAACGGCGCGCAGGTGCCGCACTTTTCCTACGTCGGCGACAGCATCCTCGGCTGCAAGGCGCACCTCGGCGCGGGCGTCATCTGCTCGAACCTCAAGTCCGTCAAATCCAGCGTCACCGTCGTCTGGGACGGCCGCAAGATGGACACCGGCCTGCGGAAATTCGGCGCGATTGTCGGCGACGGCGCGGATATCGGTTGCAACAGCGTCCTCAATCCCGGCTCGATCATCGGCCGTAACAGCGTCCTCTACCCCACCATGAACTGGCGCGGCGTCTGCCCGCCCAACTCGGTCGTCAAACTTCGCCAACAACAGGAAATCGCCGAGAAGCGGTGAGCTTCGCGGTCGTCCGCAACAGGCTGCCCTCGACCGCTTCCAACAGACATGCAAAACGCTCTGTCTGACACCACACTCTACGATTCCGGCCGGTTCCCTTTATGGTTCAGGGTTCCCGCCCTGATCTTCGGAATCGGCGTTCTTTGGCTGGGTGCGGCAATCACCGCCGACAGGTTCCTTGGTCTGAGTCTCGGCATGTCGTTCCGCGGCTTGCACGGTTCGGCGCTGCTTGCCTCGCTGGGTTGTCTGGGCGTTGCCGCGCCTTGGATCTACGTCTGGTTTGTCCAATCCCGCGTCGTGTTCGATGCGGCACATCAGGAACTGGTCGCTGGCTCCCGCGGATACTTTCGCTGGCATGAGCGACGCATCTCTTTGATCGCAGCCCAGGCCATCCACATTCACCATGTCCGCGGCGGTGGTCCTTTTGGCGGCCGGGAATGGAGGGTCATCCTAGAGTTCGCCAACGGCCGCACCGAGCACCTGATAGATGTTTCGCGTCGAGTCGAGTCATTTGAAAAGTCGCTGGCGGCAACCACCAACCTGCCTGTGACCGTCCATGACCGCGTGACATGACTCCCTGCTCAAGCCGTCGTCCCGCTTCACCCTGACACTCGTCAGGCGAATGCACCGGCCAGAACCGGATAGCATTGACCTGGGAGCGCATCCTCCGGTCTGTCACTGCAACCAGACGGGGACCGCAACTTGTTGGCAGATGGGCAACAGCCAGGCATGCGACGAATACTATAATTTGAGAATAGAGCCAAAATGGTATATCCTCATTGTTGTAAGTATTTTTATTCTCCTGTTTTGCGACATTGTTTTGGCTCCGGTGGGAAGGGATGGGGTTCGGCCGACAGCAGAAAATCCGAACAAACATGTGTCGCATTTCCCGAAATGAAGCTGAAAGGCGCGACGCATGAAGACGGTTGTTCTGATCATTGATGCCAACACGATGGAGTTGCAGGAAACCACGAGGACAGTGTCCAACGCGGGGTGGATGGTGGCAGGCTCCGCCAACTGGACAGAGGCGCTCAGGCGAATACGTGAAGGGCGCCCGAATCTGATTGTTCTCGATGCGACGTTGCCTGAGGTGGACGGCTTTGAAGTCTGCCGGCGCTTGCGCCGCGACCACGAGACGGCCGACATACCGATTTTGTTTCTCACGGGCCAGAATTCGCGGGACCAAAAGACGATGGCGTTCGAGGCGGGTGCTGACGACCATCTGTCGAAACCTTGCGAGCCTTCGGAACTCTGCGCACGGATCCAAGTGCTGCTGAACAGCTCTGACCCCCAGGCAAATCGCGCCAAAGCATCCTCGTCCAACAGCAAGATATTCAGCGTCTTCTCATTGCAGGGGGGCGCGGGGGTAAGCACCATCGCAGCCAACCTGGCGACTCATTTGTTCCAGTTGCGAGGCGCGCCCACCGTTCTGGTGGATCTTGTTCCGTCGGCGGGCCTTTCTTCGATGATGCTAAACCTGTCGCCCAAGAACAGTTGGAGCGCCATGGTCAAGCTGGAGGCTGAAGCGATTGACGAACACGTGGTGAACAGCTTGCTGATGCCCCACTCCAGTGGCATCCAACTGCTGCCGGCGCCGCGCGTGTCGAACAGCAAGGAATTACTCACCGGCAAGAAAGTGGTCCGCATCCTGTCTCTGTTGCGCGACCACCATGGTTACATCGTGTTGGATTTGCCTCATGATCTTCAAGAATCCACTGTGGCAGCCCTGGATGCATCGAACGCCATTCTCGCAATCATGGGTTCAGACGTTGCTTCGGTGACGGCTCAACTGGCTGTGGCGGACGCGTTTCAGTTGATGAACTATCCTGAGGAGCGTATTCGTGTTGTGTTGAACCAGACCCACGAAAGCGAGCGGCTGGAGCAAAGGCAAATCGAAACCGCTCTCAAGCGCCCTGTGGAGTTTGGCATTCCCTTTGCGTCGGGTGCCGCAAATGCCGTCAACCTTGGCAGCCCGCTGGCTATATCCAAGCCCGGGAGCGCCATAAGTCTGGCATTGGCGGATTTGGCATTCCAGCTCAGCAAGAACGGCCAAAGCCCGACATCCAAGGAACCATCGGAGGCGCTCCAACGCGCGACACTCCGGCTGGCCCATCGGGAACACAAGCCATGGTGGAAATTGTTCAATTGGGAATGGTGAAATCCAAAGAATACTGAAGCCATCGGAACCGCCAGGAATCTTTTCGGTTCCACACCAACGAATCTCCCGGCCGACATTTCCCGTTCCGTTTTCGCCGCACTCTTAACTCTTCACTATCCGCAAGGATCTGTGGCATACTCGGCGCATGAACTGGAAGACGATGCGCAACATCTGCGGCGCGGCGGTTTGTGTTTTGGTTCTCACCTCCGGATGCGCCGATAAGACTCCACCGACCCCGCGCGCGGCGGGTTCGCCCACCGGCGGCGGCGACATCATTCCCGGCTACATCGCGCAAATCGCCGAGGCCAATCTGCGGCACGATTTGTTTTATCTGTGCAAAGACCCGCTGCCGTTCCGCAAGGCCAACTACACCGTGCCGGGCCACAAGCGGAACACGCTGGCGGAGACGGAGGCTTTTATCGAGCAGCGCATCAGGGATTACGGTTACCAGTTCGACGACGATGTCTGCGAAGTGCAGCAGTTCGGTTACGACCCGAAGAAGCCGCGTCACCACACGTACGCCGCAACGCCGCCTGGTTCACCCTTTTTCACCGTCCACAATCTCTACGCCAAAAAGACCGGCCGGCGCTGTCCGAAGGAAATCATCCTGCTCTGCGCGCACAAGGATTCGCAAAGCTGGATTGACTCGCCCGGCGCGTATGACAACGGCGTGGGCACGGTGGCGTTGCTGGAGATGGCGCGCGTGCTGGCCAGCTACCCGAGCGAACGCACCATCTGGTTTGTTTGGGTCAACGAGGAGCACAGGCCGTGGACGAGCCTCATCGTCGCCAAGAATTGCCGCCAGCGCGGCGACAACCTCGTCGCCATCTTCAACGTGGACAGCATCGGCGGCAAATCCGAGGAGGACATCGCCGCCGGCCGCAAACCGAACGTCACGCTCTACACCGAGCCTGAAGGCAAACGGTTCGCCGACCTGATGGCCGAGGTGAACGACGCTTACAAGATCGGCCTGGCGCAGTCATCGCAGCAACGCAAGGTGCCCGGCGACGACGACGGCTCGTTTGTGAAGAACGGTTATCCCTGTGCCATCGCCAATCTCGGCTCGTTCCCCTACGTGGACCCCAACTACCACGAGCCCGGCGACACGCCGGAGCGCGTGGACATCGTCAACGTCCGCATGGCCACGCAGGCGGTATTGGCCGCCGTGTTGCGAGTGGATCGAGCGCCGTAGCGGTAGTCGTTGAGCCTTGCTCTTGAACTGTAGCGGCGGTCTCTGACCGCCGAATGGCTGATAATTCAACAATCGGCGGTCAGAGACCGCCGCTACAGCAAATCCTATCCGCGACGAGTCTTACTGACCCGCTGTCTTGACCGCAGCCGGCGCGCCTGCCGTCAGACTGTAGCAGGTGATGTTCTTGCGACCGCGCACCACGAGCTTGCCGTCGGCGATGGTCGGCGACGGCACCCACATCGCGCGAATGGTGGCCTTGCCGAGTTCGATGCGCTTCTCCGCAGACGGCTGGAGCATCAATACTTTGGAGCCGCCGCTGGTCGTCAGGAAGATCTTCCCGTCAACGAATGCAGGCGATGAGACTGTCGAGGACGGCACATTCTCCTCCCACAGTTTCTTGCCCGTCATCAGGTCGAAGCAGTAGTGGATGTTGTCATCCATCACATAAACGTGACCGTCGAGAATGAGCGGGCTGGATTGCGAGCGCAACGGATCGTAGGGCATGTTCCACAGCTTGGTAAAACCCGTCGCGCTCAGCTTGCCGGCGAGAATGCCGACCTTCGGGCTGTTGCTCTGCACCGCAAGCGTGTCGCCAACAATCGCGGGCGTGCAGTCGCCGCCGGCCGGCGTCGTCCAGAGAACATCGCCGGTCTTGAGGTCCAGGCCCGCGAGCACGCCGCGGCCGTTGCAGATGACCACGGTCTTGTCGCCGCACTTCCACGCCACGGGCGACGAGTTGCCGCCGCCGGCCTTGGCCTGAATCCAAAGTTGTTTGCCTGTCGCCGCGTCGAACGCCGCGAGTTTGCCGGCGTTGATGACGAGCACGCCGTCCACGACCAACGTCGACGACGCCGGGCCTTTGCTGGGCAGCGGTGCGGACCAGATCAGTTTCCCGCTCTCCGCGTCCACGGCATGGAACTGTGTGCTGCCGAGCGCAAACACACGTCCCCCGGCCACGCACGGCGTGCTGGAGGCCATGCGGCCCGTGGGTTCGCCAGGCGACTTGCATTTCCACAGCGTCTTGCCCGTGGCGAGATCGAGGCAGAGCACCACGTCTTCCGCCATCTTCATCGTCGGCGGCACGGCGGCGATAATCTCCTTCTTGATCTTGTCGCTGAAGTCTTGCTCGTTCACCCACTTCTCCATCGCCGCTTGATTCGGGAACCGCGTCTTTGAAACCGTCAGCAGCTTGTCATAGACCTCCAGCGGGATCGCATCGCCGCGCTTCTCGAACCGGCCGCGCACGAAGCCGGAGGTAGTCTGCCGCTTCTTGCTGTCGAGGTGCTTCTCCAGCCAGTCGGCGATGACCTTGTCCAGCGCCGCGCCTTTGATGTTCGGGTCGAGCGCGAGCCGCTCCTTCTCCATGCTCTCCACCGTCTCCTTGGGCCAGCCGGCCACCGATTGATAACCGAGCTTCCGCATCACCAGATCGTCAATCGCGCGCGTCTCCGTCGGCACGTCGGTGTGCCACACGATGCCGGCATACACCCGGCCGCCGGCCGCCACCACGCTGCCGTGGCCGCCGTCGTCGTCGGATGGAATCTCCTCGCTGTCCCAAAGCTTCGTCAGCCCTTTCTTGGGCCACTCGTTGGCCAGCGGCGGACTGTCCTGCACAATGCCGTTGCGCAACGGCCCGCGCCACTGCGGCCAGTCGCTGCCGGCAAATGCGCCGCATACCAGGGCGAGCGCGGCAAAGGAAAAAGCTGCGGTGAAGACGAGCGAGGACATGCGTGTCAGTTTCATAATCAATCTGTTCCGGCAAACGACAACGCCGGCATCGGGCCGGCGTCGTTTCGCGGCAATTTCTTTACCAGTTGCCGGTGGTGGTCTGCAAGCGTGGCGTGATTGACCCAAACCCGCACTTTGCCTACACTCCACGGGCATGGGAAAGAAACCCGCTGCCAAGGAAACCACGCCGGCAATCAACCCTGTAGCGGCGGTCGCCGACCGCCGAAATGAGGAAGCTGGCGTGAAAGGAAAACACGCAATGTGAACGCTCCCGGTAAAACAGCAGCGCTCCTTGCGCTGGCATTGTTTTGCTTTGGCTGTTCACCAAAAACCGAGCAATCAAAGGCGCCGCCGCCGGTGGCCTACGTGGCCAGCGACCACCGCGAACCGTTTCACCGGCCCACGTGCGCCGCGGCGCAGCGGATCACCCCGGAGCACCTCCAAAAATTCGCCACGCGCGAGGCCGCCATCGCTGCCGGCCATCGCCCATGCGGAATTTGCCGGCCATGAAGCATCCGCCGCATTATTCCGTCCCGGCCCGCAGCCGTGGGTTGAAGCCTGCATACAAGGGTCGAATGGAAGGCAGGCTTATCCCCGCGTGTCTTGCTGGCGCGCTGTTTTTAGCTCTCGCGTTACCCACTGCCTACGGATGGGGGCGCGAGGGCCATGTTATCGTCGCGCGGATAGCCGAAGATCACTTGACCTCTCAGGCCAAAGCAGGCATTGCGGCGTTGCTCGGCGCTCAAAGCAGCATTGCTGGCGATGCCGTGGCGAACTGGGCCGATGACATCCGGCCACACCGCCGGGAATCCAAGACATGGCATTACGTCAACATTCCTTTCGGGGCCGATCATTACGACGCCAAGCGCGATTGTCCGCCCGCCGGTTGCGTGGTGGACCGCATCGGGCATTTTGCGCGCGTGCTCGCCGACAAGAAAGCGGGTCAGGAAACGCGTGTCGAGGCGCTGAAATTTCTGGTCCATTTTGTTGGCGATGTTCACCAGCCGCTCCACTGCATCGAGAGGGACAACGACCGCGGCGGGAATGAATGCACGGTGATCTTTTTTCACGAAGTGAGGAACCTGCATTGGATTTGGGACGATGAGTTGATCCGCAGACGGATGCACTTATACCCAGACCCGATCGCGTTCGCCGACAGACTCGATAAACGCATCACCGCAACTCAGACCGCCGAGTTCACTAAAGGCGACGCCGCGAGTTGGGCCGGGGAATCCCACCGCGCGGCGCGCGAGGTCGCGTATGCGGGCGTCCCGACCACTCGAATCAAACCGCCTTTGGCCGAAGATTATGTGCGCCACTGTGGGCCGGTGGCGGAAAACCTGCTAATGAAAGCCGGTTTGAGGCTGGCCCGGATGCTCAACACCGCTTTCGAAGGAGAACACTCGCGATGACCCGACATCTGCACCCCGCATTGAGCGTGGCCATCTTCGAGAACGGACTCGTCGAGGCTCAGATCGGCGTATCCAGCCGCATGATGCAGTGGCCCACATCCAACACGCGCTCGCCGGGCTGAGTGATGGCCACCTCGTTGAAGTGGCAGCGAAGGGCTGCGACGGTAAATCACCCCGCCTCTGCGAAACCCTATTTCAGCCACCCGCTGACGTGGCGGATTTCGTCGGCGATGCTTGGGACGAGGTCGGGCTTGCCGCTGCCGGCGGTCAGTTCCAACCAAGTGTAGGTTTCAATTACCAGCGGCACCTTGGGCTGCGCTTTGGCAAAGCGGCGGACGAAGTTCTCCACGTCGGCGAGCGTCGTGGGCATGGCACCGCCGGGCAGCAGCGGCATATGGTAGTGGATGCGGAGCTTCTCGACGCCCGTGTGCGCCATCGCGCGCAGGCCGTCGGGCGTCAGCACGGGCGGCAGGTCGAGCGAGAAATAGACGGGCTGGCCGGCGGCGTTCACGCCGTAGGTCTGGTGAAGGAACTTCGACGTGGCGTAGCGGTGGTGCAACGCCTCCAGCAGTTCGGGCGCGATGAGCGGCTTCTCGATTTCGATGCAGTTGGAGATGTGAATCTTCGCGATCCGGATATCCGCCGCCTGGAGCGCCGCGACCGATTGCGCGAGGTCTTCGAACTCGACGAGCTGGTGGCAGATGTCGAAGTTGACGCCGAGGTAACGGCCGCCACCGATCTCGCCGTCGAGCGCGGGGTGAAACTTCGCGAAGAACTCGATGACCTCGCTCGTGCGCTCATAGGCGAGGCCCGGCTCCGGCTCGATGCCAACGGTGACGCGGCGGCCGGTGCGGCGTTCAAGCTCGGCGCAGTGCTGCGCGCAGCGTCGCAACGCCGCGGCGGTCTGCTCGTGGACACCGGGCGTGTTGGCGATGTCCTGTTTGAGCGCGCCGGCGGGCACGCTGAGCGTCGGCTCCTTCACCTCCGGCGGCGCGAGCGCGGCGAGCAGGTCGGCGCAGTCGCAGGTGTAGCGGAGACGCTCGTCGCTTTCGTGCCACGTGGGCAGATAAACGCGCTCCTTCAGGTCCGGCTGGTGAAAACTGACGGGCACGAACGCGTTCAGCGCCACGAGCCGCAGGCCTTCATCGCGCAGCAGGTCACGCAGTTCCGCCACGGCGGCCGGCTGCGCGCGTAGTTCCTCGACCATGCGTTGCGAGAAACGGAGTTCCACCGGAAACTCGCGGTCGCGAAAGGCTTCGCGGCGGATGTGCGGCGCGCGATGCCGCAGCGTGTGCCGAAGCTCCTCAAGCGACTCGTCCGGGAAGACGTTCAGTGAGTAGCCGATGCTTGTGCTTTGGCGGCCCATTGGCGAAGGAGTTGAAGCGAGTGGCGCGCCACGTCCGGCGCGCGGTGACTGTCCCGGCTGAGTTCAACGTTGATGAGGCCGCGGTAACCGGCCGCGTCCAGCGCCCGCAGCACGGGCGGAAAATCAATGTCCCCTTCCCCGAACATCCGGTGCTCGTGGACGCGGCCCTTGATGTCCTCGATGTGGACGTTGTGCAACACCGGAGCATGCTGCTGCACGATGGCCTCAAACCGTTCCGGTTCGGTGCAAAAAACATGGCCGATGTCGAGCGTGAGGCCGAACGTCGGCGACGGCACGTGCGCCTTGAGCCGCTCGAACGCCGCAAGCGTGTCCACCATCATGCCCGGCTCGGGCTCGAACGCCAGCGCCACGCCCTGCCGTTCGGCATACGCGGCGATCTCCTGGCAGCCGGCGATCAGCCATTTCCATCCATCGTCCTCGGTCACGTCTTTCGCACGCGGCCCGGACCAGAAGCTCACCGCCTCCGCGCCGAGTTCGCCGGCGAGGTTGACGGCGCGTTTTAAAAACTGGAGGCGCAGCTCGCGGCCTTCCCGCTGCCGACTGACAAGGGTCGGCTCGTGCTTGAACCACTTGCTGAGCAGATAGCGCGCGCCAGTCTCAACGACCACCGACAACTGGAGCGCCTTGAACATGCCTTTCAACTGGCGCAGTTCGGAGGCGGTGATGTGGAACGGGTCGCAATGCTGCACATCCACCGACAACGCGACGCCGTCGTAGCCGCAGCCGGCGATCACCACCAGCGCGTCTTTCAGCCGGTGATGCGCGAACCCGTTTGTGTTGTAACCGAATCTTAAATTCATCGGAAGCAATCCAATATCCAGCCCGCCACGTCCGTCATCGCAACCCTCTCGCGCCGTTCGGGCGCTTGCGGTCCGCTGACAATGCATGCCGCCGGCGCGTCGTCGCGGCCATGCGATCCTTTGACCAACTCCGGTTTCGTCGGAACACGGAGCCGGGGCCAGTCAAACCACAATTCACAAGGATCATAACCCGGCTTGCGGTGGATGTCTATGTGGCGGGCGAACGGCGGCGCCCGGCGCGGCTCCAGCCACCAATAGTAGGCGAACCATTTGTCCCGCGGCGCCACGGCGACCAACTCGCCGCTGCGCGGGTGGTCGGGCGGACGAAACTCCACGCCCGCCGCCGCCAGCGTCCGCAACGCCGGCTCGACGGTGCCCGGCTTGCAATAAATGTGCGCCACTTGATGGTCCACCATCGCAAACGCCGCGCTCCGCTCGATGTCGAGATACTCCCCTCCCCCGATCTCGCGCACCGCCAGCAGGCCGGCGTGACGGAGGAGCTGGTTCGGCAGGATCGCGCCGGTCACGGGCACGATGGAGTATTCGGACACCACAAATACCGTCGTTCCCGGCGCGGCTGCCTCGACGATCTCCGCCACGAGCGCGTCCACCTGTTGCAAATCACGCGCCGTCCGCGGGGAGTCGGGGCCGTGTTTCTGAAAACCGTAGTCGAGGTGCGGCAGGTAAACCATCGTCAGGTCCGGCTGCTTCGTCCGCAGCGTCCGCGCGGCTGCGGCGGCGATCCAGCGGCTCGATCCAATGCCCGCCAGCGGCCCCCAGTAGTTGTGAAGCTTGAACTTGCCGAGCCAGCGGCAGAGTTCCTCGTAGTAGCCGGCCGGCTTCGAGTAGCACCACGACACCATGCCGTGTTCGAGATGGATCGGCTTCGGGGTGACAACGATGTCAGCGTTGGCGTAGAGGCTGTGCTGCCAGAACAGCACCGCGCACGTCGCGGCGGGGTTGCGTTGCTTCAGGATATCCCAGAGCCGGGGCGCTTGCACGAGCGTCGCCGGCTGCTCCCAAAACGCCACCTCCAGTTTGTCGCGGTCGAAAAGGCCGTTGGCGATGATACCGTGCGCCGACGGCGGTTTGCCGGTGGTGAGCGTCGCCTGCGCCGTACAGGTCACCGCCGGAAAGACCGGCGTCATCGGCGCCGACCAGCCGCTGGCCGCGAGCCGCGACAGCGCGGGACATTGCGGCACGTGTTCCGGCGCAAGCGCGGCGACGTTGATGACGAGGACTTTCGGTGAACTCATGAAGCGCCCCGCTACGTAACGTAAAGCTGCCGCGCCGTCAACCACGCCGGCAGCGCGAACGCCGCCACGCCGACGCCGAGCCACGGCGTCGTCAGCATCCCGACAAAGACGCCGTCGAGCAGCGGAATCGCCAGCACCATCGCCTTGACAGCGCTTTGGCGTCGCGGCGATGTCGCTTCACGGGCGCTGATGAGGCTGATGACGACGACCCACGCCATCATGAAGGCCGCAAACGGCAGCGCCCGCATGCTCGCCACCGGGCCCGCGCACGCGCCCAGCAGCACGTTGCCGAACCGACACGCGCCCATGTTCAACGGACCGACGACAGGGATGGACTTGAGGCCGAAATTATATGTGGCCACCAACAACGCAATCGCTGATGCCGTCAACGCCGCCATCGCCCCGACCATGGCTGCCCACGCGACACCCGCAACGAGGAGCCCGGCTGCCAGCATGACCGCCGTCTTGGGCGCAATCCGGCCGGAAGGCAGCGGACGCTCCGGACGCTCGACGCCGTCCACATCAAGGTCACACCAGTCGTTCAACGCCACGCCGCCCGAATAGAGACACGCCGAACTGAACGCCAGGAGCGTGATGGTTTCCACTGACGGCCGTGTCGCGCAAACTGCCGCGCAACCGGTAAAAACGTTGGTGACCGCCGTGAAGAGATTCGGCGCACGCACCAACTGGAAATAGTTTTTCACCGCCATGTGTGTTGGGCGCGGATATTGCCCGATCACGCAGGACGGTGAAAGCAAATCCTGCCGGCAACGAAGCACTCACCGATTCAAACCACTCCCCCATGCAGCGGAAAACATCAGCGCGTTTTTAACGGCATGGTGCGGCAGGCAGGACAAATCTCGCGGACCATCTCGCTGGCGACATCAATCACATCCATCGCCTTCATCCGCATGACGTGGCAATCGCCAATCCGGCCGTCTTGAATCAGCCCGCGCTCGCGCATCTGCCGCTCGAGCGGATCCCACTCGATTTGACACGGGCCGTCGCGCCAGACATCGGCAGCCGCGGGAACGACTTTGCCGGTTTTTGGATCGCGAATGCGCCGGGGTTCCCGGTCCCAGCCGATACAATGTGCCCTCGCCCTGCGCTCGCCGAGGTGGCCGGCGGTGCAACGGTTCATGCCGACGCCGAGCAGGAAAATCCATCCGCCGCGTTGCGCGAGTTTGCCGAGCGGCGACTCCATTCCAAACGTGCCCGCTTCCAAATGGCCGGAACACAACTCGTCCGCGAGCGGGCCGATGGCGGCGTAAGCGTGCGTGGCGTGGACACTGCGCACCGCTTGCGGACGGCGGCGCAACGCCTCGGTAATCGCGCCGTTGTAGGACGGCGATGAGCGCACGTCGAAGATGGATTCCGCGCCGTGGTTGAACGTCGGCATCATCACCGTGCCGCCGGGGGCGACGAGTTCCAGCAGCGCGTCCACCACCGCGCCGGCGCCGCCTTCAACAAAACCAAAGCTGCTCAACGAGCTGTGGACCTGGATCAAATCCCCGGAACGAATCCCCAAGGCGCGCAAACCACTAATAATGTCCGCGCGCGCGACGCAAACCCCACGCACGCGGCGCCAGAAACGCTTCAGCCGTTTCCACATCGCAAGTCCAAGCCAGAAATCGGACGGTCCTTACGCTTCCGTCGCGCCCTGCCTTTCCTGTTGAACCGCGCGCATGGCTTTTCGTTTGCGTGCCATCGGCGCGCGCATGCTGGTGGAAGCGGTTCTTGTTGATTCCTTGGCCGCCTTGTCTTCCGCCGTGTGCATTGCGCGCAGCAGCGTCTCTGCTTGCATCCAATGCTCCACGTCGCGGCCATGCGGTTTGCCTTCCCTCTCCCAAATCAGGTAGGCACACGCCGCCACATCGATTGGATTCAACTCCGGCTGGGGGGAATTCTCGGCGTTCATGGCGGAGGAATTTTGCCACGTTACGGGGCAGCATCCAAGCTATTTCTGGCGTTCGCCGCGGTCCTGACTCAGCCGATGCTTGACCCCGAAGGTCGTTGAGAAGAAGGTATCCGTCTTTACCGCCCATCGGGCGCGGGCGGTCTCGTGGGTTTGGTTTGCACGCCCAAACGACGAACACAAAAACAACTGCGGACTTTGAGAAAAACCATGAATGGCATCGCGCGGACTTGTTTGCTTGCAGCACTGGCGGGATGGATGACTGCGGGACAACCGGAAGGCTGGGCAGCAACGAAACGGCCCACCGCTCCCGCCGCAAAAAAACACGGTGTCGCGCAGAATCCCTATCTTAGCGCCATCGTCGTGGACGCCGCCACCGGCAACGTCCTTTTTGAAGACAAGGCCGACACCAAAGGCTATCCCGCCAGCATGCTCAAGTTGATGGATCTGCTTATCATCCTGGAGAAAGTCGAGCGAAAAGAGATCACGATGCAGGACCCGGTTCCCGTCAGCGCCAAAGCCTCCCATATCGGCGGGTCGCGCGTCTGGTTGGCGGAAAAGGAATCGTTCCCGATGGACGAGATGCTCTACGCGCTCATGGTCCAATCGGCCAACGATGTCGCGGCGGCGCTCGCGGAAAAAATCGCCGGCACCACGGAGGCGTTCGTTGAACTGATGAACAAGCGCGCCCAGGAACTCGGCATGACGAGCACCGTCTTCAAATCCGTCCACGGCCTGCCGCCGGGACCGGGCCAGGAGCACGACGTCACCACCGCTCGCGACTTCGCCCTCCTCTGCCGCGAACTGCTCAAGCACAAAGACACGCTGCGCTACTCTTCCACGCGCGAACGGCCGTTCCGGCCCAATGACCCAAAACACATGGTCGTGATGCACACACACAACCATCTGCTCGGCGCAGTCGAAGGCTGCGACGGACTCAAGACCGGCTACATCACCGAGGCGGGCTACTCCATCTCCGTCACCGCCCAACGCAAAGGCCGGCGCGTCATTGCCGTAGTCCTCGGCAGCATTGACCGCAAAGTGCGCGATGCGAAGGCCGCGGAGTTGCTCTCCAAAGGATTCGCAGCTCTTCCTGCGCTCCCTCCGCCTGCGCCGTCCAAAATCGAACCCGTCCGCGCGCCCGCGCCTCCCGCTCAGGCCAAGGCGATGACGAACCCGGCGGCGCAAGAACCGGAGTTGCACGCCCACTACGGTTATTACTGGGCCTTCGGTCTCATTGTGATCTCCGCGCTGACTGCCGCTTGGTGGATGAAGAAGAATCGCTGGATGTGAGCCGTCCACACCGAAACGCAATACAGTGCGTGGCCGGCTTTGGATTTTCACCGTCCACGCGGACGGCGACAACGACTACCTCGAACGCGCCAACGTCCGCGACGGCTCGCGCTTGGCTTCCGCCGTCCGCCCGCGCGCGCCAAAAAAACTCGCGACACCGAGGCGGTGCTTTGATATACAAAATGAGGGACGGAAGACACGATGACGTTTGACCGGAAAATCTTGGGAACGTTCGGGCTGGCTACGCTTGCCTTGGGAGTCATCGCCATCATTTCCTACAGCAGCACCACAGGTTTTATCGAGACCTCGAATTTGGTGCGCCACAATCATCAGGTGCTCGGAGAAACCGGAAGCTTGTTGACCGACTTGATGAACATCGAGACCGCCGTGCGAGGCTACGCCATCAACGGCAACGAAATCTTCCTCGAACCCTACCACCTCGCCCTTCCGAAAATACCCGACCATTTCAAGGCGTTGCGCGACCTGATCGTCAAGAACGCCGGTCAACAACGCCGGTTGGACGAACTGGAGCCCCTGATTGCCAAGCAGATCGCCGTTGCGCAAGACTGCATCCGCGCGATGAAACGGCAGGGTGCCGAAGCCGCAGCCCGTGCGAACGGGCTTGAGGAAGGCAAGCGGCTCATGGATTCCATCCACCGTGTGATCGGCGCGATGGAGAACGAAGAGTCGCAGTTGTTGAAAACGCGCAGCGAGCAGTCCACACACAACGCCAACTTTGCCATGCTGGTGACAGTGGCGCTCGATGTGGTCATTGTGGTGCTGCTTGTCTGGGTGGGCTACGCCACGGCCCGGTATCTGGCACAACGCGCGCGGGTCGAGCAGGAACGAATCCGAAGCCACGAGCGGTTGACGCTTTCGCAAAAAGCGGGACGGATAGGACACTTTGAGTATTTTTTTGAAACCAAAACCTGCCTTTGGTCCGCGCAACTGGAGGCGCTCTACGACCTGGCGGGCGGCCGTTTTAAAGGAACGTTCGAAGACTGGTTGCAATACATGCACCCGGAAGACCGGAAATCGGTGCAAACGGAATTCGAGCGTTCCAAAACAACGGGGCAATTCGAAAAAGAGTTCCGGATTCTCTGGCCCAACGGCGCGGTTCGCTGGATCCAGATGCGGGCGGAGGTTTATTTCGATGCCGTCCGCATCCCGGTGCGCATGGTGGGCATCAACCGCGACATCACCGGCCGCAAAATGGCGGAGGCCGCACTGCGGCAATCCGAACAACGACACAGCACCCGCAACCGCATCGTCGAGATTTGCCTCAAGACCGGCGAGCAAGAGATGTATGTGCGGGTGCTGGCCATCATTCTGGAAACCACCAAGAGCAAGTATGGGATCTTTGGTTATGTGGACGAACAAGGCGCATTCGTGGTGCCTGCGATGACACCGACGGCCTGGGAACGGTGCCAAGTAACCGACAAGGCCACGGTGTTTCCTCGCGACGCCTGGGGCGAGAGTCAGTGGCCTCGCGCGATCCGCCAGAAACAAGCTCTTTACTCGAACGAACGCGCGACGTTGACGCCCAAAGGCCATGTTGAAATCCTCCGGAGCGCATCCGTGCCCATCCTTCACCAAAACGAAGTCATTGGGCTTTTTCAGGTCGCCAACAAAGAGACGAACTACGACCGGAACGACATCCGGATTCTGGAGGACGTCGCGGCCTGTGTCGCGCCGCTTCTGGCGGCAAGACTTCAACGGGACCGGGCGGAAAAGTCGCACAAACAGATGAGAGAAGCGACGCGCAAAGCCCATCATGAAATGGAGGCCCGCCTTCAGCAGCGCACCGCTGAACTGCAACAACAAATCACCAAGCGCCAGCAAGCCGAGGAGACCCTGCGCCAAACCGAAGAAAGATTCCGCAGGATCGCCGCCAGCATTGACGGCGTGCTCTACAGCGTGGACGTCGAAACACGGGAGTTCCGTTATTTGAGTCCCGCCGTGGAAAAAATCCTGGGATACACTGCGGAAGACATCCGTAACATGGGAGGCCGCACCGCTTTCCTGAATCGGGTGATTGAAAAAGGCGATTTTGCCGAGCAGAAGAACCGTTGGAAGCGGTTGACATCGCAGCCCACCCAGAACGCCGGATTCTCTGACGAGGAATGGTGGCGCTGCAAGGACGGGACCTTGAAATGTATCGAAGATCGCTGGACGCCCGTTTACGACGGAGAGCGCCTGATCACCACCGAAGGCGTGCTTTGTGACATCACCGAACGCAAGAAGGACGGCAAGAACTCCCGCTCGTGACTGTGCGGCGCGATTCATCAAGACGTGTTGAGGGAAAACAACAATGAGCAAGAACCTGTCACCAACATCTTTTTCCCGGCGCGCCATGCTCGGCGCGGCTGCCATGGGAGTGGCGGCGCTCGCCGGGGGCGCGAATGCAGCGGAAAAGCCGGAAGCCCTTTCACACGGGAAACCAAGACCCGCCACGGTGCGGGACCGGCTTTGGATTTTTACCGTCTACGCGGGCGGCGACAACGATTACCTCGAACGGGCCAACGTCCGCGGCGGCTCGCGCATGACGCCGGCCGAGGGCGCGTTCTGGCTGAATGTGCCCAACCTGCTGCTGATCCGCAGCCATGACGAGCCGCATCTGCCGGGCGGCGAGCAATGGCGCGCGAAAACATCCTTCGAACAATACGCCACCTCGTTCCAGCCGCTTGACCGCGTTGTCTGGTCCGTCGTCGGCAGCGGCGGCAAAGGCGGTCTGGCCGAGCTGTCTCCCGTGATTCAACTTGCCAAAAAATTTCCCAACATCCGCGGCATCTATCTCGACGACTTCATCGTGGACGCGAAAAAACAACCCGATGGCCGCATCGCAGGCCGTCCGGCGCTGCAACCGGCCGAACTGAAAAAGGCGCGCGAGCAACTGAAGTCCGTCGGCCGGCCGATGGACGTTTGGATCACCCTCTACACGCACGAGATTACGCCGCCGCGAAAGACAACCTCCCCCGCGTTCCGCGGCTGCGAGCCGCCACTGGCAGAGTTTCTGGACCTTTTCGACGTGCTCACGCTTTGGACGTGGAATTCCGACGAGCTGCCGGCGCTGGAGGAGAACCTGGCCGCACTGGAGAAGATCGCGCCCAAACAGGCGCGCATTGCGCTGGGCTTATACATCTGGGACTACCACAACGGCCGGCCGGTGCCGCAGGAGTTGATGCAGCATCAGTGCGAAACCGGCCTCAAGTGGCTGAAGGCCGGGCGCATTCACGAAATGATCTTCCTGGCCAATACCGTGCTCGACATGGGCGTCCCCAGCGCCGAGTTCGCCCGCCAATGGATCGCCAAGGTCGGCGCGCAATCCCTGGAGTAGTCCGCCGGCCGTCGTTTTCGCGTGTCCTTGCGCATTCCTACCAAGGTCGCAGTGGTTTTCGCTCGCCTCGCCTGAGGTTTCTCGGAAATGATGCCGTAACTTTTTTTGCGCTGGAATCGAGCTATGAAACTATCTGTTCGTTTGGGATCAATGCTGGCAGCAACGATGGCGATGGGTTGGTGCGCGCTCAACTTATCGGTTGAGTCGGCGCGCGCGGCGTCGCCGGAGTGGAACCAGGCCATCCACAACCTTCGCCAGCAGGTCATGGCGGTGCGCAAGGGCGTCGAGGAAGGCGACTGGTTTTCCACGGAGCCGATGCGGCCGAACAAAAAGAACCGCACGGCCAACGTCGAACCGGAGTCGTGTGTTGATTTGAAGGCAAAAGATTCCGGCGGAAAAAAGTCGCTCTGGAGCCACATGAACTGGACCGATGGCCAGGATGTGGAAGTCAGGGGCGCGGCCGGCAACGCCATCTACGCCTATCGCGTGCTCACTGCCAAGGAGCCGGCCAAACTCGTTGTGGAATTTGGCGGCGCGGACAGCCTTGCGGTTTGGTTGAACCAGAAGCCGGTGCTCACGCGGGAAAAGCCCTCCAGCGCACACGAGAAAGTCACACTCGACCTCGCCAAGGGGAGGAACGAACTGCTCATTCGCATCAACTGCACCAGGGAGACCAGCAGTTTCTTCTACTTCAGCGGACCGGTTATCTCGACGGAGCTGGCGAAGCTCGACAGCCGGTTCAGCGAGGAGAACCAGCTCTTCACAATGTATTTCCCCGGCTATCAGCGGTGGTTCGTTGACGACGCAAGCCCGGCGCCCGAGCGGAGCGCGATCGGCTCGGTGTTGAGGAAACTCAAAACCGCCGCCGCCGCGGAGAGCGCCCGGCTCGACGAATTGGTCAAGAGCAAGGCCACCTCCGCCGATCCGGCGTGGTTCGATTTGTTCCTTTCCGTGGCGCACAAGGCGAAGGCGCTTGAAGACGCCACAGCGCTGTTGAAGTCGGTGAACACCCAAGCGCTGCGGCTCGCCATCGAGGACCTGGCCAAGACCTATCCCGACAAATACAAGAACGGCGCGGCCTATCTCTCGCGGCTCGACGCCATCGAAAAGGAGATGCCCGCCATCCAGAAGGCGCTGGCCGACAACGACGACAAGGCCATCATGGACTTCGGCGCGCGCTGCGACAGCCTGCAACGCGAGGCGCTGATCCTCAACAACCCGGTCATTGACTTCGACAAGATCCTTCTGATCAAGCGCGACGCGAGCCGGCTCTGTCTGCCGGCGAACTGGCAGGGCAACTCCAGCGTCAAACCCGCCACGCTCAACGAAATCGCCGCGATGCCCATCCGCGAAAAGAATCCCCCGCTCCAGCGCGTCTTCAAGCCACAGCGCGACGTGTTCGTCGGCGACGTGCGGCTCCATTTCGATGGCGCGCGCATCCTGTTCTCGTCCATCGGTTCCAACGACCGCTGGCAGATTTTTGAGACGAAACTCGACGGCACCGGTTTGCGGCAGGTGTCTCTGGGCGAATACGGCGACGTGGACAACTACGACGGCATGTATCTGCCCGACGGCCGCATCATTTTCGATTGCAGCGCCACGTTCCAGGGCGTGCCGTGCGTCGGTGGCAGCGATTACGTCGCCAACCTCCACATCATGGACGCCGACGGCAAGAACGTCCGCCGGCTCACATTCGACCAGGACAACGACTGGTATCCGTGGCTGATGGAGGATGGGCGCGTGATGTATCTGCGCTGGGAATACACCGACTCGGCGCATTACTTCAGCCGCGTGCTGATGCACATGAACCCCGACGGCACGCGCCAGCAGGAGTTCTACCACAGCAACAGCTACTGGCCGAACGCCACCTTCTACGCGAAGCAGTTGCCCGGCAAACCGTCCATGTTCGTCGGCGTCATCTCCGGCCACCACGGCGTCGCGCGCGCCGGCGAGCTGGTTGTTTTTGACGCCAGCAAAGGCCGTCAGGAAGCTACCGGCGCCGTGCAGAAAATTCCCGGCTACGGCAAGAAGGTCGAAGCCGTCATCAAGGACGGCCTCGTGAACGACTCGTGGCCGAAGTTCCTGCATCCGTTCCCGTTGAGCGACAAACAGTTCCTCGTCTCGTGCAAGCCCGACCCGCGCGCGAACTGGGGCGTTTATCTCGTGGACATCTTCGACAACATGATCCTGCTCAAGGAACAGCCGGGCCAGGCGATGCTCGAACCGATCCCGTGGCGCAAGACCACGCCGCCGCCGTGCATTCCCGACATGGTGGATACGTCGAAGAAAACCGCCACCGTTTCCATCCAGAACATCTACGCCGGCCGCGGGCTGGCGGGCGTTCCGCCGGGCACGGTCAAGGCGCTGCGGCTTTTCCAGTATGAATATTCCTACCGGAACATGGGAGGGCATTACTTCGTCGGCATGGAAGGCCCGTGGGACGTGCGGCGGATCATCGGCACCGTGCCGGTCCAGCCCGACGGCTCCGCGTCGTTCGAGGTGCCCGCGAACATCCCGATAGCCATCCAACCGCTCGACGCCGGCGGCAAGGCGCTCCAGCAGATGCGCAGTTGGTTCGTCGGCGTGCCGGGCGAACACGTCTCCTGCACCGGCTGCCACGAGCCGCAGAATTATTCCATCGCTCTGAAGGCCACCGACGCCGGACGCGGCGCGCCCGCGGTGCCCGCGCCGTGGCACGGCCCGAAACGCGGCTTCGCGTTCCTGCGCGAGGTGCAGCCGGTGCTCGACAAGTATTGCGTCGGCTGCCACGACGGCAAGATCGCCACACAGCCGAACTTCGCCGACACCAACATCGTCCGCACCACCACCGGCTCGCCGTTGCCCGCGTCGTATCTGGCGCTGCATCCGTTCGTGCGCCGCAACGGCCCCGAAGGCGATTACCATCTCCTCACGCCGCTGGAATTCCACGCCAACACCAGCGAGCTGGTGCAGATGCTCGAAAAGGGCCATCACAACGTCAAACTCGACGCCGAGGCGTGGGACCGCATTATCACGTGGATTGACCTCAACGTCCCCTGCTACGGCACGTGGCACGAGGCGCGAGAGATTCCAAAGGACTTCGAAAAGCGCCGCTACGAAATGAAGAAACTCTACGCCAACGTGGACGAGGACATCGAGGCGACCCCGGTCACCTACACCAACCGCCTCGCGTTCGTCCCGCCCGCGCCGGAGCCCGCCAAAATCTCAAATCTCAAATCTCAAATTCAAAATCCCCCCGGCTGGCCCTTCGACGCCGCCAAGGCCGCGCAGATGCAGGCCGCGCTCGGCAACACCGATTTCATTCTCGACCTCGGCAACGGCCTCACCATGAAATTCAAGCGCATCCCCGCCGGCGAGTTCGTCATGGGCGACCTGAACGGTTACCCCGACGAATCCCCCCCCGCCGTCGTGCGCATCGCCAAACCGTTCTGGATGGCCGTCACCGAAGTGTCCCTCGCGCAATACCAGGCGTTCAACCCCAAGCACGAGAACGGCTACTACGACCGCCACTACAAGGACCAGGTCAACCCCGGCTACTCCATGGACGACCCGAAGCTCCCCGTCATCCGCGTCTCGTGGGACGGCGCGATGCAGTTCTGCCACTGGCTCGCCCAGAAGACTGGCAAGCGCGTCACCCTGCCCACCGAGGCGCAATGGGAATGGGCCTGCCGCGCCGGCACCGACACCGCCATGAACTACGGCACCCTCGACACCGACTTCTCGTCCTTCGAGAATCTCGGCGACAAAACCCTCAGCCAACTCGCCGTCAGCGGCGTGGACCCGAAGCCGATCAAGAACCCCGACAAATTCTGGGACTACATTCCCAAGGAAGAGCGCTTCAACGACGGCGTCCTGATGCTGGCCGACGTGGACGCCTTCGCCGGCAATCGTTGGGGTCTCAAGAACATGCACGGCAACGCCCGCGAATGGACTCTTTCCAATTTCCGCCCCTACCCCTACAGCATCGCCGCCGGCGCCAACGACGTCAGCCTCTCCGGCGACAAAGTCGTCCGCGGCGGCTCCTGGTATGAGCGTCCCAAGTTCGCCCGCTCCGGCTTCCGCCTGGCCGTCCCCAACTGGCAGCGCCCCTACAACGTCGGCTTCCGCGTCATCATCGAGGAGTGAGGAAACTCAACCGTCAGCCGATCCTGTAGCGGCGGTCTCTGACCGCCGGTCCTAAACAATGATTTCGGCGGTCAGAGACCGCCGCTACAGAAACCGATTGCGCTTGCCGTTGCAAGCAGCGGAGAGGACTATGACCAAGAAGGTAAAGTGGATGAGGATTGTTCTCGACGTGGCGAAAGCCAGGCTCCAACCTTCGCCCTGTCGCCGCATGAGGCGACAATAAATGTTCGCCAAAGCATGACAGCGATCTGCCAGTCTTGCGAAGTCGCTCAAGCTACGGTCACCGACAAATGCGACGACCCAGTCGAACCTTATTTGTTATGTGGTTCCTGCCACGCTCGGCTCAAAGCCCGTTCATTGCGACCATTGGAATGGTATAACCTCGCAAAACGCCATGGATGGTATCAGTACTTTCTCCACGATGATTTTTATGACGACGACGGAACAGCTTGGCAACCGGAAGCTGACGTCATTGAAGCGGAGCGTTTTCCGATTCCGGATTTCGCCTCTGTTTGCAGCAACCCTGAGACTCTTCTTGACTGGTCGATCACCCGTTGGCACTTAAGAGATCAGGAATTTTTGGCATGGTCGATCTTCTCGCCAGACACCAAACTTCGAGTGTTGAGTAACCGCTTCTCAGCAACAGCAAATTCAGGCATACGCTCTCTCATACTTGAAATAATTGGTAAAACAGGTGACGCCAGCAACGTTGCTTTTGTTAGGTATGCTTGGAGGGAGTATCCCGAGAACATCTCCTTGGGGTCACTAGTGCATGCTTCCGCAACTTGCCTTCCCTTTGAGGAGGGGTTCGAAAGAGCCATATCCGCCCTTGCTTCTTTGGAGCCATCACAGCGCCGCAATTCGATGTATTGCTTGGGGTATTTCGGCTCGCCTGCCGGACTGGATTGGATCGAGAAGAACTGCTCTCAACCGATCACGGAGTCTTGGGGATACTTGGCTGCTATGTGTCGCCCTTCATGGGCTAGACTCACCGCATGGCTGTCGCGAGGTCGGCCGCTCAGCTTGGTCGCGATTGACACATTGGAGGCGATAGCACGGCTTCGCACGCCGCTATTGAAAGAACGTCGAGTTCGGTTGGAACAAGCACCGTCGTTCACCGAGCTTGAGGCAGTTCTGCGAGAGTATGAGTGTCGAGATCCAGTTCCACGCGTTCAGAAAAAAGTATCAGGGCTCTTGGGGAACTTCGAGCGAATCACAAATACATAACGCGAAAACCGCGATGGAGCGACCCGGCCCCGGCCGTAAATCACGGCTGACGTTTGCCTATTCTCTTCTCCGCTCAACTCCAACTGAGTCTTTTCTGCGGCTCGTCGAACATGAGGGCGTGGGCTTCGTGGAGGCTGGCGTTTCTTCGGCGAATCCGATAACTGTTGAGGATAATGAAACATCTAATGGCGTGGTTGTGGGCGGCGGCGTTGTGCAGCGCTGCGGAGATTTCCGGCGAGGTTGGCGGCAAACTGCTTGCCGCCGGTGACCATCGTGTGATGATTCTCTCGTCGAAAGGCGAGGTCGAGTGGGAGCATCCCACTGCCCTCACCCACGACGCGTGGATGCTCGGCAACAGCAACGTCCTTTTCGCCGATGGCGCGACGGTGGCGGAGGTGACGCCCGACCACAAGGTCGTCTTCCAATACAAATCGCCCGAGCAGAAAGGCGGCGGCACCTTTTCCTGCCAGCGGCTCGATAACGGCAACACGCTCATTGGCGAGAACTCCACCGGCAAAGTGCTGGAGGTGAATCCTGACGGCAAGGTGGTGTTCGAGTTGCAGACCCAGCCCGCCACGCTGGGGGCTCATCACAACATGCGCATGGTCCGCAAACTCAAGAACGGCAACTACCTCGTCTGCCATTCCGGCGCGCACCTCGTGAAGGAATACACGCCCAAGGGCGGCGTTGTCCTCGAACTCAAGACGCCCAACCTCGCTTTCGCCGCGATCCGCACCGCCAAAGGCACGACGCTCGTCTCGACGCTGGATAAGCTCATCGAGTTCGACGCCGCCGGCAAGGTCGTGTGGGAGTTCGCCAACACAGACATCCCCGGCGTGAAGATCACCAACATGACCGGCATGCACCTGCTGCCCAATGGCAACATCGTCACCGGCTGCTACCGCGCCTACGAGAAGGGCGAAGGCACCGGCTTGCTGGAGATCACGCGCGAAAGGAAGCTCGTCTGGCGCTTGAGCAATCCGAAGCTCGCCGGCACGATGATGGCCGTGCAGAAGCTGGACGCCGCCGGCAAGGCGATGGCGGGGGAAAGGTAGCTGGGCTTAGCGCTTGTGCCAGCGACCGTGTTACGCAAGAATCTCTCAGCTCACTAAATATGTGAGGCGGTGATGTCAGCGGCGAAAGAACATGAACATTGACGAGGCCCAGCGGCTGGTTGAAAGAGTTGTTGGCGTATGGCCTATAGCCACGCCTGTCCTGATCGCCGCAACGATCCTTTGCTTCGTCTATCGTCGCTCTCATTGGATTACACCGTTCTGGACATTCTTCGTTTGTCCCGTTTTGGTTCTGTTCGCACTTGTCATTCGTATGCTCTGCCTATCCGGCACAGTGGGTGGTCCTGACGCGGGATTCGTTGGCATGGGGACTTTCTACATAGCCCTTTTCTCACTCTTCGAAGTCATTCCCGGAATTGTGGTCATCTGCGCCGTGCCGCCGAAAAGCACTTGGATTCGACCCTGTCTGTTGCCTTGCGTTTGCGCCGCGGTAATATCCCTCACAGCTACAATCCTCGGCATCCCGCATTTGCCTCTACAACGGTAGTTGTTAGTCGTTGTTTTCGGCCGGCCGGAGGTCCGGCCCTGCTTTTCGGCGGTCGCAGACCACCGTCCCATCCCCTGGCGACACCCCGGCCACGTCACCACCAACCGGGCGCAACTTGAAGGCGTGTTGCCCGAACGCTTTGTTTGTTCAGCATCCGCTTAGTGGTGATGGGGGAGCGCCGTAGGCGCGGCAGGTCATAGCCCACGGCGTGAGCCGTGGGGATAAACGGGTCGAAGGACAAAAGCCCCGGCAGGGGCGAAAGAAATTCATCGGTGGGGCGCGTTTTCTGTCGCCCCTGCCGGGGCTTTCGTTCTACGTCACGAAACCCACGGCTTGCGCCGTGGGCTACGATCTAGCGCCGCTCCGCGGCTAAAACGGTTTGGGCAACACGCCCTTGACACCTGCACCCGTTGGGTAGGGCGAGCCGTCCCCGGCGAGCCGCGACCTTTGGAACGTGAGCGATGACGGCTCAGCGGGGACGCTTCGCCCTGCCTCTGGGGCTTGATCGTGGCGCGTGTGCCAAGTTGCGCCCCCCACCAACACTGAATAGCCAATTTCTCTTGACTCTGAGAGAATAATACTGCACCTTGTCCCCGGCCATGAAACCGGGAAGACGAAGCGATGCGGTTTTGGAAGCGTGGAGCGATGGAGGCGCGCGCCCCAACGCCGGGCGGCAGACCTGCACCTCCGGATGGATGCGCCACCCCCTTTCACCCTTGGTCATTGCTTGGAACCCGGCAATTGGAGTTTCAAAAACCCCGGCGATGGATCCGTCTGGCCGCCGGAGGCAACGCGTTTTCTGCGAAACGAACCCAAATCCAAAATATTCCAACACCTGCAATTGCAGTATCTTATGATGATTTGTGCTCAGAACATAAATGCGAAACGAACCCAAATGATAGAAAGACAGAAGGTGGAAGGAGCCTCACGCCAAAGCACAAAGACGCCAGGATACAAAAAAACCTTGGCGGCTTTGCGTCCAGGCGCAAACCAAACCGTCCCCCAATGATCGGCGCCATCCGGCTCTTGGCGCAGATGCCGTTTTTACGAGACGAAGCCAAATGCAAAATACTTCAACAACTGAAATGGCAGTGCCTTATGACGATATGACGCTCAAACATAAATGCGAAACGAACCCAAATGAGAGAAAAACAGAAGGTGGAAGGCGCTCACGCCAAGGCGCGAAGACGCAGACATCCCGAAACTCCCATACCCTCCCCACCCCAATACTCCGTGCCTCCGGTTTGCAACTGCGCGTTTTCTGCGAAACGAACCCAAATGTGGAGGACAACAGGTCGCCAGGCAAAAGCCACGACACTACCAAACGACGCTTGGCATCGGTGCGAGAACCTTGTAGAACACACGCGCTTTTCCTGACACGGAACAGGACGAACTGAGGAGAACAACAGCCATGGCCATGAAGAAATTTATCAACGACCCGAAGAACCTCACGCCGGAGTTGCTGGAGGGATTTTGCCTCGCTTACAGCGACAAGGTGGCGCTGAAGAATGAGAAGCACGTCTGCCGCGCGCGGCCGAAAGACCCGTCGAAGGTGGCGCTGGTCACGCTCGGCGGCGCGGGCCACGAGCCGGCGCTCAGCGGGTTCGTCGGCGAGGGCATGCTCGACATCAGCGTTGTCGGCGACATCTTCGCCGCGCCGGCTGCGCCGAAGGTATTCGACGCGCTCAAGCAGATCAACCGCCCGGCAGGCACGTTGCTGGTAGTGCTCAACCACGCGGGCGACGTGATGAGTTCCAACATCGCGATGCAGATGGCCAAAAAAGCAGGTCTCAACGTCAAGAGCATCCTCACGCACGAGGACATCGCTCCCGGCGCGAACGCTCCCGCCGAGAACCGCCGCGGCCTAGTCGGCTGCATCCCGCTTTACAAAATCGCCGGCGCTGCCGCCGAGGCCGGCAAGAGCCTCGACGAGGTGATCGCGCTGGCGGAACGGTTCAACAACAACATGGCCACCCTCGCCGTGGCGTTGACGACGGCGACGCATCCCGCCAGCGGCCAGTCCATTTTTGCGCTGGCCGACGACGAGATGGAGATCGGCATGGGCCAGCACGGCGAAGCCGGCACAGGCCGCTCGAAGATGAAGACCGCCAACGAGACGGCGGAAATCATGGTGACGCAGTTGCTCGAGGCCGTCAAAGCCGGCAAGGGCGACAAGGTGCTGGTGATCATCAACGGCGCCGGCGCGACGACGCTGATGGAGCAGTTCATCGTCATGCGCCGCGTCGGTCAGGTGATCGCGCAGAAAGGCATCGTGCTGGCACGCGCCCGCGTCGGCGAGTTCCTGACCGTGCAGGAGATGGGCGGCTTCCAGATGTTCGTCGCCAAGATGGATGACGAGATGCTCAAGTATTGGGACGCGCCGTGTGATACGCCCTACCTGACGGTCAGATAAAACGAAATGCGTAATGCGTAAGTTTACGCGTTATGCATCCCAGATCATCATGCAAACCATCGGTCCAATAATCATCGTCCGCATGATCGAAGTCGCCGCGGGAAAAATCCGCGCTGCGGAGAAGGAACTGTCGGCGCTGGATTCCGCCACGGGTGACGGCGACCACGGCATGACCATCTGCCGCGTGATGGACGCCGCCGAAGCCGCCGCGAAGGCCGACACCACCGGCAAGATCGGCGAGTTGCTCAACAAGGTCGGCTGGGACGTGATGAGCGTGGACGGCGGCTCCACCAGCCCGTTGCTCGGCTCGTTCCTCATCGGCTTGAGCGAAGGCGCGGGCAGCGGAGCGGAACTGGACGCGACGGCGGTGGCGGCGATGTTCGAGGCCGGCGTCGCGGGTTTGCGCCAGCAGACGAAGGCACAGCCGGGCGACAAGACGATGATTGACGCGCTCGTGCCGGCGGTGGACGCGTTGCGAGCGGCGGCCAACGGCGGCGCTGATGTTTCCACGGCGTTGCGCCAGGCCGCGGACGCGGCGGCGCGCGGCGCGCAGGCGACGAAGGAGATGACGGCGAAGTTCGGCCGCGCCCGCAACCTCGGCGACCGCACGCGCGGCCATGCCGACCCCGGCGCGACCTCGATCTCATACATTTTCGCGGGTTTCGCGGAAGCAACACAGTAACACGACAACAACAACCACTGTAGCGGCGGTCTCTGACCGCCGGCTTTCAATTTCGCGAAAGATTTCGGCGGGCATAGACCGCCGCTACAGTCGACAATAACAAACAGGAGTAACGAACATGGCAGAAGCAGCAGGAAACCAGGAAGCGAAGGATTACGGAATTGGCGTACCGCAAAAGACCGAGGGATTTTTCCTCAAGGGCCTCGGGCATCTCGATTGGGGCATGAAGAACCGCCTCGCGCGCGTCTTCAACCCCAAGAGCGGCCGCACGGTCATGCTGGCGTTCGACCACGGCTACATCATGGGCCCGACCTCCGGCCTGGAGCGCATGGACCTGACCATCACGCCGCTGATTCCGTATGCCGACTGCCTCATGTGCACGCGCGGCGCGCTGCGGCAGATCGTGCCGCCCACGTCGAACAAACCGATCGCCCTGCGCGTGTCGGCCGGCTCGACAATCCTGACCGACCTCAATGACGAGTGCGTCATGGACATCGAGGAGTCGGTGCGGCTCAACGCCTGCCTCATGGCCGCGATGGTGGCCATCGGCGGAAAGTTCGAGGCGCTCACCATCCGCAACCTCACGCGGTTGATTGACTCCGGCAACCGCCTCAGCATCCCGACGCTCGGCGTGAACGCCGTCGGCAAGGAACTGGCGCGCGACGCGCGTTACCTCGGCCTCGCGACGCGGGTTCTGGCCGAGAACGGCGCGCATGTCGTCAAGACCTACCACTGCTCGCCCGGCTTCGAGAAGGTCGCCGCGGCATGCCCCGTGCCGATCGTCGTCGCCGGCGGCAAGAAACTGCCGGAACTCGAAGCGCTCCAGATGGCTTACGAGGCAATTGACCAGGGCGCCGCGGGCATGGACATGGGCCGCAACGTCTTCCAGGCTGAGCATCCCGTCGCGATGATCCAGGCCGTGCGCGGCGTCGTGCACGACAATCTGAAGGCCAAGGAAGCGTTCGATCTCTACCAGACGATCAAGAACAAGAAGTAATTCCGGTCGTCGCTCGCGAACGATTCGCAAACGAAAAGGCCCGCGCATCTCCATGCGCGGGCCTTTTTCTTAACAGATAAAACAACGACTGATCGGAGCTATCAAGAGCTTTGCTACTTGCACGCGCCAAACACGTCGCGCACCGCTTCGAGGTATTTCAAGCCGTTGACCGTGTCCGGCTCCAGATAGCTGCCCTCGGTCCACTCGTTCCAGCAATTGATGTTCAAAATCCGCGGGCCGTTCTTGCGGGCGAGCAACCGTTGCTTTGTCATCTCCAGCGCCTTGCGGAAGCGCTCGGGCGTGTTGCCGCCGATGGTGTTCGTGAACGGGTAGCCGAAATTGCCAAACTCGTCCTCCTGGCAGGCGCGCGGACTGGAATCCCAACCCATCGTCACGTTCGGAAAATACGGCACGCCGAACATCGCCTCCGCCTTCGTCCAGTATTCGAAGTAACGGTCGCGCATCTCATCGTAATCCGTCTGCTGCTTCGGCAAGGCCGCGTGATGAATCCACACGTAGGACGTGACCGAGTCGAAACCGAGGTCGTGGACCAGTTTCTCCGGGTCCGCCACCTTTTGCTCGCCGGGCAGAATGGTCCGCCCCCACACCACCGCGTTCAGGTGCAAGCCCGGCAAACCCGCGGCGCGGGCCTTGGCGCGAAACTTGTCCAGCGCGGCGCGCGTGGCCTCGACGGAGCCGAAATTCGACAGCAACTTGGACAGATCGTAGAACGAAAAATACGGCCGCCCGTCAATCCGCCAATAAGACGGCTGCAAGAAGTAATCCCGGATGACGTGGTCGCAAATCCTGTCGAAGCTTTCCGGCGTCACCTTGCCGGGAAAGAGCAACGGGTGTTTGCCCACGCGCCGCGCCGGTTGAATGTCGGTCCAGTCGTGATTGGCCCACATCAAGCCGAACTTGACGCGTTGGTTGTTCGGCGCTTTGAGATAGCCCCGATCCAAACAGTTGTTGAGGAACGGGCCGTCGTCGTAGTAATACCAGTCGAAGATGGACGCTCCGATGCCATGGTCGGCGGCGGCGGCGATTTTCTTCGCCATGACCTTCGGGTCCGACTCATCCACGTAGCCCCATAACGGCACTTTCGGCTGCTGATGACCGGGAAACCGCGGCTTGGCGGCTTTCACCAACTCCCATTCGCACCACCCCTCCCCTTTCATTTTCGTGTTACGGGCGTCGCCGGGGTGGTAGTTCGCAAAGTAATAGCTGGCCACGGTAATGGACGAAGGCGCGCTCGCCTCCTCTCCACCGCGCGCGACAGCGCCCAAACCCGCTGCGGCAACGAAAACCAGCATGCATGTTGTCAGTTTCATTATTCCAATTTCCTTTGATCGTTTCTCCGCTTGCAACCAGTCCAGCGTCTATTGAACCCGCTGCCAAGTCAACCGGCGCGAGTGTTTCTCGCCATTGGCCTTGAAGGGCGGCGGCTCAAGGATCAGTTTGTCGCCCGAAAGTGTGAACTTCCGCCGTTGCTCGCCGCCTTCCCAGTTCGGCAACAAGCTGCCTTCAACGTGATGAATCACGATGCCCTCGCGCTCGTGTACCTCGTAGGTTCCAAAATAAGCCGCGTAGCCGACAAACGCCGTCTTGGCCTCCGCTGGCGTCGCGCGGTGGACGTCCTCGGAAGCCAGGCGCGGCCGCCCGCGACGCATCGCCTGCGCCGCCATGTGGCCGGCGGCGTCATACGTCAACATGCCGGCGGGTTCGGGTCCAAAATCCAACGGATCAACCAGTTTTCCGCTGGCGTCGCGCTCCTCGATGGACACCAGCTTCCACGTACCGACCAACTGGCTCGCGCCCGGAGGCGACGACTCGGCGGAAATTGCGCTCGACACGTCCAAAGCAAGCCATGTCAGAGCCACAACGGGGAGCAGCCACAAATGAATGTGTTTTGTCTTCATAATTTTCTTTCTGTCAAGGGTTGCCGGCAGCGCGGTCGCGGCGCGGCGTCTTCACGTCGTCGAGCACGGCCAGCAACGCGAGGTAGTTGTCCACCAGCAATCCTTCGTAGCCGTGGCAACCGCCCCGCCAATCGCGCCAGTCGCGCGACATGCCGTTCTCGCCGAACCCCTGGAACTCGCCCCGCGCGTAGCCCGCCAGCATCGGATCGAGAATGCGCCGCGCGTCCTCGACGCGACCGAGTTGGTAGAGCGCCTTCAGCGTGAAGTAAACGTAGCAGCCGGTGGCGCCGCCATTCTCGTAATACTGAAACCCGTCGCTGCCGTCATCGAGGCGCGGCACGCCATGCACCTGCGGCGGGGTGTCGTGCAGGACATAATCGCCTTTCTTGACCGGCACGAGATTGCCCGGCAAGCCGAGGGCGAAGTTGGCATAGCCGACCTCCTTCATCTTCGCCAGCAGCCGGTCCATGACGGCGTTGGCAGTCGGGTCGTCGAGCAATCCGCAGGTGATCGCGACACCCTGCACGAACGTGAACCAGTAATCATGAAGCTGGCCATCGGCGCTTTTCCAGCCCGCGAGCACGCCGGTGGCTGGATTGAGGAACGTCGGCGCATACGCAGCGCGGAGCTTGGCGGCTTTGTCCGTGAAGACTGTCGCGTCGTCGTTGTGCTTCAGTTGCCGGGCGAGATTCGCAAACATCCGGCAGGCGCGGTAGGCCAGCGCGTTCGAGTAAGCGTCCTCGTGGCCGAAGTTGATCGTGTCCCACCAGTTCGCCGGACGCTTTTCGCGCAACGGCCGGTCGCCGAAGTTGCCCGTGCCGGGATATTCGATGAGACCGTTGCCATCCTTGTCGGCGGCCATCATTTCGCGCGCCCACGCGAGGAGCTTGTCGTAGTTGGCAGCGGCCCATTTCAAGTCGTTCGCTCCCTCGACGTAGTTGCACGCCGAGATGAGCAGCGATGGATAAGAATCGAGTGAGTTCCACGGCGTCAACCACCCGGCGATATCCGCGCCGCCCGTCGAGCCGTAGCCGATCTGGCCATAGCCTTTGGCGCCGCCAAGGTAGCGGTCCAGTGTCATGCGGATCAGGTCGAGACAGGTCAGGTTGCCGACGAGCGCCGGCGTGCGCCGCGCGATTTCGGAATACTTGAACAGCGTGAAGGCGCACGGATCGCTCGCGGAATTGTTGGCGAGCATCTGAACGCGCGGGTTGACCTGCAAGATGTTGAGCCAATCGCGCCGAAACCCGTCGTAGCGGGCGTCCTTCTCAATGCCCGGCAGCTTCGGATAAATCGCCGCCACTTCCAACCGATACTCGACGTGCGGCTGCTTCGCCGTCGCCGGCGGAAACGCGACACCTACAAATGGCGGCTTGATGTGCCGCCGGGCGTCGTAGTCGAGCTGCGCACCGTGGACGTTGCACGTAATGCGCGCCGATCCCATGTCCGGCAGATGGAGCACGCACGGCAGCGCCACGCGCCTTTCCCCGGGCCGCATCAGCCCCAGCAACGTCGCGTGATTTGCCTTCTGGTTAAACGTCAGCGTCAGCGGCGGCATTTCGCCCTCCGGCACGAAATCGGAGCGCAAAGTCAGCGTCCGTTCGCCGCATATGACACGCCAGATGGGCTTGCCGTTGAGTTTGTAACTGAATCGCCCGTCCAGTTCCAATCCCGACACGGCAACGGCGTTCGTTTCCACGGCCACCGGGTTTTGTTGAACCTTGCCCTGACCAAGCGAGTCCAGGGCGAAAAAGCTGAATGCCGGCGCGCTCCCCGACAAACCAACGGCCAAATGGCGCGATTGAAATGCCGGTTCCGCCGCGGCAGCCGCGACAGACATCGCCATCAATACAACCCATGACCGCGTCGTTATCATCATCGCCCAGTATATTCTTCGAGCAATCGCAAATACAGCCGGTATTGCTCCATGGAAACCGCTGGCGGCGTCTGGTGATCCACGCTCGGAATGAAGCCGCCGCTCTTCATCAACGGTCCGAGCCGCTCGAATTCCGCCCGCATCGCTGCTTCGCCCCGGTCCATCGTCAGCTTGTTGAAGTGGCCAACCATTCGCAGCGTTGGAAACTGCTGCCGCAACTTCATCCCGTCCACACCGGCCTGGCGTTCCAACGGCAACACGCCGGCCACGCCGACGCTTTGCAACCACGGCGCCAGTTGCGTCACTTCGCCGTCCGTGTCCACGATGAGCGGGATGTTCAACTCTTCGAGCACCGCGATCAGCCGGCGGTAATACGGTGCCAGAAACTCCTCGAACACCTGCTGCGAAATCATCGGCCCGTGGTTGTAGCTCATGTCCTCCGCCAGCGTCATGAACGTCGGCACGCAGACCTTCGCCATCTGCCGGACGAGCCGCAGGTTGAACTCCGTCAGGTCGTGGTTCATCGCGTGGACCAGTTCCGGCTGGTCGTAGAACGCGTAACTCAACCGCTCGATGTTCATCAACGTCCGCGGAAACCAAAACCAGCCCTCCAGCGTCGCCCACACCACCGCGTCGCCGCGCGTCTGCCGCGCCGCCCACGGCCGCATCGCCTCGATGGCGGCGGAGTGGTCCGGATAAAGCCGCGGTTTGACGCGCCGGTAATCGTCCATGTTCGCGACGATGCCCTCGACATGATGCTGCGTCGCCTCGATTGTCGCCTCCGTGGTGCTGAACCAGAACTGCTGGTACGGATCGAGGCCGAAATACTGTGCGATGCCAAACACGTCGCCGAACTTCAACTCGCGCGGCAATCCCTCGCCGTGCCAGCGCGCGATGGTTTCGTCCCACCACATGGCCCATTCCCAACGCGGCAGCCGGTCCACCGGCTGGAAGTTCATCACGGCGCGGAAGCGTTCGACGTGGTTCATCGAGCGTCTCCTTCCGTCAGAATCCGCACCGGCCCGAACAAACCCGACGGCGTTAGCGGCGTGTCCTTGGTCAACTTGCGGATGTTGGTTTTCGTGAGCCGCTTCTCCGGCGGCAGCGAGGCGTCCCCGATGATGCGGTTGGGCCAGAAGTTGACGACCTCAACTTCGAGCACGTTGCCCGATGGCTTGATCGCGCCAGTCGCCTCCACGCGGAACGGCGGCGACCAGACAACGCCCAGCGGGCGGCCGTTGAGGCGGATTTCGGCCAGCTCACGCAGGTCGCCGAGGTCGAGGAACATTTTGCATTTTGGATTTTGAATTTTGGATGGGTCCAAGTCGAACTGCTTCGTATAGGTGGCGGTGCCGGAGTAGAAACGGATACCGTCCTCGGATCGCTTCGTCCAACCCTCCAGCTTGTCAAACATCACCGATGCCGGTCCGCCCCAACGTGGATCGAACTTCACCGTCCACGCGCCGCCGATCTCCGACACAGGCTTGTACACCGAGAAGTTTTTCGCACTGTCGGCGTGTTGCTCGGTCTTTGTCCTGAAAACGATGAACATAGAACCGCATGGAGCGAACTCCAACGGAACGATCGTCCGTTCGCCCTCTTCTCGAAACTCCGGCAGCCCGCGGATTTCCCCTTTGACCGCGTCCCACAACTCCGGCGCTTGGCCGGCGACGCGAAACGCGCAGGTGACACGCTCGGCGCGGTTGGTGCGGTTGGCGATAAAATAGATGTCGGCGCTGCCGTCGCGACGATGAATGTAATCGAGGTCGGTCTGCGCGTCACCGCCGCTGAACTCGAAGTCGGGCTTCACGCCGGCGGCCAGCAGGACTTCGCGACCGGTCTTGCCAGCAACAACGCGGCCTTTGTCCCAAAGCGCCAATGCAATCTCTCTCACCTCCGCGTCGCTGTCCGCCAGGCTCTCGGCCTCCGTCGGTTTCGGGCCGACCACCGTCGCGCCGGTTTCGACCAACTCCTTCACCTTTCGCAGCACGGCCAGCGAGATGGCCTTTTGGTCCCGCAACACCAGCACGCGATAGCTCATGCCGTCGGGCAGCACGATGCGGCCGTCCTTCACCGCCGCGCGCGTCAACAGCGCCTCCTCGGTGATGACGTCGTAGTCGAAGCCGGGCAACACGTGCGCAGGGTCGGTGCGTTTGTGCTGAGCAAAGTTCGGGGCGTGGTCGCCGTAGTAATAACAAGCGTCGGCAACAAACAGGCCGCGTTGAAGCATCGCCTGGCAACGGTTGATGTAGCTGAAGAACGGCGCGGATTTGTCCCACCACGTCACGTTCGGATTCAGATGTGTGCCGGCGAAATACTGGAGGCCGGGCATTCCGTATTCGGCCGGCGAGCAGACAAACGCGTGCCAGACCAGCAGGTTCAATCCCTCGCAACAGGCTTTGTCAAACGACGGCTTGAGATTGTCCCAGAGCGTTTCCTGCCAGTGCGGGCCGATGGTGGTGAAACCTTCGGCGATCACCAGCCGCCGGCCGTAGGTGTGCGCGGCCGAAGCGGGCTGTTTGACGAAGAAGCGGTTCGCGTCGCCGATGCGGTGACGCCACGACCACGCCCAAAACTCGCTCATCGGCGCGTCGTCAAAACCGAGGCAGCGTTGCGCGTCAATCGGCACTGCGTGCGGCCCGCCGCTCTCCGGGTGAATGAGCAGCCCGTGCTTGTGCGCGCCGTCACGGAACGGACGGTAGTGATTGTCAATCGCGAGGTCGCCAAGCGTCTTGCGGAAGTCGTGGAGAAAACGGTTGCTCGCGCCGCGGCTCTCAACAATGCGACCCGCGAGCACCGGCGTCCACGGTAGCAGGTCGTAACCACGCCGCTTCCGAAACTCTTCGCGCATCGTTGGCGTCCAGTTCAGCGGCTCGACCTCCCAACTGTCGGTGTGCAGATACTTCAGCGTCCTGCCCGCGAGCGGGCCGGCGTCGGCGATGAGCGGCTCCACCACCGCGTCCCAATAGTGGCGGAACGCGCCTGCGTCGAGTACGTCCAGCGCAAAACCATCCCATCCTTCGCTGCACGTCGAGACGTGCGAATGATCGCCGATGGTGCAACCGAAGCGGAGCACCTGCCACGCGCCAGCCGGCGCGTCCCAACGCAACGTCCCGTCCTTGTCGAGTTTCGCGGTGAGGTCGAGCACATCGCCGGGGCGCGCGTCCTCCTCGCCCGGCTTGGCGGGCGCGTCCTCGAACAACAACGACGTGTCCGGCGCGGAAAAATGCAGCGGCTTGTGGCCGGCTTTCTGCTCCCAGTTCTGAAGCGTCCGCCGTTTCGCGCCGCTGGGCCATGAACCTTCCTTGCCGGCGAGTTTCAACTCCGCGATCTGCGCGTTGCGCGGCGATTGCGGAAATCGCGGATCGCTGGAACTGAAGATGACGAACCGGAACACGCGGCCGGTGACGGCGTCAAAAACGGCGACCGTTTCTTTTGTCGCGTCGGCGACGAACGCTTTGACCGGACGAAATGTTTTGCCGTCGTCTGACACCTGCAACTCGCACTCGCGCGGACCGTAGCCGGAGCGCGGCGTCAGCGTGAGCCGTTCCGCGCCGATCGGCGCGACGAACTCGAACTGCACCCACTCCGGCCGTTCGTGCGAAGGGCCTTCGCCGGCCTTGCTGCCGCCGGAAACCCAGAAGGTCGCCGGGTCGCCGTCCGCGAGCAGTTGGGCGCCGTGGCCACTCAGTTCGGAACTGGCCTTGACGCCGCTGAAAACGTTCTTCGTCTCCGCCGGCTTCAACCGATACGCGACCACGAACGTGTCGCGGTAGTAGCCGTCGCGACTTGGCGACTCCGGCAGTTTCTGCGCGACCGCGGACGGCCCGGTCACACGCACCTCAGACCAAACGAGCTTCTTCGCCGCGTCTTCGGCCGTCACCATCGGCCCGCCGAGGTTCCAACCGCTCTGGATGTTCAGGCTGATCTCCAAACCGAGCCGGTTCGCCTCGCGCAGGCAGTGCTTGTAAACCTCGCGCCACTCCGGCGAGAAGAACGTCGGGCCGTGCGGCGCGCGCTCGTTTCCGTCCTGACTGGAGCCGTCGGCGTCGAAGATGACCGCGCCGCCGAACCCCTTGGCCTTCATCTCTTCAAGGTCGCGCGTGACGGCCTGCTTGGTGACACAACTGTTGAGCCACCACCAATAGGCGCGCAACCGCGCGTCGCGGGGCGGCGAAGCAAAGGCTCCCGCCAGATCATCCGCAGCCATGGCCGCGGTCGCCACCGCGCCAAGCACGAGCAGTGTCCATACCAGACGCATCTTCATAAAACTCTCCGCAACTCACACTCGCCACTTGCATCTGCAACCACTAGTCGGTTTTTCAATTCTGGCCGCACCGGACCCGACTTCATTTCGTCTGGGCTTCGGATGCAACGTTCAGTGTCACCGGGCCAAGCAAGCCGGATTCGACGAGCGGGTCGTCTTTCTTCCAGAGCCGCCAGCTTGTGAACGTGTAGCGGCCGGTTGGGCTGGGCTTACCTTCACCAAGCCACGCAGGCCAGGACTTGAGCGTGCCGCCTTTGTTGCGGTTGCTGTCTTCGGGGAGTTGTTCGTCGCCAATCTGGCGATTGATCCAGAGGTTGACGACGCGGAGTTCCAGCGTGTTGTCGCCGGCCTTGAGCGCGCCGGTCACATCCACGCGGAACGGCGATTTCCAGAGAATGCCGAGCGGCTTCCCGTTGAGCGTCACATCAGCCATCACCACGACTTTGCCAAGATCCAAAAAGATTTTGGATTTTGGATTTTGGATTTTGGATTGGAACGTCGTGCGATAAACCGCCGTGCCGGAATAGTAGCGGATGCCCGGCTCCGGGCGCTTGCTCCAGTCGTCGAGAGAACCGAACGTCACCGGCACCGCCGGACCGCCCCACTTCGGATCGAAGCTGACCTGCCACGCACCGCCGATTTCCTGCAACGGTTTTAGCTCGTCCCAGTTCTTCGCATTCGCCACTTGCGGCTTGCCGCTTGCCGTCTGGCGAAACACGACGAAGACCGAGCCGCTCGGGTCGAAACGAATCGGCACGCGCGTGCAACCACCGGCTTCGCTCCACGCCGCCGCAGGCTGGACGCGACCGGTGTCCGGCCACCACAGTTCCGGCTGTTTGCCGCTCACGCGGAACGTGCAAACGGCGTCGTCCGGTTCCTGGCTCTTGTTCGCGACAAAATACACATCGGCGGAACCGATAACGTGGTGGATGTAACGCAGGCTGTTGGTCGGGTTGCTTGTCGTGCACGCAAAATCGGGCGGCACACCCATCTTCGCCAGCAAGCGGCAGGGAATGTTGATGTCCAGCGTCGTGTCCACACTCTCCGGCCCCTCTTCCAGTTCGCCCCACGGCCCCATGCCGACCGGACCGAGTTGCAACGCCGCGCGCCAGCCGGCCACGGGGCCACTGTGTGTCTTCCAATTGCCGCCGGCGGTCATCGAGGTTTCCCACGCGGGGTCGGAGAACATTTTCTCCGTGCGCCCGTTGCGATACTTAATGTGGAGCGCGGCGATGAACCCGGCGGGATTCGGCGTGTCCAGCGTATTCACCGCAGTGACGGCGATGACGTTCACGCCGGGCTTGAGCATCGCGCCGACGCTCATCCCGTAGGCGCGCTTGAAATTCTCGCCGTTGCCAGCGCGCCGGCCGTTGACCCAGCATTCAAACGTGTTGTCGGCGGTCATCAACAACTTCGCCGAGGCGACTTCGCCGTCCACATTGATGACGCGGCGAAAGTAACGCGTGCCCGGCGGGGCGCTGCGCTCGGGATGACCTTCGGGAAACCAAATCCATTTTGCGCCGACGAGCGAGGCGGTATCGTCCGAAGCGGCCTCTTGGACTTTGCACAGTTCGCGTCCCCAAATCACACAGCCCTTGCCGAACCGCCGCTCGGCGAGTTCGGCGGGCGGCGCACCACCACCCCAGATTTCATGGACGAGCAACTTCACCTCGGCGTCACACGCCGGGTAATCCCGCAGGCTGGGCGACTTCACCGGCGGATTGCCGAGCACGGTCGCGCCGGCATTGACGAGATCGCGCACCTTCCGCAAGAGCCGCGGCGTCATCGTTTCCGCCTGCGGCAGCACCAGCATCCGGTAGCTCATTCCGCCAGGCAACACCAGATGCCCCTTGTTCACCCTCATGAGCTTTAGCAGGGCCTCCACCGGACAGCCGTCGAAGTTGTAACCGGGCCGGTCGGATTGTGTGGCGGGCACGACCTCGAACGAGGAGCTGCCGGATTTCACCGGCGACGCGAACCGCTGCGGCGAGTTTTCCGGCGTGAGGAAACAAAGGTCCGCCACGAAATTTCCCTGCTGCAACAGATACTGGCAGCGCGCGAGATACTCGTGCCACGCCCGCGACATCTCCCACCACGTCTGCGTGCGTTCGTAGTGCAGTCCCCACGGCCCCATGCTCATGCCCGGCGGACGATCGGGATTCGTCCAGGGCTGGAGCGCGTAGCGGTGAAACACAAACCGGTTGATGCCCTCGCAAAACGCCCAGTCGCCGAGGTCCTTGATGACGGCGGGATGGCCCTGCCACTTTTCCGTGTTCATCGCCGTGAACGCCTCCGCGCCGAGGATGCGCCTGCCCCAAACGTGCGCGGCCGATGCCATCTCGGTGCAACTGTACGCCGCGCCGAACTTCGGCCACGACCAGAACTCCGCCATCGGCTCGTCCGCGCGGCCCGCATAGGCCATGTCGTCGGTCGGCGAGCCGTCGTAGGCTTCGATGGAGAGCCGCATGCCGTGGCGGTGGGCGAGTTCGCGGAAATGCCCGGCGTAGTTTTCGCAAAGCAGGTCGTTGGCCGTCTGCCGCACGTCCCAGAGGAATCGCTCGGAGACTTCGAGGCTGTCCACGACGCGGCCGGAGATCACCGGCAGCCACGGCAGCGGGTCGTAACCACGCAGCCGCTGAAACTCCTCGCGGAACTTCGGCGTCCAGTTCTGCGAGCCGACCTCCCAACTGTCAATGTGCGTCGAGACGAGCGTGCGCTTCTCGCCGGCGAGCGAGCGGTTCTCCGCGATGAGCTTGCCCATGAGGCCGTTGAAGTGAACCTCCGCGGCTTCCTTGCTGAGCTTGTCGCACTCCAAGCCGCGGCCTTCGAGCGGCGCGGGATGATTGTCCTTGCCGGTCGTCGTGTGCCCCATGCGCAACAGCGTCCATTGGCCGGCGGGCGCGTCCCACGCGAGGCGGCCGTCCTTGCCGAGCTTCGCCGTCAGGTTCACGATCCGCTCGCGCGCCACGACCGCGTCCGCCGCCACCTTGGGAAATGTCGCGTGCAACGGGACCTCCTCCTTCGTGGCGGCCGACTTGCCGCTGATATGGGCGATCACGTAATTCGTCGCCGGCGTGGGATAGGCGAAGACGGCGATGTCGCGATAAAAATCCTTGTTCGCTTTCGGCTGCGGCAGCACGGCGTCGAAATGTCGCGCCCCCACGACGTTCGTCTCGGTCCAAACGATCCGTTGCATGGAAAGCTCCGGCGTAATCCACGGCCCGCCGCTGCCGCACCAGCCGGCGTCGTTGTTCATGTTCACCTGCAAGCCGAGCCGGTGCGCCTCGTTGCAGATGTGCTTGAACATCTCCCTCCAGAGCGGCCCGCCAAACCGCGCCGGCCCTTGCGGCGCGCCCTGGTCGGTTTCCATGTAAAGCACGCCGCCGATGCCGGCGCGCTTCATCGCTTCGAGATCGGCCGTGATGCCTTCGCGCGAGAGATTGCCATCGAGCGGAAACCAATAAACCCACGGCCGGGCCGACGGCGGCGGCGTGACGAAGCCTTGTGCGAGATCATCCCCTGCCGCCGGGCCGGCGCCTGCTGCCGCCAGGCACACCATGCTCAAAATCCCCGCCAGCCATCGTGATTGATGTTGCATTGGTTTCTCCTTTGTTCGTCGAGCCTCGAAGTTTGCGGCCCGCAGTTTAGGACAGGCCGCGCCGCGCGTCCATGATGATGTGCGCAAACCGACGATGTGACACAAATGCTCCCGCGCTGCCAAGCCACCTCTTGGTTCTTCACTGTTATCAGTCGGCATCCGTTGGCCGTTTCCGACCCGGACGGTTGGCAGAGACTTGGTGCATACATCCGCATTCCAAGGACATCAGCTCCGTTCTTTCGCACGGTTGGAGAGACCGAAGAGGCGCACGTCTGGTAGGGAAATTTCCTATATAAGAGCAGGAACTGTTCCTATGGCCTGTTTCAAACACATGAGTAAGATTTGAGTATTGTCGTTTGTAAATTGCGACTCCTCGCGAGAAGTGGTCGGCCAACGAGGGAGAATCGGAGGCAGGTTTAACCCGGCTGGCCCGATGACTGCCGCGTGAAGGCAGGAAGGAGTTGGAGATGTTGTGAACACGGTCGCATTGAGCAGCAGTGAACGGAAGCCGGGCCAGTCAAAGCCCCGATGGCCCGATCCCAGCAGAACAAACAGCCACGCCACGCAGACAGAGAATCCATCCAGTGGCAGCCAGCCGAAGAAAAGCACCAGCAAAGAACTCCGCGCCTACATCTCGCCGATGTGCCGGGCGGAAGTCATTAAAGGGGTGGATGCCGCGGACTGTTTGGCGGAGCCGATCTTCTATTGCGAACACAGGCACTATTTCGGTCGTCACTGCTTTTGCATGCATCCGCAGAAGCACGAGATCGCTGCCCGCACGAAGGCTGGGGAGCGCGCAAAAGAACTGCGAACGACATGAACTCCTGCGATTCCGAGAAGCATCCCATCCAACGGACTTCCGGTCCCCGCTGTCTGCCCAACCCCACCATCTGCCGGGGCCAGATCGTATTGAAGCCTGACATCGTGCGATGCCGCGTGCACTGGCCCATCTACTGCATCCATGCCCATCGAGCCCACCGCCACTATTTCTTCTGCAACCATCCCGACCGGCTCAAACTCGCCGCGCGGGGAGTGAATGCGATAGATAGACACGCCGCGTAAGAAGGAAATCCCGTGAGCCCAAACCTATTAGAGCAACGCACGAGCGACAAATCCCACGCGCTCATCCCGCCGCGGTGCCGGGCGCGAGCCATCAAAGGGAATGACGACGTGGATTGTTTGGTGGAACGGACGACTCATTGCGAATACAGGGAGACGTTCGACTTCAGTGACTTTTGCACGCATCCGCGCAAGCAGGAGATCGCCGCCCGCACGGAGCCGGAGACGCGTGGTAAGAGCGGGAAGAAACCGACGCTGTAAACAGTTTCGCAGGACGCCACACGCGCGGCACCTATTTCCATCCACATGGACGTGCGTGATCTTCCCTTGCAGCAAGACGAGCCGGACTGGCGTTTTGCGCCGCCCCGAAAAGCCCCGGCCTTCACCGGCCGCGGCTTTTCGTTTGGGGCGGCCCGGAGGGCCCGCCGAAACCAGCCCGGTGCTAAAGGGCGTGTTGCCCAAATCGCGTTGTGCCTCTGATGTTCAATCGTCCCTACGGGACTCAACCCCGTTGCGATCACGATTTCCGCCAGTGAAGAGACTGTCTCAAAAGTTTTCAGCGGGGGGGGGTGGTTGAGAGCGTGGTCGGAGCGTTGGGGAACGAAGGCGGCAAAGAAGACGACGGAGGGTCAAACCAACGCGAAGATCGCCGCCGGCCAGTTCCCCGGCGTAGGTCGCTGCTGCCG
>Ga0114951_10000654_pt1 | contig 46570 bp, 78 predicted proteins | sample AM7aDNAmetaG_FD_88677 | JGI IMG/M metagenome (GOLD analysis project Ga0114951, IMG submission 88677) | Freshwater microbial communities from Finland to study Microbial Dark Matter (Phase II) - AM7a DNA metaG | ecosystem: Environmental > Aquatic > Freshwater > Lake | place: Finland: Lake Alinen...
GTAATTCTTTCAGGAAGAACAACTGATGAAATGTCAGCGGTTGCCCGTTTGTTTTCGTTGAGTGATGCTTCCTTTGCTTTGATATTCTCCATCAAGAATCCCTGACATGCATGAAGTGTCGCTTTTTCTGTAAGCAGTGCAACAACATCCGATGGAATAGGCTTACCAACAACAATCACATGTGTTGTAGTTTCTTTTTTACTGGCAATATCAACAGATTTGCTGTAGTTGTTAATACCACTCAATTTGTTTTCAATTTCCAATGCCCTCTGATGGCAAAGATTTGAAATTGATTGAGCCTGTGAAAGGCTAAGACCAGCGTTTGGGGTAAGAGAATTCTTTTTCATATAAACAGGGTTTAGGTTTTGGTTTAACTTATTAATATGTTGAACAAGGCTTTCAACAAGCCAAGGGACTTCTTCGGTAGGGCAACTTATAGATGGACGATTTTTCATATTGCAAATATAGTTAATTCTTTTTAATTTGTTTAATTTATTTTGGAATAAATTTATAAAAATTAGTCACCATACATCATAAATCCGCCTTCATACCAATAAAATTGATCATTTGGATTTTCTGGAATTGTTTGGTCCTTACATTCGTTACCGCTTCTGTTGTGCCCCTTCATTTCATCAATACTGTAAAAACCTTTGATCCACATCACACCTTGTGCAAATCCAAGCCACCTGTTAATTTTTTCAATCTTACAAGGATTTTCAAGCATTTTTGGAATTTCATTCAGCATCCAACGAACATAATTCAAATCTTGCTCAATTGTATCTGGTTCACGATGTTTTACGATAAATCCTTCTTTTTCCAAAAAGTCATCATATCCCTGACACACTTCAATTATTTGTTCTTTTTTCATACAATATTTTTTATTATTATAGAAAAAAATCATGAAAAGGTTTATTTAAAATGAAATTTTAAAATTTGGATTGATTCTGGCACAAAAACCATCATTGACTGAGAATTATGATGTAGGCATTTCCCAACATAATTTCCATCATCCGAAATAATATAATAGGTGTTTATTTTTTCATTTAAGATATATGAACCTTTTTTCCATGTTATATTTTCAGGAATGTTCAACTGGCTCTTATACCATTCGGCATTTTTTTTCGGTTGCTCTTGGGTATATTCTATTTTTTCTTGTTCATCTGGGGTTAATGATTTTTCCAACATTTCAATAATCGTATTAAAATCATTTTCAACCCTTGTTGTCTTATCATCAATTTCAATTGTAACTGATGCTTTAACTGGAATCAAATCGTGAATAGAATATTCAGTATTACTATTTTCATCAAAAAATTTTTGGTCAGCTTTTTTTAAAGTATTAATATCCTTTTCGGAAAATATCTCAATATTTTCGATTGAAATATCAGATTGTGAATTGAAATAATATTCGGCATCACCAATAATCTGTGTATTTAATGCCATACAAGTTAAGAAATTTCCTTCAGAGTTTTTCAAAAAGAAACCATCAATTTTTTTCAGGAGTTTCATTGATTATATTTTAGTGGGAAATTGTCATTTTTTTACAGTGTCAGGCTGCGACTGTTGAACTTGTGGTCGTGGTGGGGTATAACGATATTTATCCATAACCAGCACATCACCAACATGGAATTTTTCAATAGTATCTGTAAACATTAAATTTGTCAAGCTTGCCACACTCGCATTAGATGGGCGGGAGACGTAATATAGTGAATAATAATCATCAACTGGATCGATTTGTGTTACAACAAATTTAGTTGATCCAACATTCGGATTTGAAATAGGTTGTGCTGGTGGAGGTTGTTGTGTGTTACATCCAAATAAAAATAAGCACACACACACGCACACATACATAAAAAGTCTTTTCTTCATGATTCAAATGTTTTAAATTATAATTCTTTTAATTCTTTGCTTATGATTTTTTTTCCAACCCCCCTGCGAATTTTTGCTGTGAGTTTTTTCCCCCACTCACGAACATGCCCAGCCCATTCTCCGTTGAGAATTGAATTTTGTTTATTTCCGACTCTTATTTTCATTTTGAGGTTGGATTAATGGCTAATGGTTAATAGAAGCACAAATGTATGAAACATTTTTAAATAAAAAAAATTAAGGGTAATAAAAATTTAATTTATTACCCTTAATTAAGCCTGTGCACGTGCTTGTTTAATATTATTCATCATCTTCATCAGGATCAACACCTTTTTTCCAAGGTTTATTTTTCTCAGATTTATCTTTTCCAGATTTATTTTTCTTAATTTTACAAGTACATGGACTGTCTCCGCATTCTTTGCAATCAACGTCTTTCTTCTCAGTTATCTCTTCGACAAAACTTTCGAAACTTTTTAACGTTTTTAATTCTCTTTCCATTTTATGTGGGTTATTTTATTCTATATATTAAATAAAAAATCCAAAAAATATGCAAATAAATTAGGTGCTTAAAATATTAAATATATACAATAAAAAAAAATACTAATGAGAAAAATATTTATCTTTTTATTACTACTAATTCTGACTACATCTTGTGTAAGTGCTAAGACTGAAACGGTACAATTCAACTCGAAAAAATCACAATGTATTAATATTGAAGTATATAATACACTTGGTGTTCAAATAAGAACCGTTGAGTTTAAAGCTGCACAGGGGATTAATTATTACAATATTGGAAAAGATATTAATGATAACGGAGTATATTTTATTGCGATTAAATATAATGACGATGATGATTTGCCATATTGGACAAAATCTGTGATTGTAGATATAGTGGAGCAACCACAGTATTAAAAAAAAAAAGACGACCCGAAAGTCGTCTTTTTTTTTGTTAAGTTGATGTTAATCTTCAATTATATGTGGGACAAATCTGCTAAAATTGTCAGTGACTATAGTTGCAGTTTCACGTATTCCCATACCCGCTGCTTGCTGCCCGATAACCCAGCTACCAATCACTGGAGTATTGCCATCAAAGCTTGGAACTTCGCAAAACTCCTGATAAATATAAGCCTCTTGGTTAAATTCGGCATTTCCTTCAGCATACTGACCTTCGGTTTTAAGAATCTGCTTACCATCTTTTACAATTAAAATATTTGCACCTTCCCTTGAAAGGATTGGTTTTTTAACATAATCAACATGATAAGATTCATCGAAATGAGATGGAAGTAAATATGGGCATTCAGAATAAAGTTCCCATAAAATTGGAAGAATAGCTTTGTTGGATAAAATCATTTTCCAACTTGGCTCAATCCAAAATGCTGCATTTTTATCTTCAATAATATGCTTACCGAAATCTTCAGTGACCAGAAATTCCCAAGGATAGAGTTTGAAAATATTGAAAATTTCATTATTTTCAAGATCAACGAAAACCTTTTTCTTTTCGTTCCAACCAATATCATCGATATAGATTAATTTGGTTTCCAATCCAGCCTGAATAGCACAATCCCGCAAGTATTCTGTAGTTGTAAGGTCCTCAAGAGTTTCCTTAAGACACGTAAAGTATAACGGATGTGGTTTCACTGCCAAAGAATGTTGCAGATATGGTTTAAGATATTTCCAATAAGCAATCAATTTTTCATGAATTGAATTGAATTGATCTTTTGACTTATCGAAATCCTGAAGCCAGTACCATTGTACAACACCGCCTTCAAAAAGTGATGTTGGTGTATCAGCATTAAATTCAAGCATTTTTGGAACGCCATCTTTAAGCAAAAAATCAAATCTTCCGTAGATTGCTGGGCTATCATTTTCCCATGATTTTTCAATATGGGGGATTATCCATTTGGGGATACAAAACTTATCATACAGATCATTGTCCATGACATATTGGACAGCACCAAGGCACATATCCCAAAGTTCTCCAGTTGCTTTTTCAATTTCGAGGACTTCGTTCATTGTAAATTTATACATGGCACCTTCATTCCAATATGGGGTATCGGCTGTATGAAATCCAAATCCTATTTCCTCAACTTTTTTTTGCCAATCTTTACGAGGTGATATAACGATTCTTTGCATAATTTTTATTTTTAAGATGAAACACCAAAACTTCCACGACCACCGAACCCACCTCTTACGGCTGCGCTCTTTCCAGCACTATGCCCAATATTAGATGACTCATGAATTGACGCAGAATAAAAACCTCCTCTGGAATAACGACCATGAGAATAAACCCCATAGGGTCTGAATGCATACCACCACATACCATATGGGCGTACATATGAATATTCAGCAGTCGTATCACTTCTTAAGTGAAGAGTTTGCTGTTTTTCATATGGTTGTTTTGATTTATTGCAACAAGCAAGGGCTGCACAAACCAACACCAAAGTAATAACTTTAGTTTTCATGTTAGGTTTTTTCATCTTATGATTATTTTAGTGTTACGTAAAATTCATAATCTTTAGGAACCATAACTGAAACTGCATTTTCATTGGCATCAGTTGAATCAATTTCTGATTTAACCATCCCCAAATTTGGCACGGTATCATAGATTGCATATTTTTTAACAAGGTTATTTTTGTTCCAAATTTCATATTCAGAAATCAGTACATCTTTATCTGCAAGGTGTTTTACTGATAATTGAACTGAAATTGCGCCATCCTTGTTAATGGATTTTACTTTATCTTCATTATCATTACCACAACTGGTAAGAAATGATGTAAGTAAGCCGATAATAAATAAAATAAATAGTTTTTTCATTTCTGGATTATTTTACGGATTTGATACCAAGTTCAAGAACCTTCCTGTAGAAATTGCCCATTTTGGAATAGACATAATCCCAGAAGTCACGCAGAAGATCGGTTAAGACCCAGTTGATAAGGCTGATGGGCCACATGAACCACCAACGTGATACATTACCGCTAAGCTTATCGATGACGTAATCTTTCTGGGATGTATTTCCCTTTGGTAAATCCTGAATTTTTTTACCAAGTTTACGACCTTCAAAGAATACCCTGATAACAGAATAAACCAACCCGATGCCGAGATAAGTTCCAGCAAATGTCCATGATATAATGAACATAAACGGTGCGAAATTTGCGCCTTTGTAATAAAATAATACACATATTACAATTAAGGCTGCCGTGGCAAAAAATCCATTTTCATAAATATCCGCAAGCCAGCAGATAATCAGAAATAAGACAATGCCGATCAATGCACCCCAAAAGGTGCCGAAAAGTGTTAATGCTAATAGTGCTCCCATAGTTTTAAAAATTTAGTGAATAATTGATTGATTTGAATTAACTTTTATATTTTTGGTCACCACAATGTTATATGTGGTTTTTGGATATTCGGTTGAAAGTCTCGCAATAGTGTTTATTGTATCATTGGTGAAATATGTTCCGACAAGAGTTTGATCACCATAGTATTTTTGATATAATTGAATTTTGTAATTTTTTCTTTCGATTGGTACTATTAACGTATATACGAAAAGTCCAAGCATGCCCAATACGTAAAGCATGAAAAATAATTTGAATCTTATAGAAAATGCGGTCTTAAATTCTTTTAAAGTCATCGCCTGAGGTCTTTACGTATTGCACTTGGCAAAGCACAAATGCAAACAAAAATAATAAGCACTAATATTGAATTAACTATTATCATGCTAAGTCACTCCGTTCTTTAAAAATTTTTTTGAAAAACGCAAAGATGATAACATATGATACAAAAATTGCAAATTGAAAAAGAATCCCAGTTGTTCCATAATCATTTAATTGGGTTCCTGTTATCAGCCGTAGTAATGAAAATATACCCCAAGCCATGAGCATTGGGATAACAAGAACATAAATTCCAAGTGCGATCATATTGAACCACACTTTATCCAATAATTTTTTCATTCTTTATATTTTTGTGGCTTAATTTCGGTAATCCCCGCCCCTTTCGGGGCGGAGAACTACCTTGCTTAAACCAATCAATTAAGCAAACATGATCATTAAACTGGTGTTTTAAACCTTCGTGGATGCGTTGTGATGCCCCCTCATATATCCGATCCAATAAGATATAACAGTAGAGATAATGAATGCCCCAGCAATCTTAAAGATGGTTGCGAATGTCATCACTACAAAAGCATGGTTTATAAGCCAGATAAATCCGAAGGCAAACAGTACGAAGAGTACTATAGCCCAAACAATAAATCGTGTTTTCATATTTTTATAAATTTAGGTTTATACTAATTTGTTTCAATTAAAAGTTTTATTTCTTCTTTGAGCTCTTGGTGTTGATCCCCGTAAGGGTTCCAAGCCAACCCCATAGTTTTGAGATCATATTCTTTGATTACTGTACCACCAGCCAAATAATTTCCTTGATCATCCTTTTCATATCCGATGACAAAAATTTGGTCGGCTAATTCAACAGCAAGGTGCAGATCATGTGTACTGAATAAGATTGTGTTGATTTCGTCAACTGTTACAATCTGGTTAAAGACTTTCTTCAATCCATCAACATTCTTTGGGTCAAGCCCACTGAAAGGCTCATCAAAGATAATGAAATGATGTGAACAAAGTAATTGCTCCATAATAGCAAGACGTTGACGCTGACCACCAGAAAGCTGATTTCTGGACTGAGTTCTCTGATCTTTTAATCCCCACTCTTCAAGGTAGTTTTCGATAACACCCATTCGTTCATGACGAGGAATATTACCCTGAACAGCAGCATCCCAAAGCATCCCTTGAACTGACTGGTTTCGGGATAGTGGATAGTTCTGCTGAACAAATCCAACCGATCCTTCCTGAACTTCAACTAATTTATCGAGTTCATCATGGTCCCTCGTGTGTTTAGGGATTAATATTTGACCTGTTGTCGGTTTTGCTAAACCAGCAAGCATTCTGAACAATGTTGATTTCCCGCCACCTGATCGACCAACAACTGCAATAGTTTGACCAGTATTTGTAACATCTGGGCGAGTAATATCATTGATAAGAAATGGCATTTTTTCTGTTCCAATATCCCGTAGAAGGATTTTTTTTGATCCGTTGGAATTTACGGAGAAAGACACGTTATTAGCTTGAATAAGGGGTCTTACAATATTATATGGATGTGCGTGTATCATATGAATTATCGTTTAGCGTTTGCAGGGAACTGGTGAAAGAACATTTTTAAAATGGTGTCAAGAAGAATTCCAATACAAAGGATTGTTAACTGAAGGGCAAAAATATTTGGAAAATTAAGACCTCTGTTCGTATCAACGAGCATGGCACCAAGCCCACCACCTTCTTTGTTCATAGCTTCGACAGAAACAATCATCATAAAGGTGATACTAAGGTTTTGCCTAATAACTTCAAGCAAGTAATCTAAACGATCAAGAATAACGACTTTCCACAAAATTTTCCAGCGACTCATACCCTGAGCTTTTCTGCGGTCGTAGTCATCTGGCGGAATGTCATTAATAATTGACATCAAAGCGGTGATGAAATAAAAACTCATAAAGATAACAAGTATTGTAATCTGTAATGATCTACCACCGCCTGTCATTGTGGTTAGAAATAACGTGAATCCTTGGATTGGATTGTAACGAAATTTCGTGGCTAAGTTGGCAATAAATTCGAAAAACGGTATTTTGGATGAATATGCAACTAAACAGGAAAAGAAGATACTGATAACAGTTGCGGTACCGCATAATTTTAATGTTTGAAGAATGTGAAAAAATAAACCTTTGTTCCACATTTCAAACCAACCTTCAAGGACTGCTCCGAGGCTGGGAAAAAACGATTTTTCTGGAACCCACGCAAACCAAGCATACAGTAAAAGCATAACTTGTAAAAATGCAACGGTGTTCAGAACCTTTTTATCAATTACTTCGAAAGGTGTAAAAAGCCTCTTTAGTAATATCCACGCAGGGGACATATAATTTGTTATAGTGTTCATGTTTGCTATTTTTAAGTGGAATTAATTGATTGCTCCAGCAATTAGATTGGTGTATAATTGATGGTAAGATAAAAAAGAAAGAGGGGGTGGGTTACCCCCTCTTTCTAATTCGAAAGTTTATTCGGAGAGACTGATTTCAACCCTACGGTTTGCTTTACGTGCGGCTTGTGAGTTCTGGTTAGCATTTGGATCAATTGGACTGGTTTGTCCTTTTCCGTCAACATGGAACCGTTCTGATGGAAATGTACCACCTGACAGGTTGATAAGATAATTCTTAACAGAACGTGCCCTTTCTACTGATAAGTCCACATTACCGCCTGGGCCATCAGGTTTCCCAGTATTGTCAGTGTGTCCAACAATATTACATACAGCACCTTCGTTCCAGTTTTTAAGGGCATCATACAGTTTTTTGAGTTCAACTTTGGATGCTCCAGTAAGATTAGCTGAGCCCACTTCGAATTCAACGTGCCAGATTTTCTTGGCAAACTGGTGACCAGTGTTTTTAGAATAATCAATAGGAGCAACTTTTCCAGATTCTCCACCGATGGCAACCTGTTTCAGATATGTCGGGTCAACAACATCTTCATATGCAGTAAGTGTCTTAGCCTGACCCATAATGTCGCATGGGTTAAGGTCTTTAATAACCTGAGCAAAGTATTCGTATACGGCTTTGTAATAGTCGTTTCCTCCAGTAAGACCATAATACTTCTTTGCGTCTGCAAGGTTTGCCATCTGAGTTCCGCCAACCAGAACAGAAGTTCCATCAGTATTTTTCATTTCGGCACCACCAGCTTTGGCATAACGATACCAGTCATCGGCAGAAATATCTGGGGAGACCGATCCAGGATAGAAAATTTTAGGAGCAACTTCGCATGCATAACGGAACCATTCATCATAATTTTTAATCTGGTTACAGGCAACGTATGTAGCAGAAAGCAATCCGACCATAGTCTTGGAGTTTTCTTTCATCCATTTATCACAGCCTACGATAGTTGTTCCCATCTGGTTCGGGTACTGCTTGGTGCTGATAATCTTAACAAGGTTGAGATTTTTTACCACGTTGCGGTCACCAGGAAACCATGTTACGCATCCATCAATTTTGCGGGTGATAGTCTTGCCAGTAAGTTTACCTTTGGAATCTTTTATTTTGAGGTCTTTTGCTGGTTTACCAGTAATAACATCATTGGCAGCTTCCATGAAATCGTCATTAGGAGCTGGTACGAAGTTAAGGGCATTCGGGTCGTAGGTTGAAGGATCTGGATTTACAGGAATACGGTTACCTTTTTCATCTGAAATATCTGCAAGAAAACGTACACCAAGCCCCCAGTCACCATCACCGATGACACCTGAAATAATGGCACCCCTCATAAGAGATGGTGTGGTAAGCCATGCGGCAGGACCCATCAGGCAGTCTTCACCCATTGAAAATCCGATTACCCCAACAGCTTTCAGTCTGTATTCTTCGCCAAATGTTTTGACAATGTTTTTATTCATGACCGAGAAAAGTGCTGGATTACCATCACCCATTACAGTAATAAGCGGTGCACCAACTGACGGATTTTTATCACCCTTTGCATATGCCTGAATAAATGCCAGCAACTGGTCTTTCATAAACTGATTGGAGTTATTGGTGATCATGTGCAGCTTAACACCGAACTGTTCCATAAGTGAACCTTTCATGGTCTGCGGGCCGTCATTAGCAGCACCCATTCCGAGGTTACCAGCCCAGATATAGTTGATCAAACGTGTTTCCTTGATATTGTCCATGGTTGCAAATTCTGCATCCTGTACTTTTGGCACAGCCAGTTTGGTGGCTTCGGTGTTGGTGTTAAGCCCTGAGTTGTCAGAGCTAAATTTGGCAACTTCCTTCGATTTGTCTGATTTCAGACCTGGAATCCACCCCTGAGTGTAGGCTACATAGAGTCCACCGAGGAACAGAATAGCCAAAAAGGTGTACTTGATTCTTGATTTCAGCTTAGGCTGCATTCCAGCCCACAGACCTACCTTGGTAGGATTTGCATTTGCATTCGGAGTTGTGTTCATGTTTGTTAAATTTAAGTTAATACTAATTGATTGGTTTAATTGGTAAGATTGGTTTGGTTGTGGGTGCTGAAAAATCAGCACCCACTTCCGAAAAAATTAAAAAATCTTCAATGTTTTATCTGCAATCTGATCAGGCTGGAGCTCATAGCTTGCATCAGTCAACTGTGATACATTCAATGCTGTCATTCCGTTTCCAGCATCAAGTTTTGCGGTAAGTTGGTTGAGCTCTTCAGCAGTCATAGTACCAGCAATGGCTCCACGATTATCTTCAACGAACTGTAAGTTTTCACGAATGTTAGCAATATTATTGCTGATCGTGAAATTGGCGGCATCCATACATTCAAGGAATTTCCATCCTTCAGAAATGTTGAACACTTCGGCAAGGTTCTGGGTTGCCTTGTTAATATCGGTGGTGATGGCAACTTTGTCCTGAATAATCTGGACGGAACTTGTGATGGCACCAACATAAATCTTGGCAGCACTTTCGTTGTCCTTAAGGATTTCGATAACCTTGGCAATCTGGTTTGAACACTGGATATACAGTTTTTCTCCATCAGAGGCAGCATTTGCTTCAGCGGTGCGTAAGGATGCAGTATTCAAAGCTTCCTTGATTTCACGTGACTTGGCAGATACTTTTTCACCGAGGGCGGCATTTGTTTCAGCTTTCTTTTTCAAATCCTCAAGTTCTTTGGACATTTGCTGAACTTCAGTGTTAATACGCTTAACAGTTTCCCACTTCTGTTCCTTAAGTTTTCCTTTTTCTGATGCTTTCTGATCCAGCATAAGTTTTGAACCAACAACTTCGGTAATTTTATCTCGTACCTTTTTCAGAGCATCTTTAGCATCGGCAAGCAGAACACTGAGCTGATTCATAAAATTACGCCTTACAAATCCCTTTTCTGCACCGAACAGTCTAACCTTTACCATATTATCCAACATGCTTACGATCTGCGGAAAACGGGCAATGAATACGATTCCTACAACTGCAAGAACACCAAGCAAAAGCAGAATTGATGAGAATTCGACAAATTTACCCAACCATGAGTTGATCATGTCGATATTTTTAATGAAGAGTGCGGCAATAGCGACCCCAATTACCACAGCTACCACTTTGGCAACAGTCTTCTTACCCTCAGGGGTTTTAGGAAGTGAGTCACCGATGACCTGAAAAATAGGCAGTGCTTTTAATCCTTCAGGAATTTGAGTTGTTTGATTTTCCATAGTTAATTTAAAATTTAGGTTTGACTTAATGATTGATTGATTACGTTTGATTATTTTATAACCCTCAGGAAAATATCCAGAAAGTTTTGAATTTCAGTGTCAACAACTTGAACGGCTTTTGTACCACTTGATATAACCTGTTCAATTTTTTCAATTTTAGGTTTGTATGCTGAATCGATTTTGGAAAGTGAGTTTTCAGCTTGCTCCTTTTTCGCTGTCAACTGGGCGATTTGATTTTCGAAATCAGTTACCTGAGCCTGAAGGTTTTCTTTCTTTGAAGATAGTTCAGCCATCATATTTTTCTTTTCAGTTTTTTTGGCAGCGGCATTTGTATCAAGGGTTTCCTGAATTTTTTGCCTGTAGTACTGTGCAGTTTCCACGACATACTCTTTTGTTAGTTTGCCAGCGGATGCTGATTTACAAGCAATGAAAGCCATCTTAACATTTGTATCGGTGATACCACCCATTTGTTCAGCGGCATCCCAGACCTCAAACATGTCGATACCATCTTTGTTTAACTGCTCCAAGAGCTTGTAAATACTATCAAGCATTTCTTTATCAGCGGCAGCGGATGACGGAGTAAACGTTAATGTATTTGAAGAGTCATCATCCGACACTTCTGGCTGTGCAGAGATAAATCCAGCATTCACCTTTTGGGGCTGCGGGGTAAACTTCGGTTCTTGTTTAGCAATAGGTGCTTCAACAATGTTTGCTTTTTTCCACTCATCTGTCATAGTGGCATCAGCAAGTCTTTTCTTTAGGCTGTCAAACATAGCTTAGAGTTTTTATGTTAAAAATTCTTAAATTTCAGTTGGCAAATATAAAAAAAGTTTTTGGATAAAAAAAATTTAATTTGAATATTTTTTACTTTTCATCTTTTGCCTTAATTAATTTCATGCAACAAATGTATAATCATTTTTTGTATAAAAAAAATTTTAATTGAAAAAAGTTTGAAAATTTTTAACCTTTCGGCTCTTTAGTGTATGTATCTCCTTTAAATACAATGATATCTGGATAGAAATCTTTTGCTGTTTCAAAATTCATTTGAGCATAAGATGCTATTATTACAAGGTCGTTTACAAGAAATTGTCTTGCAGCCGCACCATTTATACCTATAATACCAGACCCTCTGGCACCAGCTATAACATAAGTTTCTATACGGGCACCATTATTTATATTGAGAACTTGGACCTTTTCAAATGGAATCAGATTAGCTTCTTCCATATAATCTTCATCAATGGTTATACTACCCATATAATCTAAATTTGCTTGGGTGACAGCAACCCTGTGAATCTTTGATTTTAATACTTCTATTGTCATATTACTTTAATTTGTCGAGTTTTTCTTTTCTTATTTCCTGTTTAAGGTCATCCTCAAGAGAGCCTATAATACTTTTATATTCAGATTCAGTTCGTTTTTCTTCAGCGGATTTTTCTCTATTTTTAATTTGATAATTATTAGTATGCCTAATAAATGTCAAATATAAGTAATAAAAGAATATTTTGTTTGTTGGTATAAATCCCCACAATAAGAATTTACAAATAACTTTAGTTGATCTTGACACAGAGTCATCTCTTACCTTAAATCTACCATTTATCAATATTAGTGTGTAATTGGAAAATTGTTTATAATATTTGACTTTATACCTATCTTTATCGATGAATTTTCGATATAGATTTGTTTTCTCCAATTCCCAATTCCATTCATATTTACGCTCTTTAATAGCAAGGGTTAAAATTGAAATGAGCCGTTTCTTTAGCCTTTTTGTTTCTGTCATTTCTTTTCAATATAAATGGTTGTATTCAAATTTGACTTTGCTTTTAGATGAATTCTAATATCATTATTCTCCCAATCTAAGTTTTGCATATATTTAAAGTTTCGATTATAATAATCAAAATAATCCCAGAAATATGCCAATGATGGCATCAATATAAAGTATTTCACACATATACCTTTTGGATTAAACATAAATAAAACCCTATTCATTGTTTTTTTATCATCAAAAGAATAATAAATAAGCCACGTATAATAATTATTATCTAATTGCCAATTACCAGTGCTATCGATCTTAACATACATTTTTTGCTGTGATGTGTAATTATATCCAAAATCTTTAAATCTGAATATAATAGCTTTTTTTGTCAATCCAGTATAGATATTATAATCTATTTGCTGGGAATATCCAGCAATTGACAAAATTGAAAGTAATAGGATGATAAATAATTTCTTCATTTTCTTTGTGCTTCGAGTGTTACTATGTATTGTGCTTCTTTGTATGACCAAGTAATCGTATCATTTTCTTTATATTGTATCCATTTGGATTTATCTTTCTTGAAATTTGAATTTAAAATGCCTGAGATATCACTTGGTGATATATATGTCGTCATAATGAGCATCTTATAATAAAAACAATGTTGTTTATTCTTAGATAAATCAAAAACGCTTGTCGTTAATATTTTATTTATCCTACCCCTGATGATGTCATATTTTACACCGCCTAACGTATCATTGTTCAATCCATCAGGAAATTTATGTAATATTGAGTCCTTGGATAATCCAATAAAATTATTAATTACCAATTCTTTGATCTGGTCTTTTGTTTGCGACATTCCAAAATATGGAATAAGTAGCAATAATAAAAAAATTCGTTTCATATTGGTTATATTTGGTTTCTGTCATTAAGTTGATTCATTTTAGCCCGTCTTGCAAAAACAGTTGCATCAAACATGGCATGCTGAAATTTCGGATCATTAACTTTTGGAAAATATACTTTATTATCTGTTCTGTAATTAAGTATAGCATATGGCTGATATGTCATTGCCATTGGTGAAACATTATTAAACCCCCACATCTTATTTGTTATCACCATCAATTTAATATTTTTCTCTATACATAAGTTATTCCAAATTCTAAATAATGAAGATAACCGTTTTGCTTTATAAATAGGCTCACTATATTGCAGTGTATTTGGGAACCCACTCAGTTTAATTTCATCCAATTCAATTACTGTAAATTTGTTGATGGGCATGAAATAATCATTTAATTCATGAACAAATTTACTATCCTCAAATCTATTTATAATACTATTAAGAAAGCACATAAATGATGAACTGATAACCTCAGCATTTAAAATAATTATTCTATCTGATTTCTCTGGTGATTTAATAAGATTTAAAACATCATCGAATGTGATTTCTTCTTCTTGCATATCGCAAAAATACTATTCTTTCATAAACTTTCAAAAATATTTATTAAAAATTAAGATCATACCCACCCAATATCAAATATCTTGTCGCATCTCGTCCAGAACCGTCTTTTGGTACGATTGACCCTCCACTATGAAGAAAAGTTTTTACTGGAGCAGGACCCACGTTATGAGCCATAGCGATTATTCCAGAGGTTGTAATATGCCAACCATTCAGAAACTGACCATCATATTTTTTAATATCATCAGACAATTCATTATATAATACGTCAACCCACAATCTTAATGCGGCTTCTTGAAGTGCTGGATTCTTTTGCCACTCGCTCCAAGTATATCTTTCCATCTTAACCGCTTTACGTGCGGATTCGCCCATTTGATATTTTCCCCAATACTGGCTTCCATCCCTTCTGGCAATATAAGGGTTTGACCAATCCTTAGACTCAAGACCGCAAAGATCGTTTGCCCATTTATCGTATGTTTTTGTTGGTGTACTAACATATAGCCACACAAACTTTGCTTTGGATTTGATTTTTGATTTATAGAAAACCATGTTAAGTGAATCAGTTTCTTTCACGCCAACATTTGGAACATAAATTAAAAGCTCACGATTATCAACTTTAATTGGCTCAGTCTTAAGATTTATTTTAAGGTGAAAAAATAACACCCCAACAGCCACAACTACAACGCCAAGGGCGGCTATTCCAGATAACCATATCAAAACTCTTAATAATATTCTAAGAATAAACTTTATAAAAAATGTTGGTTCATGCTTAAAAAAGTATTTTATTTTAGCTGGAAGGATTCTTTTTTGTAGAGCAATAAGATGCGGTAAAAGATGATCATAAATTTCTATATCCCGTCTTAACTCTTGATCTTCAGGATATGAATTAATGTCGTGAAGTTTATCGAAAAGCCAACTTTTAATACCTTTTAGAATACCTATTTTCATAGTTGTATTTTTTGGTTAAATACAAATATATTGATTATTAATCAAATAAAAAAATTATCCTAATAGTTTTCTTATTTTTTTGCCCCCAACTTGGCTAAGACTATGAATATAATATTCTGGTAATGGTAAATTATTAAATGAACAATATCTTTTTAACCAAAGTGCGCAATCGTATCCAGTTGGCTGATGTGCTGGGTTTTTATGATATTCTTCCCACTGGCTTTCATTCACAACTTTATAGTGCTCATCAACAAGATCGTGATCAAAACTAACCATAGTTGGAATGCCATAATGCGAAATTGTTTTTAAAAAATCTTCATATGTTCTTACAATAATCCATTTTTCTTTGTAGATAGGATTTCGTGTAATACCAAAAGAGTCCAATGGGACTCTATAATCATCAAGGAAAAGTCTATATTCTTTCATATTGTAAAGTTAATCATTTTTTATGCAAAAATAAAAAAAAAGGAACGAAATTAAATCCGTTCCTTTTTTTTTGGCTGAAGGAAATTTACTTCTTACCTTTTTTAGCCTTTTTTACTTCCTTCACACTGATCTTAGCGATTGAATCAGCTTTCTTGATAGAATCTGCTTTTACGATAGAATCAGCAACAATCTTAGCTTTGGTATTAACTAAAGCGATTGAATCGGCTAATTTAATAGAATCAGCTTTGGCTTTCTCAGCGATCTCACTCTGTGAAGGACCGCAAGAAACAACTGCAAGAGCTAAAACTACAAGGATACTTAATGCAACTTTTTTCATTTTCTTGTTTTTTTTTTGGTTATATATTAATATTTAAATGTTAAAAAATGTTAAAAAATTAATTAACATGGTTATTATAGTGTGTTTAAATTAAAAGTTTAAAAAATTAATAAAAAAAAAGAAGAACAACAGTTCTTCTTTTTTCTGGCAAGGACGGGATTCAAAAATGAAGTTCGAGGCTCCAATTTAATTTTCAATACTGTTAGCGAATTCTGGGTAATTTGCTTCTTCACCCCATTTTGTGATGATCATACAAGCTCCACCAATCATCGGGAACTGAACAGGAACCCAAATAATCGGATCGGTAACTCTTAATCTACGAGCCCGTCTTTCCTCCCTTGCTAATCTTTGGGATTCCCTGTTATTACCAAAGCTTTCAGATAGATCAAAATCACCGTGACTAACAATGCAACTACCAATAATCTTGTCTCTGTGACCTAATGTAAAATGATCCTTAGGAGCGGTAATCTGTAAATATGCGTTACGAGGATTAATTTGATTGTATTTATCAACATCCGACAAACTGAATGATGCTTCAACTGTTAATGGGGATGACATATTTTTTTGGTATATGTTTTTCATTCTGTAATTTCCCAAAGTGTCTGATGCCTTTTTAACCCGATCATCCATCATTTTGAAAAATTCTTCAACATCGTTGAGATTTTTTTCTGGAATTAAATTTTTGTAATTAGCTACAGCACCAAAAATCAATCCGTATTTTTCGCAAACAGTGATCATGTCTTTCAATGATATGATTGAATATTGCGGATAATTTTGTTTGTAATACGCAAAAATAGTATCAAAAGCATTTTTGATGTTTTTATTTTTGGCGATTTGCTCAGACCTTACTCTGGTTTCTTGTATACCAATCACAGATTTAAATCCGATATTGGCAAGACGGCTGAAATAATCAAAGGAGTCATCCTTTGTATTTAAAAGGGTTTCCATTGCCTTGGAGACGTTTTGAATTTCGACATCGAATTCTTTTCTTGCTTTCTCAAGGTCTTGATGAATTTTTAAACTTGTTATTGATTCCATGGCTTTTGATTTTTTATTTTATTATAATTGTCTTTAAATTTGTTCTTTGTAGTGTGATTTTTATAAAAAGTTTGAAGAAGTGGTAAAAATGTATTTGTGTGAAAATTGCTTAATGTTATTCCTAATACGATGCATGTTATAACTCCAACAACCCCAAACCAGACAGGTCCAACATTAGCCAGAAATATCCCATACGTAAAAATTATTGCTAAGTAAAAAAGGTGTAATATAAAATATAGCCACCCGTAATTTCCCATTATAAATTCAGTTGTTGTATTTCCGACACCAACAAGGAATGTCACTATACATAGTATAAAAGAAAATATAAAAGTAAACCAGAAACAGACTTTGAAGTATCCAACAATACCCAACTCATCATTTTTATCATCGTGCCAATCAGCTAAATCATGTTGTTTACGTATATGCCAATAAAAATATTTTGAAAAGAACATCGTATCATGATATTCAACCATTGGTTTTGTAATCATTACAGGTTTAGATTTAGATACTGGCTCAGGTGAAATCGCAAATGTTTGCATTGACACCAATACAAAAAGTAATAGTAGGATTTTTTTCATGCTAATTAATTTAAATGTTTAAGCAAATATAACAAAAAAATAATTATTTTCTGAAAATAAATACAGGTTCAAATTTAAATGGTGATAATTTATTTTTCATTGTTGGATTTGAAAGAGCTAATTTAAGCATTCCTTCGTATTTAAACCCAACTAATTTAGCCACTCTAATGATTTCATCTTCCAGATTTAATCCGTTCTTTCCCTTTGGATCAGCCATGTTAATCAAAGTTAGCTTACCTTGTTTTGTTCCTTTGTAACAATTTTTAAGCGTTGACGCTAAAAATCCATCAATCCACAATTGTTTATTGCTAAATTTTTTGTAACTCTGGCTATCTTCATCGGAGTATCTTTCTAAATTGAAATATGGTGGTGATGTGAAACAAAGATCAAATCTGTCTGGTTCTGGATCATAATCTTCAGAGCCAGATTGAATTATTTCGTATTTCATATCACCAGCAAAATCTTCAGCCAATTCTTTCAAACCTTTAACTGTTAATGCTGCTGGCTCAGTTGTAACATATGTGTCAACCCCTGCTATTATTGCACCAAGCATTCTACCACCCCATCCGCCAGACGGGTCCCAAACAACACCATTAGGTGCAAACTCTTTATAAATTGCTGCCGCTGCGGTTGGTCTGAAATTTGAAACACCTTGCACTCCAGTGTAAACTTTTATCATTTTTCTGATTCCAGAATCTGATATATAAGTTCCCATTTTTAATCTCTTATGAATAATTTTTTTGAAAATTAAATCACTACAGAACGCATTTAATGGGCTCATCATATTTGCACATTCGACTTCAGATGCATGCGGGAAATAAGACCATGCTAATCCAAGCCCATGCATAGTTTGGCGAATTGTATCACCAGTTGTCAGTACTGTACTGAAATCAAAGGATTTTAATTTTTCGAATTCTTTAACACGATATTCATGGTCTGTTGGATAATATGGGTACCCTAAACTTTTTGGGTTGTATGGAATACCATTATCATCGGTGCGATATTCATCAAAAATCTGTTGAGCAAATACTTCTTTGGCTTCATCACTGAGGTTATTCCAATATTCGCAATTTACCGAATGCCCACTTCTTCTAAAAATAAAATTGTTTTTATCCAAGTCATAATCATAATTTTTTTAGGCTATCGGGTAATTAAAAAATTTCTCAAGTTGCCTAAGATCAGTTCCATTAAATTTGCAATCATAATGACAACGATCAAGTTCTTCCATATATATAAGTGGATCGAACTCCTCCCCACCATCTTCCAATATTTCACTCCAACAACTACTCATATAGTTGTTTTTGTATTTTTTTATGAACTCTTCAATTCTTGCTTTACTGAAGTTTTCATTAACCCATTTTTCAAAATCATTATTTTTCATGGTATGTAGTATTATTTTACAGAAAAGTTGAAAGGAGTGGGGTTCCACTCCTTTCAACTTCAAATTACTTTTCTTCACGCTTACTTTTGATGAGAACTTCATCCACCATTCCGTAAGCTTTAGCTTCCTCAGCGGTCATCCAGTAATCACGCTCTGAATCAGCGTATACTTCATCATACGTTTTACCAGAATGAATAGAAATTATATTATACAATTCCTTCTTCAGAATGTTGACCTGATTGACGCTAATTTGCATGTCAGTTGCTTGACCCTCAGCATATCCCATTGGCTGGTGAATCATCACACGTGCATGAGGGAGTGCTTTGCGTTTTCCTTTGGCACCAGCACACATAAGAACGGCTCCCATTGAAGCAGCCATTCCAGTGCAGATAGTTGCGACCTCAGGCGTGATATACTGCATGGTGTCGTAGATGCCAAGTCCAGCGTGAACTCCGCCACCTGGTGTGTTCAAATAAAGCATGATATCTTTTGTTGGGTCTGTTGACTCAAGAAAAAGAAGTTGTGCCTGAATAATATTTGAGACTGTATCATCGATGGCAGTCCCCAAAAATATGATACGATCCATCATCAATCTGGAGAAAACGTCCATCTGAGCAACATTTAACTGACGTTCCTCAATAATGGTCGGTGAAATATAACCAGCCGCAATTGAATTGACAGCCTGAGTATATTTGGCAATAGCGACAGGTCCGCAGAAACTGTGCCCAATAGCAAATTTTTGAAATTCATTCATAGTATAGTTAAGTTTAAGGTTAATAATTATTGTTCTTTTGTTAAAAAGAATTCTTTTATTTCATGTATGATACCATCTTGAGTTGTAGCCATAATTAAAAGCTCCCAATTTTCAGGATTTTCTAATGTATCATCTGAATATGTTACATCACTACCCCGATTAAAATAATCATCATAATTTATTATAACTTGAAATTTACCAGTTATAACGAGATAATCTTTCCCCGTATTTGTTATACTGACAACATTATCTTGTGGAACCGTCATTCCATTTAATAATTTAATATTATTTTTGTTTAGACTGACAAAATAAATAATATCGCCAACTTTAAGTTCTTCCCATTTTTTCATCAATCGCAGTGTTTGATACTTTTTCAACAATTACATCGAGATCACCACCATACAAACCAGCAAACGAAAAACAGCCAATTTCCATAACTTTATATCCAAGATTGGATAAACAAATATCCAGAACCCAAACATTATCTGGCTGATATAATTTTGCCATTTCTTTTGCAAATTCTAATGCTTGATGGTCAGTGCATGGTTCATGTAGTGTCTTATCATCATCACCAGACCGATATAAGCTTCCTGAAATTATAGTACTACCGATAACAACGAATCTCCATTCTTTTTTTATTTCCTTTACTGTGGATACAATAATTGGAAGATCGGAAGATACAACATCATTGTAAAATCCCATAAGCGCATAGGCTCTGTCAAAATTATATTCAGATACCGCCATTCCAGTGAATTCTTTTAAAATGCTATTTGGTCTAACAAAGATAACATTATTTTTGCTAAAAAGTTCAACTTTTTTCAAAAGTAATTCGCCATATGTCATAACTTGGTATTCACTGTTGATGTGATTGATACCAAAATATGGATAATAATTTGTACAAGAATATTTTTCAATGGTTCCGTAACAACCTGGAATCCATCCGAATTTTTTTATCTTTAATCCAAGATTCAATGACCCATAATAAATAACGCAGTCTTCAGGCTTAAACATGCGCTCAAGCCACGACAAATCATCATCCATAGGAATATACTTAACAACTTTAATTGGATAGCCAAGTCTTTTAACCGTTCCAATTAAATCGATTTCAGTATCTTCAAATAAATCTTTTTCTATGAGCCACGTTGATTTCATGTAATAAAATTATGCCTTATTATGTGATTAACTATACTTTCTATTAATTCGTTTGCAAAATCTTCAAACGTATTTTTAACTTCAATTTCTGGGTGCCTGAATCTGGATTGCTCAATCAATTTAGTTTGTATGATCACATCTGTGCGTCTTCCATATTTTTCATGACATCCAACTATAACACTTTTTTTCCAGCGGTTGGGTGCCGCAAGAATCCGACCATATTCAAACAATACAATTGGATTCAAAGACCCTTCGGAGAACCAAAAACTTATAATATCCGATTTGTTTAAATTAAAAAATTCCCAAGTAACCTGAGCTTCAGTTTCATCAACCCTTGGTTTATTTTTTCTTCGTGGATTAAATATTAATATTTTTACTGTACCGCAGTTTTTTAGTCGTTTATCTTTTTTTAAACGAGATATAAGATCAGTTTGCCAATCAGGGCAGTTGCTGATACCTCCAGCAATAAAGACCTTTATACATTTCCCAGTAAGTTTGGACTCATTTGGGGCCTCGACAATAATAAATTTAGAAGAGTCCATGCCACGGTCTTTTTACAAACATATCTGGTGTTATTTGGCTACCCATAGCTGCGGTATTTTCTCTTTTTATTCTTGCATGAATTTCAGCATCACTTTCTTCTGAATCTTCATTATAAAAGATAATGTTGCCTACTCGATTAATGAATTTTCTTTTTGATTCAGGGTCAAGTTTTCCTTCAAGCGCAATCAATTTCATTTGCCGATCTATCTTTTTTATTTTATGGGCTTTTTCCTTGTCAGTCATTTAATTGCTTCTCATATTTAATTTTTATTGGCAAATACTTTTCTTTATAGTATGCCCAGTCACAAATGTCGTTATCATAATCATCCAATATTTGTTTCCAAAGATCATTTGCAGATGAAAAATCAACAATCTTTTTGTGCTCTATGATCTGAATAAAGAACTGCAATATTCTTATGCTGTGCCAAAGACTCTTAACCCCACGCCACAAATCATCACCGTCATTGATTCTTTCTTTGGCTTTATGAAATGCATTGAAAGATTGAGCCATTCCTTTATATTTTAGCATATCCGTTTTTAACGAAAAGTTTTTATCAGGAAGAATAATTTTTTCTTGAAGTTTTGCAAAGTCTGGAGCATAAACACATTCCAAATAATTCATTTCATAATTCTTCAATCCCTCTAAGAAAACATCTGGGGTATGAATATGAATATTTAAATCGCCATCATGAATTTCTTGTTTTGATAACAAACTTGACCCAAGCACAATAAAATCATAATCGGAGTCCTCATTCTGGGTCCCGTACACTTGTGATCCAAACATATAAATATTTTTTATTTTGTAAGGATGCAACTTGGTTGCTTCAATTATTTGTTGTGCTGTTATCATTATATTAGTCCTCGCATGTTCATACCAGCAAATGGGTTGACACTTCTTAAAATGAGTCGATCCAATGCCATTATAGTTTTTCCATCTTTGAAGTTATAAGAATACGCATCATCTTCTGGCATTTCTATAACTTTTATGTTTTCATTTTCAGATTCACATCCGCCACCTTTACCACTTTTATTTGATACACGAGCATAGTAAATAGCAATTGTTTCGGTTGAAAATCCTGGGGAAGTATAATATGGCTGAATTAATAACTCCAATGAATCAACATCGTAGCCAGTTTCCTGATAAATTTCTCTTTTAATTGCAATTTCTGGGGATTCGAGTACACCATCAACAACATCAATATGCCCAGCTACAAGCTCAATCAAGTTAAAATCTTCATTGATTTCAAAATTTCTACCAGCCAGACCAACCCTGAACTGCTCAACAAAAACAAACGTGTTTTCATCTGTGTTATGAACAATAGCAGCAACTGAATCGTGAGTCTGTACATATTCACGGCTAAAAAATTTTCCTTTATCTTCTACTGAAAAACTAAAAACTTTAAGATAACGTTTATCCCAAATTGTTCTTACAATTTGATTCTTGCTAAGTATTTTCATAAAAATATATTTTAGAATGCAAAGGTAGGAAAAAAAATTATAAAAAAAAATATATAGATAAAATAACCCCAATTAAATGACCGATAACGATGCACTCGAAAATATCTACAACTATATAATTGAAAACAAAAAACATTACGTGTTTGAAAGGGATGGAATATATTTTTCAATAAAATGCGATATTATATTGAAGGTTGTTGAAATTAATATTACTGGCTACGAAATGCAGATAATGGTAGATGATGGAGTTGAATTTTATTCGGCAACATTATCTGATCTTAATTATTCTAAAAAGTTTCTTGACTTAATACAAAATGAATTTGAACATACCGAAGGTAAGAAAAATAAATATGGTAAAAATAATTTAAGGCGTTTTTATAGTGTTGTTAAGAAATTGAAGAAGTAATATTTTTTTTATTGGATATTTTTATTAACTTTGCCATCCAATAATAAAAAACTTTAATATGACGCAAACACAGTTAACTTGGTTTATAAAAGTTCAAATAAGATTGTTGAAAAAAAGATTTTATCTTTATAAAATATCAGATAAATTATCTTCAAGATAATATGAATTAACTTCAATCGATTTCGAAAATGCTGGTGATGCACTTGAAAAAATTCTAAAAATAATAAATACCTGTAAATTTTCAGAACAGATTGAAAATACTGAAAATATTATAGATACGTTCTCTTTAAGATTCCCATTTGCACTTATCGTTCAAAAGATTTTATATCATAAACTTGAAAAAAAGAGAAAGGGTGTTAGATCATATTATTTTGAACCAGATTCATTCGAAGACGAAGGCTATATTCCTTATGTTCCAGATGACTACATAACTATTCAAAAAAGAATTAATGATATCAAATAAAAAAAGCGGCAAATGCCGCTTTTTTTGTGACAGTTTTTGTTTGATTAAGCTTCAGTTGTTTCGGTAGCTTCATCATCTTCTTGAAGTTCCATCATCATTTGCTCCTTCAAGGTCTTGATTCTGTCATCAGCAAATAAAACCTTTGCCTTTTCGTCATCAACAGGATAGGGAAGCTCATTATCTAAAACATGAAAAAGATAATCCTTAGCGAGGTCCTGTTCAGCGACCCCAAGGAAGCTAATCAAATTCTCCCTTTCTGGAACTGCCAATTCAAAGAATTTCATCTCTTTCAATTTTCCAAAAAGTTCGGTCTGGTCACCATGGGTAATACTTTTAAAAGTATTAACATCACTTGCATTTAAAATTTCACTTGCGTCTTTCATTGTCTTAATTGTTTTGATTTGATTTATAAATATATTAATTATTAACTAAAAAGTTTATTTTTTTTGTAATTGTGCCAATTTTTGTTTTCTATTTTCATCCAAATCTTCAAACTCCGTCCAATTTGATTGCCAATGATGGGCAAACTTCAATTCAGGAATTCCTATAAGTGTTACAAATATTGTCGGGGTTGTTGCTCCGTTACGTTTCCAATAGCCACCACCATCATCATATTCACATATAAAAGTACTACCTTTTTTAACCAAAACTTCACCTTTAGAATTCTTTACATCTTTTACACATATAACCTTCTTAGGTAAATTATCAACATCTGGAACCAGCATTCTTATTTAATCTGTCAAGTTTAAGCTTCCGATAATAAGCTATATTATTATTGATTAACTCGTCAACAAATTCATTGTCTTTACTATTTTCAATGTGTTGTGCGTTATCAAGCATAGCGTTCTTTATATCTTTAAACTTTTTAAATATTTTACGATTGATAATTCGATCATATATAAAAATTAAAAAGTATGTAGTAAGCATAGGTACTACGAAGGATTTCAAAATAAATATGTAATCTCCAAGCAATTTGCCAAAAACAGAAGTTGGCTGAGATATTATATATAGAAGTCCAACGATTAATATAAGTGCTATAGGTACAATAGGTTTAAAATAAAACCTTTTAATAAGACGTTGCTGATCAATATCCAAATTACTGGATGGATATCGATGATGGTTTGGTTTATATTTTACAGCGTGTAACGTATTATAAAAAAGGTTTCTTCTAATGTCGAAATTTTCATTTGTGTACTTTATAAAATACTCACCATCAGTCATATTCCTGAATAATTTTTCCTTTTCATTTTCCGCAAGGAACATATCAACTAACAATTTTCTTTTATCCTTTGTCATAGGTTTCAATATTTAATTCAAAGATAATAAAAAAATATTCAATAAAAAACTAAACTTTATACTTTTTTCTGTTTATAATCAAAAAACTCCAAAAATTAACTCCAAATCCCTATGAAAAAAGAATTCGAAATTACAATGACATTTACAGTAAAGGCGGATCGCTCTGTTACAGTTGACGAAGTTGCAGAATATGCAGATCAATTGGCAGAAGATATCAGAAAGAATGATGATCTTCAAATTCGTGAAGATATAAGTATCAGCGAAGTTACAGTTCATAACGTTGAAGATAATACCTTTGACGATGATAGAATGATTTCGGATGATGACGATGAAATGTAAATAGTTATTTTTCAAAAAGAAAGCAGTCTCAATTGGGGCTGCTTTTTTTTTGACCTACCACATTTAATATATATTTCAATTAAAAACAATTAATTAATTATGAAAAAGGAAAACATCTACGATAAAACACAGCCAATAAATAAAAATTTATTCGAATGTGAATTTGACTTTGAAGAATTGACAAAAACTGAGAAGGACATCTGTAGAGAAACATTAGTGCGAATCAATGAGGATGTGATGGAATTTGATTTGTTAGCATTTGAAAAGAAAATAGAACCATTAGAAATATTATTAAAATTAAAGAACAATAAAACAACGGGTGAAGTTAGAGTTAAAATTCACGATAAGGATCATAAAATATTAGGCTTTGTTATATTCAGGACATTAAAATTCATTGAAATTAGTAACTTAATAGATTTTGATACATCGATTGCTACTTACCCAGCTAACGGAAAATCTATAACTGTAAAATTTTTATGCGATGATATTTTTTATACCAGCGATAATAAAGATTTTGAAAAGATCACCTAAAAATGAAAACGTATTGCTATAAAGAACTACGATCAAAAACATTAAATGAACTATTGGACTTATTATCATCATACATATTCTTAAAAGAAGATATTGAAGATATAATAACGAAGGACCCAGAAAGTACGGAGTTCTATGTTAACGAACATCTGTTCCATTATGAATTAAATATAAGAAAAATTAAGAATGAGTTAGAAGTTAGGGTTAAGTAACTGCTACCAAAAATCTACACAAAATTACACAATTCTACACAAATCTACAAGTTAAAATAAATTATCAAAAAATGAGTTTTTTACTTTAATATATAGTATTTATAGAAAAGGGATATTTTATCCCTAAACTATAAAAACATATGTTAAGAGCAGTTAAAATTCGTTTATATCCAACAACAATCCAACAGGATTATATTAATCAATTACTTGGTTGTTATAGACTTGTCTACAATAAATGTCTGGATAAAAAGAAAACAGCTTACCTGAATGATAAATCGAATCTTACATTAACTCATTTAGGACATTACTTTCATAATGAATTAACTAAGGATGCTGATTATCATTTTTTAACTGAACATAACACAAAGGTACTCAAACAATCAATTCTAAATATGTTAGAATCATACAAAAACTTTTTTGTTAATGGTAGTGGATTTCCTAAGTTTAAATCTAAACACGATAACAAACAATCCTGTAGATTTCCAGAGGAAGCCATATCATCAAACAATGATTATTCCACTGGTAAACTGACCTTGACAAAATCACTAAAAAATGTCAAATTCAGATGTTCAGATGAATATAAAATTTATTTAAATAAATATAAATCTGGTATTAAGTCAGCAACTTTAACCAAGACAAAATCGGGTAATTACTTTTTATCAGTTTTGATTGATGGTGAATTAGAAAAACAAGTATTAAAACCTATCAACGAAGTGATTGGTATTGACCTTGGAATAAAAGATTTCATTATCTGTTCAGACGGTAAAACATTTGAAAACATAAAGATAAAAAGAAATAATGAAAAGAAATTAGTAAAATTAAATCGTCAGTTATCAAAGAAAACAAATGGTAGTAAAAACAAAAATAAATGTAGAAAAAAATTAGCTAAATATCACGAACATTTAAACAACATCAAAGAAAATTATTTACATCAAGTTAGTAACCAATTGATTAATGAAAACCAAATTATATCGATGGAAAACCTTAGTGTAAAGAATATGATGTCAAACCATAAATTAGCGAGGTCAATTCAAGAATTATCATTGAATCATTTTAAATCAATGTTGATTTACAAAGCTAATTGGTATGGTAGGTATGTTGTTGAAGTAGATAAATGGTTTCCTTCGAGTAAATTATGTAATGTGTGTGGTTATAAAAACACGGAATTAACATTATCAGATAGAGAATGGATTTGTCCTGATTGTAAAACAAATCATAACAGGGACTTAAATGCAGCCATTAATATCAAGAAAGAAGGATTAAAAATAATAATAGGTAGCCGTTCTACCGAATTTACGCTTGTGGACAATCACAATATCGATTGGTTGAAACAAGAAGAGAAAATTACACAGGTGTAGATTTGTGTAGATTTTTTTTAACGGTTTAAACTTCATCAACTACAATTTTCATAATTTGATGTGCTGGATAAAACACATATTTATTATCTTCTTTTTTAGTTACCCCGTTGTTTCCCATTATTGTTACATCCTTACGTAAATCATATTCCTTATCGTATTCAACGTCCATATTAATAATATCTCCAGTTATAAGGCAAATGTGAATTAAATATTTCATTTTATATTTTTGTTTTTATATATAAAGAAACATGGGCTCGATGAACGGCAATCGATTTGATTTATAAACTCCGCTTTATTTTTTTCAATTTACTATACCGAACAAGCTGATCAATTGAATATTTTGGAGTATCACCATATCTACTAAGATAAATTCCATCTTTTTCGATATAATATATTCTATCAATACTATTTTCAAATGGAATAATAGCTCTTACAAATCTATCATATTCACGATCCCAGTTCCAACCACGCTGAGGTACTGTGTCTCTGGGTGGTGGGTTAAATTTTCTAAGGCTTAACTTTAATACCAAAATATTATGCGATTCACAAATAAATGTTTTCAAGTTATCAAAATCTCTCAATAATGAATTTGTGTTCTGTGAACTACTCAATTGAATTTTTGATAAATCAACATTAACATAAACTAATTTATTTTGAATCTTATGAATTTTTCTAAGCAATCCTTTTTGATTCTCGATAATACATTTTGGTCCAGAATAACTTTTATAAATAGAATCACAAAGAGTGTTCAATAAAGCATTAGAATTATTAGATATTACCAACACCATTTGTGGTGGAAACTTTAAATTCAATAATATATCATCTACTACTTTCATTCTTCAAAGATAAGCAAAAAATATTAGAAAAGAAGTTCTAATCTACCTTTTAATATATCTTTCCATCTACATTCTTTCCCAGTTATATGATCAACTACGATATCATCTTTGATTCGATAAGTTCGTCTTTTATTTCCGCCACGGCTACCATTTCCAATCTGACCGTTTCTATGTGAATTTATATTAGAGTCATGAAATTTATCATTAATTTCTTGAAGTTTGTCGGTAAGCCTATCCCACGCAATAGTTTCATTTTTGTGCTGATCCCTTGTATCCTGTACTTTAAGCATGATTCCAGTTGGAATATGAGTTAATTGGCAACATGACGAAGTCTTATTCAAATGCTGTCCTCCCGCTTTTTTACTACTTTTTATATAACTTTTTATGACATCATTTCTATTCAAAATGATGTCCTTCTTTATATCAGGTCGCATAATAGCTACCGTTATAAAGCTTGTTTGTGTTCTATTATATTTTTCTGTTGGGGGAATTCGGACGAAGCAGTGAGAGCCGCTTTCATTTTTGAAGTAAGATTTTACTTCATTTCCTGTTATTCATATGGAGGCAAAGCCTTCTCTTTCTTCAACTTTATAGCTGAAGTTATTGTTGCGGCAAGATTTTGTATAAATACTTGCTAAATCCTTAACTAATAATTTAGAGTCATTTCCACCTTCGGATGCTCTAATTTCAATAATTATAGTTTCCATGGTAATATGTTTTTTTTCTTTTATATATTATTTAATCTTATTAGTTTATATTTTCTTGAAAATTTGGTGTCATATTTTTTCCAATTTCTATTTTTAAAATATGGATTCAATTGAATATCAAACGATACTCTTGTATTTACCTTACCGCATGTTCCTTTACTAAATAAATTATGCCCATCAGACAAGATTTGTGTCCCATCTTCATTATCTTGGAATGTTAAAATAACATAAAAATAATCAATTGGAATTTTTGTATAAGGCGATACAGCACTTACAATACTAAATGCATATGGATCACTACCATGTTGTAATTCACTGTATATTCATTTTTTAAAAATTCACTAAATTCATAAATCAATGAATATTCAACTGCCCAGTATTCATATTTTATTTCACCTTTCACTTTTTTTGGCAATTTTTGCAAGTTTTCTTTTTCTGATTTCTTTTAGATTTTCTTTAAAGAATTTACACCTAACGAACATTACCACAGCGTGATCAGTTTTAACTGCCACACTTTCTGGAAAGTGAAAATCCACATCATCAACAATATACGTTTTGCCTATGGTTAAATGCTGATCCCAATAATCAATAATCTCATCTTCCAGATTGGTGCAAACTATTTTTTGACCAATTAAAAAATCTGAATATTTTAATTCATTTGACTCAATACGTTTCATATAAATTTTCTATATTTTCTTAGATCATTCATTGCTTTAATAAGTTCATCTCTGGAATAAACACTTTCCATTAGAACCAAAATTATCAAAATTTTATTGCTGGAATTCTCTTTCAGTGTGAAATCAATTTTGCCAATATATTCCAACGCTGCTTGTCGTTCAGAAATGATACTCATCAAACTTAATAACTTTGTAGTAAATTTGTCAAGCTCATTCATAATACGAGTGACATAAGGCTTATTAGCCTTATCGAATAATAAAAATAATTCAGCATAATAATATTTAATCGTATGGTATTTAAACCAATTTCTACTTAGAACTCTACTTTTAGCATATTTTATTCGCTTCTTAAAAAGAATATCAGAATAAGTAACCCATATACGTTTGAAATTGTCATAATCCATTTCAGCAATATAATTGACAAATTCATGTTTCTTCTTTGGATTTCTTAATCCTTTAAGCAATTTACTAAGTGTCGGGAAGATTTCCGTCATAATTTTTTCAACTTTAATTTTCTAAGGCGTTGGATATTACCTTGGGCAATAAGCATTTCTTCTAATTCTTCCTCAGATGGTTTAGCAACCCACTTCCTTGAGTAACTAATTTCTACAAGTTCTAATTCATCAGCTTCAAAACAACACCCATCTCCTTGCCCAAGTTGCATTGTGACTTGTTTACCATTTTTGAAGCTTTCCACTGCATGATCAAATGGTAGTCTAATGTCATCACCAACTGAATACCCATGTGCGGTCGTCCACGCATCCTTTGGGGGCTTTACAATCATAAATATGGCAACCCTATAGATGTCATCTTTATTCATTTTCTTCATATTCTTTAAATACAACTTTCACATAAGCTCCAATTATAACCAAAATTAGCACTGCAAATGTTGCACTGCAAGCTCCAGTAAATGTTGAAAATATCCAAGTAACAAAAAAAACTATAAAAAATATAGCAATATTTGTTAAATTGTAAACTTCATCAAAAATGATCAACCATATATTTTTCATAAGGTTATAGTTTTTGACAAATATACAGTTTTTATTATAATAAAAAAAAATGGGGAAAGACTAAGCTTTCCCCATTTTTTATTCGAAATGATGAAATTAAAAATTGACTGTCGGAGCTTTATCTGCACCAGCCTGTGCCTGAAAATATGGTTTTTATCTTTAAACCCACATATGTTAGCGATTCCGATCTTTGTTGTGAATTTATTGATAAGCGCAACGGTACCTTCAAAATATTGAGATTTTTGAAGATATTTAATCTTTATAGAGTCTTGCTGTAATTTTACCCATCCATCTGGAAGGTACCCCTCCAATCCGTATCCAATATCAACACGAAACACATGTGGAACCTTGCATTTAGAAATCATAATAAAAATTCCATTGTTGACACCTTTTTTTCCAACACCCCATTTTTCAGCAGTTTTTTGAGAAAAATCTTCTGGGCTGCTTTCGAAATCACATACTGTCAGAACAGCAATTTCAATTGATGTTTGTTTTTCATATTGATCAAGCATCTGATAGATTTGATTGTTCTGCTCTGGGGTAAACAATCCACCCAAATCTGTAACCCAACGGTGAGATGGATCATAGTCGGGTAATTTTTGCGAAAATGATACTGTTGTTGTCAGTAACAGCATAAGGCTTAATAGGATTTTTCTCATATGTTTATTTTTACTCAGGTTGGGTTGATTCATCAATTGTTAATGTAATATCCATAGAAAGCTTTTTTATTTCGTCTTCAAAGACTTCTTTAATCCGTTTAGTGCGGCTGTAAACCGCTTCTGCGCTGTATGATTGACCTACTTCAATATCACCATGACTTTCTTTTAGAACGCCTTCGATAGCTGATATTGTGTTTGAAAACTTGCCCTTGAGGACATCTATTTCAGATATTTTTATTTTCATATGCATTTTTTTTATTAAAGTCTTTTTTTATAAAATACTTTTTGAAAAATATTAATGTTCGGGTTCCACCAATTAAAATCATAAATGAACTTACAATGCCGCCTAAAATATAGTGATCTTCAGGGTGGCATTGAAAAGATACATATAATAGAATGCTTCCAATTACAAATGTCAAAATCCCAGTGATAACAAAATTTATTAGGATCAACGAAAATTTATTGTAAAGCATGAAATTTTCAATTCGCTTTGTGAATTTTGTTTCTCCTTTGAATATTATAATTGGAAAGTATACCAATGAAAATAAAGTGTAGCAGATAATACTTAGTAGACAAAAAATTATAATCCCTACTAATGTAAATGCTAATATGGTTTCAAGTTGTATCATCGTGCGCTATTTATCCTGATAGTTGAACCTTTGAAGATAAGACCTTCACTAACAACACCATTAATAATCTGGTTGCTTTTTGCTGCCCGAAATTCAGTGTTGTACCAATCACCTTTTCCACCAGCGAATGGTCCTGCCCACCCAACAATTGTGATTTCGGTGTAACCATCTGCTTTCAGAACCATAGTTGCTTTTTCAGGGTCAGTACAACCCTTTACTGCAACAAGAATAAAAAAGATTACCAGAAATAAAACTGGTGCGGCAAATGATGTCATCAATTCAATCCAGTTACTTGACCGCATAAAACGATTACTGCTTGTACGTTGCATATTATTGATTTTTAGTTGTGCAAATATAAAACAATTTTCTGAATAAAAAAATTATACTGATAAGCTTTTCCTGAAATCATCAATTTGTGTGATCGTGCACCCATTAGCCTTTGCATCATTTGTCTTTTTTGAAGACGAATTAATGTCAGCCAGAAGGAGATCGGTAACTTTAGTTGAATATGATGACTTTATCTCACCGCCATTCTTTACGATATATTTTTCAAGATTGGCATCACGAAAGCCTGAGAATAGGAATGCCCTACCTGTCATATCCTGTGGCTTAAGAACAACTGCATCAGGAGCATCAGATTCGGCATCTTCAACAACATCAACAATTTCTACGTCAATATCTTTGATGAATTCCTTGAATTCAGCCAGCCCATCCATAAATGCAGCGGCAGTTCTATCTGAAACGCCTTTAATACTCAGTAGGTTGTTCTGAAAATTCAACAATTCAACACCATTTGATGTTGAAATTTTTGAAGCGAGCTCAATATACGAAAGCCCAATACCATCAAGGATCATCTTCAGTTTTCTTGAGCCAAGGTTCTCAAAACACCCAGACGCATGCCCAATTCTTTCGAATGTACATTTCCGTATCTTTGTGCTGATTTCTTTCAGGAATTTTGTACCAGAAACATTACCAAGCCCATTAATTTTTTTAAGATCATCAATGGTCATATTCAGAATTTTATTGACACTGTCGAATCCGTTGTTAAACAGAATCTTTGCTGTACCTTCACCAAAATCTTTTAATTTAAAGCTGGTGAAGAAAAATGCTGCCATCTTAAACTTGATTTCTTCACAATCTGGATTGATGCACATGAGATTCACATGCTCACCTTTGGTATTGGTGCTCCAAACAAGCTCATGATTACATGATGGGCAGTGTGTAGGAAGGCTAACGGCTCCACGCTTTCTTACATTTACAATCTTAGGAATAACGGAACCAGATCGGATAATGTCAACAATTGCGCCAGTCCCAATACCGTTTTCAAGAACGAACCTTGCATTGTATGCAGTCGCACGTGATACGGTAACACCTTCAACTTCAACTGGCTGAATATTGATAACTGGAGCCATAAAACCTTTTTTACCAAGATTCCATTCTTCGCTTATCAATGGTGTTGTTGTCGGCTTTGTCCAGCCTTTTTTGTATGCCCAAGCATATGCAGGGTTATCATTGGTCTCACGCCCAAGGGATTTACGAATATTTTTATCGTTTATGTCAATGACAAGACCATCAATTTCCCAGTCTTCACCCCATTTGTAATACAAACCGTCAAGTAATTCTTCGGTTAATTCATTGGCTGGAATTGCAAGATAAGGAATTTCAGGAATAAGCTTTAACTGCTCAAGCTTATCCATTGTAAAATTGGCATCGGCATCAGCAATACCGTAACGAATATGAGTGACGTACTTCCAGTAATCAGAAGCATTATCATCATTTATAAGTCCAGCCACCATGTTGCGAGGATTTTTGTATGGGGTTCCATCCTTCTTGATCATTAAATGTTGGTTGTCGGCAAATGTTTTTTTAGCAATGATAAGTTCGCCAATGGTATACAAATTGGCTTTTAATTTTTGACCGTTTTGTCCAACTTTCTTATAATGTTCCATTAATCGTTGACCTTCAACACCATCTCCCCTCGACCAGCACGATGGGCCCTGCTCATAATTGAGTGCCGAACAACCATCATACTTTGATAATACGACTACAAGAATATTCGGTGGAAGCCCTTTGCTGGCAATTTTTTTCTGAATTTCTTCGATAGTTGTCAATTTGTTCAATGAATACATAGGGTAAATAAGTTTTTCCATCCTCTCAGGATTGACAATAACTTCCTCAATGACGGCAGATTTGAAAAAATCATCATCAGGAACGAAAGACCTGACATCTTCATAAATTTTATCCCATTCTGGGTCGCTTATTTTTGGGTCACCTTTCCTGTAAGCGTCATTTAAAAGACGGAGCTGCTCTACGGCTGCTGAATAATTTCCTTCAAAAAGGAGATCATAAATTTCTGATAATGTTAAGTATTTCATAATTCGATTTTTTGTAATTTTAATTTTCTAAGTTCTTTGTCAGTTATTAATGCATCTTCAAAATAACCAGAAAACATTTGAGCAACATGATGCCCATTACCAGTTGCATGACAACGATGCTCAAGAATATTTTCAAAAAGTTCTATTGTTGAATCATAGGCAATATTTATGGCATTGGGAGTTCTAACACCTTTACCCCAATACTCCACATACAAATCTACAAATTTATAAGTAATGTAAGCGATAATAAATTCATCAGACATGAATTTTTTATACCTACCCTTTAATTTTTTTGTGAAATCTGTTGCTTTATTAGTAACTATTTTAGTTGCAATCTCTCGCATATCATATCCACTCATGAATAATATTTCTTTAGTTACTTTCATACGGTTATTCCTAATTTTTTTGCTTGTGCTAAAACAGATTTTTTTATTGGTGTAGAATAGGTTTCGTCCTCATAGATAAATTCTTTCAACGCTTCTCTTACATCTTCATCTGATGCTGAATCAATATCACCTACCATACCTTGTATATTTTTCTTTGCGATTTTTCTGATTATATCAATATTAATTTGGTCAATATACATTTCAATTTTCTTATCTTCAGATAACCTACTCAAATTGAACATTTGCTTTAAGTTATGATCTGTAATATCGGTTATGAGTTTTGCATGATCCTTTCCAGCTATTTTTTTATAATTGTAACCAAAAATGTTAAGTTCAAAATAACAATCTATAATCACTTTTGTATCCTTTTCTTCGACAACAAAAAAGCTTATAGATGCACCAAATCCACTCATCCCATATCGTGATGGTGTAAAGTTAAACTCATATTCCGTAGTTCTAATATTTTTTGCAACTGTATATTCTTTCCAACGAAAAAGTTTGAAAGTATCCAGTACTGGCATCAAAGTACTATTGCAATATGGGTCAATTTCAGTCTCAATGAAATTTTTTAATTGACTATAAACTGTTGGATTTTTTATTTGTTGTTCGTAGTTTATTCGACCCTTTTCAGTTATAGATTCAATTACTTTGTCGGTAGAGCAATTGAAACGTTTTCCAATTTCACTCAAAGTCCTGTTTTTATTCTGATAAAGGTCTTCTATCAAATATGAGTCTAACTGGAAATCGTTGAAATTTGTTTTCATTATGATTATTTTTAATTAAGAGCACAAAGATATAAATAATTATTGAGAAAAAAAAAATTGAATTAGATTTTTATTCTGATACCACCTTTAATTTTTCTATTGGATGTATCAAAAACGTAGTAATTTTCATTCTCATTTAAATTTTTCATCTTGATAAATAACTGCTTAGCTGCATTAGAAAAATGTATGTCGTCATCAGAAAATCCAACACTCAATGATTTATTGTGTCTTTGGGCAAATTTTCTTACATATTCAATAAAATATTGAATTGCATCTTGCTTACCTTTTTCTATTAACTCACCATATGGAACATATCCAAATTGTTTTTTGAATTTTTTTGAAAATAATCCTATAAAATAACACTTATTGAGATAGTAAGTTAGCAAATCTTTATTTTTAATTTTAAAGAATTTTGCAAACTCTTTAAGGTTATCAGCCATTATTTGTTTTTGACTTGGTGTAAGAATATTTTCAATAATATACCTTACTACTTTTTTTATGGTGGCTGGCTCATGACCTCTCGTGGTGGCAATGGAAAATAATCTACCTTCCATTATGGTTTGAATAAATGAATCCCATGAAGGTCCAAAATCTTTATTATTAATTGCAACAATGCAATCTTCAATAAATGCCATATTTCCACGCTTTCCGTAATCCCCAAATTCGGTGAATGCAGTTTTTTGGGTCGCCTTCCACTCTGGGTTGTTCATATATTCAGCACCATATTTTTTTCTAATCTTGGCAAAGTCATTTGGAAAAATTGTAACGTTCTTCCAACAATTATTAATTCTTTTCTTAAAGTACATAGGGGTACTAAGATTTAGAATATTATTATCCCAATCAAAAACATAATAAAAAAATGTTTTATCTTTCTTCATCATAGTATTATACTAATAAATAATTAAAATGTTGTCATTCTGATGAATTAAGATTAAAAATCTATAATTAGTTTACCTTGTAAGTGATCATATTCATGCTGAACAATAATTGCTAATAGCCCCTCTAAATCTCGTGTACGTTGAATCCAATTTCGATCAAGGTATCGTACTGCCACTTTGGATTGCCTACTCGTAGGAGTCTCCAAATTAGGAAAACTAATGCACCCTTCTCTTACTTGAAGGTGATTACCGTATGCAGACACCTCTGGGTTGATCATAACTTCTTGGAATGTTGAAGTATTAATAATAAACATATTTAATGCCCAATCTACTTGAGGTGCTGCCAACCCGACCCCGCCATAAAATTTGACAGTTTCGAACATATCATCGATCAATTTTTGTATTGATGGGTGTTCTGGTTTAACATTAATACATTTTTTTCTTAATGCCCCATATTTATCGGCTCCATATTTCTTTATGTCCAATATCATGTTATATCTTGTTTGTTTAAATTTTGTATTTTTTGTTCTCTGATGTATCTTTCCAAAAAACGGATGGGAATCTTTTTTATTTGCTGTAAATATTCTTCATACATTGGCATATATGACATATTAAAAATATCATCCAAATCCTCATGGTTTTTAGGTCTCACTTTCAAATCATCCAAATCCTCATAGTTTTTAGGTTTAGTTGGCTCCACTTTCCAATAGTCAAAGAAATCACTTAAATCATCCATCTTATTTATTATTTTTACCATTTTTAATTGTTTCTAATTTTTTCTTTCTTAAAAATTTTTCGATTTCGGATATTGGAATATCTTCCAAAATTTTCTCGTAATCAATTTTTTCATAATCGTTTCCAGTTCCGAATGAACCAAAATCTAAACTGTCAAATATGTCGTCATCAAAGCCTTTCATATTATTCGAGTGTTTTTATTAATGTTAAACAATGCGTTAATTATTGATTCTTTGAAAGCATCTTTCGATACACCTTCTGGGCAAGTTTTTAAAATATCATCAGTTACAAATTCTGATAACTTACTTTTTATTTCAAAATCATATTTATAACTTGAAAAATATGTACCCCTTCTTGATTCACTTATACCGTCAGACATTTTGAATTATATTTTTTAGTTTTTCACAACGTTCATATTTTATGGTATATAAAAATCTTTTAATCGTATACCACACTTTCTTACCCAAGTCATTTTTTACTTTTATTTCATCTTTTTTAATTTCCAAAATTGTATAAAATTTACCAATTGTTAATGGGACTTTTTTTGGAATTGTCTTATAGGGTATAAACGCACGTTTATACATAAACGTTTGGTCTGATTCTATACCTTCATTTTCAAAACAAATTACACTCAGTCCAATTCTACTTTGTGACCGCTGTAGAATTTTATCTTTTAGCATTCGTCTTCGTTCAATTTGAGTCTTAGATCGAACCTCTTGGCTATTTATTTTTTTGATTAAATCCATATCACTTTTAGTGAGAAATGAGCAATTTGTTTAAATATATATAGAATATGATCATATTATACAATTTGTTTTTATTTATATTGATAAATTTTGCAGCAAGCTATATTATCACAAATAGCTACGCATTCGAGTGGTTACGAATATATCTGGATAAAAAATCTCCTAAATTGTTTGGTAAATGGATTCACTGCATCCTTTGTGTGGCTGTTTGGAGTGGATTTTTATTAAGTTTTATTTATTCTCCATCATTTTTAATATTTACAAATATCAGAATATTATCAATATTTTTTGACGGTCTTTTTGGTGGAATAACATCTTATGGGTTATGCTTACTATATTGCAAATTAAAACCATAAACTTTTCAGACATTTCTATATAAAATAGATATGAAATTTAATAATGAAGATTTTAATGATGTGGTATTTGACGATGTGATCGTTAATGATGTCATATTTTATTTGCACCCCAAGGAAGGTGGAAGATTTGGAATGTACCTTGAAATAAATGAGAAGGATCAAAACCAACTTGCAAAAATATTGAAAAATAATAATATCAAGTTTGAGATTCAAAAGAAGTCATCATTATTCTGAGCCGTGATAAATATCCTTTTTCTTTTGGTTACAAGTTAGACACATAGGCTGGTAATTATCTAATTCGTTTGTTCCACCTTTTGATTTCGGTTTTATATGATCAACAGTCATTAATTCAAAATCTTCGGTATATAAATCAATATGTTTTCTACCGTTAGCTTCTTGTGCTTCTATAAGATATTTACCGATTTTACCACAACCGCTTGCGCATAAAAACCCTTTATGGTAGAATACTTGAAGTCTCTTGTGTGATTTTAATTTTTCCAAATTAGATAATGGTAAAAATCGAATTGGGGTATATTTATTGCCGATAAGAATTGGTACCAATAAATTTTTATTTTCGAAATAAAAAATAGTGGTTGGAATTTTAATCTTATTTGGCTTTTTTCTTTTCATGCAATAAAATCTAATATAAGCATAAGGATTATTTTTAACTTAGTCCTCGCTGTCATTAAGATGTGCTATTTTTCTTTTTCGCAAAACATTGGTCATTGCTTGCCTGTAAACAGGTTTCATATTTTTTTGTGTAGAAAGGCAATTTTCAATATGTTTAGTTTCCATATCATTAATAAGCACCCAATGAAAATCTTCAAGTTTTCCACTTTTTCCATATGATCCCCAGAATAAAATTTCTTCTGGCTTAATAAAGTTTTTTCTGACCATATAGTCAGATTCTTCAATATAGAACCAACCACCCGCAAAATTGGGGACTATTTCCAATGTGGCAAGCACCTGAGTCAATCTTAAATCTGGTGATTCCTTCCATTTAGTAAAAATATCATTATATCGTATTTGGCAATTCAATACTATTTTATCCTTTTCTTCTTCAGATAAAGTAAAACCTAATTCGTTTATGAAATCTGCCCAATCAATGTGCTTCATTACAATTGGGATTCGTTTTTCTGGTCGTGACACGGATGGAAATGGTGTTAATGACATATTATATTTTTGCAAATATAATCAAAATTTTTAATAAAAAAAACCCCCGCACGTAGGCGGGGGTTTTCATTCTTCATTTTATATATCTAAATACCTGATTTGCTTTTTTGGCTTCTTATATCATTATTATATTTTTTATAATCTTAACTGGGGGGATCGTGGCAGTGTTTCATGGTTAATTTAAATTAAGTTCGACAAATAAACGATATTTACAATCAAAGCACAAATGTAACACAAAAAATTGATAAAAAAAATTATAATGTAGATAATCTATTTAATTTAGCCTTTCTTTTTGCAACTAACCCACGATCAAGATAAATAGTATAATAGAAATTATGCAAATTGCTTCCAACCTCAACTATAGAATATTTTAATTTAACATATGAGTTGTTATCGACACAATTTATTCTCTTATCCACTTGTTGATCTCGCCATATTGTCGATAAACTAATTTCTGGTGTAAAAGTTTGACCATTATCTTGGAATGCGATTTTAATTCCACCATCTTGTGGTTGACCTTTTCGTCCAAGCAAAATAAGATCATCCTTCATACTATCGTGTATATAAACTGGTAAATCACCAAATGGGTGGTTACCAGTTCTAAAAACATACTCTCTATCCCCCTTTCTTGAAAATGATTCAGGGCACGTACTAAAATATGGATATAAAAATTTATAAGTGTTACTGTTTATTATCATATATTGTGCAGGTCCAATACGAGAATTCATAGCAATAACATTAGATGCTCCGTTGATTTTACCCATCATATGTTCATAATGTAAATGCATTTTTGATTCTTTGCCAAATTGATTATTCGATTTAGTTGGCATTTCATCCATTAAAATATCTAACTTATAAGAATTAACACTATACGGCTTCAATCCAAGCATCGAAGCTTTACTTATAGCTTCTTCTAAAAGAAATCTTTTTAATTGATTTTTTAAATCCGTTGATTTAGATACTGTTATTTCTTTTAATTCAAAATATTTATTTTTTGTAGTAATAGCAAGTTCTTGTGGATAAGTCATTGGACTAAAATTATTCCTTTCTTCCAAGTCCATATAGGCAACTTCAATAATATCATTTGAAGTTGTAAGCACTTGAAAGAAAGGATTTTCAAAATCTTTTGCTTCTAATATCAAACCATTTAATTATTTTTCAAATATCCTTTCGAACATATCATTTCTATCTTTCCCATAAGATACAAACTTAATTTTCACACCGATTTTTCTTTCAATGAATGATATGAATGTTTCAAGATTTTCATTTTCAGATGTAGACTCTTCCCAGCCAAGAAATTCGCTATATATTGGGGTTGGATTTTCTTTATGAATAGTTGGATCGTATGTATACACATTATTCTCATCATCATAATCAGGATCAAAATCTGCATCATTTTCCAATGCATACCCAACGCAAATTTTTACTTTTTCAAACCCATTAAGTACATCAACCTTTGTCATTATCAAATCTGTTACACCATTGATGATACAAGCATATTCTAATGCTGGTAAATCCAGCCACCCGCAACGCCTTGCACGACCTGTGGTTGATCCAAACTCATTACCGATGCTTCTGATCTTTTCACCATCTTCATCGTCTATTTCGGTTATAAATGGTCCTCCGCCTACACGAGTCATATATGCTTTGAATACCCCATAAACCTTATCAATATTCTTTGGAGAAACTCCAAGTCCAGTGCATACCCCACCAATTGTACTATTTGAACTACTAACATATGGATATGTTCCGAAGTCTACATCAAGTAATGTGCCTTGAGCACCTTCTGCCAAAATTGGCGTGTATGGTGAATTAAGTAATCTTTCTAAACTGGCTATAGCAATATTATCTACAATATATCTTAACCCATCCTGAAATTCTGGGTATCCAGCGAAACTTTGAATTAGGTCATCAGTGATGTCGCAAATACGAATTCCATCCCTGCGAAACTTAGAGGTGTAAGCAGGACCGATACCTTTAAGGGTTGTTCCAATATTAAGTCGTTTTTCAATTTCAGCATCTTCAACAATATGCTGTGGAGTAATAATATGAGCATATTTTGATATACACAGATTAACCTTAGCTTCAATACCATCAGCTTCCAGCATTTCAACTTCTTTTTTAAAAGATATTGGATCAATAACTACACCATTACCCAAAGCACATCGCTTACCTTCAAATATTCCAGATGGGATAAGATGTAAGGAATATTCCTTACCATTGAATTTTACAACATGCCCAGAGTTAGGACCGCCATTAAATCTTGCAATAATCTCATAATCTGGTGATAACCAATCGACTATACGACCTTTACCACAATCCCCGAACTGTAAATCTATAACAACATCTACCATAATAAATAATTTTAGTTTTTCATTTTTAGATAAAAAAAATCAATAAGTTTATAAAATATATACCTTATATGAAATATATTAAAACATTTGAAAGAATTATAAATTCAGTTCGTAATATACGGAGTGGGGATATTTTTAGAGTTGAGTATCCAGATCGATTTATAACTCTTTCTAAATTAGTTCGTAAAAGACGAGAAACCGCAAGTACACCAACAGGGATGTGCGATTTTGAGGGATATGTTATTGATGATGGTGGATGGTATGGCGATTTTAAAAAATTTTGTGATTCGACATCCACAGTTTTAACAAATGGTTGTTATCATTTGGCGACAAAGGAAGAACGTGCATTATATCGTGAGTTTGATAAAGAATACAAAAAAAAGAAAATACAACAAAGATTTGATTTATAATTTTAATATATTCGAATCTTTTAACCGAGAAGGTGAAACCCCTGAGCAATTATGGTCAAGATTGGTTAACTTAATTATAAGTGGACGAGCTGGGGAAGTATCAGGTATTGGAGGGGAATCTTATGTGTTCAGTCAAATGAAAAGATTATTAAAAAAAAACCCTCAATTAATAGATGATGTTTGTGATTTGGATTCCCCATCCGAATCAGCACTACTTAAAGCGTGTAAATCTGAATTAGATAGTTTAGCTAAATTTTTAATAAATAACGGGGCGGATGTAAATAAGGGCGATCAATTTAATTGTACCCCATTACATCAATCGGCAGTGAATAAAAATCCTATTATAGCAAAATTACTTATTGACGCTGGAGCAAATCCAAATTCTAAAACTAAAGGCGGGGCAACTCCATTAATATTAGTATTTCAGGATATAAGGCAAAGTAACGAAGATAATGCTTTAGAAGCATTTAAGATAATTTATAATGCTGGTGGTGATCCATATTACAAAGATATGAATGGTATGAACGTTTGGGATTTTGTAGAATATGCAACCGATAGTAGATTTATGTTTTTTATAAAATTTCAAAGATTATTTCCAGAAATTGTAAAAGAATTTAAAAAAGTAAAGATTCAACAAAGATTTGATTTATAATTTTAATATATAGTGAAGTTTAATTTTTAAGTGCATTTTTTGGAAGGTATTGCCTTCTAAAAAAAAAATGCCCATGAACAAACGAGTTTACGAACAGAAAATCATTGACCCTCAAGACTTTAACAAAATGATATCAAAGTTGAGAGGGTTTTTTATTGAAAAAGGTTATTTAGAAACATTTCCACAATCACGGCTAAGTATCTTAGCTGCGTGTGAAGACCCAAAAACAGTTAGGAGTTTTAATTTTGATGGTGATATTTGGCCCCTTCCCCAAACTTCACAAATGCATTTGGAAAAAGAATTAATGATGTATGCTGATAAATTGGATGGACTTTTTTGTCTAACCGCATCATATCGTGATGAGCCAGCCCCTATACCAGGCAGACACGATTTAACGTTCCCCATGTGGGAATTTGAGCACAAAGGAATATTTTCAGACCTCATAAATACTCTTAGTGAATTAGCAGTATATATGGGATTTATTGATTCTGTTGATAATATTCCTATATTTACATATGATGAATTATGTATTAAATATGGAGTTAACTATTTAGAATCTGATCAAGAAACCAGATTATGGAAAGAGTATGGGGATGTTGTTGGAATTATAAATTTTCCTGAGAGAACTTCCCCGTTTTTTAATATGAAAAACAATGGATATAGTAATTTAACCAATGAAAAAATATTCAATAAATGTGATTTTATAATTTGCGGTCAAGAAACATTTGGATCGGCTGAAAGGTCTGTGGATGTAGTTCAAATGAGAAATAGTTTTCATACAATATCAGATGGAATGTATGCTAAATTACTTTATAATGAATTTGGTAAAGATAGGGTTGAAAAAGAATTAGAAGAGTTCTTGAATTTAACTATGATTAATAGGTATGGATGTGGTTGCGGTTTAACGAGATTATTAAGAGCATTGAAATTAAAAAATCTTGTTTAATTTGATTTTGGATATTATTTGATATCCTTTAGAAATTCCATATTTGATTATACTGGTAGGACTAAACAATTTAGTTTTACTGGTATAATCTTTTATTTCGTTCATACCTTTAAATTTCAGTATATCGCCAATTGGGGATTTAATTTCATATAATACTGAATTCTGGTTATTATTTCCTTTTCGCTCACTACTCCATTTATTTTTAAGAGTTTTTGTGTGAGTTTTTTTATAAAATGAATTATTATTTCCAGATTGAGCAATTCTTATTTTTTCTTTAGCTTTATCACTATGGATAAATACATGTCCCTCGTGCCCCATTAAAGATTTGCTTAAATTCTTTTTATGTTCATCACTTTTTATTGCGATTTGCCATTTTTCTGAATTTTTTACACGTTCTCCGATTTTCTTTTTATCTTCTTCACGATGTTTATAACCACTTTGACCTTCCCCACCATCACTAAAATTTATTAATGGTCCGTTTTTCAATCTTCCAATTTTTAAAATTGTTTCGTTTTCTTTTTTAAATGCGTTTTTTTCATCTAAATTATCGAAAATTTTTATAACTACTGGTTCTAAATTTTCTAATTTTATTTTTCTTATTTTATTATATTTATATTCATTTGTATAATCACTTTTATATAAATGCAAATGCCTATAAATTCTATCACCTTTTCCCTTCCCAACATAAAAAGGTTCATATTCAAATTCTAAATCACCATATATAAATTTTCCTTTTTTTCGAGGGTCTAAATAAATATAAACATAATATTCATTCATTATCATATGATATTTTTTTATCAATATTCAATTTTTCATATTGAATATATTCCAACATGGAATTTTCAACAAATAATGATTTGTTTATTGAATTCTTCTTTGCTAATTCGTCAAAGAGTTTGGAAATTTTTTCATCAATCGTAAATGTTTTTTGCAGTTTCATATTGTTTTATATGTATATATAAATAAATTGAAGTCTCTTTTTTCAGAAATAAAAAAGGGCATTTTATTGCCCTAATTTAATAATGATGTTTTTACGATTATATTTAGAAATCTTCAAATCCTTTTATTTTATTATCGGATTTTAAATCTTGTTTTGCTACAGTTTTTATTTCTGGTTTTGTATCTTTTAATTTTTCAAATACTGGTGCTTCTTTTTTTGGTTCTGGTTTAATATCCCTGATAATTTCAGAAGATATTTTAGCCTTTGTTTTAATTGTTTCTTTGTTAATTTCAGAAATCATTTCTTCTATCTTAATTGAAGCTTTTGATTTAATTTCAAAAGTATCTTGCCATACTGGGAAATACAAATCTTCGGATATAATTTCAAATCTAATCTTTCCCTGCTCTCCTTTTTCATATAGTCCCAATTCTGGAATATTAAATTTACAAACACCATTGTGAATTTCCCCGAAGAATAAGTAATTCTTATTTTCTTTTGTTGTTAATATAAGTCTTGGCTCAACTTTTTCTGTGTCGATACCTTCGCTATTTATTTTAAATTTCAGATTTTCGTTTTCTTTATTATTGAAGAATTCCATACGATGATATTATTTTTTAGTATATATTAATATTTTCCATCAAAAATTTTTTTTACCAACCAATTAAATTCTGACTGTTAGTAAATTATATATAGTCATTGAAAAAACGACTTTTTTGATGTCTACTGGTAATATATTATTTAACAATTATCTTGCTAATGATCAGCAATCTAAATATTGGATTTATTTTACAAATTCTTTTGGAACCAATAATGCTATCTTAATTCAAGATTCTGATGGGAATCCAATTACTGGATATGTGTCTGGAAGGACTTCAATTTATTTTACTTTTGATTATACTGGAAACACTCAAGGTGGTCGAACTCCAAATACTGATGCTGATTATACTGCCGTTGCTATTGGTTTGGGTATTGGTAAATATACAATTACTACAGGTATTATAACAAGTGGGGCAACAACAATTCTGTTTTCCCCCGATAAAGATTGGAATTATAGTGGAAAGACAAGCACTTCTGGAACTTCTGGTACGTCAGGTTCTTCAGGGGTTGATGGCGCAAATTTTGGAACTTCAGGAACATCTGGTGTTGATGGAAGCTCAGGTAGTGATGGTACATCTGGGTCATCAGGAATATCAGGGAGTGATGGTACATCTGGGTCTTCAGGAGTATCGGGTAGTGATGGTACATCAGGTTCTTCTGGAATATCAGGTACAGATGGTTCTTCAGGGTCATCTGGGTCATCAGGCACTGATGGTAGAACTGGTTCATCAGGTAGTTCTGGTTCTTCGGGTACCGATGGCGGAACTGGGTCTTCAGGTAGTTCTGGTTCTTCTGGTTCTTCTGGTGCTGATGGTGGAGCTGGTTCTTCAGGATCATCAGGTAGTTCTGGAACCGATGGGTCATCAGGTAGTTCAGGAAGCTCAGGGACAGATGGATCAGGAAGTTCTGGTAGTTCAGGTTCATCAGGCAGTTCAGGAACTGATGGCACATCAGGTAGTTCTGGAATTTCAGGTAGTTCAGGATCATCAGGCAGTTCAGGAACTGATGGCACATCAGGTAGTTCTGGAATTTCAGGTAGTTCAGGTTCATCAGGCAGTTCAGGAACTGATGGCACATCAGGAAGTGCTGGAATTTCAGGTAGTTCAGGATCATCAGGCAGTTCAGGAACTGATGGCACATCAGGAAGTTCTGGTAGTTCAGGAAGTTCTGGTAGTTCAGGTTCATCAGGTGTTGACGGTAGTTCAGGTTCATCA
>Ga0114951_10000655_pt1 | contig 46568 bp, 96 predicted proteins | sample AM7aDNAmetaG_FD_88677 | JGI IMG/M metagenome (GOLD analysis project Ga0114951, IMG submission 88677) | Freshwater microbial communities from Finland to study Microbial Dark Matter (Phase II) - AM7a DNA metaG | ecosystem: Environmental > Aquatic > Freshwater > Lake | place: Finland: Lake Alinen...
AGTCAGTTGTATAGTCAGTTGTGGAATCAGTTGAATAGTCAGTTGGATAGTCAGTTGAGAAGTCAGTTGGATAATCAGTTGAATAGTCAGTTGAATAGTCAGTTGAATAGTCAGTTGTATAGTCAGTTGTGGAATCAGTTGAGAAGTCAGTTGTGGAATCAGTTGGATAATCAGTTGGATAATCAGTTGGATAGTCAGTTGTATAGTCAGTTGTATAGTCAGTTGTGGAATCAGTTGAATAGTCAGTTGGATAGTCAGTTGAGAAGTCAGTTGGATAATCAGTTGAATAGTCAGTTGAATAGTCAGTTGGATAGTCAGTTGAATAGTCAGTTGTGGAATCAGTTAAATAATCAGTTGGATAGTCAGTTGAGAAGTCAGTTGAGAAGTCAGTTGAATAGTCAGTTGGATAGTCAGTTGAAAACCTATAATAATTCATATTTATTTACACTAAATGTTTATTCTAATAGCTATTATACTTGGTTTAAATTTATAAAAGATGAATTTAATCTACCATTAACAATTGAAAATGATTTTGAAGAATGTTTTTTATTGCAAAGAGAATCGGGAATTTATTCTGCAATTTTCTCTGAAATGGTATGTATAGTCTCAAAATACCCAAAGAAAGTTAATAGAAACTTGAATAATGATTTACATTCAACATCGGGGATTGCTATTGATTGGGGATATTCATCAGAATTAACTAACTTTAATTCATATTATATTAACGGAAGAAATATACCGACTGAATTGTTTAATAGTGTTTTAAATAAGAAATATACTTTTGAGGAATTTTGTTTAGAGAATAATGAAGATATCAAGGGTGGAGTAATTGCCATTATTAAAGAAAATTTTGGTAATGAAGAATTGGTGAAATTTTTAAATGCTGAAGTAATTGATACTAAAGTATTTAATCATTTATCAGGTCATAAAGAAACTCAAAAGTTATGGAGAACAAAAAACGTTATTAATTGTTTAGTTAATGATAAGGGAGAGCAAGGGGAATACATGTCTTGGTATGAGATAACATGTCCATCAACTGGAACTGTTTATATGTTAGATACTTTACCAACATTTAAGAAGGTAGATGAATGTGCAAAGTTTCATAGACCTTCACAAATACCAAAAGAATTAGAATATAATTTTACACAATTTAATAATTAAAAATGTTTGCAATTGTTGTAACTTTAATTATCTTTGTAACGTATAATAATTAACAATTTAGAATGGGTAACGGCTAAAGAAAATCATTATCATGCCGTTAGTACTGGATTAAAACCAAAGAATATTAATCCAACAGGGATTAATCAATATAGTAAAAAATAATTAACAATTTAAATTTAAAAATTATGAAAGTTTTAGAACAGGTTGGACATCAGGGTAAATAATTGCTCCTCATTACAGTAATGTGATGATGATAATCCCTTTAATTGCTGGAAACTCTTACTATTAAGTTAAAGACAATCAGCAGCCAAGCTTGATTATTCAAGAAGGTTCATCGACTATGATGGTGACATCAGTACACTCAAGTGAGTGGAAATGGGGGATAACTTAGAAATGAGTTAAAGATATAGTCAAATCTTATAAGAAATTATAAGCAGTTCATAAGAGAACGTAGTTAGCGTAACGAACTAATTAGAATATAATGGATACCCAATGGTTTACAATTAATGAAATCCCTAAAGAAGCAAAAAGGGTTGAGAAAATGTTTATTGCTGCTTCTGAGCAAAGTGGAAGTGTACACGCTTTGTGTGGTAAGTATGACTTGTATTCATTAGAAGATGGATTTTGTGTAGATGTTTTGGATGATTGCAGAATCAACCATACGTTCAAACAGAACATTAATGAGAATTCATTGAATAAGAATATTGAACTTCCGATGAAAGACCATAGGAGTTCAGTACTTCCAAAGGGGAAGTATTTTGTTGGTATTCAACAAAGATATGATCCATTGCAAAAATTGTGGAAGAAGGTTCAGGATTAATTTTAATTAAAAAAGGTTATAATTATTTGTAACCTTTTTTAACTTTGTTGCGTATAATGAATAAAATAGGAAGATGAAAGATATTGATGGGCGTTTGTTACGTAGGAGACTTGATGAAAAATATTATGGTTTTATGGATGAAAGATTTAAAAATCTGTAACATTAACAATTGTTATTCGTATAAGTAATAAAACTAAGTATTATGAAGGAAGTATTTGTTGGTAATATTCTTATTGCAGACTTCATTAATTTAAACGATGGGAATTGGAGAAATCAAGTTATTATTGATGCTTCTAATGGTCGTAACATACCACGTGAGAATACTTTAATGTATCATTCTTCATGGGATTGTTTAATGCCAGTTGTTGAGAAGATACAGGGAATTGTGATTAGAGAAGGTCATGAGGTTTGTGTTGAATTTTACGAAGGATTACCCAATGTAAAAGAAACTTATGTGACAATAGGCGAAAATGTTGAGGTATCTCATCCTGATCCAAAAACTGCAATTTGGTTGGCAGTTGTTCAATTTATTAAATTGTATAACAAAGAAAATAATTGAAAATGCTGAAAATATTTAATTGTGAAGAAATTTATGGGGACAATATTTTAATTGCAAAATTTCTAGGGTGGTTTCAAGAAAATGAAGATTGGTATTCATACCGAGATGATAAAAAGTATTTAATGCTTCCAACATTGAGTGGTGAATTTGAATTAAGTTTTCATGCTTCATGGAATAATTTAATGCCAGTTATAGATAAGATAGAACATTTATATGAAGACGAATATACACTACCACGTTTTGAAATAAATTCTCATCATTGTATATTCAGACGTAAAGATTTCTACTGTATTGCAGGGTGTTACCATACTTCACCAGAAAAAATATGCTTCAACACTAAATTAGAATCTGCATGGCATGTAGTTGTTCAATTTATTAAATGGTATAACAAACAAAACGAATTTTAATTAAAATAATTATTGATTATGAAAAAATTATTTGTAAGTTATGAATTAGCTGTAAGGCTAAAAGAAAAAGGGTTTAACGAACCGTGTTTTGCTATTTACGATAATGGACGTTTTTTACTTAGGTACAAGTCTATTAATTCTAAACTTAAACGAAACGTTAAGATGGATAAGAAGATAAATCAACCTTTGGTGTCTGTTCCTACGTTTCAACAAGTTACCGATTGGCTAAGAGAAAAACATGACATTCATATTCATATTTCAAGATTATATTGTTATATTGATAATAAACCAAGAACTTTTGATGGATGGTGTGTTTACGTTGACAATGGGATTGAAGATTCTGATTTGGAATGCAATTCTATGTTTATTAAAACATTTTATCCTTCATATAGTGAAGCTTTAGATAAAGCTATTGAAGAAACATTAAAACTTATTTAATTAAAAGTTTGGAATTGCCGTAACATTTATTATCTTTGTGCTATGGAAAATAATTTAAATGAGTTAAAATATAAAATAATTGAATCGCTTTCAAACGAAAACGTAAAAAAATTATTAATTTATAAAGATATCGAAGGCAATACTGTTGATAAATTTTATTTGGATAATAAAATTTCTGATATGGAAACAACTGGCTTTTGTTATTTGGTTTCATTACTAATTTATCATGCAGATGGGAAATCAAAAAAATGGATGTTCAAGACAATAACAGATGAATCATTCGTAAAGGAAAATGGTACACATTATTTTCTTTTAAATAAAGAAAGCAAAGAAATATTGGATTTGACTTCCGATCAATTTAAAGGAATAAAAATTCCTTATGAAAAGTCTAAGGGAATACCAATTAGATTTCTTAATAAAAACGTGAAAAAATATGCAACAATTTTAAATATTAAATTATAAAAGTTGTAACATTTTCATTATATTTACGTAAAATATATAATCTATAAATTTAATAATAATTATCATGAAAGCAGAGGTAGAAAAAACCAAAATTAGCGTTGTTTGTAATGGATGTGGTAAAGCATTCACAACCACTATTGGATGGGCAATGAAGAGAAAAGATAAACTTATTTGCTCAAAATGTGTCAACGCAAAAGACGTTAATGTTAATGAAGATATTGACGTTAAAACAGCCATTGAGATTCTAAAGGGATATGGTTTAAAAGTTCAGTAATTTATGCAAACAAAAGAAGAAATTGAACTTACTTACGGTTCATTGCCAGATGTTCTAAGTTTAGAAAAGGTAAACACTCTTTTAAATAAAAAGACCAATAAATATAAGTTGGTTAATAATTTAAAGGAAGAGGTTCTACATTTTCTTAGTGCAGAAAATATAGTGCTTGAGGAAGGTGTTAAGACTTTTTTAAATAAGAATGATGTTGAACAATCAATTAACATAATTACCATTGATAAAAGACTAGTGATTTTATTGGTGGATAATTATGTTATTTGGAATAAGAAAAACATAATTAAAGGAACTGCCGAAAAAATACATTTTTCTTTTGTGGAAAAAGGTTACAGAGTTGTATGGATCAAGAAATTTGAGTGGGAGAATTTAAACAAACAAAACGTATTGAAGTCAATGGTATTGCATTCGCTTAACATGACTAAGAACAGATTTTTCGCTAGAAATACTGTATGTGAAATTGTTAACAATTCAGATTTAAAAGATTTTTTTAATGCTTCTTCTTTTTATGGTTTCAGAAGTGCTTCAATTGCTGTTTGTTTAAAAGATAAAAAAACTGGTGAAATCTTACAAGCAATGAGTTTTGGACATCCTTATTATGGAAAGGGAAAGTATGGTGAAAATTGTGTTGAATGTATTAGGTCGGCAGGTAAACCACATACGTTAGTTGTTGGTGGAATGACTAAATTAATGAAGTTCTTTGTTCAGAATTTTGGTCATACGTTTGATACAATATTGTATTATGTTGACGATGCTCACCATCAGAATGACTCAATGGATTCATTAGGATTTACATTTTCCCATTTTGCAGGTGGTGGTGTTCATAATGTTTGGAATAAAACTGGTGCTATGTTTATGAGAACCCCTGCTTTACATAAAGAAATTATGTTTTTCCAAAAAATAGGTGAAATATATGGTGTTCCTGATGTGGGTAATTCAGTTTTCTTATTTAAAAATAATACTGATCCAATGGTTCAAATTTAAATAGAAAAGGTTGTAATTATTTGTAACATTTCAATAATTATTTACGTATAATTGTCATGAAATACATATTAAGAATATCATCTTTTTTTTATTTTTGTGAAAAATATTAAACATGTTATATACAATAAAAGATTTGGCAATAAAATTCAATTGTACCGAAAGATTAATTTATAGTGCGATATTAAGAAGTAATATTATTGTAACAAAAAAAGATGATCATGGTCGTAATTTGATTGATGAGAATAATCTTATTAATTATTTGAACCTACATGGAAGACCCGAAATCTTGGAAGATGAAATAAATTTATGGCATGATTCATATATTAATGGAATGTCATGTAAAGACATTGGGAAAAGGTTTAAAAGATCGCCAGAAATAGTATCTAAACGTTTAAAAATGGTTCATAATATAAATCCAAGAGATTATTTCGAAAGGTATTCTGAATCTGAAAAAGATTTTTATTATGAAGCATACCAAGCATATATAGGAGAGAAAAATGGTTCAATTAAAAAAATTGTAGAGGACTATAAAATAGAACATCCCACAAGATTTGTAAATTACATCAAAAGACTTGGATTTAAAGTTAAATCATTCTCAGAAGCGAGGCAACTATGTCACAATGAAAATTTTTTCGAAAATATTGATTCTGAAATTAAAGCATATTTATTGGGATTTTTTGCTGCTGATGGACATATTGAAAAAAGAACTGATTATTGTTCTTATTCGTTAAGAGTCGGTGTACAATTAAATGATTCGCACATACTTAAATTATATTTAAAACACATATCTAAAGATAGTGTAATTTCTTGTAAGAAAAATTTGGCATCAATAGCAATTACATCTAAAAAGATTGGTGAAGATTTGTTAAAATTAGGATACGATAACAATAAAACATATACAACTAAAAACATACCCGATCTGCCCATAGATTTAATGTATCATTTTATTAGAGGATATTTTGATGGTGATGGAAGTTGTGTTTTACAAGTACGTAGAGTAGGAAATAGATTATCTGGTTATAACAGAGAATTTAATATTACAGCGTACAATAAATCAATTTTAGAGAAAATTGCTCTTGTTTTAAACATTAAATCGTTTGACATTAATTTAATTGAAGCCAAATCTTTAATGGTTAAAGAACATGTTGCTAATTTCAAAGATTCATATAGTTTAACTGTTAACAATAAGGATGATTTAAAAGACATATACGAAAAATTATATAATAAAGCAACTTATTTTTTTAAAAGAAAAAAAGATAAAATGGCGCTTAGTTTTTTAGATGTTAAAGAAATTGAGGAAATATTACAAGGAAACCTTAATTAAATTGTAACCTTTTATATTTTGTATCGTATAATTGATATTAGTGAAATGTTTAATAATCTCTTAATTCAATAAAATGATCTACAACACGAACACATTATCAGACATTGAGGTATTATCTACCGTTGAGGAAAATGATATTACTCTTGATAAAGACGCACAGTCAATTATTTTTCAAATGTTTTCCAAAGGAATTTATTCTAATCCCATTGGGAGTGTTGTGCGTGAAATCGCATCAAATTGCTTCGATTCACATATTGAAGCAAAGGTAAATGCGCCTGTTATTATTCGTAAATCATATGACAAGGAAACTAATTCATATCACATTTCGTTTATTGATTATGGAATAGGCATGTCTTCAGATAGAATTAAGAATGTTTTTTCTGTTATGTTTAGTAGTACTAAACGTAATGATAATGAACAAATTGGTGCATTTGGGTTGGGATCAAAGACCCCTCTTGCTTATAAACGTAGTACTGGTTTGGGACAAGGCGAATATGACAATTCATATTTTATTGTCACTAATTTTAATCACATTAAATATGTTTACCAAATTTATGAGGGAAGTAATCTTCGACCCAAATATTCATTATTGCATAGTGAGCCAACAACTGAGCATAATGGTACTGAGGTACGTATTCCAGTACTTAGTGGTGATTTGAATACATTTGCAAAAGAAATGGTTCGTCAATTATATTATTTTGAGAATGTAATCTTTGAAGGTTTTGAAGAAGAATCTCGTTACAATGAAATTTTAACAAATGACTATCAAATCATCAGAGGTAAAAATTTTCTTTTCAGAGGTAAGGATTATTCAGACTACATTCATGTTTGTTTGGGTAGAGTTGCATATCCATTGGATTATACCGCACTTGGCTTATCTATGGGCGATTACAAGCTTCCAATTGCATTAAAGCTTGAAGTAGGTGACATTGATGTAACTGTATCAAGAGAGAGCTTAGATTATAGCGAAAGCACCATTAAGATGTTGAAGAAGAAATTGGAAGAAGCCAAGAATGAAATTATTGCACTCATTGCTAAACAATACGAAGATATCGTTAGCTTAGAGCAATACTTTAATGTTAAAAATAACTTTGGAATGTTAAAGTTTGACAATGGGGTTTCAATATATGTAGGTAACTTGATTAAGCAGAAAGATGTTGATTTTTCGAATTTCAAGTATAGTTTCATGAAAATGCCTAGTGATAAGACATTGTTCAAATTATTCTTTAATATTAAGACTTTTGGTAAGAAGAAAACAAGAAGTCGTTACAATAGCACGGAATTTGAAGGTGGTTATGAGGAATTGAAAAAGAATAACAATCTATTGCATGTTGATGATTATTTTGATCGTAAAGTTATTAAGCAAGGATATTTGAATTTCAAGTTTGAAAACTATCATATTATCAGCAAAAGAGATTTAACCATTAATGTGCTTCGCAGTGAAATTTGTGAAGTGTTCAATGTACATCTTGATAAGAGTGTTGATGATAATGGTGTTCCAGTTCAATACGTTCATGACTTGATATTGATGCAAGATGAATATTTTGGGATTGTTAAAGCTGAATCTCTTAGTTATGATAATCTTGAAATTCCAGAGGACTTTGTTGCAGAGAGAAAAAGTAGAGGTGCTTCAATTACCAAAGAAATGCGTAAATTAACCATCCCCGCAAAGTTTTTTAATGGTCATTCAAAGTCAAGGATTAAATTGGATGAGTTGTTTAAATATGATTTTCCAATCTTCTATGGTTCAACTGATGATGAAGATAAGTTGGTTACCGCAAAGAATATGTTTGAATTATTGTTTGATAAGAACATGATGGTAACCACAACAAACAATGAGGGTAAGGTTATTAACGGCTATTCATATAGAAAAAGCGGTAAGGGTAGTATAATGTTCATCATGTTTTCACAGGTGAATGTTAAGTACATGAAGTATTGTAAGAACGCTTATCATGTTAATGATTTCTACAATAAAATGCTTTACAGAAAAGAAGATGTTGTTTTGAATTATTTTAGAACATATCAATTAAAAGAACGTTGGGAAGGTTTTGGGAACATTTATACTAATGGTGATTTTCATAAGGTTGATGCTACTTGGGGCAATAGGATTAATAATGTTAAATTGTTTATCCAATCTCTTCCAAAGAGCAATGAAGATGGTCTTCGCTATCATACAAATGATTTATCAAAATTCTTTAAACTGAGAGACGTTCAATTGTTACCTGAGCATAAAAAAATGGGTGTATTACTTGATGAGATTGAATTGTTGAAAGAAGCAAATAAGGATGTCTTAAAGTATATTGATATTCCATATAGCGGTTCACTTTACCAAGAAGGTCTTATTAATGTGTTGAGAAAAGTTATGGTACTGTAATTCAGTGCCTTACTTTTTGTAACAAAATTTAAATTAGAGCGTATAACGATGACGGTATGAAAACAAAATGTTTTATATTTGTTGCTATGCACAGTTATTAATCACTTAAAATTATTATAAAATGAAAAGATTTGTTGTATACTATGAAGGTAAAATGAAACAAGCAGGTTTACTAAATACCTTTTATGATGTTAAAGGATATTATGCAACCAAACAGCGAAATTATGAATGGTCATTTACGGAAAATATTGAAGAAGCAATGATGTATAAAACAAAAAAGGGTGCGTTAGAACGAAAAAATTATAATTACCCGCATATTGCAAAAATATTTGAAGTTGAGGCGATAACCACAAATGTTAAAATTTAATACAAACCTTAATAGGGTATTTCGTATATACCTTGTTAGCAACAGTTAATATTATGAAACAGATAAAAACAATTGATGAATTATTGAATGTGATAAGGTCAGCACAACAGGATGGTATTTATCACGAAGTAGGTGGTAAGAAATATAAATTTGATGTGGTTAGAGTATTACAAACGCCACTCGGTGATTTGATGCAAAATGTAAGAGATGGGTTATTGCATTACGATGTGTCTGCTTAATTGTTGCTAACGGTCACAGATATATTTAGGTTTTCTTTTTTAATATATACACTAAAATAATAAACGAAGATGAAACATATAAAGACACAACAACAGTTAAACGAAGCATCAGAAAACTTGAATATATCTGATGTTATGAAATCGTTGTCTGTTGAAGAACAGGAAATGATTAAAAAAGGAAAAAAACATTGGTCTTTAGACATACTTAGTAAAAGACGTGGTGGATATGTAGATAGTAGGACAATAAAAGAACTAATTGATAAAGTTATCGAAAACACTTGGACACAAGCAAAAGTCTTTTACGGAAATAGAAGTGAAGACAATGTTTCATAACGGTTTGTGTATGAGCAGTGGCACTTGTACACACTTTCAAATTAGCTACACCGCTTATGTGCCATTGCTTATACACGGTGTTATATGCAGTGCGGATTTAACCTACAAACATTGATACGAAGCACTGAACCTTTTTTTTATTTTTTTGGGGAGGAAAATTAAAATTTGAATATTTATATATAAAGTAAAATATATGGAGAAAGATATGAAACTACGCAAATTTATAGCAACTACAATAAGAGAATATCTAAATGAGAGTAAGAGTTTATTAAATGAAAATGATTTATATGAAATTGCAAAATGGGGATTAGAAGGTGAATATTCATCGAGTGGGTGTTGGGATGATACTGATAATCTTGAAGATGCTATAAAATGTGCTGTTGAAGATTTTAAACTGTTTTTATCAAAACCATATCCGATTGAATTGGGTAACATACCAAATAATCCAATAATATATAGATTAGTTAGATTAAAAAACATAAATGACCTAAGAAAAAACGAATTAGGTAATAGTTGGTTTTCAAATCCAAACCAAATCCACGAAGAAGGGTTTTTTCAGATGTTAGATTATTTAAAACCGTTTAAAAATAAAGATGGTCAAGTTTATATAATCAAAGGACAGATAAATAAAGACAATATTGATATGAAAAGAACTTTATGGGAACGAAGCACCCAGTGGTGGGAAAACGAAATAGTGGTAATTGATGATTCCAACATAAAAATAATTTCAATAGAAGCACTATCGTAGTATTGGTGCTAACGGTTGGGTGTATGAGAAGGTTTTTTATTTGGAAATCTCAAAATTTATACCTACCTTTGTAAAAAACTTTCTTATACACCTTGTTAGCACCAGTACGGTGATTTTAAGATAAAACTTGATTAATTGAGAAATAATTAGTAACTTTGTAAAAAAAATAATATGGAAAAAATTGAATTAGATTGTGGTGTAGAAGAACCAGTTTTAAGTACAATACTCACAACTCCAAATAGAATAGTATTTGTACCAAAGAATATGTATGAAAAATTTAAAAAGTATTTAATACAAGAAGAAAGGTACGAAGACATTGCAAAATTAGAATTAATTAAAAATAAAGTAACATCTTATGATTATGAATCAGACGAAGGTGAACAATTATTCGTTGGTATCTCTCAAAAAATATGTGATAATTAAAAATAAAAAAGTTATGAAAAAAAAGGAAATAAAAATTAGTATAATGGAAGATGGTATAATAGTAAATTCGATGATAATAAGTTTAGAAGATTTACAAAAAATGGAACTAAACCATAATGTTGGTGCTAATGAGTTCGTTCTTCAACTATTATCGGAAATCGAAGTGGATAAGTAGTATTGGTGCTAACGGTTGCGTGTATGGCACGTTGCTTACACGAAACTTAATTTGAAACACTAAACTTTAAAAATATGGAAAATGATAATTTGAAAAACGAACAGCAATGTGCTATACACGATGTTAGTTGCTGTTTTGTTTGTGGTGCAAAGATAAAACGTGAAGGTAATTCACTTCATGTGTGGGATATTGAATATGAGTGTGGTTGTGAAATATGGGGTGCTATTGATGTGAAAACTCATGGCGATGGGATTGAGGTTAATGTCAAGTGTCCAAATAGCAACTAACGGTTGGGTATATGTGTTGTACGCCTAACCACAAACTTTAAAATTAAGTACGACACTTCATGGCGTATAACATATATACCTTGTTATGCACCGTAATTTTTATTAACAATTAAATTAAAAAACAGATGGATTGGATAGAAGTAAAAAAAGAAACGCACCAAATAAAAAACTGTATTTGGGTAGAGTGTATTGCTGAAATTAGAAAAAACGATACATGCGAAATTCGAGAGTATGAGACAGAAGAAATATTAGAAATAGGTGACGAACATCCATCTGTTTTTAATTGGGAAGAGAACAACTACTCTTGTGACTGTAATAGGCTTTTGTTTTTTAATAGAGCAAAAGGTGAAGAGAGAGACGAAGATTGGGATGCAGAATGTACTAATGGTAAATTCTCTGTTAACCTAAAAAACAAAAAGGATGGTAAAGTGTACTATCGTGAATATGGTGCATAACGGTTTTAATAAGATTAGTAGCGCAACCGCTACACTTTGATAGATGCACAAACCTAACATGCGCTATTAATTTTATTTATTGTTAGGCAACGTTTTTAATTACAATTATGAAAACATTAGCAGACGGTACAGAAGTTTCAGCAAGAACATACTATTATTTGCTTGATTTTAACGATAGATTTCAATGGGAAGCAATGATTCAATTCTTTAATAAGAAAAGGCTTTGCGACTTAACAATTGACGAATACAGAAAATTATTTGACCACGCTACGGACGTGGATAAGGTTGCACTTCTTTAAATGTTGCCTAACGGTTGAGTATAAACGTAGTGTTTAACTGAACTTAATTTGAAATATAAAACTTGAAATTATGATAAAAAGATTGATTGAAAACATTACGTTTATACTTTGTTATGTATAGTAAAAAATCTACACAAGGGTTTCATTTCAAAACAAAGGAATTCTGTACCATTTCTATCGGTGATACTGTAACTGATTGTACTGGTATGATAGGTTGGGATAATGACCAAGGAACGTTTGTGGTTGAGAAGATAGATAGAAATGGTTGGGTTTGGGGTAGTGAAATGAAAACACCTTACTATAATGGTAGAAAGTTAAATTTTTTAGATAATAATGTTGTTAGAAAACTTAACTGATTTTTTATTATACATAACTCCCTTATATGCGCAATATTACCTAAGATTAAAGAACATGAAATCAGTTACATATACTATTGAAATCGAATGGATGGTTGTTGGATATAATAACTATGGTTTTGGTAGTGACAAATGTTTATACAATCTTAAAACAAATAGAAAATTAAAACAGTCGTATAATTCAGGATCAATTGGATATTGGTTCGGTAAAAAATTTTATAGTTTACATAAATTAAAACCAATGTTAAGAAAACCAATTAAAGAATTTTGCCCATTTTAATTAAATTATTATTTTTGTAACATTTTGATTTAATATTACGTATAATCAATATGACAGAGTTTAAAAACATATTAACAGACCTATCGACAAGGTTACAAACGGTTTCATGTGAGAACGGTGACTTATCTGATGTTGGCAATGAAATTGGAATTATCGTTGGGGATTGGATTGATGAAGATAAATTTGGTTTTGAAAAAGATAGTTTCATTTCGGGCATTAAACATGGAATATCATTAACAGATGGCACACACTAATTTTAATTAAAATGAAAGAGAAAACGTTTGTAATTGATTATGATATTTACTTCACAAATAGAAATAAAGAATCTCATATAATGAAAGTAAAAAACTGTATGGGTGAACTTCACGCAAAATTAAAATTAGATGAATATCTAAAAAAGAAGCACAATAATTTTTAGAGTATGGTGGTTACTAAATGTGTTGAAGATATTTTTAGTATGTTTGGCGATATGTTTGGAAAAGACAATCCGTTTAATTTTTAATTAATATTATGAATAAAGAATTGGAGAAATTAGTGATTAATGCAGATAAAAAAATGGATTCTGCATATAAAGAATTTAAGAAAGTAGAATATAGTAGCACCAGTGCTATGGCATATTATATAAACATGACAAATGCTTTTACTGAATTGATGAAAGAATTAAGGATAATAGTAAAAGATTCTGAATTAATAGAATTGGATGCGCCATTAATTAGCACATTACCATATACTAATGATGAATGGGAAGAAGCTAAAAGAATTCTAGCTGCACATAAGAAATTTATGGATGAACTTTTGTAACATTATTAATTATTATTCGTATAATTGTAACATTAACACATTAAATTCATTTTTATGAAAAACATTCAAGGAGTCAAAATCGGTAACGTAGTGAATATCAGTATCAACGGTAAGTTGCATAAGAAAAACTGCGGTTCACCTAAAGAAGCAGATGAGTTATTCAAATTGGTGTTGGTAGCCAAAGAGAATCCATCTGATGTAAATCTAAAAGCGGTTCGTATGTGTCTCAACGAAAAGACACGTATTGCTATGTTGGCAGGATTGGAAAGTGATGTAGATACTGGCGAGATTTTTCTTGCAGGATTCAACACACCAATTCCATTAACATTGGTTGATGTAATCAAGGAATACCATGAAAATGGTTATCCTATGGATGCAATCATCAACTTTTGGAAACTACTGATGATTAACCCTGATACAAGGGTTCGTAAGAGTCTTTTTGACTTCATTACTACTCATGACTTTGTTCTGACTGACAAAGGTTATATGGTGGTCTACAAGGCTGTATATCGCAAAGAAACAGAAGTTAAACGTGATAGAACGTTTGAAGAATTTGTAAGCAACCAATATCTTCACGTGAAGAAAGATTGGAAGTGTAATCCGAACAAATATGTAGTAATCAAGAACAACGAAGGTGATTTGGCTATCACCAAGTATGATACGGCTGTTGCTAATAATCTTGATACTTTAGGTAAACTTGGTGAATTGTATGTTGCAATTTTTAAAAGTGCAGAAGAAGAAGTCGAAACTGTTGCAACATATACTGATATGCACACAAGAACGATGGGTATTGAACTTGGAGTGCCAGTGAGAATGATAAGGACTGAATGTGATTCCGATCCTGCAATTGACTGCTCTCATGGATTACATGTCGGGGCTACGGGGTATGTCGAACGTTTTGCAAATAATGGTTCAGTTATTCTTGCATGTATGGTTAATCCTGCAAATGTGGTAGCTGTACCTAATTATGATCATTCCAAGATGAGAGTAACTGAATATTTTCCTTTTGCAGTTGCAACCTATGTTGATAAAAAAATTGACATCATTGAACAAGCATATTTCGAAGAAGATTATTGTGAATATGAGCTTCAAGAACTTGAAGTTCAGATTGAGAAGATAAGAGCAAATGAACCTCCTATTGAGAAAGCAATTAATTGTGAGCCTGAAGAAAGACCGTTCACCGAGTTAATGAAAATTATTGGTGCGAGGGTGCATGATATTTGTTAATAGTTGATTTGCATCACAACTATGTCGCAGAAACCTCTGGTACGTCAATACTGGAGGTTTCATTTATATTAACATGAAAACTAACGAAGAAAAACGAAGGTACGATAAGGAATATCGACTAAAAAATAAAGAAAAAATTAAACAATACCGTATTCTTAATAAGAAAAAAATTCGAGAATCCAGAGTAGAGTACGATATTAAAAACAAAGAAAAAATTGTCAAACAACAGAAAGAATATAAAACAAAAAATAAGGATAGAATTGAAGAATTAAAGAATGAATGGAATAAAAATAGTCCCGAAAAAATAAAAAATTACCCTTGTATGTCGAATGAAATTAGACGTGAAGTTTATAAAAAATATCATGCAAATAACAAAGACAAGGTTAGATGTTATAAATTAAAAAAAAATTATAACATTACTCCCGAAGAATATGATAATATGTTTGAATCTCAGAACGGTAAATGTAAAATATGTGGCATACATCAAGATGTTTTATCAAAAAAATTGGTAATTGACCACGACCATAACACAAGTATAATTAGAGGATTATTGTGTGATAAATGTAATAGGGGGTTGGGGCATTTTAATGATAATATTGATGTCTTAAAAATAGCACTAAATTATTTAGAAAATTCTAAAAAATAAAATAATTTCACTAACATTTAATATTCAATTTACTTATAATAAACATGAAAAGATTAACCTCAAAAGACTATCAAAAAAAGCTTAATGATTTAACTGATAAGGCAAATGCTTTAGATGTTAATATTACTTCAAGGCTTATTGAATTGGCAAAAATTTATCCCGATGCTTTACCATTTAAGATTAATGAAAATCCTTTAAATGATGTAAAATTTATGCCAGTTTATTCAAGATTAAAATACATGGAATATATTGAAAAATGGGCAGAAGAACAACATCCACATAAACAATTAAAAATTGACTTTTAACTGTGGAAAAGTATAGAATTATCGTAACATTTCATAGTAATTAATCGTATAAATAATATGAAAACAAGAATTATTAGTTGTTTAGGCGCAGGTTATGGACATAAGAAAATTACCATTAGGTATCGTGATGGTAAAGAATATTCGGCAATTACAAATGATATGCGAACATTTGATAGGTATGATACCGAAGGTTTCACTAAAGAACAAATAAGTGAACAAAATAAAGCTAAACGAACTTTAATTAACTTAGTTAAATTCCAAAACAATTTAAATTAAAACAACATGGACTTCAAGACAAAAAGAAGAATCAAAAAATTGGCAAATTGAAATGGATATTACGGAATTAAAAGGAATTTTATTTAAAGATTTAATAAAAATAATAAAACATGAAAATAATAAATAATAAAATCAAAGAATTGTTAATGGTATCTGCGCTAACTGCCGATACAATGGATGAATCAATCACCAAGACAAAACGTCAAGATGAAATCATGAATGAACTCAAGACACTTGCAAAGGAAAAGAAAACCTTAATTGGTCGTACATTAAAGTTTCCATGTCAAGATTTCTATGCATTGTACGTTATTCTTACAGTAAATAGTGACACAGTTGGTGTTAGGTGGATTGATTATGGCGATGGTTTACAAGACGATAGATGTGGGGTCTCATCCAATATTAATTTACAGTATGCACAAGAGCAGATTTATTGGGAAGATAGTTTTGCACAAATTGTAAGTAGTAATGTACAATAATTAAATATTATGATAACTAAAACAGGTATATTTTACGAAAAAGAATTTAACGAGCTAAAGCTAAAGATGGAAGAGTTAAAATCGTTTGCTAAGGCAAGAGCAATAGAATTAACAACAGCTTATCCAAACATACCATATAATGAAAGTAATAGACTGTCATTAACCAAATATTTATCATATATACAATTTGATGATGATAAAGGTTTAAATGTTTCGGCAGATAATTATATTAAAGTTGTTATAGCTGCCGAAAAATGGATCGAAAATCAGCAGATAATTATATTAAAGTTGTTATAGCTGCCGAAAAATGGATCGAAAATCAAGAGCAAACTATTGTTGATTAATATGGAAAGAGAGGTTGGGGATAAATTTAATTATAAAAGTGCTATTCTTGAGGTAAAAGAAGGCACAGGGTGTGAAATGTGTTTTTTTCTTAATGAATATTGTTGTCAAGATAAAATACGTAACATAATTGGTGATTGTTCTGAAGGATTAAGAACTAAAAACATGCCAGTGATTTTTGTTTATAATAATGTTAATAAAGAAGCAAATGGAAAGGGAATATAAAATAGTCGAAGGAATGAATGGTGGTTATTTTATTCTAACCAAAGTAATTACAACCAAAGGAATACTTTGGTGGGAAAAGACTACCGAAGAATGGCTAAATATTGACCACTATGGTGAACCGTATTATTATTACAACGATGGACATCCATTAGGTGGTTTTATTAACTTGGAAGACGCTCAGATTGCCATTAAAATGATTAAAAATAAAAAACTCAAAGCTAATTATTGCGGAGATTAAAACTTACTATTATGGAAAGAAACGTAGGGGATAAATTTGACTATAACGGTATTACATTGATGGTTGAAATAGCTAAAGAAGATGATGTGATTGGATGTGATGGTTGTTATTTTTATAATAACATGGAATGTGAAATCAATTGTGTTCAAATTCATAATGGTGTTGGTCAATGTTGCGATAGAGACGATAATAGGTTAGTTATCTTCAAGCAAGTCGATATTAAACCAACCTACCCAATGTACAGAATTGCCACAAAGAAGCGTAAATATAGCACCACTCCTATTGTACGTGTAACACTTGATGGAAACGGTAATGAGCAAGAGGATATTGTTATTTGTGTTGTATTACCTAAGAAAGATGGTGATGGTTTATCAAATACCATTGTAGAGTTATTAAATAATAGCAATATACAGTGAAACATATTGTAATTATTAAAACATCAGCCACACAGTATTTGAATAATTCATTTGCAAATAAATTAATGAATAAAAAATTTATTGATGTGGAAGATGTGTTAAATTTTCTTAAACTTCATTTTGGCAGAGAATTTACAAAAAACGAAATACAATTTTTTAGTTTGAAAAATTTTATATATTTTTGTAATGGTAATGTGGAATTTGATATGAGAAATGCATATGTGAGTTACATTAATATCAAAAGAAATAAAATTATAAATATAATTAATTTATAAACGATGATAACATATTTAGAGGGTGATGCAACAAACCCAGTTGGTGAAGGATTAAAGCTTATTTGCCACATTTCCAATGACTTAGGGGCTTGGGGGGCAGGTTTCGTTATGGCACTCAGTAGAAACTGGGATGAGCCTGAGACATTCTATCGTTCACAAAAAAATTTAGTTTTAGGCGATGTACAATATGTAGATGTTGAGGACGATATTGTTGTCTGCAACATGATTGGTCAACATGGTATTGGTCGTGATATAAATGGTCAACCACCAATCAGATACGATGCAACAAGAGAGTGTTTAAGGAACGTTAATAGATATGCTGTTAGATGGGGTGCAACGATTCATGCCCCTAGATTTGGGAGTGGCTTAAGCGGAGGGAATTGGGGTATAATCGAAAAGATTATTAATGATGAAGTCATTGTTGACGTTTACATTTATGATTTACCAAAAAAATTTTAATTAAAAATTGTAATTTGAAGAAATCATTGAGTATTAATTAAATATATTTTAACATGAGCAGAAGAACAATTTACAAAGACAATCGTCTTACAGTTGTACATGGCATTGATCATGTACTGGGCGAGTTTTATCAAATCTTCGATAATGAAATGGTAGATGAAACAGAAGGAGGGGAGGGATTGATACTTGACTGGTCAAAGCAATTTGGTTTTGAGGTTAATTTCACTGGACAACCAAAATCATTATTACCATTAGAAATTGTTAAAAATTACATTACTGAGTTCAAATCTTAATTTAAAATACTTATGAAAGAAGAATCGGATAATGTACTTATTGACGTACAATTATTTCTTAATGTTGATTTCACGCTCCCGAATCATTCAAATGAATTGCGCAAAGCTGAAGAATTAATTAACAAATTAAAACATATGCTCGAATCCCTTTCAAAGAAATGTATGATTGATGATTCTTCCCATGATTATATTTTCAACGAAATCATACGTGTATTAGATTATGTTGGCAAACTATCCATATGCGCATTCACCATTGAAAATGAGTTGGAGGCAATGTACTCTGCACATTATAGAAGCGCACCGAATTTAGGAAAAAAATTATGGTTAGACCATTATCGAAAAATCCATCATCCCTATTCGCTTCTAAAGAATAGATGTTATAATTTACTTACTGAGGTTGATAGAATGTACATAAAAAAGTATAACAAAAATCCACCAAACTGGAAAATATGAAATATATTTTAATTAGTGAAGGATTGCCAGAGAAAGGCAAAAATATAATTGGAATTGATAATAGAGGTAAAAAGCATTATTGTTTTAGATGTGCCTGTCATAATCAAGATTGTTTAGAATGGCGATGTTCAATAACTGGATATGGACTTATTATTCATGTTATAAAATGGACTTACGAATAAGCATAATGTACAAATAAAAATCTAATAATTAATTATTAGATTTTTTCATAATAATGGAGCGTGAAACCCATTTATCACGTAGTGTGGATGGGTAGTTTACTTAAGCAATGTCCATTTTCTATTTGAAAAATGAATTGCAATCCATAACAATAGGTAAATATAGTTTTTCATTATACACATTACTGTTTTTTGTAAGTTCACGTCCATGTGTATAAAAATCAGCACAGACACTCATCGATTCTGCATTATGCTGTTCACATATTTGTTTATATGTTTCATAATGTCCATAAATTATAGTAATGCTATCCATAGTTACCAGCTTTTTGTTTTGTTGATGATATTCTTTAAGAATTTAGAATTTTCCTCACGCTTACGTTTAAACTCTAATGGTCTATCAGTAATTGCCCTATAAACATTTTTCAAATCTTCCATTGACTTTAATTTCTTTATGAAATACAAATCACCGTTCACTTCATTTAAATGCCAAAAGCACCAATCATCAAAACGTTTTTTGATGGAGAATTCCCATCTATCACAATATGAACCATCTTCTTCTTTCCCGAACTCTTTTAGAGTTTCAAGTTGTTCTTCTGTTATCATCTTTCCACTCATAATAGCCACGTTCTTTAAAAAATTCGAAATCATATACAGCACTTATTTTACCTTTAGCGTAATCACGATATGTGTTTAACATAGTTTCTCTAAAACATTCAAGATTATCAATCTCATCTTTACAGAAAGGAACATCAACGTTCCAAGATTGAGGAAATATTCCTACTGATGGATCACCATAATTAGTTACAATTAATCTCATATTTATATGTTTTAATTAAAATTATTTTTCAAATGCTTTGCGTAATTTCTCTTTAAAATATTCATAATCATTCTCAAATGTTTCTTGTTCAAGATTTTCTTGTAAATATTTATTTAATAAGGCATTTAATTCATCAGTAATATTAATTTTATCTTGAAGATTAATTAATGGTCTGGTGTTACGAATTCCAAAGTTATCACTACTGTAAGGTGGATGTGTTGATGTATGAAAATAATCATGTTGATTCTTTTCACAAAGTTTTAAATAGTCTAGTAAATCCATATTAATTTAATTTTCCCGTTAATACCCAAACATCACCATCTATAGCTCTTATATCTAATTCATCGTTAACATGAACGGTTGCTTTCCATCCCGCTTTACAATATCTTCTTTCCAATTCACCACTCATTAAAATTCTTCTATCTGTTGGGAGATGAATTTTACAATTTCTAACGGGACAAAAATGAAATTTTGCAATTGATAATGGAATTACAATCACCACTGATTTCTGTTCACGAATTTGTGAATCGATATAGTCTTCAGTTGAAGAAAGAATTTTTAATTCTTCTTCAGTTAGCTTGCTTTCGTATGTTCTAATTTTTTTAAATTTAATCGCCATAATATATTTGTTTATATTTTTTTATTGTTGAAATTGGTTTGGAGATATTTTTGATATAACACATCAATAGTATGTGAATTTACTTTGCCATTGGCTTCTCTGAAAGTATACGTTCCGCTACGTTGACGCTCAATTGCATTTCTCCATACCCATTCAGCAAATTCAATTGCATGTTGTTTAACATGATTATCTTGTTTAGCGTCTGCCATGATAAAATTCTCACAAGAATTTGTTATACCGTATTTATCGTGAAATCTAACAACATAATCATCAACCATAGGATTGCCAAGATCAATATTCATAATAGGTCGTTTAAACTTTTCAACAACTTCTTTAACATATGCACCAATATCTTCTTCTTTAAGTGTGCCAATATCAATCATAAATGTTTTTGAATAATGTTTCTTATATTCATCAAGTTCACCAAATTTTTCTTTCATTAGATTATTAACTCTAACATTATTTACATCAATATCTTTTGGGATTAATTCCCATAGCTCATGACATCTTGCCAACGCTTCGTAAAATGTTAATTTATCGTTAGAAATATCATCACATAATTTAGCATCAGCAATTTTGTATTTCATATAATTTTCACGTAAACCGTTTACTATACTCATTTCTTAATTAATTTTAATGCTTCAAGTAATCCATGTTCCAATGCTTCTTCGTATGTTTTAAAATTCTGCAAATACTTCGGTCCTGCCATTTGACCTCCACCATCCTCCAATATAGAATTCATTGGAAAGTGTACTGTTAATGAATTTGAAGCAATGTTCACATAAATATTGTGATTTTCTCTCAACCATTTTTGTAGTTCTGATTGAGTCATTGCATCTACAATATGATTATCATATTGGCACATAATACTTGTACGATAAAGTCTTGGTGGTACATATGGCATATCACATTCGTCACCTCTATGATGATCTGTATAAGCATATGAATCTGTTTCAACATAAGCATATTCACAATATCCTTTAAATCCTTTTTTTTCTGCTAACTTAGCCGTTTCTAATGATATAAAAACTTCTCTCATTTTAATAATTATTAGTAATTTCTTCAACAGTTATAATATTGTTATACAAAACTTATATAACAAAATTCTTATTATATTTAACTTTTGGCGGATGATAACTCTGCATGAATGCAGATTCAACAGATTTAAGAATGCCCTCAGATAGTTTCATTTTTATGTTGTTATTATATTACGTAAATATAATAATGTTTTTCAAATAAACAAAAGATTTTTATTAATATTCACAAATTTTTAATAATATCACCAATAGTCATATTCAACATCAATTCAAAGTCTTCTCTTTTTAATTTAGGATAGGAAGTAAATTGACATGCATATCCAATAATATCCGTTTTGGGTTTACGTGTCGAATGAAATTGTTTCATTCTATAAATTTCTTCAATTGCCATTGAAAGATATTTCAATTTTTCTTGTGTTGATACTTCTGAACGTTTCATATTATTTTATTTTTAATTACTTATCGCAAATATAATAAAAATGTTACAAAAAAAGTATTAATTTCACTTAATGCTTTAAAATTATATATTATGAAGTTTTTAATTTAAATTAATCATGAAAGCATTCAATGCTTTAACGCTTCCATCAATATCAGTCAACGCATCACCCAAATTTCTATTTGGAAAATCATTATAATGTTGAGTTAACTCATTTTTTAATCCAATTAATTTTAATTTAAATTCACCAATTCTTTTAATTTGTTCTTCAGGTAGAATAATTTCATTTTGAAATTTTGCTTCCTTATATGAAGACTTTCCATCATACAGTACTGAATAATTCGGCATTTTGTCAATTAAGTTGTCCATATTTATTTTTTAATTAATTTTTCTTGATACTATTCCTCTGCTCTCAATAGGAACAGGACTAATTTTTTCGGGATTGCTTAGATGATAACCATATTTAATGTCTTTAATATAAAACGGTGAATCAGATGTAACCAAATGATTATCAACATCATTATCAAATGCTTCTTCATTATTATATTCAAATTCATCATCAATATTAACGAATCCAACAAGCATTGCTTTCTTATTCTTGCCAGTACTAACAATCCCAACTCTTTTACCAACATATGGTCTTAAAGTTGGTGTGTTTCTAGTCTCAATAGTTTTTTCGCCATTAAGAATTTGTTGACTGAATGGCTGAGTATCATCATTTATATTAATACCAATCTTCTTATCTTCTTTAAGATTCAATCTATCACCAAAATTTGGGAGAACAGGACTTGAATCATCCTGATTGCCATTATACTCAACTTCAGTGTCAATTGATTCACCAAGTCCATTTGGTCGGGAACTTATGCTTTTGGTAGAGAAAACAATAAAATTATTATAATCATCTTGTGATAATATTACTCCATCATAACCCATGTCTTCCAGTTCTCCAATAGAATATTTTTCATATTCATCCCATCCAGCAGGATTATTGAGTGTGATATGCCTTGTCATTATGAATTTGTTTCCATCTCCACCATGTTCACCATTTTTAATACTATCAACATTATCAGTAAACCAAATCGTACCATCAGCAGTTTTGTTTGGGTCAAACGTATTGAACTTTTCATTTGTTCCGTGATAAACCTTATAAGTGGTTTCATTAATCATTTTACCAAGTTCATTCTCAACTTCATTCAAAATGAAATCATTAACCTCTTCTTTTATAACGTCTTTAATTTTCATAATAGTTTTATTATAAATACTCAAAACATATATTGAAACATAATAAAAGGGACAATTGCTTTTAGTTTTTCTGGTTCATAAATATCCGTTTTACCTGCGTATTGGCACATACTAACAATTTCACTAATACTATCAATTTCTTTTGGTGCTACTTTGATGATATTTCTATATGATTCCCAATAATCATCCTGTTCACACAACAGTTTCCACAATGGTTCAATATCTTCCTCTTTTTCAACCAAAATAACACCTTCTAGTTTTCTACACCAAGAATCATCACCAATAACTTCTTTGGGTTTAATTAAAATTTTCATGATTATTTAAATTTTATTTATGTCATTTTTTAATTAATTCTTCGTCAGTTCCAGTTTCTTCACCATAATCATTGAAACGATCACATATAAATTTGGCATGTATCAATGCTTCCAATCTATTATTAGTTGTAATATCATCATAATCAGATGTAATATATGGTACTCTAGCAATTTTGTATTTCCCACCCAAATTGATATTAATCACATTCCAAGCAGATTTACTTTCGGAATGAACTACTTTACAATCAAATCCTGTTTTCATAATTATTTAATTAAATTAGTTACGAGACACGGTTTAATCGAATTCACAATAATATCATGCCTTTTATTTAGATAAGCACTATCGGTTTCAATCATTTCATTGAAAATAAATCCATGACAATTTTCGGGACTTATAATGCAAACATATCTATTATTTTTATATGTATAATCTTTTCGGCTACGCCTAGCAGAAGGCTTATGCTTTTGTATCATAGACCACATCTCAAAATCTTCGGTAGTGTTACAAATTACTGCAATAGTTATTTCTCTTTTCATTTACTATATTTTTTAATAACATTTTCTGCTTTAGACATAACTGGATTATACCAAGTGCATCCAGTTCTATTGTCAAGTAATCTTTGTAATACCTTTATTGTCTCAGGATGTTCCTTAGCCAATTTAGTCTCTTTACAAGCGATTTTAATTAAGTGTTGATGTCTCTTATCAATATCACTTCTTATTGCTTTCTCACCCTCCTTTTGGGCAACTGAGAGCATCTTTCGATATTCTTTATTCTCACGAATTTCAATCTCACTTAAACCAGTTTTCACTTTAAGTTGTCTAAGCAATTTTGCCTCATTTTTATTTGGATAATGCTTAGTAGGATCATTGGCAAGTTTTCTTGCCTTTCTCTCTGAAACATAACTACCGTTATACCAATTATCCGCTTCATCCTCATTATACAAACATTCATCTAGTTCCAACCAATCAAACATAATTATTTAATTTTAATTGTTGTTATTGTTTCTGTCACCGCCTCCACAAACCCTTCATCAATTAAAAGCGGTAACCATCTTGGATCAGGGTCTTTCCATCCATCAAACCTATCTTTACTGTGATTCCACCAATAGAAATTAAGAGACACAATTTCACGACAAGATTCGACCTTATCTACTTGATCATATCTTTGATGAACATATAACCCATCAGGTTCTTCTATTAACTTAACTGTTCCAGATTTATAAAATCCATTAACAGTATAAACAACCTTATCAATGGTTTTATCAAATTCAGTTGTGACACTAATACCCCTTTTAATTAACTCAAGAATAATTTCGTTCATAATTTTTTAATTTTACTCGTTATACGTATATTAATTACCGTTTGTTACAAAATTAATAAATTTAAATTGTAGTTGTTTTTTAATTAATAAATCATCATTTTGACTACAAGAATATAGCAGTTTAATTACAAGAAAATTGTGATAATTTATTTATATTCAATTATTTACAATTAGATATAAATATTAAGATGAAATATCTGCTAACCGTTCTGTTTTTCTTCATGTTAAACGATCTGTATTCGCAATCAACAGCGTATGCCAACATATTTGTTACAATAGTAGAAGCACCTGTTACGGTTACTTTAGATAATTTAAAAATTCAAAATCTTGACAATAAATTAAAACTAACCAATAATATTTCAAACAACATAACTTATATTAAATTTACGGCAACTGACATAAAATATAGTACCATACATGGAGACACATTATCTTTAAAACAAAAATTGGTTAAAGTTATTAATGTTGAATAATTTTTTATCATCAAAAACTACTAATCTATCGTCAAATATACCCAATACATCGATAATCGATTTTCTTTGGTAAAGCTAATAGTAATTATTTATAAAAACAACACTATTATGAAAAAAATTTTTATGTTTATCGCAGTAATCGTCTTAACAACATTGATTGTTAATGGAGTTATCGTCACAAAAGAAATCACATAAGATTTAATCACGAAGGACAAAAATCTGAAATGGGAGAAAAATCTAATGAGAGATTTAATCACGAAGGACAAAAACCTCATATGAAGTTTAATCGTCACAATCAAAAACAAATGAAATGTAATTGTGATTCAATTAGATTTGATCCTGTCAATACCTTTCAAACTTTATGATTAACCACTGATTGTACTCCAGAGTGAGCACCGAAAGCCCCTGTTAACACCTTTCAAAGTGTATGGTTAACCACCAGTATTTAAAACATTTAAATCAACTTTCTTCCTGTTAACACCTTTCAAAGTGTATGGTTAACCACCAATTACTTCTGATGATGTCGCTAATTATCTCCTGTTAACATCTTTCAAAGTGTATGGTTAACCACCAGCGGTGATTTTATCCGGTTTCGTTTCTAACCTGTTAACACCTTTCAAAGTGTATGGTTAACCACCCCATGCTGATGGATTATTCCAAGGTGCTGTGCCTGTTAACACCTTTCAAAGTGTATGGTTAACCACCATAGGTACGAATAACTCACTTACTTTCAATTTGTTGGGTATTTTTTAAAACTAATTTTTTCTCAAATATATTATCTCGAAAGATAATATTGCAAAGAAATTTCGCTTTAAAGTTTATTACCAATATCTCTAATGAGATATTAACGGTAATATTGAGATAACAAATCTCATTATTAATATTTCAATGAACTTTAAATTCAGTATTTATGCTACAAATATAAACAGAATATTTGAGATTTGCAAGCATTATATACCTATTGATGATATATTTTTTGTATTTTTTAATATTTCAATTTCGTTATTATGTAACTTGATAAAATTCGAAAATTCTTCTATGATTTTTTCTTTATTAAATGTTTCATTATCTTCATTAACATTTTTTATTAAAAAAGAAGAATAAATATCTCTCTGTATTTTAATTTTATTTTCATCAATTGTGAAATTATTCCAACGTTGACTTAATGATTTTTTCGTATAATCATCACTAATATGATTATATTGTGATGCTCTGCATTTTTGTGTATTAACTTCTATAAATTTTCCACCTTTAGCAATTACCTTGTTTTTTAAAATTGATAATAATTTAGAGGGTGCTTTATTCCCAATTGATTTTCCAAAACGTTTCTTTCTTTTAAATTTACCAGTTATTTCGGACACTTCAGTTTTCTTGGTTCGTTTGGTTAATGAAGTAAAGGACATTTTTTCTACTTTAAAAACATCGCCCTGTGAAATTATTTCATTAGATAATTCATTGTGTTGTAATGTTGTAATTTCAGATTTTTTTCTTGCAAGTTCCTTATGTTTTAATTTAAGTTTCACATAATTTTTGGAGACATTCCATTGCAATTTTATTCCACGTTTTATTGTACCATCATCATTATAGTTTTGTGGGTTGGTCGAGCGTCTGCTTCTATCCATTGCTCTTAATAAAACACGTATTTCTTTTTCATATTTAGGTGTTCTATTTGCAAGTTCTTTAAGCATGACAGAATTATCTGAAGTAACCGCAATTGTTTGAGTACCAATATCAATTCCAACATTTCCGATTCCAATTTGTTGATTTTCTTTTGAAAAGGGTCTGCCTTTAAAAGTAATTTGGATATAATATTTTTGTTTACCTCTTATTTGTTTACGTAATATGGTTGAACATACAATATCTCTATTATACATTGCATCAAATTCATATGGTTTTTTGGGGTTAAAATGTATTTTTATATTTAACTTATCAAACACTACGTATGGTTTTTTATTATCATCAAATCTAATAACAATTGCTGATTTGTTATTTGCACCTTGTATTGTATTAAGTTCACCATATTTTTTAAATGATACTCGTTTTCCTTTTCCAAACAATAATTTTTCATATGCTCTCCAAATATTAGAACATAATTTCATTGTATTGTTAGAATATATGCCACATTTTTTATAATGATTATATTGCTTCCATCCAACGCCACTTCCTTTAGTACCATATATACCCCATTCACTAAATTCGTTTTCCTTTAGAATTTCTTTTTGTGTGTCAGTTAATTCTTTTTTTCTTTCTGATGACAATTTGCCTTTAAGTAAATTTATTTCTTCGGTTATTCTATTATAATCATCAGAATCTTTTTCAAATTCTTTTCTTTGTGCATGTAATTCTGTTCTTTTTTCTGATTGAAATAATTCGGAAGTCATTACTCTCCATCTTTTTGTTTTAATCATTTCTTTATGACGACTGTTAAATGTTCCAACAATGCTATTATACATTCGTCTGAGCACTTCCAATTTCTTGTCAATAATATCTGTTTGAGATTTATCAACATTTATTTCAAATGTTACAACAAAATTACCAATATTTTCCATTTCACCCATTATTTCGGTTATTTAATTTATATTTTTCAGTAAAAATATTGTCAACTGGACGTACTGTGGTGAGATTAACAAATACCTGATATTCGAATCCAATATTATTACTATTTTGAAGTAGTTTTATGCCTACAGCAATTGGCTAATCACTAAAACATTTAAGTGGTTTATTATCGTTTATCATAATTATTAATGATGAACAATTCGATTTAAAATTTCATCATTAGATAGATAGTCAACCGAGTGTAAATCATCAGCATTGATTACATATTTTCTTCCAAGTTCATAGGTCATTTTTGCCAAGCTATGTTCAGATGAACTATCATCGAAAACAAGCTGTTTTTTTGAAAATAACTCATCTTTAAATCCTTGCATGTAATATTTAAGAAGTGTCGTGTCGATCATAATTATTAAAGTGAATTGTTTTTAATTCTATTTAAAATTTCTTCTTCAGTAAGATAATCAACTGACCTTAGATCATCACCGATGATTGCATGTGTTCTTCCAAGTTCATATGCTATTTTCTGTTGTTTATCCTCAGATAGAATACCATCGAAAACAAGACAATCTTTCACATACAATTCATCTCTAAAGCCTTGCATGTAATATTCAAGTAATTTTTTATCGTTTGTCATAATTAATCTCCAAATGTATTTGAATTGTTAAGCCATTCTGATTTCATTTTCTCACAAAGTACCTCAAAAGATTCATCAACAGAATCCTCGTACACCGAATCACCCCATTCATCACCGCTTGGCGTTTTTAACATGTAAAGTACTTTTACTTTATTTGTACTCTTATCATAAGTAAAAGTAACATCTTCAACAACGGCTTGATATATTGCAACATGGTCTGTTTCTTTTCCTTGGGAACTCATTCTACTAATTCCCCATACTTTTGTACCTATTGCATAGGCACGATAATTCGTTTTTGCCATATGGTAATATTGTTTATATTTTAAAAGTCGCTTGGTGATAAAGTGATATAGACTAAATCAAAGTCAAAACCAAAATCAAAGACCTTCTCCTACTACAAGGGCAAAGACAAAATCCAAGTTTTATTTTTTGCAGACTAATTATCCTTTCGGTAACTTATTCTACTGTATGGTCTTTTTTTGAAAAGCCATAAAAACATTGGGTTTCATAAGAGAAGCGGTGGTGTTTCGCTGTTCCCGAAGGAGCTAACGAAACAAATTCGTAGTTTTATAGACTAATATTTTTAGTATATTTTTGAACCTTATCACCAAGCGTAAAAGGGATAAACTATGCTTGTGCTTCGTCCATCCCTACCTAGTATTATTCCTGTTCAGTAGATAGTTTAGTTAAAAACTCATCAACCGTTGATTGAAAGCGTGGATCAATATTGATACGCATTGAAGCAATTTCCTTGATCTTTGCCTGACGTTCTTTCTCAAACTCATTACGAGCTTGTTGAACCATTTCCCCATACTCTTTCAATGCATTTAGGTACTCACTGCGCAAGCCTTGGTTCTGCTTATCTACTTCGGCTGAAGCATCAGCATTCACATTAGCGATACGTGCATTCTCCTTAGTTGTGATGTTCTTCACCTTCGCCTTGAAATAATTAACACGTTGCTCATAATCACGGTGAAGTCCTGCAAATTCTTCGTGAATCTTCAACAAGTCTTCGGAGTTGTGATGGACTGCAATTTTAACAGGCGTTTTCACTCCATCTTTAATAATCATCCACTCAATGGATGGGATGGATGGAAGTTCGCTCCTCAACGTGTCAAGGACTGACCTCTTATGGATAAACTGACCGACATGCGCAGCAAATGCTTCCGCCTCCAAATTTTCACACATCTCAGACACACTAAGTTGTTCCCAACCAAACGCTTCTTCAACTTGTGGCAGAACCTCTGCTTTTATCTGTCTTGGCTCAACAGGCATAACTGCATCAATAACAGCATTTGCTGTTTTGGTGGCTTTAAGCATATCATCCTTTGCCTTGATGTTTTCCATCAAGAAAGCCTGACACGCATGAAGTTTTGCCTTTTCCTTGATTAAGGAAACTACGTTCTTCGGCAATTCAACACCTTGAACGGTAATATAATCAATACCATCAACCTTAACGGTTTTGGTGTAATTATTAACCATGCTCAATGCATTGGTGATTTCACCTGCTCTTTGATTGCAGAGATTAGAGATTGATTGTGCTTGTGACAAGCTAAGACCTTGGTTCGGAGTAAGAGAATTTTTTTTCATAAGACTACAGTTTTAAATTATACAGTTATTAATTTCAATTTGATTTGACAAAGATATGTCAAGTTTTTTTATTATGCAAGTATTTTTAAAAATATTTTTATTTATTTTCAACAATATTTGTAATACCATTCTTTTGTGTGATAATCTAATAATTCAGGTTCTTCTTTTAGATATTCATCAATGATTGGCTTCGCTTCCTCATCGTTCATATGAAAGGTAGCACAACGAATGTCAGTAAGTAGTTCTTCAAAGTATTCTTTATCCATTTTGATTATTATTCGTTATTATTTAAGTTTTAATAAAGTTATATTATACAAATTAAAATGTTACATAAATTGTAACTTATTTTTTGTTGTTAATGTATTTCGAATATTGATGTACTCCCATAATTCCCACGGTTGCAAAAACAATTGTACAAACAAATCCCCATAATTTATTATTAGGTTCTACTGTAGTCATATATGCAGAATAAATATATATGATTAAACATACAATATATATTGAAATTTTTAAATATTTCATGCAATTGGGTGTTTAGCATATAAATACTACAATTATTCATTATTTCCAGTTAATAGTTTAACTTTAGATTTTAATGTAACGAGTTTATTTTCCTCAACATCAAGACACTCTTCAACTGTCAAATAATAATATTCTTCAACGATTGATTTAAGTGTCGTGAAAACCTTTTCTTTCTCCATCACCATCTTAACAAGTTCACGAGTTTTTTGTTCGTGAATTTTTTTTACTCTTCCATCTTTCATTAAACTTTCTTTATATTTGTTACCTGAACTGGTTTAATTCCATCAAACTTAAGTGTGTACTCGTAGAGTTCGGAGTGTTTGAGTTTTGCTCTTGAGATTTCAAGCTCACCATATGCTTGTTTCCAAATCGGTGAATCATTCAAGTTGTTCTTGATGTTTTTGTCATCTACTGGTGAATATAGTTTTACTGTTTTCATAATATAAATTTTTAACAAAAATACTAATTTTTTCTTAACTACAAAGCAATTTTACGAATAGAACTACTTTTTTTCATCGTTGCATAATTTTATATTAAAAATCCTTGTGATCTCAAATAATTATCATTAACTTCATCAGAAGTTTTTCGATACCCATGTTTTTTATTTTGCTCAATTATTTTTAAAATATGGTCTTTATCATGTTCATACCATCTCACATCAAATCCGTATTGATATCCAGTATTAATAAAATAACCATCAGATTCTAAAATTTCTTTATCTTCATTAGATATAAAAAATTCGCCAATAAAGACTGTATTAAACCCCCCATCGGCACTATTTTTTATTTTTTCACGAATAAGATCTAATCTTGAGACTGTGGTATTGCGTACCATTAAACATTTTTCTTTTGCTTCAATTGCTTTCATTTCTTTTAAATATTAAATTTATTTTTCATTTATGTTTTTATTCGTTATACGAATAATAATTACTTTTGTTACAAAAATACTAATTTTTTCTTAACTACAAAGCAATTTTACGAATAGAACTACTTTTTTTCATCGTTGCATAATTTTCTTAGCTCTTCCCAAGTTGGTTGAGTATTCTCAGGTACGAAGAATTCAATACCCTCTTCAACATCGGCTTGATTTAAATACCATTTTGGGTCTGAACGGTCAAAATATTTTAACACAGGCTTTCCTTCAACCATATGAAGATACGCACTATCATATGGTGCGCCATCCATAATGAAATGATCAACACTTGAAGAATGTGACCAAAAAAAGTCCGATTCATTCTCATGATGAATTATAAATTTTCGCATATCATACCAATCTTCAACAAAATTCCCAGTGTCAAAATTTTTCTCTTCTTTGATTAATGATAACTCGACACGTTCATACTCCAAAGGAAGGTCTTTACCATTTTCACCATATCTAATTCTAATTATTCCCATGACATTATTATTAATTATCTCTTGTGTATTCTTTAGATTTGGCTTCCCATTTTTTATTCTTTTCAAGTAAAGCATTCAATACTCTATCATATTGTATATTTTTCAGTTTACAACTTGCTAATTGTATTGATAATAATACTTGTAACGAGTCTGCACATTCCTCAATGAAATGCTCTTCATCATATGGCTTATGTGTAAAACCCAATAACTTAATAAGCTCTTGAGAAAATTCACCAAACTCTTCGTTAAACTTCAAAACCTTTTCGGGAATAGTTTTAGTGTCCAATGAATTGACTCTATTAACATCTACAATTACTTTTTCGAATTTATTTTCCATTTTCATTATTTTTTTCCTTAATAATTAATTCTCTGGTGGCTTGTCTTTCTTTATTCCAAAACTGCTTCTTGCCAAACCATCTCAGATGTTTGCACCATTCGCCTGATACTGTGAGTAATCCTTTCTTTTTTGTTGTCATTAGTATAGTGTTTTATCTCTTGTTTCATTAAATGTACTTACCGACCACATAGAAGGACTTCCTTCAATTTCAATACCGTATATATTTTCAGGTACAAATATATTAAAAGTTTTTGAAAAATATTCTGCTTTGAAGTGTACTTTTCGAATTTTAACTTTTTGTCCTTTCGAAAATATAATATTTCCACCAATACTAATTATATCTTGATAAAATGTTAATTCATCACCTATTTCCATAATTTATATTTTTATTGATTATACGAATAAAAATAACTTTTGTTACAAAGAATTTTATTTTTTCTTGAAATAATTACCCAATTCTTCTTTTGTGAATCTACCATCAGCCAACATGTCGTGAATGAAGACATTTAGAATAAAAATATTATTATTTTTATCACTAATTACTTTTTCGTAATTTCTGCAACACTTTCTATAATTATTTATTTTATGTTGCTGTGCAGACACAGTTTTTCTTAAATCATTTTCCATTAGTAATCTAATTTAGATGTTAATTATACGAATATTATTCAAATTTGTTACAAAATTAATAAATTTTTTCAAACAGCAACGTATTTATATGTATAAACAACATTTATACAATGAAAAAGAAAAAAGAACTTTACGCAATCAGAATTCATTCTGAACAATTAGAATATCTTAGAAATAAAGCAATGACTGAATTTACAACAGTTACTCAATATCTACTAGACTTGGTTAGCAAAGATATGAAAGAAAATGATAACAAGCAAGTTAAATCTAAAGAAAATGGATAAAATATGTGGAATATATAAAATTACTTCGCCAACAGGGAGATTATACATAGGGAAATCTAAAAACATGAAAAGAAGATTTGGGGAATATAAGAATAGAAAAGATAATGGTAGTTTTATTCAAAGGTCGATAGTTAAACATGGTTGGGATTTACATGTTTTTGAGGTTGTTCATGAATGTGACGAGTCGGAGTTAAATAAATGGGAAAAATATTATATTAAAGCATTTGACACATTTAATACTGAACATGGTATGAATTTAACCGAAGGTGGTGATTGTGCTAAAATGTCTGAAGTAACAAAAGCTAAAATGAAAGTATCCAAGAAAATTAATAATTTTTGGGTGGGTCGTAAACATAGCGAAGAAAGTAAAGAAAAAATGAGAGAGGGTTCAAAAGGAAATAAAAATAATTTAGGAAAAAAACGTACAGAAGAAAGTAAAGCTAAAATGAGTATTGCACACAAAGGAAAAAAATTAACTGAAAAAGCAAGATTGGGAGTGATTAGAGGATTGATTGGTAGAAAACTTTCTGATGAAACTAAAAGAAAAATAAGTATTGCGAATAAAGGTAGAACACGTGTAGGTAAACCACACAGCGAAGAAACCAAACTTAAATGTAGTCTTGCAATGAAAGGAAGAAAATATCCAGATAGAACTTATTCTGATGAAACAAGAAAAAAATTGGGAGATGTTAATAGAGGTAAAACTTTTTATTGTAATTATTCGATATATAATCAAAACAATGAACTAGTATATGACATCACCACTAATAATATTAAGCAAGAATTAATAAAACTAAAACTATCTAGAGACCCTTTATGTGATACCTATAGAAAAAATAAACCAGTAACAAGAGGTAATTATAAGGGATGGTATATGACTAAAAATAATTAAATATCAATTTTTGTTGTTAATACTATTGCCTTTGATGTTGGTCTGGATAATGCAACATAACGCAATTTATTTCTCTCAACGATGTCCCAATTCAAATTAATATCTGTATCCATTACAATACAATTCGTATATGTTGAACCTTGTGCTTTATGTACTGTTATGAAATAACCATAATAAATATCACGATTAATAATATCACTTGAACTTCTAAGCGTACCGTTCTTATGTTTCTCAATATTTACCATCAATAAATTGCAGCGTCTAAATTCGTAATATTTTCTCCACGCCTTTTTATTTGTTTTACCCATATCACGAAAAAAATCATGCATTTGTGCATAGAGATGTAAATTTTCATGATCATTTGAATCTATGATGAAAACATCATCAAACTTAAACCTACCCTTACCAATATCTTCTCTTAATTTAACATCATATCCACTAATACCATAAGCATTTTCTCTAACAATAGATTTACTCATTACTTTATAGTCTGCCGAATTTTCAATGATGTTATAATTTTGTTTTTCGTTTGTTACGGTTCTATATCCACGCAGAACATCATCAACCTCTACAATATCAGCAGTTTTACCAAAAAGTTCATCTCTAACAACTTTATTTGATGACATTACTGTATCATTCTTCCATGCCAATCCTTTAACAAAATCCGAATTCTTTTTATATTCCTCAGACTTGAATTTCTCAAGAACCATTTCACGGAATTCTTTTTTGTTGATTGTAATGATAATACCATCACCATTATTATTTAAAATTGTCTTTCTAACAAACCCACCATCAACAGAATCCAAATTATCTCTTAATGCATCATAAATTGGCATTAAAGGATTATCGTCACTTTGACGTTCAACCTTTGTTAATTGGTATCTTTCAATATCTGGGTGTGTAAAAACTGGGCTTATAACTTGTTGAATAGGAGGTAGTTGGGCACGATCACCCATTATCAATAACTTAGTTCGTTTACCAATAATTAATTTATGCATTAATTCAAAAAGATAAGAGTTCACTTGTGACCCCTCGTCAAGCACAACCCAATTATAATCATTAATCTTAGGTGGTGCTATTGCGCTGAAAATCAGAGCGTTGGGATTATATTCAGGAAGTTCCAGATCAGGTCTCAATCCAAGTAGGCTATGTAATGTCTTACCTTCTCTTCCTGTTGTATTTGAAATTATTTTACGAGCCTGATGAGTTGGTGCAGATACGACAACTCCATAACGATAGGTATCAAGCACCTTCTTTACAATTGTTGATTTCCCGGTCCCTGCAAAGCCCTCCAAAGTAAAGAACTGTTTATCGCTTTTCAACCAATTTTTAATTCTTTTTAGTGCTTCTGTTTGTTGTTCGTTAAACGTGATAAGTTTTCCACTCGGAAGCAATAATTGGTTTTCACCAACACTTACCTTTGGTTTAGGTTTATCTTCAAACACATCGTCCACATTAAATGAAGTAAAAATGTCATCTAATTCATTTTTATTTTTAAGCATTTAAACCTGATTTTAGTAATTTGACCAATCTTTTTAATTTCTTCAACGAATTAAATCTAATGTCAGAATAATCAAATATTTCAACAAGCCAACAATCATCGTGACATTCATCATCGGTATTGGTTATCATTGAAAAATTATTGCCAATATTAAGAATGAAGTAATAAAATTTATCACCATCTTCTGAATCGTAACATTTTTCAAAACCAAGCTCAATCAAATCTCTTTCTTTAATATATTTCATTTGGTATATTATTAAGTGTGTTTATATCAATCGCATAGCCTTCTTCAATCAGATTGAACATATCGAAATGCCATTCAAAAAGCTTTTGAAAGAGTTGAAATTGATTTTCAACCATTACCCTTCTTTTCTTGTTATCGCAATTCAAATAAAACCCTTTTTGTTCATGTGTATACGAAAATATGAATAAATCCTCACTAGATGTTTCTTTATATGTAATAAGATAATAACCTCTCGCCACATTTTCATTAATAATGAATTCAGACGAAAAGTGTTTGCCTTCTGAAATTTTAGCCAATTCCACAATCGGGATTTTTGAATCCTCCAAACACGGTTTAGTTAAATCTGAGAGTGGTCTCATAATAAATTTACAATCATCAAATGATTTTCCAGTGCCACCGCCTTTGTATTCAAAATGTGGAATATCATTAACATAATAAAATCCATTAATGGTTGAATACTCAATACCAATATAATCACTTTTATGATTGAGAATTTTAATTCCTAAATTATAGGGCAAGTAGGGTGCAATTTCTTTAATCGTTTTCATATTTATTGTTCTTTATTACATTTAAATATCTTTCCATCTTCTCAATCAATTCCTTATCTTCGGGATGTAGTTGGGCTAAAATCGAACCTCTACCATCTAATATAACTTCCATCATATTAAACCATTGTATTTCGCTAAATTTCGGTGTCATAATTATATTTAATATTGTTTATATGTGTTATACGTATTCTTCAGTGTCTTTGTTACAAAAAAATTTAATATAGATATATCAATAATATTTAACAAATATAGTCAATTATGTTGATATATCTACAGTTTTAATTTTTCTCAATTCAGCAATTTGTTGTTTTTGTCCTTCAATGGTATTTTTAAGACTCCAAATTCTCATGGCTAATAATCTACCAATTGTTATCATGTCTTTATCGTTCAACTTAATTGCTTTGGTGTTAATCTTTGCTTTTTTAATTATCTTTGCCGAAACTCTAGATTTATTTCTTTCACAAATTATAACACCTGCATGTAAAGGCACTTCATCTTTAATCTTTTCATAAATTTCTATAGGAAAAGCATAGTAAAATTCTTTCACATATTTGCTTTCATGGTGATGGGATTTCTTAAAGTCTGCCCTAAAGTCTGACACAGAGATTTTAATCTCAACTTCCTTACCATAAAAGCTTGATGTAATTGCAAAAATATCTTTCTCGTGCTCACCATGAAAACCATAAGAAAGATTGGGAATAATCACATGTCTTCTTATGTCGAATAATCTTGATACTGCTAACTCAATTTCGGCAGTGTTTATTGGCTTGTATACCAATATGACTGCTGATGGCTTCGGTAGTCTACCCATTAGATATAACTAACTGTTGTTGGAAAACTATAAAATCCAGCACTACTTAATTGTTTTTCTTTTAAAACAATTTTTGTTTTGGCTTTAATTGCTTCCACCTTTTCTGGAAAATATTGTTGTTCTTTTTGGTGAAAGAAGAATGAGTTTTCTCCACTATAATCGGGGTGATTTTCGAACGATAGTTCAACTTCATAGCCATTCTCCTTCAATAATTTCTCTAACTGAAGCATCATTGTTGATTTTCCTGTATTTGCTTTACCCGCAATAATAATTTCTAATTCTTTTTCCATGTTTTTTTAATTAAAGTTTAATATATCTTGTTATTTTATATTGTTCTCCTGATTGGCTGAATTGCCAATCTTGTTCATCGCATGCCTCAAAGTTAGTAAATAATTTATCAATCGGAAACCTTTTATTACCATTTGGAATATATTTATTTACCCATGTTATAATTGCTTCATCACAAAAATCAATTAAAGTATCATACACCATTGCACCACCAGCAACAAAAAACTTCTTATTTAAGAATAGTTCAGGGTGATTACATATGAATAATTCAAGATTACTAAATTTAGCAAATTGAAATACATCAGGATTTTTATTTTCGAAATAAAAACCACCGTTTAATACTAAACTTTTTCTATATCTTATTGCTTTCTTTGGTAATGTTAAAAATGTATTTTTACCTACAATTACCACATTATCCATTGTAGAGTTTTTATAATGGATAAAGTCTTCGGGTATGTTCCAAGGGATTTCATTATCAATTCCAATAAATCCATCAATGCTGACAGCAGATATTGCGATTAATTTCAAATCTTTCATTAAATTTTATTGATTATAAACGGATTTGTATTGTTTTCTCAATTTAAATAAACTAATATTTTTTGGTAAATAATGTTTATTTTCTTTAATTAAAATCTGTATTGTTTCAATATATGATTCATCAAAAACAGCTATTGCACCCATTTTCCATGAATGTTTTTTTTCTGCAGAATTATAATTTATTTGAATTAGATATTTTAGCGCAACTCTTAATATGTCTCTTTCAGTAACGTATTTAGTTTTGAACTTTTTCCATTCATTTCCACATTTGGTACATGAATTTACCTCAACAGTATCAATAGTTGTTGTTCCATTAATATGACCAAAACCAAAAACTATTGAACCTTCGAACTTTCCAACTCCTACTACTTGTCTGATTTTATTAACAATTTTCTTTTCATGACATTTAGGGCAAACAGTATTATGTGAATTTTCCGCTTCTTTCTGGTCTTTCCACTCTTCAGTAGCAATTACTGCACATTTTATCATGATTAATTCTTTGTCAGCATCAATCATTGTTTTTTGCTCTTGAGAGTGCACATCAAAAATTTTGTGAAGATTCATAATTAAGCCAATTTTTTATCACTTATTAATTCACGTAAGAATTCGTTTTTAATTCCACCGATAGAACGAATCCAAGATTTATAATAATCAGGGAACTGCATAACTAATTCAGTTTTATCCATCTTTTCCAAAAGAAAATCATCGTCATAGTCATATAACCCATTTAAGTGAGTAGAATGTTTTTTACTCTCGATTAAATAATCCACAAAATTAGGATAGTCCTTTTTATTAAATACTCTCTCGTCAACAATAAAACATATAGCAGTTAAAGCGTAATTTAAATCAGGTTCTCTAAAATACGAAAACTTAATGTCATTTTCTTGCAACTGGTCAGCAATTTGATTTAATGTTCCTTTAGGAATGTCTTTAAAATCCCTTTCATCGTTGGTTGTACCACCGTTTAAAATAATCCATGTTTTCCAATTGGTGAGGAAATTCACCACTTCATCACTTAATCCATATCTCAATACATATTCAAGTGAGGCATGCCCACTTTGTATACCTTTTGCTATTTCCGATACGTTATACGGAACAAAGAAATACATTCTCAATTCCAATTCTTTTTCTTCGGTTTCCATAACTATAATTTATATGTTACTACTAATTCTTCTTGTCTTAAAGGACACTTTTCTGGTATATTACCATTTCTACTATTCTCATGTGTAATAATCATATTATCATATGATCCTTTATCTTTCCAATAAGGATGATTACATTGCATACCATCCATAGTAATACCATAAAACCAACAACTCTCCCAACACCTCTTTATCTTATTTTCAATTTCCATAGTTTTAATATTTTTCGTTTAAAAATTCAACAACTTTTTTCATTTTGAATATGATTTTATGTACCATTGTTCCAAGTTATAAGCATCTTGTTCAAACGCCCTCCCTGCCTTAGTACCATCTCTAAATTTTCTATACCATTTAAAAGAACCATCACGTTTTTCAACTCTTACATGTGAAATATTAGATTCCTTAGTCAATAGTGCAAACTCCTTATTATACCATAATCCAATTGCACTAACATGAACTTCCGTAAGAACTTCAATATAATCAACCGTAATTATTGCATTAGTGCCCCTCACTTTTTCATGTCCCTCCATAGTCTTGAGTTGCCAATAACGGGTTTCAGGGTCTTTGTTTGATATAGGAATTAAATAATATTCCTCATCTTCCAATTTAATTTTTTTATATTCTTCCATTGTTAATTATTTTTAAATTCTTTCAACTAATGATGATTCACTAATCCATTCTACAACACAACGATTTTCATCAATATTATCTCTATATATTATTAAATATTGTGTTATGAAAAATATTTTTCTTTTTTTTCCTAATGCAACTGCTTTAAATGTAATTGATGGTAAGAGTTCAACCCACAGTAATCTTCTTTTACAATCAGTAACTTTAAAAAATTTTAGCACATTATACGCTTTTCTCATTTTAATTATATTTAAAGTTTATGTGAATTATACATTTAAAATATTGTTAATGTTACAAAAATTTGAATATATTTTAATTATCCTTATAATCTTTATAGCTTGCATAAAAATTATCATATTCAACTATCTGTCGTTCCAATTCAGCTTCAAAAACTTCTAATGAAACATCAAAACTAAGGTAACCAGTATCAGATAAAAATCCTTGTTGTACCCCAATTGTAATTTCCTTTTCCCATGTCAAAACTTTCATTGAAAAATCAATTACTGACATTGAATTTCCTTTGTATAAAAAACATAATGATTGGGATGTGTATAGAGTATTTTCATCTCCGCTTCTTTTTTGGGGTTGAGGCGTAAAATTATATTTCTTAATTATTGGCAAGAATCTTTTTATTCCATTATAAAATTCTATTTGCTTATTACAATAAGTTTCTTGAAAATTAATCATACCCAATGGGTCAGAAATTATTTTAAACACTTGTTCGGTTAGGTTTAAATCTTTCTTAAATAATGTAATTTTGTTCATTTGTTCAGACCCGTAAGTATCTACTACATTATCAGATAAATATGCTATCGATACATCAATAGCAAAATCGATTGAATTAACTGGAACATCAAGCACCCAATCCTCATCATATGAAAATTCTCTACCATTAACAATATCTTCGGGTAATTCATAATCATAATCGAAATCGACATAAATTACACCTTCAATATTAGGATTGATAAATTCCAACATATCAAGATTACCACTTGTTTGAATATATTCAAGTTTGAATCCGTATTCATCTAAAAGTTCTTTTAATTGTCTGTAAGGTCTTTTATTCATATAATTTTAATTAAAAATTTGATTATTTTCTTGTTCGAAGAAATATAGTTTAGCAATTTCGGAAACATATTTTCCAATGTCTTTCAATACATAACCTGCTTCGCTAATAATATCAATGTCTTCTTTCTGAATATCCGCAACAACCATTTTAATGTATGTGCCCATATGCTTTCTGTCAATCTGACCACCATTATTTAAATCACATGCATCGGTAAGCATTTGCTCCAATCTCCATGTAGGAGTTACTGTTTCAGCAAGTTCAGTTAAAGCATTAATCTTATCGTTATCAACTTCATGTAATACTTTTACTTTTGATTTACCCGCATGTTTCAAACCTTTACTTTTGAAGGAATAACTCTTTTTATTCTCGTTTATATGAGAAAAGACAATTCCCTCTCCTATGTCGCTAACACCGAAGTACTTACCGACAGGACACTCGTCTTCAACCTCTAATGTTAATTCAACAATTTTATTTTGGATTAATTCGGGTTTATTAAAGTCAACATCAATAGAATATGTTTTGAATTGCATAATATTATAAATCTGTTGTGCTTCATTTTTAAGATGAGCAAAATTAGCCATATCTTGATAAACATCATCAATACGGACAGCAAAGATAATAAACATCTTTGGCAATTGTGCGATAGCAACACCTTTTTGCACCCCTTTTCCACAAATTTCTCCATAGATTACGCAAGATTCTTTAAAATCAATATTATTAAAAAGATTTTGATAATCCTTTTGTACCATTTCTCTCATGAACCCACAGTTGTCACCATCCTTTTCATCAAGATTTAACACTCTTTCCCTTGATTGGAATTCATGGGTAAAATAATCACCAACATGTTCGGAATCGGCTCTGTGATAGTACTTTGCAATACTAGAATTTGATCCATGTAGTTTTACCGTACCCCTAAAGGTAAGTGTTGGGTATGGGGTATCATGAGAATAAATCGGGTTGCCATCTGCATCGCTACCCTTATAATCGTGATTAGTTCTAAGTTCCTTAACCACATTTCTAAACTGTCCAATTTCTGTAAATTTCTTCATTTTAATATTGTTTTTGTTATTATACGAAACTAAGAATTAAATGTTACAAACTATCATATTTTTCTAATGAATTAACAAATGTAGTGAAACTTCCGTATACAAGTTCACCGTTTCTATAAACCTTACCAATATTTACCTTCCAAACCCAGTTAACATCGCCATTGTCCCACCTAAAATCTACTTTATCGCCATTATCTTGAATAACAGTAGCAAAATCTTCTAATTCAATTCGATCACCCTTTTCTAATTTAAATCTAACGTCCATTTTTAATATAATCCTTCCTTATAGAATTGATTAAGCCCTTCTTTTGACAATACATCGTCTCCATAATTTTTGGAGGATATGAGTTTAAGTGGATTAAGACGTTCTAAGCGTTTTTCATCCATTTCTTCAAGATAGATGTCTTTCCCAATTTTTGCAATTTCAATCATTAGTTTGATTGCACCTAAGTCAGCATCTTCCTGTGTTGGAAATTCATTATTATCGCCATATAGATATGTTCCTTCGTATAGAGTATGTCTAATTGGTTGTTCAGGATCATTCTTACGATATTCCCATTTTTCTTTTGGTGTATACCAAAGTATTTGCCAACAAAAATTAATTCCATTGCTATAGAATTCAGGTACATTATTTACATATAAGCCTTGTACATTTCTAAAATAACGAAGAATTTCATAAATTGTAGGGGCAACACATACTTTATCTACAATATCAATTAAGACAAAATCGTTATATTCAGTATTAGTTTTTCCAAATGCCAAGGAAATGTTGTTAATGTACCATCAAACGCATAGCAATATGAACTTGGTTCATTAAATCCCAATCTCTTTAATTCTAAAGCAATTTCATATGAAACAAAATCTTTATTCATTTTATAAATTTTAAAGCGTTAAATAATCCCTCTTCCAATGCCGTTTCATAATCGATTAAACTATTGATAGATTCATAAACATATGTTTGTTTTGGTATTGATGCAACAATAACATCAAAACTTTCACAAATACCTTCAGTGTGTTCAATTAAAGAAACTTGAACATAAAGTTTATGTTGATCCCTTAGCCATCGTTGTAGTTCGGGTTGAGTGGGGCGAAGGTAATATGTGTATCTAACATAATCCTCTTCCTGAATTTTGCACTCAAGAGGACTTGCATCGTCTTCATCAAATATAAACCCACACACATATTCGGTGGTAGGATATAATGGTTTATATCCCTTTTCTTTAGCAAGTTTTGCCGTTTCAAATGTAATTAAAGCATCTTTCATTTTATATAATTTTCAAGTTTATTTTTTCTTAAATTAAGACTTGTAATCTGATTATTTATTCTCAATATTTCAGCATGAACAGCACTTTTAATTAACAATTCATCTTCAACATAATCCCAAGTAAAAGTATAACCATTATTCATTCCAGCAGGGTCAGTTTCACACCAATCTTCGGCAAGATCATCAATATCGCAACTTGATCTAAGATCATCTGTCAAAACTAAGTAATGTTCTATAGTTCCGCTACAATAAGACTTTTTAATTTTAATGACTTTCATAATTATTATTTTTTGTGACTGAGACGAGATTCGAACTCGCAAATTGTTATTACTTTATTTCTGGGCATCTCTCTTTATTTAACGCCATAACCTACACCTCTGCCGAGAGCACGTCTACCTGTTTCGTCACTCAGTCATTTTTAATTCGTAGTCAGAGAAGGACTTGAACCTTCACGTTATCTTCAACTTTTATGTTGTCTAATAGTTCGACAATCTGATTCATAATAACTTGCAAATTATTAATCATTTGATAACCATGCGTCTACCATTTCGCCACCTGACCATTAAAAACTGGTTTAATTTATCAAACCAGCAAACTTAGGTTTAGTCGATAACTTTCCTTTATCTGGGGATATCTAGTTTTTAATGCTGCAAAGCTATCCCAGCCTTCGTACTTGATTTGCGCAATTCAAGTTTATCTTCGTGATCAGAACAGGATTCGAACCTGTATTTACACTCTACTTGTATTAGTTGTGTCTGATGGATTGGGTATCAATACATTTCCCTCCCCACCTACTCTTATCCATTAAAGTTACCTGATCATGTTGCTCGTCTTTCCGAGCTGTCTAGAATCATGTTACGAGTATGTTCTAAGCTCGTGCTCACTTTTTGTATCATACTTTCATATCGTAGAGAAGTTGCAAGCATCGTCCTTTCTCTCCCTGTGGTCAGAACAGGATTCGAACCTATACACCGCAGAAGATACTCTATTTTCATAGCCCCTCTACACAATGCTACCATTACATCACCCGACCAATTTTTCGCAATAAGGTAAAACTAACCACACTTTGAAAATCCTTTATCGCTTGCTTATTACTAATTAGGATAGCCAATCCTGATCATATGTTTTGTCTGAAACTTCATCAATGCGTATGTATGGACAGCATCGTTACTCAAACAGTTTTAATTCCTCTTACTATACTACTGCTATGTTACTAGGGATTAACAGGATTTCTCCATACCCAGAGAATTTGCACTCGAAGTATTATATAATAAGAGTAGAAAAAATGATTGTGGGCTACCTCTTCCAATAATCGTTACCAATTAAAGAGTCACTGTACTCACCCACAATCATCTTATTTGTGGTATTGTGAACTATTGCATCTTTCGATTGCCTTATTTGTTCACTTCCTATCTGCCAAGGTTTTAACCACATTGATGAGAACTAATTGCGTACTCCTAATACTGACACCTGCTTTAGTGGGTGGGACATGTATGAATATGACACCTCAATTAGTTTATATCTTAATATTTTTCAATGAACGTTATTTCTTTTACGAAACAAAGATATAAAAAGTTACAATAAATCACAAGTATTTTTAAACCATTTTGCGTTTTTCCATAAATAATTTAATCTCCTCAAAAGAAAAGGGTCTAAACTCAGGGTGACAATCTACACCAACATCCATTGATAGTCCCTCATTTTGAAAACTTCCGTGAGAGTGCCCGTAGAGATGGAAATATTTATCATCATTCTCCTTACCTTTATCCCAATCATTTATGGCTCGATGATTTAATAAAATGGTGTAATCTTCAATAACAATTGTTTTTCTTTGAAGTATTGAGGCAAATAATTTGTGGTATTCTCTATGTTTAACTAAATTATTATCGTGATTGCCCACAATAAAGTGAATTGTTTTGCAATTAATTAAATTCCGATACTTTTCAATATTAATGTGTCCATTAAAACTAAAATCTCCAAGAAAATATAAAATATCTTCCTCACCAACAGTATTGTTGATATTATTTAATAACATTTGATTGTGATACCATACATCATTAAAATCTCTACAGCCAGATTTATCTGTCCATCGTGAGATTCCTTTAATAATGTTAGTATGGCTTAGGTGAAAATCTGAACTGAAATATATCATTTATAGTAAATTTGTAAGATATTTTATGGATTCCTCGCATTTTTTTATTTCTTTTTTGATTATTGCTTGCATTTTAACATCACCATTTCTTAAAAATACCGCATTTTTTAACATAGTAACTAAATTCTTCACAGGAGTTAATTTATTGCGAATATCTGCACCAATTTCATTTTCCACAATAACATCCAATTCAACCAATTCAATGTTCAAATCAATTGGCGAAAATCCATCGCCATAATATTTGATTAAATCTTCCATTGTGGTTTGTACTGTCATTAAATTTGGCATTTCACCAGTAAATAATGATATTTCCGTTAATGTAAGAATGTGTACAAATTCTTTAGTATCTATTTTTCTTAATGTTTTGAATTTCATATATTTTTAATTTTAATTATGCTCCGAAGTGAAACCATCTTTTATTAATTTCTTCAATTGGTGCTGAAAACCATTCAAGTCTACTTAAATAAAATTCACGTTGTTTCTCATTATTATTTTCAATATGATCAAGCCAATTTTTTTTATGCTCCTCTTCCGACATTTTATGTTTATCAGTATTACTATCAGAAACCCAAACACAATAATTAATATAGTGTTTGGCAATCATATCTAAAATTTCTTCATTGGTGTAATCCATAATGTTTTAATTAAAATTTTTTATAATATATTTTGTCGTAGTTTTTCGTTTCCTTTGTAACGCAACACTCGTATCAATTTTTGCTGTTATTGTGAATACAGGTTGAAGACCCGTTAAAATTGTCGAATCTTTGGGGGGGGGGGGGGGGGGGGGTGACATATCCTCCAAATATTTTTCTGTGGTTTTTTTTAAAAAAAAAAATATTATTTAAAATAT
>Ga0114951_10000656_pt1 | contig 46527 bp, 35 predicted proteins | sample AM7aDNAmetaG_FD_88677 | JGI IMG/M metagenome (GOLD analysis project Ga0114951, IMG submission 88677) | Freshwater microbial communities from Finland to study Microbial Dark Matter (Phase II) - AM7a DNA metaG | ecosystem: Environmental > Aquatic > Freshwater > Lake | place: Finland: Lake Alinen...
GATCGTGCCGTTACAAATGAACAACTTGGGCGCTTTCATCCAGAACGGCGGGCTGTTCGATCCGCTGGTGTTCACCAACAGCGGCAGCTTCGTCTTGAACAGCGGCACGAACATGGACGGGGTGTTCCTGAACCTCGCTTCCGGCACAGTGTCGCAGACCGGCGGCGAGCACGACGTGAACGTGGCGACCAACTACGGCTCGTGGGCAATCTTCGGCGGCGTGGCCAACCTGACCAATTTCGTCAACGAGAACCACGGCGCGTTGACGGTCTACGGCGGCGTTCTCAACGGCTCGCTGACCATCGGCAACACCGGCTCATTGAATCAACTCACAATCACCAATGGCGGCGTGGTGGCTGGCAGCGCTGGCGTTCTCGGCAACTCCTCTGCCTCCAGCAATAACTGGGTTGTGGTCACCGGCGCGGGCAGCGTCTGGAGCAATGGAGCATACCTCTACGTGGGCAACTCTGGCTCGTTCAACCAACTGACGATCACCAACGGCGGTCAGGTTTTCGACGCCACCAGTTCTATCGGTGATGGTTCTGGTGCCAACAGCAACGCGGTGACCGTCACCGGTACGGGCAGTGTTTGGAGCAATAGGAACGACCTTTACGTGGGCAACTGGGGACCGTTTAACCAACTGACCATCGGCAACGGCGGCACGGTGTTCAGCACCAACGGCTATATCGGCTATTTTGGTAACAGCAACGCAGTGCTGGTGACTGGTGTGGGCAGTATTTGGAACAATAGCTTCCAATTCTATGTAGGCCTCATTGGTCAGGCTAATCAATTGACGATCGCCAACGGAGGCTCAGTGTTCGACGCCTACGGCAATATCGGCAATTTTCTCAACGCCAACAGCAACTCGGTGCTGGTGACTGGCGCGGGCAGCGTTTGGAGCAATAGTTCCACCCTTTACGTGGGCCACGACGGCTCGATCAATCAATTGACGATCACCCAGGGCGGCACAGTGTTCAGCGCCGACAGCTGGATAGGTTATGCTTTGACCGCCAACAGCAACGCGGTGCTGGTGACTGGATCGGGCAGCGTCTGGAGCAATGGCTCAAGCCTCGTCGTGGGCAACAACGGCACCGGAAACCAACTGGTGATCGCCAACAGTGGCTCAGTGTTCGATGCCACCGGCTCTATCGGTGGTAGTTTCATAGCCAACAGCAACGCGGTGCTGGTGACCGGCGCGGGCAGCGTCTGGAGCAATAGTTCCACCCTTTTCGTGGGCAACTACGGCTCGTTCAACCAACTGACGATCAGCAACGGCGCCACGGTGTTCAACGTCAATTGCAGTATCGGCAATAATTCCGGCGCCAACAGCAACGCGGTGCTGGTGGCCGGTCCGGGCAGCGTTTGGAGCAATAGCAACGACCTTTTCATGGAAGGCTCGTTCAATCAATTGACGGTTACCAACGGCGGCTCAGTGTTCGACGCCTACGGCTCTATTGGCAGTAGTTCCGCGGCCACCAGCAACTCGGTGCTGGTGACCGGCGCGGGCAGCGTTTGGAACCATCGCGTCCAACTCAGTGTGGGCGACTCGGGCACGGGGAACCAACTCACGATTGCCCACGGCGGCATGGTGTCTGACGCCTACGGCACTATCGGCTTTTTTGCTGGTATCCAAAACAACGCGGCGCTGGTCACTGGTGCGGGAAGCGTTTGGAGCAATGGCAACTACCTCTACGTCGGTGACTTCGGTTCGTCGGGTAATCAACTAACGATTGCCAACGGCGGCGCGGTCTATGACGCCACAGGAGCAATCGCATGGGGCGGCCTGTCTAATCCCAGCAATAACTCAGTTTTCGTCACCGGCACGGGCAGCGTCTGGAACAATAGCGGAACACTTTACGTAGGTGGCATGGGCTCGTTCAATCAACTGACGGTTACCAACGGCGGCACAGTATTGAACGCCAACGGCTGGGTGGGATTTGCTACGAATGCCACCAGCAACGCGGTGCTGGTCACCGGTGCCGGCTCGCTCTGGAGTAACGCTGGCGTTCTGACGATTGGCCAGGGCGGGCTGGGCAATCAGGTGACGCTGGCCAGTGGTGGGCAGGTTGACGCCGGCGTGTTAAGCAATTTCAGCGGCAGCATCTTCAGCATGTCGGGCGGCAGCGCCGTCTTCCCCCTTGTGTATAACGCCGGCACGATCAACCAGAGCGGCGGTGAACAGGACGTGAACGTCGCCACCAACTCGGGTGTCTGGAACGTCGCCACGGGCGGCTTGCTGGAAGTGCGCAATAACCTGGCCATCAGCCCGGCTGGCGGCCTGACCAACCGCAACGGCGGCGACGTGCGACTGGTGTCCAATGCCACCGTGAATGTCTCCGGCAGCTTCGTCGTCACCAACGCCACGCTGGAGTTTGCCGGTGCCAGCGCCCTCGCCACGCCGTTCCTGCCGGGCATCACTTTCCAAAACGCCGCCGCCATCAAGTGGGCCGGCTATGGCAGCAGCTTCGGCAGCCACGCCATCACCGGCAACCTCAACCTCGATCTTCCCTCTGGGCCAGGCCTGATGCGCGGCTTCGTGGACAACGCACGCCTGACCGTCGGTGGCAGCGGGCTGTTGTATGTCGGTAGCAACAGCCTCGACTCCCTGACCATCACCAATGGCGGCCAAGTGCTCGACAGCATCGGCTTCATCGGCTTCAACGCTTCGGCCAGCAATAACAATGTGTGGGTCAACGGCCCCGGTTCACTCTGGAGCAATGGCAGCGATCTGGTCGTAGGGGTCTCCGGCTCGGGTAATCAACTGACGATCAACAATGGCGCCCAGGTGCTCAGCGATAATGGCGACCTGGGCTTTTTCGATGCCGCAAGCAACAACGTGGCGCTGGTCAGCGGCGCGGGGACGGTCTGGAGCAACAACAGCGACTTGTGGATGGGTGTGTACGGCTCCGGCAACCAACTGACCATCACCAATGGCGGCTGGGTGGTCGACGGCAACGGTTACGTGGGCGCCATGGCGGGCGCGAGCCGCAACGCGGTGTGGGTCAGCGGCCCCGGTTCGGTCTGGAGCAACCGAGCGGATTTGTATGTGGGTGAAGACAACAACTGGGGCAACAGCGTGACCATCGCCAACGGTGGGCAGGTTTTCGATGCCAATGGTCATATCGGGGCGTATAGCAGCGGTGCGAGCAACAACGGGGTGGTGGTCACGGGCGCCGGTTCGCTATGGCGCAACGGTGCGAATCTGGAGGTGGGCGAGGTCGGACCGGGTAATTTCCTGACCGTCACCAACGGCGGCACCGTCTCGGCCACCAATATCATCGTTGGCGCCACCGCCACGTCCACCAGCAACGTGGTCACCGTTTCCGGCGGCCGGCTCTACGCCACCAACAGCGCTGGCGGTGGCGTGATCAATGTTCTCTACGGTACGCTTAACCTCAACAGCGGCACGGTGGCGGTGGACCGGCTGCTGCTGACCAACTTCGCCAACAGTGTCTTCAACTTCAACGGCGGCGTGCTCAAAGCGGGCCAGGTGCTCTCGGCGCAGACGCTGACGGTCAACGGTGGCACGTTGACGCTGGCGGACTCGTTCGTGAACTCATCCGGAGGCACGTTCCAGTTAAGCAGCGGCAGCGTGGTCGTGCCCGGCTCGGCAAACAACCAGGGGCTGTTCATCCAGAACGGCGGACTGTTCGATCCGTTGGTGTTCACCAACGGCGGCAGCTTCGTCCTGAACAGCGGCACGAACATGGACGGGGTGTTCCTGAACCTCGCTTCGGGCAGTGTTCAGCAGAGCGGTGGCGAGCACGACGTAAACGTGGCGACCAACTACGGCTCATGGGCGATCAGTGGCGGCGTGGCCAACCTGACCAATGTGGTCATTGTCGGCGGCGGTGCGTTCACCAATGCGGGCGGAACCCTTGTTTCGACCAACGCGTCCGGCACGGGCGGCATGGATGTGCGCAACGGCGTGCTGGCGCTCATCAGCGGCACGGTGACGGTCAATCAGTTCTACGCCACCAACTTGGCCAGCAGCGTGGTCAGCTTCAACGGTGGCACCCTCAGCACCAGCGGCAGCGCGGTCAATAACGGCTCCATCTTCCATGTCGGCAACGGTGTCAGCGCGGCCACGCTCGATCTATTCGGCGGCACGCACTCATTTGCCAACGGCCTCTTCATTAACACCAACGCAACACTCACAGGCACCGGCTCCATCACCGGCTCCATCACCGATGCCGGTCTCATCGCCCCCGGCAACGGTTTCGGCGTCATCAGCGACACTGGCAATCTGACGATGCTTGGCGGCGGCGCGATGACGATGGAACTGGGCGGCACCAACGCATGGCTCTACGACCAGTTCGATCTGACGGGCGCGCTCAGCTTCGGCGGCACCCTCACCATCGCGCTGCTCAACGGTTACACGCCGCAACTGGGCGACCACTTTAACCTCTTCGGCTTCGGCAGCAGCAGCGGCGCCTTTAGCGCGACCAATCTCCCTACGATCTCGCCGACGCTGTATTGGAACGCCAGCGCGCTTTACAGCACGGGCGTGATCGAGGCCGACCAGGCCACCGGCTCGGTGCAGGTGGTTCTGGCGCCGCAGGCGGCCATTGTCGCAGGGGCGAAGTGGCAGCTGGACGCCGATGGCAACTGGCACACCAACAATGAGACCGTGGCCGGGTTGGTGGTGGGCAACCACACGGTGAGCTACACCAACCTCACCGGTTGGATCGCTCCTACCAATCAGATCGTGCAGATCGCCTTCGGGGCGACGACGACGAATACCGGGACATATCAGTTGCCGCCGATACTGCTCGCGGCAGTGTCACGCAAGACGCAGGGCAGCTCGGGGACGTTCGACTTGAATTTGAACCTGAACGGAACGCCCAGCGCCACGGTGGAACCGCGGATCAGCGGGCCGACACAACTGGTGTTTACGTTCAACAAGGCGATGGCGGCCGCTGACGGGACACTGGACGCCACGGAGTTCACTGTAACCAACGCGACGTTTGTGAGCGCCAGCATCGTCAGCAGCAACCTGACGTTGAACCTGACCAACGTGGTGGACCAGTCGAAGGTGACGGTAGTGATGAACGAGCTGACGGACCTGGCGGGCAACCCGCTGTCGGGCACCAACGCGGTGATTGTTCGCTCCCTCTATGGCGATGAGAACCAAAGTGGCACCGTCAACGCCGTGGACCTGCAACAGGTGAAGAACAACCTGCTGGCAACGCTGACCCCGGCGAACTTCCTCTGCGACGTCAATTGCAGCGGCATCATCAACGCGGCGGACTTGCAGCAGATCAAGAACAACATCCTGCACAGTGTCAGCCTCGCAATCGACTCCGGTGCGGCGCAGACACTTTCCTCCGGCGACGCCAGCAGCAGCCTGACAACCTCCTCGTTGGCAACGACCACGCTGGGGCAGGCGTTGAGCGCGACCAATCTGACGTGGAGCACCGACGGCGACGCGCCGTGGACGGCAACGATAGCGGAAGACGGCAGCCAGGCGGCGTGGAGCGGGAGCATCGGCAATCTGAACGTGTCGTGGGTGGAGACGACGGTGACGGGACCGGGCACGCTGAGCTTTGACTGGATGGTATCCTCGGAATTGAATGGGGATTACCTGACGTTCGCAATCGATGGGGTGAACCAGCCCGGAGCGATTTCTGGCGAGGTGGGCTGGCAGACGCTGACGTTCAGCATCCCATCAGGTCAACATCGTTTGACTTGGACCTACTCCAAGAACGGCGCCACGGCCGCCGGTCTGGACACCGGCTGGCTGCGGCGCGTGGTTTACCGGTAACGCTCAGCGACAGAAAGCCGACCATGCTTGCGGGGAGAACGCTTACAACAAGGTCTGTGAGTATTCGCTAACCGGTTGCCGCCATACGAAGTCAGAAACGAACACCGTGTTGAGAGTAAACAGAAGTGATCAGATAGAGACAGACCGTCGCCACCGCCGACACAAGGTCAGCGCCAATAATCCGTGACAATTCGTGACAACTTTCTTGCCGGTTTGTGCCTTTCTGTGCATTCACCGTTTGCGTAAGTAGGTGCAAACGCGCACACGAGGTTAAATCCGGCCGGTTCGAACCCTGCACCGCCCACCAGCTTTTCGTGGAGAATTTGTGTATTACCGCCGCTCGCCTTGCCGCCTCATCGGCGTATTTCGATTCGCTTCTGGGCGAAAGCCGACATCCACCCCGTTGATGACTTGCCCGTCCCTTACCGCGAAAGCGACCTGCTGAAACTGACACACATCGCTGACAAACAGCGTTGAAAGTATATGTCAAAACGAGCAACAAAACCGAGGCGGCGTCGGCGGTGGGATATTCGGACCCGAATGCAAACGCGACGCGTGTGTTCGACCAGCCCGCGATGCAGTCGGCGGTGGTGGACATCTTCAAACAGTTGGGTGTGTTGGCGTCCCGCCTTCAGATGGCTCCTGTTTGCGCATGGACCAGTTGAAACCCGGACACCAACCGCCGCGACCGCCGGCTCATGGCTCCGGGCGCGCGTAAAATGGAGGTCTAACCTACCCGCCGCCATGTTTTTGCGGGCCTTGGGCGCTCACCTTGCACGAACGTGCTGTTGTTCCCTTGCAGCGACCACTTCGCAGGTATCCTGACGCGACGTGTTTAGAGTGGCAATTCTTGCCATCGGCGGTTGCCGGTCAGTTAAAAACCTTGTCACGACTGCGAAAATGGAATTAGGTATCCCCACAAAACAATGGTGTGTCATGTTGATGGAATGCAAACAATGTCATAAGAAGGTAGGCAAGCCCCAAGTGGCGTTCCGTGTTCTCGTGGTATTGCCGACGGCCGTGCTCACCGGGTTTGTGTTAGGGATCTTCGCGACGTGGGCGAAAGGCCAAGGCGTGAGTTGGGGAGTTTGGAGTGTGGCCATCGTCGCGATTCCGTCGTATTTGTTTTTCTCTACGTTGTTCTGGGAGTTGCCCCGGTGGATGACGAAGCTGCGTTATGGCCTGAAGCCGTGTCCTCATTGCGGCTCTCACGACTGGGCGCCGCCGCAATACTCCGGTTTCGGAATATAGCGGCAAGGCGATGAGGATTCTCTACGTCCACGAACGCTTTGGCGCGCTGGCTGGCGCGGAAGCCAACGTCCATATCACCGCCACCGAGTTGGGCGGGCGCGGTCACACCCTTGGCATCCTCCACGGCCCCGGCACCTCCAAAAATGCAGCGGCGTGGGAGAAAACCTTCCCCACGCGGTTCGCGTTGGGGCCGGGTGACAACAGCGCCGTGGTCCGCGGGGCGCTGAGCGAGTTCCGACCCGATGCGGTTTATGTCCACAAGACGGCGGACATGTCGGTGGTTGAGACGCTGGTGGCCGGCGGCGTGCCGCTGGTCCACATGGTCCACGATCACGACATTTATTGCATGCGAAGCTACAAATACAACGTCTTCACCCGCCGCATCTGCACGCGGCCGGCGACGTCTTACTGTGTCTTCCCCTGCCTTGCATGCGTGGTAAAGAATGCAGGCGGCCGGTTTCCGCTCCGGTGGGTCAGCTACGCGGCCAAGAAGCGCGAGATCGAAATCACCCGGCGGTTTGATCGCATGGTGGTCGTGACCCATTACATGAAGGAGGAATTGCTCCGAAACGGTTTCGACGCGCGGCGGATCGAAATCCACGCGCCGGTGCCGCGCATGGGCGACCCGAACCTGCGCAGCAGCTTCAGCGGACGCAACCTCATCATCTACGCCGGCCAGATCATCCGGGGCAAAGGCGTGGATGTGTTGCTGGAATCGCTCGCATTGCTGGACACACCTTTTGAATGCGTCATCCTTGGCGACGGCAACCATAAATCCTACTGCGAGCAGCTCAGCCGCAAGCTTGGCTTGGAAAACCGCGTGATATTCAAGGGCTTCGTGCCGCAAGAGGAACTGAAGGCTTATTACCGCGAGTGCAGCGTCGTGGCGCTCAGCTCGGTTTGGCCCGAGCCGATCGCCACCATCGGGCTGGAAGTGATGCGTTATGCGTTACCGGTGGTGGCGTTTGACGCAGGCGGCATCAAGGACTGGCTGCTGGACGGCCACAACGGCTTCCTCGTGCCGTGGATGGACCGCCGCCAATACGCGGCCCGTCTCAAGCAGGTGCTGACCGACAAGCCGCTCGCTCGCAGGCTGGGCGAGAACGGATTGAAGCTCGTCAGCGAACAATACGATTTCGATCAATACATCGGGGATCTCGAAACAATGTTCGCGCGCGTCATCGCGGAGCGCGGCACCGCCGGCAAATGACATGACGGTTCATCTCATCGCCATCGTCGGTGGCAGCGGCTCGGGCAAGACCTGGCTCGCGCGGCAATTGAAGCGCCGGCTTGGCCGCGCCGCGGGACTGATTTCGCTTGATGATTTTTACCGCGACCTCTCTGCGCTGCCCAAGAACAAGCGCGACCGGCAGAACTTTGATGATCCCGTCGCCATCGAGTGGAGCCTGTTCCTGCAAACGCTTGCGCGGATCAAGCGCGGCGAGCCGGCGGCGATTCCGCGTTACGACTTTGCCTCGCACACGCGCCGGTCGCGGACGAGGTTGTGGAAACCGAAACCGGTCGTGTTGCTGGATGGGCTGTGGCTGCTGCGTGACCCACGGGCGCGCCGCCTCTACTCGCTGAGCTTGTATGTGGACGCACCACGCGCAGTGCGATTGCACCGGCGCGTCGCGCGGGACCGGAGGGAACGCGGTCGCAGCCGCGCCTCAGTGCTCCGGCAGTTTCGGGAGCACGTCGAGCCGATGCACCGGCGGTTTGTGGCACCACAGGCCCGGCACGCCGACTTGGTGGTGAATTCGGAGGTCAGCGACAAGGCCCTTTACAAACTGACAGTAATGGCTCAAGAATTGCACGCGAAGAGCGGCAAATCATGACCGAGGCGGAGATCCAAGAGGAGTTGATGCGGCGATTCCTGGCGTTACAGACGCCGTGGGGACGCTGGCGTCTTTATGCCCTGGTAAAGTGGAAACGGCTTGCCTGGCAGAACGTCGTTCATGCCGCGCTCTTCATTAAACGCGCGCACGATATTGTCGGGAGCATCCTCGCGATCATCCTCCTCTCACCGGTCTTTCCCATCCTCGCCATCCTGGTCAAGCTCGACGGCGGGCCGGTGTTCTTCAAGCAGAAGCGCGTCGGATTTATGGGGCGGGAATTCACGATGTTGAAGTATCGCTCGATGGTTGTGGATGCGGAAGCAAGGCTGAAGGACCTGCTCGCCAAGAACGAGCTGGCCTCGGGTGTGACGTTCCAGATGAAGGACGATCCGCGCGTCACGAAGATCGGCCGGATCCTCCGCAAAACATCGCTCGACGAACTGCCGCAGTTCTTGAACGTCCTCAAAGGCGAAATGTCGCTGGTCGGACCGCGTCCGCCGGTGCCGCGCGAAGTGGCGCTTTACACACAGGCCGACCGCCGCCGGCTGCTGATCAAACCCGGCATTACCTGTTTCTGGCAGGTTGGCGAACGACGCGGTGGTTTGCTGGAAATTGGCAACCGCCATCATATTGACTTTCCGGAACAGGTTGCGCTCGACGTGCGTTATATCGAAAGCCACAGCATCAGGCGCGATCTGATGATCCTGATGAAAACGGTCCCGGCCATCTTGTTTGGCAAGGCGTGATGAACTCCACTCCAAGGGTGAGCCGATGAAAGCACTGATCATCTGCCCTGCAGATCGGGTGGAAGTCGAGTTTCTGACAAACCACGTGCCGTTGGCATTGGCACCGGTGTTGGGCCGCAGCTTGCTCGACCTGACACTGGCGCATCTGGCAAGCCTCGGCGCGACGCAGGTGCTGGTGTTGGCCACTGACCGGCCGGAAAAGGTTCGCGCCGCCGTCTGGCACGGCGAAGCGTGGGGAGTGCGCCTGGAGGTGCATCCGGAACAGCGTGAGTTGACCGTGGCGGAGGCGCGCGCGAAGTATCAGGCAGGAGGCGCGAAGGGCTGGCTGCCGGCGCCAAACGACCTTGTGTTGCTGGACCGGCTGCCGGGAAACGAATCCAGCCTGTTCAACAACTACGGCGATTGGTTTAACGCGCTGCTCGGCGCGATGTCCGGTGCAGTCGGCGATCGCATCGGAATGCGCGAGTTTGCACCGGATGTTTTCGTGGGTTTGCGCTGCCAGATTTCGCAGAGTGCGCAAATCGAGCCGCCTTGCTGGATCGGCAACCATACTTGGATCGGTTCGGGCGCAAAGATCGGCCCTAATGCCGTCGTCGAGACCGGCTGCTATGTGGATCACGACGCCGATGTCGCGAACAGTTTCATTGGACCCGACACGTATGTCGGCGCGCTGACGGAAGTGCGGGAATCGTTTGCGTGGGGCCGTGGGCTGTTGAAACTGAAAACCGGCGTGTTCAGCGAGGTGGCAGACGGTTTTCTGTTGGGCCGCCTTACCAGCCGCGCCAAGTCGCGACGGCGGCGGATCAATTTCGCGGGCAGAATCGCAGCCATGGCGGTCTTGTTGCTGACTTGGCCGGCGCCGTTCATCGGCTGGCTACGCACCCGGCGCTCGGGCAAACCGCGGCTCACGCCCCACATCGCCGTGCGCGCGCCGCTGGTGGGCGCCGGCAAACTGATAGAAACTTACCGCTACTATGAGTTGGGTGGTTTCGATGGACTCTGGAAGAGATGGCCGGAGTTGTTCAGCATCGCCCGCGGCGATGCCTCGTGGGTGGGCAACCGGCCTTTGACGCCGAATCAAGCGGCGACGTTGAAGGACGATCATGAGCATCTCTGGCTGTCGGTGCCTGCGGGTTTGTTCTCGCTGGCCGACGCGATGGGCTGTGCGGAGTCCTTTGGCGAAGATGCCAAAGTGCATGCCTCTTTTTATGCCACTCAACGCGGTTGGCGGAAGGATATCGAGATCATGCAGCGCGTTCTGGCCGGTCATTTAAAGTCAAAAACGAGCAAACAAAATAGCGACCTCCGCGGCAGCTTCAATTCATGAAACCTGTCCTTGGACTCTTTATCATGGTGGACGCCTGCGGATGGGAAATCATCCGCAATGATTCCTTCGGCTGCGCGTTCGCGCCAACACGCAAGCAGCTCGAAAGCATCTTCGGCTATAGTTCCACATGCGTGCCTTCGATCCTCTCCGGTCACTGGCCGGTCGAGCACCGCAATTGGTGCTACTTCGTCTATGACCCGAAGAAATCGCCTTTCCGCTCGTTGCGCTCGCTGCGCTGGCTGCCGACCGCGGTTACCAGCCGCCGCATCTTCCGACGCTGGCTGACGAGATTCGTGAAGGCGCGGCTCAATTTCCGCGGCTATTTCGACCTCTACAACATCCCGTTCCGCTACATCCACCTCTTTGACTTCACCGAGAAAAAGAGCCCGCTTCAGCCCGGCGGCATGAATGTGGGTCCGAACATTTTCGATTTCCTCGTCGAGCAGAAGATCCCCTACTTCGTCAGCAACCCCGCCGCCACCGAGGAACAGAACCGCGACGACCTCATCGCACGGATCAACAACGAAACCATTGACTTCGCGTTTCTTTACTGGGCCGGCCTTGACGGGCTGTTGCACATGGTCGGCAACGATTCGCCGCAAGTTCCCGCCAAGCTCCGTGTCTATGAGCAATGGATCGAGCAGCTTCTCGCCGCCGCGCGCCAGCATTACAGCGACATCCATCTCTACGTCTTCAGCGACCACGGCATGGCGAACTGCGATGAACTGCTCGATCTCAAGTCGCGCATCGAGGCGCTGCCGTTGGCGATGGAGCGCGACTATGTGGTGGTCTATGACTCCACGATGGCCCGCTTTTGGTTCCTCAACGACCACGCCCGCCAACTCATCACTGCCGAGCTTCAGCGCGTGCCCCAGGGCCGCATCGTGCCCGACGAGGAATTGGAGCGGATGCACGCGCTGTTCAAGGACCACTACTTCGGCGAACTGATTTTCCTCGTCAAGGAAGGCGTGCTCATTGTGCCGAGCCATATGGGCGAACGGCCGATTCGCGCGATGCATGGCTATCATCCAACCGACAAGCACAGTTACGCGTCGTTGTTGACCAACCAGCCGTCCATCCCTGACGATGTGACCGCCATCCCGCACATTTGCCGGTTGATGAAAGAAACCGGGCAGTTGGCCAAGCGGCGCAACGCCGCCGGCAACACATGACCAACCCCACGACCAACCGCATCATTCACGTTCCGCGCCGCTTTGTCGCGGAGGAATGGGGTGGCACCGAGACGGTGATTCTGGAAATCTCCCGCCAGCAAAGGCTCGCGGGCGCGGAGGCGGAAGTGTTCACCTCGATGGCGTTGGCCGGCCGGCGGCAGGAGACCATCGGTGGTGTGCCCGTGCGGCGCTTCCCCTACTGTTATCCGTTCTTCGGCCTGTCGGCAGAAGACAAGGCGGCGATGGACAAGAAGGGCGGCAACTTGCTCTCGCTATCGCTCTTTGGCGCGTTGCTGGCGGCGCGCGGCGTGCGGATCTTCCACGGCCACGTGCTCAAGCGGCTCGGCGGCGAAGTACGGACCGCCGCGCGGCTGCGGAAGAAACCGTTCGTGGTCTCGCTACATGGCGGCGTGTTCGACGTGCCCAATGCCGAGCGTGAGATGATTCTCAAACCGTTCGTGGACAAGTTCGAGTGGGGCCGGCCGTTCGGCGCGCTGTTCGGCTCGCGCCGGCTGCTGGAGGACGCCGACCATGTGATTTGCGTCGGTCAGAGCGAGATGGAAGGAGCCAAACGCGAGCTGACGCACGACCGCATTGCCTACCTGCCCAACGGCGTGGACTGTGCCCGGTTCGCCAACGGCAACGGCGCGGCGTTTCGTGCCAAGCACTGCATTTCTGCCGCGGCGTTCCTCGTCCTCAACGTCAGCCGCATTGACTCACAGAAAAACCAGGCACTCCTGCTCGAAGCCTTCGCAAAGTTGCGTGCCGCCGTGCCGGATGCGCACCTGGTTCTCATCGGTCCGGAGACGCAGCCGGACTACGCCGCGCGCTTGCGGCAGTTCATTACCGCCAACAGCTTGACCAACTGCGCGCGGCTGCTGCCGGGCATGCGCAACGACAATCCCGATCTGATCGCCGCCTACCACGCCTGCGACGTGTTCGTGTTGCCTTCGATGCACGAACCCTTCGGCATCGTGGCGCTGGAGGCTTGGAGCGCAGCGCGTCCGGTTGTTGCGAGCCGCGTCGGTGGGTTGCAGTCGCTAGTGCGCGACGACGAAACCGGCTGGTTTGTGGACCCGAACGCTGCCGGTGCCGCGGACGAACTGGCATCGAAGCTCCGGCGGCTGGCCGCCGAACCCGGCACGCGCCGCCGGCTCGCCGCCGCGGGCATGGCCCAAGCACGCAGCCGTTATGACTGGCGAGAGATCAACCGCCAACTGGAACAGATCTACCAAGCCGCCGAAAACCATGCGGCGCATCGCTACGGGAAGGCGCGCTCATGAGTTACGCCGAGGTCAAAACAAACATCTGGAAGAACTCGATCTCGAACTACATCCGGACGGTGGTCGGCATGGTGCTCGGCCTGTTCATGTTCCGGCTGCTCTACCAGTCGCTGTCGGCGGAACAATTCGGTTTCTGGTCTTTGCTCTGGAGCGTTTTCGGCTACGGCATTCTGCTCGACTTCGGTTTCGGCTTCACGGCGCAGAAGCGCGTCGCCGAACTATCAGTGCATCAGGACTGGGATGAGCTCAGCCGCGTGTTGAGCACGATCGTATTCGTCTATTGCGGCATCGCGGTGGTGATCGTCACGCTGGTGCTGGCGGGGTCGCACACGCTCGTCCGGTTATTCGGCGTTTCGCCGGTCAACGCCGAGGAATTCCGGCGCGTATTGATTTTGTTTTTCGTCGGCATCGGCATCGCGTTCCCGATGGGCGTCTTTCCGGAAATCCTCCGCGGCCAGCAACGCATCCGGCTTGCCAACAACATCATGTCGGCGGCGATCGCGATCAAGTTTCTGCTCATCGCGGCGGCGGTCTATTTTCACTGGGGGTTCTTCGCCATCATGGTCATCGCGCTGGCCTTTTCCATTGCGCCGGACATGCTGTCGGCACTGCTGGCGTTCAAACGCCTGCCGCACGTCCGCGTCGCGCCGCGGTTCTTCGCCTGGAACACGGTCGGCGACACGATGAAGTTCTCCATCTTTGCCTACATCAACACAGCCGCGAACATTATCATGGCCAAGACCGACCAGATCGTTATCAGCACCGCGCTGGCGGTGGCGGCGGTAACAGTTTACCAGGCAGGTTTGAAAGTGGCCGAGGTGTTCGGCCAGTTTACGCGGCAACTCCAGGATACGCTCTCACCCGCGGCCGCGCACCTGCACGCCAGCGGCGACCGCCAGGCACTGCGCGATCTGATGGTCCAAGCTACTCGCTGGAGCGTCATTCTCGCCACGCCGCTGTATTTGCTGAGCGCGTTTTACATGAACGACCTGCTGCACCTGTTGACAGGCGAAGAACATTTGCCCGCCAATACGTGGTGGGTGGGACAGACGTTGCTGCTCTGGCACTACACCGGCATTCTCACGCACAGCGTTTGCAAACGTATTTTCATGATGACCGGTCATGAGCGGCGGTTGATGTGGCTCGGCGTCTGGGAGGCGGCGCTGAACCTTGGCCTGAGCGTCGGGTTGGTGTTGTGGTTCCGCAACGTTCTCTGCGTGGCGGTCGGATCACTCATCCCGACGTTACTGATCGGCTGGGGCTGGCTCTGGCCATGGGCCGCGCGCGAATGCGGAATGAGCAGTTGGCAACTGTTTCGGCGCGTGGCGTGGCCCGTGTGGGGCGCGTGCGTGCCGATGCTGGCGTTCCTTGCTCTGGCGCAAACAGTGCCGTGGTTGCAAACGCAACTCCGCTTCACCATGCTCGTCCTCGACAGCTGCATGGCGGGCGGCATCGGCGCGATCAGCCTCTGGTTCCTGACGCTGACAGTGAAGGAGCGCAACGCCATCGCCGACCGGTTGCGGATGCCTTTCCTTCGGAGCCGCCCGGCATGAACGAACCACTCGTCAGTATCATCATGCGCTCCTTTAACGAGGGCTGGGCCTTGCGCGAAACGCTGCCCGCGCTGGCCGCGCAGGATTACCGTCATTGGGAACTCATTGTCATTGATTCCGGTTCCACCGACGGCTCGCAGGAGCTTCTACGCTCTGCGAACCCGCGGCACTTCGTCCAGATCATGCCGCAGGAATATAATCCCGGCCGCGTGATCAACCGCGGCATGAGTCTGGCCTCCGCTGAGACATGCCTTTTTCTGAACGCTGACGCCACGCCGCAGGGGCCAAACTGGTTGCGGCCACTCGCCGGCGCGCTGCAAGACCCGCGCGTCGCCGCTGTATTCGGCCGACAGATTCCACGGCCCGACTGCGAGGCAGTGTTCGCGTGCGACTATGAACGCTGCTTTGGCCCAAACCGCGAGTCAGCCAACTGGGAACACTTTTTCAGCATGGTCAACAGCGGTTTGCGCAAGGACATCTGGGCCAGGCGCGGCTTTCTCGAAACCCTCCAATATGCCGAGGACGACGAATACACACGCTGGTGCAAAGCACAGGGTTGCGAGGTCCGCTACGTCCCGGAGTCGGTCGTGATGCACTCACACAACTACACGCCAGCGCAGGCGCGCAAGCGCAGTTTCGGCGACGCGGTCGCCCTAGCCCAAGCCGGCAGCACACAGGCAGCGGATTTGAGTTGGCTGAGAACCGTCGCGCTCGGTTGGCTTCGCGACATGGGTCACGACGCGCGTTTTTGTCTGAGCCACGGCCGGCTCGGCGAGTTACCGCACGCCGCGCGCGTCCGCTGGTGCCAGCGTTGTGGCAAGCTGGCGGGATTCAAACAAGGTCTGCTGGAACGGCCGGACACCGCACGATGAGAATCCTCGTCCTCAGCAACCTTTATCCGCCGCACTATATCGGCGGCTACGAGTTGGCCTGTGCCACCGTTACCAACGCGTTGCGCGCCCGTAGTCATGTCGTTCACGTGCTGACCTCCGACCACGGCATAAAACCGGGCGGGCAGGTGCCGGCGGAAAACGGCGTCGAGCGGCGGCTGCGGATTCACGGCTTCTTCGGTCACCCGTGGCTCGGCATTGGTCCACTGCGCGCGCTGGAGTTCCATAACAATGACGTTCTGCGCGAAACGCTCCGGCGGTTCAAGCCGGAGGTCTGCCATGTTTATAACCTCGGGGGCATTTCCAAATCGCTGACAATGACGTTGCAGCGGGAAGGCCTGCCCGTCGCTTACTGGATCATGGACCACTGGATCGCGCGCAGCCTTGCCGCGGACGTGTGGCTCGATTGGTGGAACCGTCGCGCCAGTTCCGTTGCGCAGCGCGGGTTGCGCGCAGTGTGGACGCTCGCAGGCTGCCGGCGGCGATGGGACGGCCGCGCCCCGACCAATCCGCTCCGTCATCTGCGGTTTCAGCGCATCGTTTTTTGCAGCCGTTCGTTGCGCGAGTTTACTGCGGCCAAAGGATACGACGTCGCGCACGGGGATGTGATCTATCCTTCTGTCAACATCGCGCGATTCTGCGGTGAGCCGTCGCCCTCATCCAATCCGATGCGGCGGTTGTTGTATGCCGGCCGTCTCACGGAAGACAAGGGCGTCATGACGACGTTGCGCGCACTGGCGCGAATCCGCGACCGTTTTCGCGGCACACTGCGGCTGTGCGGCGACGGTGAGGCGGACTACCGTGCGAAACTCGAAGCGTTCATTCGGGAACAACGGCTGGCGGTGGAGATTTTCAGCGCACCGCCGGAGCAGATGCCACAGGTCTACCGCGACCACGATGCGCTGCTGTTTCCATCGGAATGGCCGGAACCGTTCGGTCTGACACGATTCGAGGCAATGGCGTGTGGCCGGCCCGTGATTAGCACCACCACCGGAGCCGGCGAGGAGACGTTGCGCGAGGGTGATAACGCGCTCACCTATGCCGCCGGCGACGCCGACGCGCTCAGCCTCGCCATCTTGCGACTGCAGGACGACGCCGAATTGCGCGTCCGGCTGGCCCGCAACGGTCAGGAAGACGTGCGCCGCCGTTACGCCGAGCCAATAATCGTCTCGCAGGTCGAGAACTACCTTCGCGAGACGGTAGCAAACTGGAAACCCGCTCCGCCCTCCGATTACACCGCCCCATGAACCCGCGCTTCACCATGGATGGCAGCGACGCGCTTGAACGGCATCTCGCCGCAACCTGCGAGCGAGTGGCGGAAGGCGTGCGCGCTCTAGTGCCGGCGGCGAAGCTGGAAGGCGTGCTGCTTGGAGGCGGCTACGGGCGCGGCGAAGGCGGCGTATTGCGCACCGCGCAGGGCGACCGACCTTACAACGACCTGGAGTTCTACGTGCTCATCCGCGGCTGCAGTTTTCTCAATGAACGGCGGCATGTTCATCCGCTGCACGAACTCGGCGAGAAGCTCTCGCCCGACGCGCGTCTGGAGGTGGAGTTCAAGATACTCTCGCTGCGCAAACTCCGCTCCAGCCCGGTGAATATGTTTTACTATGACCTCGTGATGGGTCATCGCTGGTTCGGCGGCGACGACAGCCTGCTCGCCGGCTGTGAACACCACCGCGACGCGGCGCGCATCCCGCTGGACGAGGCGACACGGCTGATGATGAACCGTTGCTCCGGTTTGCTGTTCGCGGCGGAACGGTTGCAGCGCGCGAACTTCACCGACGACGACGCGGACTTCGTCAGGCGCAACCTCGCGAAGGCACAACTCGGCTTCGGCGACGCGGTGCTCGCGGCAGGCGGGCAGTATCATTGGAGTTGTCGCGAGCGCAAGGCGCGGCTGCAAGCATTGCAGGCGACCGGTGCGGCGGCGTGGATGGACCCAGTGCGGCGGCATCATGCAGCGGGTGTGGATTTCAAATTGCATCCGGTGCGATCGTGTGACTCGCGCGAGGACTTGCGGCAGCGACACCAAGAGATGACAAGGCTTGCGGAGTTGATCTGGCTCTGGTTGGAGAACCGCCGGCTCCGCGCGTCGTTCGCCTCCGTTGGCGACTACGCACTGAGCGAAGCGAACAAGTGCCCGGAAGCCTCTCCGCTTCGCAACCGGCTCGTGACCGCGAAGGCATTCGGGATGACGGCCGCGTTGTCGCCACTGGGCGGACGGTATCCCCGCGAGCGGCTGTTGGAATCGCTCGCCTTGCTGCTTTGGGGTGGCGCGTTGGACGACACGGCGCGGCAGCGGCTGCGCAGGAATCTGGACGCCGATCCAAACAATTTCGCCGGCTGGGTGGAGGCTTACGACGGTCTCTGGCGGCGGTTTAACTAACGTGAGAATCCTGGTTTTCTATCCTTATATTCCGTATCCCGTGGACCGCGGTACGTATCAGCGGACCTTTCACCTGCTGCGTGCGCTGGCGCGCGACCACGAAGTTGACTTGCTGGCGTTGAGTGAAGGCGGCGAACGGCTGGAGCAAAAAGCCGTGTTCGAGACGTTCTGCCGGCGGGTGGAATTTGTGCGCTTCGAGCATCCGGCGTGGCCGAGACTGTTCCCCGACCGGTTGCTGAATCCGCTGCCGACGACGATCCTTCACTGGCGATTGCCGCACATCGCAGAGGCGCTGGAGCGGTTTTTGACGGGGCAGCGTTACGATCTCGTTCATGTCTGCGACATCGTGATGGCGCAATATTTCCTCGAACGTCACACGGCACTGAGCCTGGCGATGGACCGCAGCCGCGTGGACCTCGATTTCCAGATCGCGCAGCACCGCACCATGGCCCAGGGTCTGAAGTCAACCCTGCTTGACAACGAAAATATCTGGAAACTCGCGTGTTTTGAAAAGCGTGTCGCGCGCCGCGTTGCGGTGGAGGTGGTCTGCGGGCCGGACGACGAAACGTTTATCCGCCGGCACATCAGCCGCGAGGTGCCGGTGCTGGTGGTGGCCAATGGTGTGGACCTCGAATATTTCCGGCCGGATGTCGAGCCGAAGGCGCGCGCCGCCGAACCAACGGTGTTATTCTGCGGCGCGATGGATTACTCTCCGAACGTGGACGCGCTACGCTGGTTCTTCGGCGGGATTCATGACTCTCTGCGGCGGCATGTGCCGGAACTGCGCGTGCTCATCGTTGGTAAATCGCCCGTCGCGGAAGTGCGGGCTTACACGGCGCGGCCCGGTGTGACGGTCACGGGCGGCGTGCCAGATGTGCGGCCATATTACCAACAGTCATGGCTGCAAATCGTGCCGTTGCGAATCGGCGGTGGCACGCGATTAAAAATTCCCGAAAGCATGGCCATCGGCACACCGGTGGTTTCCACGACGATCGGCGCGCAGGGTCTCGACTTGGTCCACGGCGAGAACATCCTGCTGGCCGACACACCGGAAGCTTTCGCGAGTGAGACAGCGCGAGCGCTGGAGGATGCGTCGTTACGACAGCGGCTCGATACCGCCGGAAGAAAAACGGTCCACGAGCGGCTCGGCTGGCCGCGGCTGGGCAGGCAATTGGCGGGCTATTACGAGCGGACGTTCGGCGGTGCTGCAGGATGATTAGCTGGGCGACGGCGTCTAACGGATGCAATCCGGTCTTCCGACACGCCGGGGAACAGGATACGGGACGCAGACCGTTGACGACCGCTTGAGTTGCCGCTGAAATCAACCAGTTGCGGTCGAATGATCGTCAATGTCCCAACCCAGTGATTTCCCAGACATGCCGCCACCACGAAATGGCCATGGAATATTCCACCTCGCCGTTGCGACCGAGGCGGACGATGGCCTGATAGCCGCCGGTCGGCTCAATGTAGTCGCCGTGCCAGAGTGGTTTCGGGCCGCGCAGGGACACCGCCACTTCGCTGGCGCCGCCGCGGGGCGCGAGTTTGAGAACAACCGATGCCCCGTCTTCGATGTCGCGAAATCGACGCGACTGGCCGCAGGCGGAAATGGTGAGTTCCGGGATTGCAACGCCCGTGTTGTTGCACACTACAACCCACGACGTGTTGGAGGAGATGAGACTGGCGGCGATCACAGTGATGACCAACAACACGACAATCGCTGGCCAAAGTACCCGGCGCCGTTGCCAAAGCGGCTTCCGGCGCGGCAACGGTAGTTTTTCAGGATTGTTCGCGATCACAGTATTCGACTCGGCTCCAACTCTCTGACAGGATAAACCAATCATGAACGAAACGGATTCGCCATCACAAAACATGAATCTGCCGCCACCCATTGTCATGCTCGGCGTACCGTTTGATGTGGTCACGGTCGCACAGACCATCGCCATCATCGGTCGGATGATCGAGTCGCGCCGGCCACATTACTTGGCAACAGCGAACGCCGATTTCGTGGCACAGGCGGTCGGGGATGTGGAACTGCACCGTATCCTGCTCAATGCGCACCTCATCTTGTGCGACGGCACGCCGCTGGTCTGGGCCTCGCGCTGGCTGGGCAATCCGCTGCCCGAGCGCGTCGCTGGTTCAGACCTCGCCCCATTGCTGATGCGCACCGCCGAGGAGAAAGGGTGGCGCATGTTTCTGCTCGGCTCCAAGGAGGAAATCCTCCAACGCGCTGTGGAAAAGCTCCGCGTGCAACATCCACGTCTGCAACTCGTCGGCCATCTCTCACCACCATTCGCACCTCTGTTGGAGATGGACCACGCGGGCATCTGCCGCGCAATCCGCGAGGCAAAACCCGATATTCTCCTGGTGGGACTCGGATGCCCTAAGCAGGAGAAGTGGATCAACATGCACTACCGCACGCTCGGCGTGCCGGTCTCCGTCGGCGTCGGCGGCACGATTGATTTTCTGGCGGGTGAGATTCCGCGCGCGCCGATGTGGATGCGGCGGTCGGGACTGGAATGGGTCTATCGCCTGGCGCAGGAACCGAGGCGGTTGCTGGGGCGTTACACGACCGACCTGTGGGTACTGAGCACCGGCCTACTGGGGCAATGGTGGCAGCTGCAAGCGCGACGGCGACGCACGGCGCGCTATCACCGGCTGACGGTCGCCTCCGAGAAGACCGAGGCGGGATTCGAGGTCGTAAAGATTCCGCCGCGCTTCGACGCCGCCGTGGTGCACGAGCATGATTGGCTTTGGAAATGTTTGGTGTCGACACCGGCCCATTTGTTGGTGGATCTGGAAAGCGTGGAGTTTATTGACAGCACCGGCATCGGACTACTGATCTGGCTGCACAAAAGTCTCGCGGCGGCCAACTGTCACCTCGTACTGGCGGCCCCCTCGCCTATCGCGAAACAAGGTCTGGTGCGGATGCGTGTTTCCGATCTACTGGCCGTTGCGCCCGACCTCGACGCGGCGAAAAAACTGATCATGGAGCGCACACGCGGTATCCAAGCCATTGCAACGCTGGACCTTTCACCGACGCCAAAACCACTGACGTGGCACGGCGAGATTGTGGCCTCTAACATCGAGGCAGTGAAGCATCTCACCGAGAGCTACATGAACTGCTACACTGCCAACCCAAGGCGGGTTGCGATTGACTTGGCCGATGTTCGTTTCGCGGACACAGCCGGCGTCGGTCTCATGCTGCGCGTCAAAAAACAGGGTCTCCTTCGCGATATGGAGGTTCTTTTTCTCAATCCACAGCCCAACATATTGAATGTCGTGCGCTTGCTTCGTCTGGAACAATATCTTTTTGGCGAAACGAAATGAAAGTCGCCTTCTCTACATCCGTTGTCCACCGCGGCAAGACCGGCATTGCGCAATATGTCTTCGCACTGACCCGTACGCTGCTGGCCAGTGCGCGTGAACACCAGTTTACTTTGTTTGTGCTGGAGGAAGACTTGCCGCTGTTCGATTTCGCGGCCGGCCTGATGACCTTGGTGCCCGTGGCGGAACGTTTCCGGCCGGCGCTCAAGAACATCGCGTGGCACCAAACCGTGCTGCCGCGCCTGCTGCGCGAGCGCCACATAGAAGTCTGCCACGTGCCGAGTTACCGGCGGCTGTTGTGGCCCAAGCCATGCGCCTTGGTGGCAACGATCCACGATCTTGCGCCGTTCCACGTCGCCGGAAAATACGACATGGCCCGGATGTTTTACGGTCGCGTCATCGTGCGCGCGCTGGCGCGGAGGCAGGATGAGATCATCGCCATCAGCCATAACACGGCTCGCGACATTGACCAGTTCTTCGACATTCCCGTCGCGCGGCAAAACGTCATCTACAACGGCATTGACCACGAGCGGTTCCGGCCCGGCGACACCACGCAGGCGCGCGCCGAAGCGGCTGCCCGCTGGCAGCTCAACCAGCCTTTCTTCCTCTACATCTCACGGCTCGAGCATCCCGGCAAAAACCACGTTCGTGTCATCGAGGCGTTCAATCGTTTCAAAGCGTCGGCGCCGTCCAACCAGCAACTGGTCTTCGGCGGCAGCGACTGGTTTGGCGCCGACGTGATTCGCGCAACAGCGCAACAGTCGCCGTACGCAAAGGACATCCGGTTTCTGGGCTTCGTGGACGACGCAGTGCTTTCGACGCTCTACCGCGCGGCGAACGCCGTGGTTTATCCGTCGCTCTACGAGGGATTCGGTTTTCCGCCGATCGAGGCGATGGCATGCGGCTGCCCGGCGATCAGTTCCACGCGCGGATCCCTGGGCGAAGTGGTGGCCGATGCCGCCGCCATCGTCAACCCGGAAAACGTGGATGAAATCGCCGCGGCAATGCAGCGGGTGACGACCGACATGGCTTGGCGCGAGCAACTGCGCGAAGCCGGCTTCCGCAACGCGCGCCGGTTCGACTGGCAGCGCAACGCGGCGGAGCTGCTGCGGGTTTACGCAAAAGCCTTGGAAAAGAAACCGTAGTTTTGTAAACGCCCGCCCGGCGGCACTAAAGGCGGCTGAAAAATGGCGTGCGTCAGCCGGAGGGCGTGATAATCTGCCGACGTGGAACTACTTGGCCATTGGAAACTACGGGAGCGTCCCTTCGAGGCGACTTGGGACACTCGCTTTTTCTTTGCCAGTCCCGAACACGAGGAGGCGTTGAGCCGGCTGATTTATCTGGTGAACGAGACTTCAATGAACCTCGGCATGCTTAGCGGAGACATCGGCTGCGGCAAGACGCTGACGCGGTCCGTATTCGCGGAGCGGCTCGATCCACAACGGTTTTGCGTGGCAACGGTGGAGAACTCCGGCTTCCCGTTCACAGACCTGCTTGCAGCGATCCTGCGGCGGGCGGAAACCGTGGCCGGCAACGGCGGCCAGACGAAGTTTGCGCGCTGCGACCGGCTGCAACAATGCCTGGAGCGGATGCACGCGGAGGGACGGCATTTGGTGTTGTTGCTCGACGAGGCGCAGGACATGCCCGATAACACGTTGCACGAGTTGCGGTGGCTGACGAATTTCAATGGCGGTGGACGCGCGCTGGTGACGCTGGTGCTGATCGGACAGCCGGAACTGCGTTCGCTTGTGGCTGGCGATGCCGCCATCAACCAGCGCATCAGTTTGCGGTTTCACCTGAGGCCGCTGCGGCGCGAGGACGTGGAGCCTTACGTGCGCCACCGGTTGCGCGTGGCCGGCCATCCCACCGGCGAGCTGTTTTCGGCGGAAGCTGCGGACGCGTTGTTCGAAGCGACGCGCGCCGTGCCGCGCGAGTTGAACCGCTTGTCGAAGCTCGCGCTGGAGCACGCATGGCTACAAGAAGCCCATTCAGTGGGAGTCGGCTCCGTTGAAGCCGTGGTGCGCGATTTGGAGAAACATCAAGCCTTGCCTGTAACATGAGTGAGCCAAACGAGTTCAGCGTCAGCGCCGTGAACCGCAAACGCGCCGAGGCCGCCAGTCAACCGGCATCGGACGTCCCAGCGGTGATGACTCAGCCCGTTGTGTCAAGGCCAGCAACGGAGCCGGAACCGGCGGCGGGCGGAATGGCGCTGCCGTTCGATCCGTTGCGGCTGATTGACGCCCTGGCCCGGCACTGGCTAAGGCTTGTGCTGACAGCGGCGATCTTTGGCGCACTGGCGTTGCTGATCGGATTCGGCTCTTTTGTCACCGAATACACGGCGACGGCGCAGTTCATTAAGCAAGAAATGCCCAACACCTTCCGCGTTTCGGAAGTCGGCGAACCGTTCCGCCCACGGCAGTTGACACTGCCGACGCTTGTCGGTTTGATGAAATCCTTCTCCGTGCTGGAGAGAACATGCCAGCGCGCAAAAACAGATCTGTCGCCGCGGGCGCTGCTGGGCGGGTTGACGATCACTCCCGAACGCAACACCGACCTCATCAAGGTTTCGTTAAAGACCAGCCTTGGCGAGCAGCCGACGCTGGATTTGCTGAACGCTTTCGGTCAAGAAGTGGTGCAAATGACCCGCGAGACGCAGGCACAAGAGGCCGCGGACATGAACAAGTTTCTAAAGCAACAATTGGTCAAAGCGGAACAAGACATGGTCCGGATCAACAGCGAATTGCTGGCGTTTTCGAAGGAATCACACGTGGTGGACGCGGACAAGGAGCTGGATGCCGAACTGCGCAAAACAGGCGAATTGGATCTGAAGTATGAAACCATGCGGCTGGACTACGAAACGTTGGATTTGAAAATCGAAGGACTGGCAAAGGAACTTGGACAACACAATCCATTGACGGCTCAGTTACAAGGGGCGCGCTCGCAGTTGGCCCAGTTGCTGAACACCTACACGGAGGCGAACCCCATTGTCCAGAGCCAACGCGCGCAGGTGGCCGCGATTGAAAAACAAATCAAGGAATCCACATCACAAACTTCTTCTGTGTCCCCGTCGGCCGGCGAGGGCGGCACGGTTGCCGCCAACCTCTACATGGAACTGGTGACGTCTCACTCGCAGAAAGAGATCCTCGCGGCGCAACTCAAACAGTTGGCAGTCGTGCGTGAAACCGCCAACAAGCGGCTGAGTGGTTTGCCGGAGAAGAGCATGCAATACGCCCGCATCAAGGCGCGGCAGCAGTCGCTCGAAACCGCGCGCGTTTTACTGGCCAGCCGTCAGCGCGAAGCGCAGTTGTTTGAGGATAGCGCGCTTGGCTACTGCCGTTTCTTCGAGGCTCAACCGCAGGATGTCGAGGTCAGCGGGCGCGGCAAGAAAATCGCCATCGCATTGACGGCCGGCACGGTGATGGGACTGTTGCTATGTGTTTTGCTGATCTGCCTGACCGAGTCGTTCGACGACAGGCTGAAAACTCCCGCCGATGTCAGACGAGCGACGCAGTTGCCCCTGCTCGCCTCACTACCGGACGTGACGGCGTGGGACGCGGGCAAACTGGAAGCATGGGCGTTTCGAACGTGGATGGCGTTCCAGTCTCAGTTGGTGGCCGGGCCGAACCAAAGCCTTGTTTGCGGTTTTGTCTCGGTCAGCGATGGCGAGGGACGCTCGACGTGGATTCGACTTCTGGCCGGTGCCGCGGGTCAGCGTGAGCGCAACGTCGTGGTGGTGGCGAACGATCCTTCCGCCGGCACCGACACCATTCGGCTGGATGACGCTCTGGCGCAACCGTCCCTTGTCGCTCAAGCCGCCACCAAGCCCGCTGCCGGCGCCGTTTGGGTGGTTGTGGGCAAGGATTGGCAATGGAACGCGGCCCGACGCCGCCAGTGGCAGACGGCGCTGGCTCTGTGGCAACAGCGCCATGGGTTGGTCGTGCTGCTCGAGCTGGCTGCGGCTCGCAAACCGGAAACGTCGCTCATGGCCGAGTCGCTGCCGAACCTCGTCTGGCTTGTCGGCGGCGGACAGGCCCGCGGGCGCGACACAAACGAACAACTGGCGGCGCTCCGGCAGGCGCGCTGCCATCTCGTCGGCGCGGTCTTGAACCGGGAGCCGGCCCTGCGGATCCCGCACGCAAGAAATAGTTGAAATATGGCCTCATTGGGTTCCCGTAATGGTTTCAAAATGGTCGTCAGATGTCGCCACATTTTCGCGCTGGCGGCGGGATGGCTATTGCTTGCCGCCGTCTCAACGTGTGCTGGGGAACCTGAACGCGATGCGGCGGATGGAAGACCGAAGACTCCGCTGACGTTTGCCGGCGTCAACGCCGGCAAGAAGGCGGCGTGGCAGCAACGGTTGACGCTTGGCCCCGGCGACATACTCAACTTCAGCCTCTACGGTCGGCCAGAATTGAACCGCGCCGATATTATTGTGGACCCTAACGGCTGTGTCACATACCTGCAGGCGGTGGGGATCAAAGCTACAGGGCTGACGATTGACGAGTTGCGCGGAAATATGAACGCAGAGTTGGGCAAGTATTATCAGAACGCCCGCGTCATCATCATGCCGTCCGCCTTTCACAGCAAAAAAATTTATGTGCTCGGCAAAGTGGTCCGCAAGGGTGCATTCGAACTCGACCGGCCACTGACGATCATCGAAGCGGTCGCCATGGCCGGCGGATTGGAAACGGGCTTGTTCGAACTGAACACGGTCGAACTGGCCGATCTGCCGCGCAGTTTTCTCGTTCGCAACGGAAAGCGCATGCCGGTGGATTTTCCAAAATTGTTTTACCAGGGTGATTTGACGCAGAACGTCCTGCTCGAACCGGAGGACTACATTTACTTCCCATCCGGTTACGCCAACGAAGTCTATGTGCTGGGCGAAGTGAAAAGCCCCGGCTTCCAGGGGCTGACGTCAAACGCCAGCGTGCTTAGCGCCATCACGCTCGCCGGCAGTTTTACGTCCAAGGCATTCCGCCAGCGGGTGCTCGTGGTGCGCGGCTCGCTCAACAATCCGCAGACGTTCATCGTCAATGCAGCCGCTGTTCTGGAGGGCAAGGCGCCGGATTTCATCTTGCAGCCGCGCGACATCATCTATGTGGCCAGCCGGCCGTGGCAGCGCGCCACGGAACTGCTTGATCTGGCTGCCTCATCGTTTGTCCAGGCGGCAGCCGCATCATGGCCGGGCGCCAATGTCGGGCCGATGCTGACCCAGCCCATCCTTCCCCAGCAATGAAACCACGCGGCTACATCTTCTTGATTCCGCTCATTGGGCTGCTGGCCGCCGGCTGCGAAAGCCCGGCGAAACGTTTTGATCCGCACGCCACGGCGGAAACGGCGACAAATTTCGTTGCGAACCCCGATCAGTATCGGATTCCAGCCGAGTGGTTGCGACCACCCGCCGCGCCGTTTTCTTTGGGACCGGGCGACATTATTGACATTGAGGTGATTGGAAAAGGCGATGGCCGGATGACGACGTTTGTATGTCCGGACGGGAAACTCTACTACGACCTGCTGCCAGGGGTGGATGTATGGGGTCTGAGCTTGGCGCAAACACGGGAGCTTTTACAACGCGAACTGGCCACCTACTACCGGAATCCGCAAGTAGTGATCACCTTGCGCGGCGTGGGCAGCAAACGCATCTGGGTCCTCGGCCGTCTGAACGAAACAGGCGTCTTCCCATTGACCCAGCCGACGACGATCATTGGCGCCATTTCCATGGGACACGGTCTGTTCACATCACGCTTCACCGGCACTACCGAGGAACTGGCCGACTTGGAACACAGCTTTATCATCCGCAGCGGGCGCGCGCTACCCATCAACTTCAGGAAACTGCTGCGCGAAGGCGACATGTCGCAAAACATCTACGTGCAACCGGATGATTTCATTTATCTGCCTTCCGCGCTCACAAAAGAAATTTACGTTCTCGGAGCTGTGATCCAGCCGCGGCCGCTCGGTTTCATGGATGACATCACTTTGGTGGGCGCCATCGCGAAGGCCCAGGGAACGCAGCCCAACGCCTACCTTTCCCACGTCGCCATCGTCCGAGGTTCGCTGGCGGAGCCAAAAATTGCCATCGTCAACTATCATGCCATCCTCCTTGGACGGGAGCACGACATCCGATTGGAGCCTCGGGACATCGTTTACGTCCCGACGTCGCCCGCCGAGGTGACCACCCGATACTTGAACCTGATCCTCAACACCTTTGTCCGGACCGTCGCGGCCAACGAAGGCGCGCGCGCGGCGAGCCAAAAAGGCACCGTCGGCATCAGTGTCGGCATCGGCCAGTGAGACCAACCGCTTTTTCACTTTCACGGCCCCGTCTTCACCGCCCATCATGATGGATCTCGTCAAAGCGCTTGTGGTCCTGCTTGGCTACGGCGTGGCGGCACCGGCGCTGGGCATGTTCATCGCCCGCAGTCGCACCGGCCAGCGTGTGTGTTTCTGTTTGATGATCTTCATGACCTCGTGGCATCCGAGCAAATTGACGCTCATGCTGGACTCCATCGAGTTGTATCGCGGGCACACGAGAGGCTTTCAGTTTTGCATCATCGAAATAGTGGCTCTCGCGTTGATTCTCAGCGCCGGCCGCCAGCGGCCGCTTGGATTTCCGTGGCGGCCGCCGGGCCTGGGGTTGTGGCTCGGATACTGCGCGCTGTCCATGATCTCCATCATCCCGGCCATGGACAAGGTCTTCGTCCTGATGGCAGTGGTAAAGTTTTCCAAGATCATCTTGATTTATATTGCCGCCTACTACGCGTTACGCGACGAAAAGGACTTGCAGTGGATGTTTTACACCATTGTCGGGATGCTGGTGCTTCAGGCGGTGGTAGCGCTGAAGATGCGCTACCTCGACGGCCGCTGGCAAATCAACGGGTGGTTTGAGCACCAGAATCCGCTGGCGATATGGACATATGTCTGTTCCCTGCCGTTGCTGTCGGCGGCGCTGGCCCCGCAGACTTCCAAGCGTGACACGCTTGTTTACCTTGGCGGCTTTGCGGCGGCGGGTTTGTTGATTCTGCTAACGGTATCGCGGGCCGGACTCGCTGCGTTTGCCGTCGGCGCGGTGGCGGTGACGGGACTGGCCGCACTGCGAGGCGTCTCTGCAAAAGTGATTGGTGTCGCCGCGGCGGGTGCGGTCGGCGCCATCGCCGCGGCGTTGGTGGCCCTGGGTTCGCTTCACGCGCGTCTGGCAGAGGTGGACGAACACAAGACGGACATGGACTTGCGCGCCATCCTAATCGAACAGTGCAAAGCCATGCTGCACGACTCATCGCTGGGAGTGGGTTGGAACAACTACGGCCTCGCCAACAGCCGGCCGCGCGGCAAATATAGCGCCATTCTTGAGGAGTGGGACGAAAGCCGCGGTTTCAGGGTCTACGACGAAAATTATTACGAGAACCCTCTCACCGAAAGTCTGTATTGGCTGGTGTTGGCGGAAACCGGTTACCCGGGTTACATCGGGTTTGTACTGTTTCTGGCTGCAACGTTATGGTGGTGCGCGCGCTGCACGTTTCATTTCTGGAGAAGCCCGGCCGGCCATTTTGCCGGCAGTCTCCTCGTGGTGCTGGTGCTGTTGTATTTGCACGGCACGGTCGAGCGGGTCCTGACGCAGACCAAGAATCTATCGGAATGGCTTTTCTTCACAGGCTGTCTGGCCAGGATTGAGATGTGCCGCCGTCGCGGCCGCAACCTGGAGGCCCAAGACAACAACATCTGAAAATGAATCACAACGTGGAAACCAAACGGCGATTGCGAGTGCTGCTGATCGCGGAAGCGGCGAATCCAAAACTCACCAGCGTCGCGCTCATCGGCTGGAGCTTCAGTCGCGCGATGGCCAAAATCGCCGACGCGCATATGGCCGTCGAACAGCGCAATCACGACGACCTCGTCAACGCCGGTCTTCGGCCGGATGATTTCACGGCCATTGACAACCGCCGCTGGCAAGGGCTGTCGTGGAACGTGGCAAAGGTTCTTCGCGGCGGCACGTCGCTCGGCTGGAGCACTTATTCGGCGCTGTCCACGCTCGTCTATCCGTTTTTTGAATTGAAAGTATGGAAACAGTTCGGCGAGCGGCTGCGGCGCGGCGAGTTTGATCTCGTGCACCGGGTCACGCCCCTGGCACCCGTGGTACCGAGTCTGTTGGCGGCGCGCTGCGCGCGCATCGGAGTGCCCTTCGTGCTCGGCCCGCTCAATGGTGGCGTGCCGTGGCCCAAGGAGTTTTCCGGTCTGCGCCGCGCGGAAAAGGAATGGATGAGTCATATCCGCGGCGCCTATAAACTGATGCCCGGCTTCCACGCCACACGCCGTCACGCCTCGGCCATCATCGTGGCGGCGCGCGCCGCCTGGGCGGAAATGCCGGCGCCGTATATGCCGAAATGTGTTTACCTCCCGGAAAACGCGATTGATGTGGCGCGCTTCCCCCGCCGCGAGCCGCCGGCGCTGCGGAAGCCGCTGAGTGTGGCCTTCATCGGCCGGCTTGTTCCCATGAAAGGCGCCGACATGCTGATCGAAGCCGCCGCACCGCTGGCGCGCGATGGTAAACTTGAACTCAACATCATCGGCGACGGCCCGGAGGCGCCAAAACTCAAACAAATGGCCGCCGAACTACTCGTTGCCGACCGCGTCAAATTCTCGGGCTGGGTGGACCACACACAAATTGCCGACCTCGTAAAACAGTCGCAGATATTCGGCTTCCCCAGTGTTCATGAGTTTGGCGGTGGCGTGGTGCTGGAGGCCATGGCGTTGGGACTTGTGCCGGTGGTGGTGGACTACGGCGGCCCCGGGGAATTGGTGCCACCCGGCACGGGTTTTGCGCTACCAATGGCACCGCGCGCCGAACTTGTGCGCTCGCTGCGCGATTGCCTCGTCAAGCTTGTGGCATCGCCCGACCAAGTCCGAGCCATGGGTCAACGGGCGCAGGATTACGTCTATCGCTCTTTCACGTGGGACGCAAAAGCGCACCAAGTGCTGGAAGTTTACCGCTGGGCGCTCGGGGCGCGCAAAGACAAGCCTGATTTTGGAATGCCTGTCAGCGCTTAATCCGGCGGCTGCACTTCATTCCGGCCACGCTATTTGGGTAACAGTGACTATTGAGGCACGACGTCGTCACCGAGACTGCAAACCGATTTACCCCGACTGCTCCAACGCGGACAGTTCAATATGAGACTGATGGGACAGTCAGACACCAATCCGAGAGCCTGATGGCGCAGGCGGTTGAACGGAGGAATAAACGATCTCATCAAGTGATTGTGAAGCATCTTCTCTGCCTTCACAAATGCGTCATGGCCACGTCTATAGACTCGTGACAATTCGTGACACCTTCCTTGCCGGTTTGTGCCTTTCTGTGCGCTCACCGTTTGCGTAAGTATCTGCAAACGCGCGTGCGGGACAAAATGCGGCCTGTTCGAATCCTGCACCGCCCGCCACCTTTTCCTTTCGACGAGTTGTAACAATCACAACCGGCGGTCATAAACCGTATCTGCCGCTCAACCACCTTGGGGCGACCAAAGACGGCGGATTTTGGCGCGAGCATCGGTTTCCATCCGGGTATCTCCCCTACCCCCGAACGCGGGCGGCGGCAGCTTCAATGTCAGCGGTTCGAACTTCGTGCGCACCTCGGCGGGAATGAAGCGGGTGAGTTGCGAAAGCGTGTGGCGGTCGCCGAGGACATGCTTGTCGGCGTAGTAACGCAGTGGGTAGCAGACGTAGAGCCAGTTGCGGGCGCGCGTCATGGCAACGTAGAGCAACCGGCGCTCTTCCTCGATCTCGTCGCGATTGCCTGTCGTCAGGTCGCTCGGAATGACGCCGTCGGTGGCGTGAATGAGGAAGACCACGTCCCACTCGCAGCCTTTGGCGGAGTGGATGGTGCTGAGGGTCAGCCACTCCTCGTCCTTGATCGGCGTGCCCGCCCAATCGCCTGTGCCCGACGGTGGGTCGAGCGTGAGGTCGGAGAGGAATTCCTCGCGCGACCTAAAACCGCCAGCGATGGCAGCGAGTTGCTCCAAGTCACGAATCCGCACCTCGGCATGATCGTAGACATCGCGGAAGATCGGATCATAAAACTGCCGGATGCGCTCGATCTGGGCGGAAAGACCCGGCGCTCCAGAGCGAAACTTCGCCGAGCCATCGTCATCCGTATCAGGGATCTGGTCTGAGAGAGTTTCTCCCCGCTGTGTTGGCGGCCGGGTCGCCTCACCCAAATCCCTCAGCAATAGACAGAGCAACCGGAACTGTTCCCGCGCCGCGGGCGGCACGGGGCAATGAGCGAGCGCGCGGACGTCGTGGTTGTTCGCGGCGAGGAAACGGAGCACGCCGTTTGCAGTCGCACCGCCAACGCCGGGTAGCAGGTTCAGCACGCGCAGCCAACTGATCTGGTCACGCGGATTTTCCAAGAGCCGCAGCAACGCCAGCAGGTCCTTCACATGCGCGGCTTCGAGAAACTTCAGCCCGCCGAATTTCCGGTATGGAAGATTACGCCGCGTCATCTCCACCTCCAGCATGTCGCTCCAATGCGCCGTGCGCACCAGCACCGCCTGCCGGCGCAACGGCACGCCGGCTTCGTAGTGCTCCAGAATGGTCTTACAGACGAATCGGCACTGCTGCGCCTCATCCACACAGGTCACCAGCAGCGGCGGTTGCTCGCTGCGGCGCTCGCTCCAGAGGTTTTTAGTGAAGCGCCGGCGCGGGCGGGCGATGACGGCGTTGGCTGCGTCGAGGATCGGCTGGACGCTGCGGTAGTTCTGCTCCAACACGATGACCGTCGTGCCGGAAAACCGTTTCGGAAAGTCGAGGATGTTGCGGACCGTCGCGGCGCGAAATCCGTAGATGCTCTGCGCGTCGTCGCCGACGACCGTGATGTTCCGCCGGCCGGCGGCCATCTTTAACAACACGCCAGCCTGGAGCGCGTTGGTGTCCTGATATTCATCCACGAGAACATGGTCGAAGCGCGCGGCGACGCGCGGACCGGCCTCGGCAGTCTCCATCAAATGCGACCAGAACAGTAGCAGGTCGTCGTAGTCGAGGACGTGGAACTGCTGTTTGCGGTCGGTATAGGCGGCGAAGAGCCGCGCCATCTGTTCCTCGAAACCGGCGCACCACGGAAAATCGCGCGGCACCACCTTCTCGATCGGCTGCCGGCTGTTGACACATTTGGAGCAGATTTCCAGCAGCGTGCCTTTCTTCGGAAAGCGTTCTTCGCGCGAGTGCAACCCCATCTCCTGCCGCACCAGGTTGAGCAAGTCTTCGGCGTCAGCCCGATCAAGCACGGTGAAATCCGGCGTCAACCCGATGGCGCGACCATGCTGCCGCAAAAGGCGATTCGCAACGGCGTGAAACGTGCCGCCCCAAACACGGGAAGCGTTTTGCGTAGAGCGTGTAGCGTATTGTTCGGCGCGGCGGATCATCTCCTGCGCGGCGCGGCGGGTGAAGGTGAGCAGGAGAATGCGGTCCGGCGCAATGCCGCGCTCCAGAAGACAGGCGACACGCGCGGCGAGTGTCTTGGTTTTCCCCGTGCCGGCGCCGGCGATGACGAGCAGCGGTCCATCCCCGTGCGTGGCGGCAGCGAGTTGCTGCGGGTTCAGTTCGGAAAGCCACGCCGGTGTCGTCATGAATACTTGTCAGCAGCGCTCGCAAACAACGATGACCTACGGCCAGCAGCCCGCCCAGTGCGGCTGCCAGGAATACCAGTAGAGCGCGCTCCGCTCGCGTTCCTGCACGCACACCGACTCGACGTATTCCTGAAGCATAAAATCAATCACGGCGTTGCTCACCCCATTTTCATGAAGGTGCTGAATCTCGACAGCCGAAAGCCGATAGGCGGCGCCCGAGGCTTTGATGCGCCGAACGATCTCGCTGTCCGGAGTGCCGGCCCTGGCCAACCCGATGATTTCTGTCTGCGTCAGCGGCTGCGGCGGCTTGTTGGCCGTCGTCGCGCAACCGGTCGCGAAAACGAGCGCTGCAAGGCCAAACCCACAAAACCATTTCATAGCCGACTTTATGCCCGCCCCATCAAACCGCGCAAGCGCGAGCGCCTCTTCAGGGTGCCACAAGAGCCGCCGGTGCGGCATTGTTCTTGATAAACACGTCAATCAGTTTATCGAGCGGAACGTTCAATTCGAACACCGCCGCGTGAGGATCGAGCACGAGATACCCCATGAGGTCGGCCTTGGCCTCGGCCAGCAGCGTTTGCAGATGCCGCAGCTGCGCATCATCCGCCGCCGGCTCGGTGTTTCGGATCTGGCCGATATATTCCGCCAGATTCAAATAAAAGATGCCGTTCTGCTTTTTTGGAAATGACGCCGTTCCAGCTTTAAATCCCTGTGCGTCCGGCCCGGACGGCGTCGTGGCCGCAATAATGAGACGGCGGATGTTGTTGGTGCAATGCGGACCTTGAGCGATCAGTTCAAACCCGCCGGCGAAGGCGATTTCCTGAACGAAATTGGTCCCGAAGATCGGATCGCCCGGCGTGCCGAGATCCATGGTCACCCGGTCTATGCCGACGCCGGCGTATCGCGCGACATTCGGTTCATATTTCATCCTGCCGCAGCTTTCCGGCTGCACCGCCGTGCGAAAAACGGGAAGACCGGCTTCGACAGCCGTCCGTTGCGCCCGGCGCGCGCGCGCCGCGTCAGGAACGCGAACGACCTCAACGCCGTCGGGAACGATCTGGTTTGTGGCCGGTGCCAAGACCGCAGCAGCGAAGGCGCCGCCGCCGGCCTCCCATGTCGCACGGCTAACTTCCTGCACTTTGGCGGAAGATTCGGAACTGTTTTTGGCGCTCGCTTCAATGACCGGCCGCATCAACTCCAGCAGGAAGGCGGTCCATTCCGGCGTTTGCGCAAAATGCATCGTGCCGAGCATCGCGGCATCGGCGGGCATCAACGACAATAATTGCGCGTCGGCGTCCAGAGGCTGCTGGCCGGCGAGCGCGCGACTGAAGGCCGAGCCGGCCAGCGGCGGAGCGGCGATTCGCAACTTGAGCCGGCCGCCGTCGAGTTCGGCGCCGGCTTCGAGCCAGGCAATATGTTTGAAGAAATTCACCGCGGCATCAAATTCTGCCGCGAGTTTTTTCACCGCTCGCGACGCGGCGTCGCCTGCGGTGGCGGACCCGATGGCGGCAAGGATGGATTCCTTTTGACGGCGAAGATCGTCTTCGTAAAGCGACAGAACGGCCGGCGCGCGGAGGGCGGCAACAATGTCGCCACCGACGGCGGCGCTGCCAGGCGTGGAAACGGTCATGCCGGATTCATTCATCAGTTTCACGTCGTCGACGATCATGCCCTGGCCGTCGCGGACAGTGACGTAGTAGTGTTTCGTGATTTGCTTCCTGAACTGGAGCGGCTCGACCTTTTGGCCGGCGCGCACAGCGGCCAGATACGCCTGGTGGTCATAAACCTCTTCGTCCTCGGTAAAGTGGTGGATGGCGGCAACGGCGACGGCCGGGTCGGGTTTGACGTTGCTGACGCCGCCTTTGCCGAAACTGTCATAGAACAACGCGGCGTCGTTGACTCCGACCACGACGGCGAGATTGTTCGCGTGGCGTTGAGGATTCAGAAAGACGAAGGTCCACGGCCGCGTCATCTCAATGCCGTTCAGCAATGGGTTTTTCAGATATCGCTGCGCGAACAACGGCAGATCATCGCTGGCGCGGCTGCCAAACTTGCCGGTGACGGCGTCGAGTTTTCCCAAAAAGGACTTTGGGTTTTCAATGCGCACGTAGCCGAGGCAGTCATCGCCGGCTCCCCTGACAAGCGCGGTCCCAAGGTCGGCGCCGACGCCAGGCCGGATACTGGCAAACAAGAGCAGACACACTGCGAGTGTGAATGCGATTCTCATGGGTGGAGCGAACGAAGATCAGCTGCCCATGCCGCCCGGACCGATGCCCATGGGCGTCTGGTGTTCCCAGGATTCCGGGCGGTTCCACGGAATGGATGAGCCGCCTTCAGGAGTGTCGCAAGCGACGAGGAAGCCCATGCTGATCAGCACCAGCCACAACACAACACCCTTCACTTTGCCTATGGGCCGGGAAAAAGTCATGCCGCCGCAGAAACTTTCAGGGAATGGCCATGTCGCCGGGCTTGGGTTCCTTCTTCTTGACGTCGCCCATGAAGTCGGCGATGCAGCAATCATCGTCCACGGTGGCAATGCGAACCTTGCCGACGACCTCGGTTCCGCGATGAAGGATCATGATACCGCTGGGGAGAACGCTTTTCTTTTTGCCGATGTCCAGCACGACGAAATTCCACGTCTTGTCGTAGTAGAGCACCTTGCCGGTAAGACCCTCGGGCAGCGTCACGCCTTCCTGGCCTGTGTAGTAACGAACCTTCGCGTCGCTCTCCTTGAGCTTGTCGTTGACGACTTTCTTCTCGTCGTCCGCGGCCTTCACTTGAGCCGTGAGGGCACTGATCTTGTCCGCCGCGTCCTTTGCCTGCTGGATCGCAGCGTCACGAGCCTGCTCAGCAGACGCGATTTTCGCTTTCAGGGCGTCCAGTTCCTGCGTATTCGCCGTTGGCGGAGCAGTCGTGCCACCGGCCAATTTCGCCTTAAGCTCGTCAATCTGCCCCTGCAACGTGGTTGCTGTCGCCTTCGCTTCCGTCACCTGAGCCGTGAGCACCTTGGCTTCAGCCTGCTTCGCCTGGGCTTCGGTTTGCGCTGCCTTCAAGTCCGCGCGCGCCTGCTCGGTATCCTTCCTGGCTTTATCCACAGCCTTCTTGGCCGTGCCCACGTCGCCGAGTAGCTTGCTCTTGTCTTTTTGGAGTTCCCCACTCAAATAGATGGATGCTCCCCCCAGCACCAACGCCAGAACCAAACAAACACGAGTGATGATTAACATTAAATACTCTCCTCTATCCGGCAATCAGTCGCCATCCGTGAATTCCGCGCGCGCTCTCAACACGCGCTCAATCGTTTCGGCCATGCTATAGAAAATCCCGAATCCTGTCAACCGTTTCACCGTAAAAATCGTTCATCCGTGTTTTTCCGCAGTTGCGCCACTATTTGCCGCAACGAACCGGTTTCGGATTCCAGCCAGTCTCGCAATTCCTCCGCTGTTATGACGCGCCCGCCGAGTGAACGCACCATCGTCGCTTCGGCGTGATCGTCGGTGGCCACCAGAAACCGCTCCGGCGCGGCGGCGTGCGCCACCAACCGCTCGATGCAGGCGTCTGCGGTCATGCCCTTGCGCGTAAAAAGAACATCCACCCCCGCGGGCGTTTCGCCGACTGAAAGACGCGCAGCGTGCCGGTTGTCGAACACCGCCGTCACGCGGATGCCCGTGCCGTCCTGAAGCCGAGTCAACGCAGCCACCAGTTGATCCCGCGACTGTTCCAACTTGCGACGGAGCGCCGCGCGCAGCAGAGGCCACGCGTAGATGATGCTGTAGCCGTCCACCAGAAGATGGTCCGCTTCATACCGCATAATCGGAAGACTGCAAGGCCCTCGTGGCGGGAAACCCGTATCCGCCCATCCCGCGATCCAACCCTTCCGACTTCGGAGGCAGCCGGGACCCCTCAAAAAGAAAAATGGTGGAGCCGAGGGGAGTCGAACCCCTGACCTCCTCAATGCCATTGAGGCGCTCTACCAACTGAGCTACGACCCCACACCAAAATAACGCGCGGCACGGTAGAGATGCGGGAGCACAAAGTCAACGGAAAATGCCCGCTCCGACAACACTCCGCGGCACCCACCCCTCACCTTCCCGGCAAGACGCCGCGCGCCAACAGATCCGCCCGCAACGCCGCGCCGTCGGTAAACGGCACCGCATCCATGCCGACGGCCAGCGCGCCGGCGACGTTTTCCGGCCGGTCGTCCACGAAAAATGCCTCCGCGGGTTTCACCGAAAATTTGGCAAGGGCGCGCCGGTAAATCTCCGGCTCCGGCTTGGCACAGCCCTCGCGGAATGAAAGAACCATCTCGTCGAACAGCCGCATGAAATCCCATTGCCGCATCACCCAGTCGACGTGCATCTCGTTGGTGTTCGACAGCAGCGCCAGCGGCAGGCGGCCCTTCAACTGCCGCACCAACGCCACCGTTTCAGGAATCTCCGTAAAAATGTCGGACCAGAGTTCGGCAAAGTCCTCGAACCGGCCGCGAAAACCCAGCGCCACGCGCGCGTGCTCGAAAAACTGGTGCGACGTCAGGCGTCCGCATTCGTAATCATGCGTTTGCTTCGATGTGGCAATCCATCGCGTCATCCGCGCCGGCTCCGTGTCGCACCAGATGGCCGCGCTCTTGCAGACGGCCTCCCAGTCGAAGTCCAGCAAGACCTTGCCGAGATCGAAGAAAACGACGCGGGTCATCGGAGAAGTTTCCGAATGGCTTCGCGGCTGGCGCGGACGATGCCGCGCTCGGTGATGATGCCGGTGATGTATCGGGCGGGCGTCACGTCAAACGCCGGGTTGCGGGCCTTCGCACCTTTCGGCGCAATGGTCACGCGCCTGATCTGGCCGTCGCCATCGCGACCGGCGATGGTCAGCACTTCGTCGGCGGAACGCTCCTCGATCGGAATGTCATCGCCGCTCTTGCAGCGCGGGTCGAACGTCGAGGTCGGCGCGGCGATGTAAAACGGCACGCCGTTCTCGTGCGCCAGCACCGCTTTTTCATACGTGCCGATCTTGTTCGCCGTGTCGCCGTTGGCCGCGATGCGATCCGCGCCGGTGATGACAACGTCCACCTCGCCGCGCCGCATGTAGAATCCCGCGGCGTTGTCGGGGATGATCGCGTGCGGCACGCCTTCCTGCATCATCTCCCAGCTCGTCAAGTTCGCGCCCTGGCATCGCGGGCGCGTCTCGTCCACCCAGACGAACACTTTCCGGCCCTTGCGATGCGCAAGATAAACCGGCGCGGGCGCGCTGCCCCACTCCTGCAAGGCGAGCCAGCCGGCGTTACAGTGCGTCAGCATGCGTGTGCCGTTTTTGATCAGCTTCAGCCCGTTTCGCGCAATCCGCTCACCGACCTGCGCATACCAGTTGCTAATCGCGTTGGCCTCCGCCACGGCGGCGCGCTTCGCCTTCGCGGGCGGCATCGCCTGGATGCGGGCCATCACGCGGTCCAGGTTGTGCTTGAGATCGTTCGCCGTCGGCCGCGTCTTGACCAGCGTTTCATAAACCTGCCGGACGTAGCGCCAAAAGCCGTCGGCATCGTCCGGCGCTTCGAGACAACCCTGCGCCAGCCCAAACGCCGCCACCGCGCCAATGGTGCCCGCGCCCCGGATGGTCATGTCACGGATCGCCTCCGCCGTGTCCCGGTGCGTCAACAGGTCCTTGATGGCGAACCGGTGCGGCAGCAGCGGTTGGTCAATCACCCGAACAACGCCGCGTCCGTTCTTCACGATCATCCACGATGCCCGGTAGTTCTTGCCAAATACTTTCATCTTACCTCTTCCATAACATACCGCCCCGATGCGCGGCAAGACCGGCAACGAAACATGCCCACCCGCGGGCGCATCCCGGGTTTCGAAACGTGCAGAATCACGTTAAACCGTGTCCTTTCGCGATCCGAACCGCCCTAATCATATGGGTTCGTTTCGTAAAAACACCTTTTAGATTTCGGGGTCCCCGCGAACCGAAACCGCGGATTTCTGTGGAAAAACGATGTTTTACAGATTCGACCGGGGCCATCATATGGGTTCGTTTTGAAAAACGACCTCATATGATTGAGGGGCAGGATGAACGTCCCACCACTGTCAGCCGCCGTCCACGTTGGGGGCGATTTCGCCACTTTACGGCAACCAAGATGCGACACCCGCCGGCGATTGGTCTCTGCCCAAGCGGGCGGCTTCCCGCCCATCGCCGGTCGGCAGCCCGGCCCGTGCAGGGTCCAAGGCAGCGTCAAGCCTCTGCACCCAAAAACCATCCACAGACCCCATGGACGGCCCCCGCAAATCTCCGGCGCGAAGCCGCGCGCTTGTGTGACGGCATGTCTCATGGCGGGGAAAATCTATAGAGAAATGAATTGCATGTCAAGAGAAAATTACTACAATTTTACAGCCGGGGCGCAACCGGTTTTTGGACAGGTCGAAACAACGGACCGGGAAGTCCGTTCTGCTTCGTAAGACGCGCAATCGTGGAACGGACTTCCCAGTCCGTTTTCTCAATCAGACCCAAAAGTCGGGATGCGCCCCCGCCAGCTCAGAGGAACAGCGGCTGGATGTGCCGATCGAAAAGATTGGTGGTGACATTGCGAGCGATGGTCGCCCGGCAGCGGTCGAGTTGGTCCAGATAACGCCCGCCCATTTTCGCAGCCACTTTGAAACCGACGTGCAGCAACTGCCGCAGGTGCGGGTTGAAGGCCGGGTTGCGCGGGTCGTGACACAGCACCGAAACAAACTGCGCGGAGGTCCAGCCGTTCACGGTCGCCGCGGTGGGCAGCTTCGCGCGATGGATGTCAATAACCGTGGCGTAGGGCGCGCAAAGCTCGTCCACGTGCGCCAGCGCCTCGGCGTAAATCTCCTTGGCGAGCGCGAGACCGTCGCCGCCGGCCTCGGCCAAACCGATGCATTCCTCCAGCCACGTCGTGCCCGCCGTCTTCAGATGCACACCCGCGCCGTGCCGCTTCAACGCGCGCCGCATGGCGGGATAAATGGAAAACTTGTCGCTGCCGGAGTGGACGCTGAGTTTGAGATTGGCAGGCAGACCGTAGCGCGCCACGGCGCAAGCGATGATGCCGAGATCGTCGTTGAACTCGCGCTCAAACTGCGCCACGTCGCCGACGTAATCCACGCCCTTGTTGAACCGGCCGGTGAACTTCGGCGCGATGGTTTGCGCCGGGATGCCTTCGTCGGCGATGGCGGCGAGAATGACAAGCATTTCGGATGGTGTCTGCGGGCTGTCGGTCTCATCCATCGAAACCTCGATGATGAACGTCCCCTCGCCTTTCGCCTTCGCGATGTGGCGGTAAATTCCGCCCGCCGCCTGCACCGCGACGAGATACTTGGCCGCGAGACGCTCGACCTCGGCGCGCGTGGCCTCGAAGGGTTGCGCCATGTTGGGAACGGCCAGCTTGCCCGCAAGTTCGGGATGGCGGTCGGCGAACGCCGCGACGGCCCGCGGCTCGACCGGCTGGCCGATGAAGTCGGCCACGTCTATCGTGAAGAAGTCCGAGTGCGGCATGAAACGATCCACCGTCTCCATGCGGATGTGGTCGGCGTCCACGTGGTAGGCGCCTTTCCAACCGAGCGCCCGGACGGCCGCGTCCGCCGCCGCGCGCGTGACCGCCGGCTCGGAGCCGATGATGGTGTGCTCGCGGTTGGACTTGTTCCAAACCGGAGTGACCTCGACGCCGCGTTGCGCGGCCATCTGGCAGGCGAGCAGTTGCGCCTCCGCTTCGTGCGCGAAGCGATCACCGATTCCCAACGAAAAATTTCCAAGTGTCATTTTAGGTCTCCTATGCCAATTCCCAGAGGGGTAATTATGGTGAACTAAACGCCTCAACAAGTCCAAGAGATGCCTCTAGTTCACCATCGCCGCGGTAGAACGGATGTCCACATCCGTTTGTCATCCGTGCGAACGACTGCATTCATCCAGCAACGGGCTTGGCAGCCCGTTCTACACTGATTGACGCGCCGGCTGCCGGAGTTTTGAAACAGCCTCCGCCGGGACGGCCGAAACAACAATGCAGCGCGCCACTGCCACGATACCGGCGGTCAGAGACCGCCGCTACAGGGCTCCGGCCACCGTCAGCGGTCTGCGAGGGAGCGCCAACCTTCTCCGAAAAACACCCCTCCCGCCGCCGGCTCAAGCCAGCTTGCGCAGGATGCTGCCAAACTCCTTGGCGCGGAAGGCGCGCATCGTGGTCGTCTTGATGCTGCCCCGCGAGCCCATGCTCAGCGCAAACGCGGTCATTGTTTCATCGTTCGGGGCTTCGGCCAGCACGACGGTGTCGTAGGGTCCGAGGGTCCAGAATATCTCCTTGATCTTCACGCCCATCTTCTTGCCAAGCGCAATCGCCGCCAGACCGCGTTTGGGGGAGTCCTTGACGTTGCGAGCACCGGCTTCCGTGAAGTGAGTCATTATGATGTATGCAGCCATAACCGTCTCCTTTCCTCGTTTCTGCGTCCGTTGCGAACCCCGCCATATTACCGCCGCCAGCCGGTCTTAATCAAGCCTCGCCAGCCGCCGGTAGTGCATCATCTCGAAAACTTTAGCGGCGGTCTCTGACCACCGTCTGTTCATTTCGAGGCCGATTTTGGCGGTCAGAGACCGCCGCTACAGCAAACTGATACAGCATCCAGCCGCCTCAGTTTCAGCCATGTTCGCGACGGCGGCCGGTGCCCACATCAAATCAAGTATCCCCTCCCCTGCCCAACTCCGAATCGCCAATCGCCAACTCCCGACTCCCAACTCCCATCCCCCATAGATCAAGAACAGCCGGCGGTTAGAGACTGCCGCCACAGGGCTTTTGCAAAGATTTCATGAGGTGTTGAAATGAGTGAAATATTAAATTCGCTATTACCAGCCCATCAGCCGACGTTAAGAGCGTAACAGTCTTTCCCTGTCGGGCTTGTCCATGAATACCAAGCGGGAATCGGGAGCGCGCACACCGAAAAACCAAACAAGACAAAAAAGAAAGTCAAAATGAAACCCAGAGAAGACATCGCATCACGGAACGCGCCCGAATGCCCGAACGCGAACTCCACACCCGAAGAAGTCGCGGCTCACGCCTATTGGGTTTGGACGCAAGAAGCACGAAGCAAGGACCGCAATATCAACCGCTGGATGCAAGCCGCGATGCAGGTGCATAAACACCCCGTGCAAGAGGCGCCTCATCTGCGAACCGTCGCCGCGATGAAAACAACAGAAACTGTCAAGGCCACCGGACTTGGCCGCACGGTCTCGCTGGCGCGACCCTAGGGTTGCTGTCTGTCATTGGACACGTTCGTGAAAACTCATGACACATCGGGAGCGCGCACCGGTCTTGCGCCTCTGCTTGTCTTCCTCCTGCTGGCGGCGGGCACCGTTCCTCGTTTCTGCGTCCATTGCGATCGCCGCCCTATTCCCAACGGCCACCGGATTTAATCAAGCCTCGCCGCCGGGCCCGCGCCGTCGTCAAACCCGAGGCGAAAACGCGGGCGCGAATCAAATTATCATTTGCAAGGCACTTATGGAGCTAAACTGGGAAAAATGGTGAAATTCTAAAAACTTCCAAGAAGCGCCCTGTAGCGCTCAAAGGCCACAGCCGGCTGGAACCCAGCGCGGTTTGCGGCACAAGCAAGTCCATCCCCAGCTTCGGTCGGGCTACGCCATCCCTGCACTGGGGATGAACAAAACGCAAACAATCAGGCAGTATCAACCATGGCCACAGACTAACTCTCCAAGTAGCCCGAAAAGATGAGAGTCCGGTCAATGTTTCTCCGTTTAGGCGGTGGTTTTCTTCGAAAATGAACAGGTCAGGATCGTCCCGCCTTTTGGCGCACGGTGGATGTCGAGGGTGCCACCAATCATCCGCGCGCGGTAGTTCATGATGTCAATGCCGATGCCGCGGGTAGAGGGCAGCGGATCGGGCAAGCCTTTGCCATCGTCTTTCACTGTGAGTTTGATCCGATGGTCCGTTTCGGCAAGCCCGATCCTAATGTGCCTGGCTTTGCCGTGGCGGATGGCGTTGGTCACAGCTTCCTGCGCGATGCGGTAAAGATGGACCGCCACGCCGTTGTCTTTGATGATGACGGGCCGATCGCAACTGTAGACGCACTGGACATGAAACATGGCTTCAATGTTGGCGGCCAGTTCCTGTAGCGCAGACATGGAGCCATGGGCTTCCATCTTCACAGGATAAAGGCCGGAAGCAATTCCTCGTGCGTCGGCTATCGCCTGACGAATCAAGTTCGCCAGCGTCCTGGCGTCTGCCGCCCCGGTCTTGGAAGAGGCGGCAAGTTTCTGCGCCAGCGCTTTGCACATGAAGCCGACGCCCGCCAGATGCTGGCAGAGGCCGTCGTGGAGATCCCGGCCGATGCGCTGTTGTTCGCGTTCACTGACCTCCAGCAGTTGCTTCTCCAGCCGGTTGCGATCGGTGATGTCAAGGAAGGAGCTGACCGCTCCGCGCACCTTGCCTTCCGCGTCGTACAAAGGAACGGCGGCGCCGATAATGTCCAGCATGGTGCCATCAATAAGCGCCACCCTCATCTCAAAGTTCTCCACCATCTGTCCAGTGGCCGTCGCAAGCTGAATGGGCAGTTCTTCGGACCGCAACTCGCGTCCGTCTTTCACGAAGCGGAACGTCTTGGGACGCTCACGGGGTGGCGCGCTCATGGAAGCGTTGGCATCGTCGGGCAGGCGCAACAGGCGCATGCCGGCGCGGTTGCCGCTGATGCGCCGGCAGTCGGGATCATGTGCAATGAATATGCTGGCGGGCGTCGTGGTCAACACCGTCGCGAGTTCATCGGCACGGGCAAGGGCTGTGGCCTCGCTTTCGCGCAGTGCCGCTTCTGCCTTCTTGCGTTCTGTCCGATCGTTTGCGGCAATCACCAACCGATGGTCAATGATGGTGCCCATAAACTCCACGGTGCGGAGCGAACCATCCTTGCACGTGACTTCAACCTCGACAGGACCAATGGGCTTGCCTTCGACAGAGGCTTTCGTCAAGGCGGCTTCCCATTGACGAGCCACCGTTTGTCTGTATTCCAGATTGGGATAGGCGCGGACAAACCAATCCGTTCTGGTGAAGAGTTCCTCACGCGTGTAACCAAACACCTCGATAAACTTGCGATTCAGGTACTCGATCCTTCCATCCCTGCCGTCCACAGACAGCGGAATCGGTGACGATTCGATCACCTGCCGAAAACTGGCTTCACTTGCCCGCAGCGCCGTTTCCATCCGTTTGCGCTCGGTGATGTCCTCAACAATGTTGTCAAACCAGTCCACTTTTCCGTCGGCGCCGCGGTGCGCCCTGGCGGTGATGGAACAGCAGATGGGAGTGCCGTCCTTCTTTTTCACCCGCAGTTCATACGCGGTGACGGAACCGGCGCGGAGTATCTCGGCGATAAGGACCTGCCTGTCTGCCGGGTTCTCACACAGGTCCGGTATCCAGACTTTCATGAACTCATCCACGGAATCAAAACCGTGTATCCGAGCCAGCGCGGGATTCGCATGTCTGTAATATCCGTCCAACGTGGTCCGACAGACGCCGACATTGAGGTTGTCAACCAGCGTGCGATATTGTTCCTCGCTTTCGCGCAATTTCTCCTCGGCCTGTTTGCGCCCGGTGATGTCCTGCCCGGTGCCGCGAAGCATGACGATCCGGCCGGCGGCGGCGCGCACCGCTTCGCCGCGTTCCGAGACCCATCTTCGCGATCCATTCGTGTGGATGAACTCCAGCTCGATTTCGTAAGGCATTCCCGCCTGCAAGGCGTGTTTCAAAGCTGCATCCTCCCGCGCCAGACTCTCGGCCGTGAAGATCTGCGCGTGTTCACGGTAACGGGGCGCGGGCAGGTTCGGATCGCGGCCAAAGATGTGATAAAGCTCTTCGGTCCAGGTGACGTAGTCCGTCTCGGGGTTCCAGGTCCAACTGCCCACATGGGCTACGCGTTGTGCTTCATTCAACTCCCGCGCCCGCTCTTCCGCCTCGGCGGTGCGTTTGGCAACCTGTTGCTCCAGCGTTTCGTTGAGAGTCCTTAACGCTTCTTCGGCGCGCTTGCGTTCGGTAATATCCAACAGCAGGCCGATGCTGCGGATGAGCCTGCCGCGGGAATCCCGTTCGCCCACCGCAGCGTCGCTGATCCAGCACTTGCGCCCGTCGCGCCTGCGGATACGATACTCAGCCGACCATGTCGTGCGGCTTCCCGCCCAAAACTTGCGCTCGGCTTCCGATAACTTGCGGAAAGACTCGCCGCCGGGCATGACGACTTCCTCAATCACGTTGTCCCCCATCTCCGGCGCGCATTCGCTGGGAGCGTAGCCGGTCATGGCTTCGATGCCGGCACCCATGAACTCGTAGCAGTTGGTGCGAAAGTTGCGGGTGTAGGGGACGGCGTGGGCGGCTTCAATGGCGGCGCGGTAGATTTGTTCGCTGCGCTGGAGGGCTTCCTTGGCCTGCTTGCGCTCGGTGTTGTCGCGGAAGATGCCCAACAGGCACTGTCGCCCGTCCACCGCCAAAGACCGGGCGTTGATGTCGGCGTAAAAGACGGTGCCGTCTTTGCGCCGGAGGGGAACTTCCGGCGCCACGGTGATTTTCCCGGATGCCTGCCGCGCAAACATCTCCTTGATCCACGGCAGATCCTCGGGCGGATGGATGTCTGACACCGTCAGGTGTTTCAGTTCGTCGGCGTTGTAGCCGAGCATCCGGCACATCTGCGGATTGGACAGGCTGAACCGCTTGGTTTCAACATCCGCCAGCAAAAAACCATCCATCGCCCCCTCGAACACAACCCGGAGCTGTTCCTCGCTTTCCTTTATGGTTTTGTTGAGCCTGCGCGGAACTTGTTTCGAGATGGATTTCATGGAGTATGCGTACCCTCCCGCTCTTTCAAAACGGACGGGGCGAATTATGCCATGAACCCGCGGTGCTCCAAGCACAATGTCGCACCAGTGCTGCACAGTGTTCAACGAAGGCAAGATTCAAGGCCAGGAATATGGCGCCAATTGGTGCCATTTCCGGGTCACCTCAACACGGGTACCGCACGGGAATCAACCAGTCGCCAGCATTTCAATCAGCCGGGCGGATCGGTCTGGCCGGAATCAGTTTTTGCGACAACCACAGCCGTGTCTTCAAGCAGACACGCGGCACGCCCGGGCGATCCATTCGGCAACGCGGACACCAAATGAGATGCCCGGCGATCCGCACTGCGAGGAACGACAACTGTTTGGTTGATCCCGAAAGAGTGGGGTTCCGTCAACCTCACCGAAACGTCTCGGTCAGGGTGCTGGGGTGTAAACCACGCGCCGCAGCCAGCCGGCATCCAGACCGGCGGCGGTGGCGCCGTTCTTGGAGTAGGTCCACGTCAACCGATGGGTGCCCGCCGGTAGGGTGTAGGTCAGCGTCTGCCAGCCCGCCTCGCCGGAGATC